>Ga0070761_10003032_pt1 | contig 10154 bp, 5 predicted proteins | sample HubBroMetageREF1_FD_66724 | JGI IMG/M metagenome (GOLD analysis project Ga0070761, IMG submission 66724) | Reference soil microbial communities from the Hubbard Brook experimental Forest, New Hampshire, USA - Hubbard Brook CCASE Soil... | ecosystem: Environmental > Terrestrial > Soil > Temperate... | reverse complement strand
TATTCATTTCTTGCTCGCATCTTTAGTTTCGGAAATGGGAGTAGCGGCACGGTTAGCCGGAAAGTTGCGCGTTGGTAGCAGCGAACGGCGGGACGGCGATAAGCCGGAAAAGGCCGTGAACAGGCCCGAAACGGACATGGCCAGGAAAAGGATGGAAGGGCCAAGGTGGGGTGCTACCGAATAGCAACTTGGCGCGCACCGTTCTGATTCACCGCGCGATGCAGGGTGGCCCTATAAACCAAGAGCCGACGCGGGGAGACATCATGGCAGTCAAGGAACTGGTCGTAGCGCCGAAGGGCTTGAACCCCGGCCGGGGCGCGGACCTGGTACCGGCCCCGTGGTCAGGGCCGGACCACGAACCGCTGATTATCCGGGCGGCGGTCCGGGCTGGCGAGGTGCGGCGGGCGATGTCCCGCGTCGTGCACGACGTCCGCTACCGGCCACCGCGCCAGCGGACGGCCAAGATGCTGGTCCTCATCCCCGCGCACAATGAGGAAGCCTCGATCGGCAACATGCTGAACGCGCTGCTGGCCCAGAGCCGGGTGCCGGACCGCATCGTGGTGATCGCCGACAACTGCACCGACAAGACCGAGCAGATCGCCCGGCGGTTCCGCGGGGTCACGGTAATGCGCACCGTCGGCAACACCGAGCGCAAGGTCGGTGCGCTGAACCAGGCGTGGCAGCGCTGGCAGGCGGGCTATGACTACGTGGCCGGCATCGACGCCGACACCATCCTGGCCCCGGACTGCCTGCAGCAGCTGGAGGCGGAACTGGCCGTGACGCCCCGGCCAGGCGGCGTCATGGCCCGGTACACCTTCGACCAGCGGCTCGGCGCCACGCCAATGGCCCGCCTGCTGATCCGCATGCAGCGCCTGGAGTTCGCCTCCTGGACCGCCGACGCGCTGCGGCGCAACCGCAAGACCTACGTGCTGGGCGGCCAGGCCTCCCTGTTCAGCAACGACGCGCTGCGCGCGGTGGCCGAGCGCAACCTGACCCACGGGCCGTGGGACACCAGTGCGCAGGTCGAGGACATGCAGCTGACCGGGGACCTGCGGGCGATGCGGTACTCCGCCAACGTCTCGGTCAGCGCGCGCGCCTACGCCGGGCCGATGCTGAACGTGCGCGCCCTGTGGGCTCAGCGCCGCAAGTGGGACGAGGGCATGTCCCGGCTACTGGTCCGCTCCACGGTCAACAAGTGGACCACCACGCTGTGGCGCCAGCAGCTCGGCCTGCTGTCCAACGGCATCACCAGGATCGGCTTCGTCTTCCTGCTGGCCGCCTCGCTGATGGTGCACCAGTACGTGTGGAACTGGCTGTGGGCGATCCCGCCGGCTATCGCGGTGCTGCTGAACCTCAAGCTGGCCTGGCGGGTGCCGAACCGCACCGCCGGGGACCTACTGGCCGCCGTGCTGCTGGTGCCGGTGGAGCTGTACCTGATCATGCGGGTGTGCTGTGCCACCGCGTCGTGGGCGAACGTGCTGGCCGGCATCAAGCGTGACGGCTGGGCTCAGCAGGCCCGGGCGGAGCAGGGCGCCTCAGGCGGCCCGGGCAAGGTCCTCGGCGCCGTGGTCATCGTCGCGCTGCTGGTCGCCGGCGTGGTCTACGGGTGGATTCATTCCCCGCTGTTCGTCCAGCGGGAGATCCTCACCACCGGCTGGGCCGGGCTGGCCATCATCACCGCGCTGCAGACGCTGATCATGGTGGGCCGCATCCTGCGCCCCAGCCGCGGCCTGCGGCCGTGACCGGCTGCTCCGGTCAGGCCTGAGCTCAGGACGTCAGGCCCTTGCACTTCCCAGCGGCGGCGGAGAACGCGCCGATGGCGCCGTTCCCGGCCTCCAGCTGCGGGACGGCGCCGCTGGCGTTCCCGTCCGCGATCGCGGTCCCCGCGGCCGCGTAATCGGCGGTGAGGGTCTTCCACGAGGCGGGGTCGACGGCAGGCAGCGGGAGCGCGGCGGCCGCGATGGCGTCCGAGGCCAGCTTGCGGCCGATCTGGGTGACCGCGGGCGCGTTGCCGGCGCTGGCGTCCGAGGCCAGGGCGCCGGTGTCGGCGTACAGCGCCTTCACCGAGGCCTCGCCGTGCCCATCCCAGGCCTCCTGTTCGTAGCAGGCCTGGCGCAGCTGATCCTGCGCGGCCGTGACGGCGCTCCGGGTGGCGGCGCTCGAGGTGGCGGCGCCCGGGGTGGCAGTGCTCGAGGCGGCAGGGGGGCTCGCGGCATGGTGGAATCCGGCGCAGCCGGCCAGCGCGGCCGCGGCCAGGACCGATCCCGCCAGGACGATGGCCGGTCTCACAGGTGACGCATCCAGAGGTTGGTCTCGGCGTATGCGCCGACGTCCCGGTCGCGGTCGATCTCGACCAGGTCCAGCGCCCCGGGCACGACGTACCGGCCGGATTCGGGGAAGGCCAGGCCGGCCCACTCCTCCCATTCGGCCACGGTGCCGGTGACGACCATCGACCGTTCGGCGGGGCGGAGGATCACGCCGCCGAGGCGCTGGTGGGTCCGGATCCAGGGGTCGACGTGGGTGCCGTCCGCGCGCGTCCACCGGGCGTAGTTCGCCATCCGGATCAGCGGGTAGCGGCTCTTGAGCACCGGCCGCACCGGGGAGATCATCCGCTGCAGCCCGGCCGTGGTCGTCACCGAACGCATCGCGACCAGGGCCTGGGCGCCCAGCCCGGCGCCCTGCCGGTCGGCCCGGACGGCGACCGCCAGCACGCACAGCGTGTCGGGCGCGATGCCCTGCTCGTACCCGGTGACCGCGCTGATCAGCGCCTCGTCGTACCCGGCGGGCAGGGTCTCGGGCGTCCCGTCCCAGCGCAACGGCACCCCCCAGCTGCCCGCGACGACCTCACCGTCCTCCAGGATCCGGATGTCGCAGGAGGGGAAGCACTCCGCCACCCGCCCGATAAGGTCGGAGCTGACCTGGTCGTGGAAGATGAACTCCGGCCAGACGGGCAGCAGCGCGGCCTGCGACTGCTCATCGAGATCAGGCCGGTCCGACGTGGTGATGATCTCTCGCTCGGGCATTGGTTCCTCACGTTATCTGGACGCCCGCTGGGCCCGTTCGGTCGACCTGGGCTCGGGGACCTGGCGCGGGAGGCTGGGCAGCAGGCGGGACCCGATCCGGACCAGCGTCTCGGCCTGATGGGTCGCCATCGGCATGGCCAGCAGGTAACCCTGCCCGAACTGGCAGCCCATGGCGATCAGCAGGTCCCGCTGGACCTCGCTTTCGATGCCCTCGGCGATGACCTCGAGCTGGAGCGTCCGCGCGATCTGGACGATGCCCTCGGCCAGCGCCAGGCGCTGCTCGGAGACGCCGATGCCGTCCACGAAGGACTTGTCTATCTTCACCACGTCGATCGGCAGCTCCCGCAGGTAGCTGAGGGAGGAGTACCCGGTGCCGAAGTCGTCGATGGCCAGCCTGGCGCCGATGGCCCTCAGCTCGATCAGGTCGGACACCAGCCGCTCGTCCCGCCGCAGGAGGACGCTCTCGGTCAGCTCGAGCATGAGCGCCCCGGGCTCCAGACCCGAGGAGTCGAGGACCCGGCGCACGCCGTCGACGAACCCGGGCGTGCTGAACTGCCGGGCCGACACGTTCACGCTCACGTACAGGCCGCGAGGGACCCCGTCGCCGTCGGGGGTCCGGCCCGGGCGCGGTTCGCCGCGCTGATCCCCGCGCCACCGCGCGGCGTCGGCGGCCGCCCGGGCCAGTACCCAGGAGCCGAGCGGCACGATCTGGCCGGTCTCTTCGGCCAGCGCGATGAACTGGTCGGGCTGCATCATCCCCCACTCCGGATGCGGCCACCGGACCAGGGCCTCGAACCCGGCCAGCTCGCCGGTGGTGAGGGTGACGATCGGCTGGTAGGCGAGCGTGAACGCGGAGCGGGCCACCGCTTCCTCCAGCGCGGCCTGCAGCTCCCGCCGCCTGACCAGCCCGGCGCTGAGCACGGGCTGGTAACGGCGCCACTGCCGCTTGCCCGCCGCCTTGCCGGCGTACAGGGCCAGGTCGGCGTGCCGGAGCAGTTCGTCGGTGTCGACGCCGTCCTCGGTCGTGGCGACCCCGACGGTGACCGTCGTAAGCGTGGCCCCCGAGGCGAGCACGAGCGGCTCGGCGAAGGCCGAGACCACGTGGTCGGCGACCGCCTCGACCGCCGCGGAGTCCGGGGCATTGGTGATGAGCAGCGCGAACTCATCCCCGCCGAGCCGCGCGGCGGTGTCGCACTTGCGGATCAGGCCGGCCAGCCGCACCGCCGCGGCCACCAGCAGCTCGTCGCCGACGCCGTGGCCCATCGTGTCGTTCACGACCTTGAAGTCGTCCAGGTCCACGAACAGCACGCCGGCGGTCGTGCCGTCCAGCCGGGCCGCGGCGACCTGCTGCGAGATCCGGTCCTGGAACAACAGCCGGTTGGGCAGCCCGGTCAGCGCGTCGTGGAAGGCCTGGTGCTTCAGCTGCTCCTCGAGCTGGCGCTGCTCGGTCACGTCTCGCAAGGTCAGTACCAGGCCGGCCACGGTCGGGTCGGCGCGCAGATCGCTGGCCCTGACCTGGACCTGGACGGTCATGCCGTCGCGGCGGGTGATCCGCCGGTCCACGTAGCGGGAGCTGAAACCGCCGGTGGCCGGCGCCAGGCTAAGGGCGCCGGTCAGCTCATCGCGGCGCCCGTCGGCGACCAGGTCCGACAGGTGCGCGCCCTCCACGGCGATGTCACCGAACATGCTGGTCGCCGACGGCGTCGCGTAACTGACCTTCCCGTCGTCGTCCACGATCAAGATGACGTCCGAGGTGTCCTGGACCAGGGTACGGAAGTACGCCTCGTTGCCCTGGCGGACCACTTCGGCGCGGAGCATGATCCGCTCCACCGCGAGGGCCACCTGGTGCGCGAGGATCTCCACCGGGGAGGCGAGGTCGGCGAGGGTGCGCTGCTCGCCGAATACCGCGAGCACGCCGATGAGCGGATCGCCCGACGGCCGGTCCTCGACCGTGAGCGGGCACAGGAGCATCCAGTCGTGCCCGGGAACGGTCGCCGCGGCCTGCGGAGGCAGGCTGGTCACCGGCGCGAGGATCGGCGCGGAGCCGGTCACCAGCGGCAGCCAGGTCTCGGCCAGGTCCGTGAGCCGGCTCATCGACACCGGATCGGCGGAGGCGGTGGCCACCGCGCGGACCACACCGTCGGTCCGCACCGCCAGCAGCACGTCGCTCCGCCGGCCCCGGCTGAACAGGGTGTCGGTCGCGGATCTGACGGCGGCCCCGGCTTGGCCCACGGTGATCGCCGACACCAGGGACGCCCCGGCCTGCCGCACCGCCCGCTCCCAGCCGAGCGCCCGGCCGTGCGAGGCGGCCACGTCCGACAGCCGGGACAGCACGAGCAGGTAGAGGATCGCGGAGAACACCGCGACCACGCTCAGGTCGCCCCCCCGGACGTGGAACGAGTCGATGAACAGAACGACCGGGGCGATCAGCGAGGCCAGCATGAGCACGATCAGCCTGATCGGCGAGACCCGGGCCGGCTGCCGGGTCACCGGCTTGGTCAGCTGGGTCATCGCGGGATGCAGCGCCGCGGCGCCCCACCCGGCGTAGAAGATCACCCAGCCCAGGTCGACCACGGTGCTGTTGTGAAACGTCCCGTGCAGCTGGATCAGGCCGTACGCCGTGTCCGCGAGCAGCGTCCCGACGGCGCCCACGGTCAGGAACTCCACGGACCTGGTCCGCCCCGCGCCCGGCGCGAGCAGCCGGGCCAGCATGGCCAGCATGAGCACGTCACCCAGCGGGTAGGCGATGGCGACGGTCTTCTGCAGCGACGTCAGCCCCGGGTGGTGCACGTACGGCAGGATCAGGTAAATCCACGACAGCAGGGCCAGCCCCGCGGTCAGGATCAGCGCGTCGATGAGGCTGCGCCGGTCCCGGTCGGGTGTACGCCACCAGATGAAGATCAGCAGGCCGGCCGCGTACAGCGGATAGGTCAGCAGGTACAGCACGTCCGCGAAGGACGGGAACGGGAGCTGGACCCCGACGAGCTGGGCCACCAGGAAGCTCACCTGGCCGGCGGTGAAGCTCGCCAGCGCGCCGGCGAGCAGCAGCCACGGCATCTTGCGGGACGGGCGGTTGATCACCACGCCGACCACGATGCCGCCCACGCCGCTCAGGCCGATCAGGCCCCACGTCTCGGCTCGCAGGCCGGGCAGCCCGTAATACAGCGCGACGAGCACCGCTATCCAGGCCGCGTAGCCGGGTAGCACATATCGCCGAGATTTCACGGCAATCCCCCCCATAGAAATGTACTGTAGTCCTTTCTCCGCACGTCACCTCATGCCCGCTTCCTGGGCGGGGCCGCACGGCGGGACAGTTTGCCATGAATTAAGCATCAAATTGGCTTCTGCGCGAATTAGTTAGATTGGGTAAATTTATCCTGATTCTTGGCTATTTTTTTCGACAATCAGGGATTATCAGCCAGGAAAATTGCGTGTCAGGCAGGGGTACCACGGGTAGGATTCAGCCTGATAAGGTACTTTCTCACCTCGGACAATCCCGGGCATAGAAAAGGAAAAAACGCATTCGTGACCTTCACAAACGATCTGGAAAAGATAACGGGAAATGCTTTTGTCGTCGCGGTCAACGACCGCGGGCAATATGCGCTATGGCAGGCCGGTATCGACCTGCCGCCCGGCTGGCGGCGGCAGTCGGCCACCATGTCCAGGCAGGCCGCCCTGGACGCCATCGCGGCCGCGTGGCCGGACATCGGCCCGTCGACCCCGACGACGCCGGCCGGGGCCGGCGAGGCTGGCGCCCGCGAGGCCGGCGCCCGCGAGGCCGGCGCCTGCGAAGCCAGCGGACCCGATCAGTCCGGGTCCGGGGAGCGGTTCCGGCACGGGCACGAGGCCCGGTTTGTCCATGAGCGGTTCGCCGAGCAGGCGTCCCGCAGGCCCGGCGCGTCCGCCGTCATCGCCGCGGGATCGCGGCTGACCTACCGCGCCCTCGATCAGTCGGCGAACCGACTGGCCCACTACCTCAAAGACATGGGCGCCGGCCCGGAGACACTGATCGGCGTGCACGCCGACCGCGGCGTCGAGGCGGTCCGCAGCCTGCTCGCGATCATGAAGGCGGGCTGCGGGTACCTGCCGCTGGACCCGTCGCTGCCGCCGGCCCGCCTGGCCCGGATATGCGCGGAAGCCGGTCCGGCGGCTGTGATCACGGATCGTTCGGTAAAAAGTTCTTCGCTGGCCGGGACGAGGGTGCTGGCGGTCGGCGACCTCGCGGCTGACCTCGGGCGCCGGCCCGTCACCGCCCCCGAGGTCAGCCTGGACGCCGACCACCTGTGCTACGTCATCCACACCTCGGGCTCGACCGGCACCCCCAAGGCGGTCGCGGTCAGCTACGGCTCGCTGGCCTGCGTGATCGCCGAACTGGCCCGCGAGTACCGGATCTCCGCACGGGACCGGGTGATCCAGCTCGCTTCGCTCGCCTTCGACACCTCGATCGAGCAGATGATGGTCACGCTGGCGTGCGGGGCGACCCTGATTCTGCCGCCGCCGCACACCATCGGCCCCACCGACCTGCTCCGCTACCTGGAGCGAAAGCGGATCAGCGTCATCGACCTGACGCCCGCGTACTGGCACCAGGTGCTCGCGATCACCGAACCGGACGACCGGCGGCTGCGCAGCGTCCGGCTGATGATCACCGGCGGCGAGATGGCCGAACCCGCGGACTGCCAGGCGGCGATCCGGGCGGCCCCGGCGGCCAGGCTGCTGAACGCCTACGGGCTGACCGAGACCACCATCACCTCGGCCCTGTTCGACGTCGGCGCCGGCGGTATCGCCGAGGGGGCGGCGGTACTGTCGCAGGACCCCGTGCCGGTGGGCAGGCCGATCGGGCACACCCGGATCATGGTCCTGGACGAGAAGCTGAGGCCGGTGCCCGCCGGAGAGGCGGGCGAGATCTACGTGGGCGGCTGCGGGGTGGCTCGGGGCTACCTCGGCCAGCCGATGCTCACCGCGGAGATGTTCCTGCCCGACGGCGGCGCCCCCGGCAGCAGGATGTACCGCACCGGGGACCTCGGGCGGTGGCGGGCGGACGGCAACCTGGAGATCACCGGGCGGCTCGATCGCCAGCTCAAGGTCAGCGGCTTCCGCGTGGAGCCGGGTGAGATCGAGAGCGTGCTGGCCGAGCACCCCGACATCGGGCAGGTGGCGGTCGTGGCCACCGAGGGAGGTCCCGGCCGGACCCGCCTGGCCGCGTACTACACGCTGCGTTCTCCCGCGGAGGCGCCCGGGGCCGGCAGTCTGCGGCGCTATCTTCGCGCCCAGCTGCCGGGCTACATGATTCCGGCCGTGTTCGTCGCGCTGGACCGGATGCCGCTGACCCCCGAGGGCGAGCCGGCCACGGGCACGCTCGAGCATCCCCAGGTCCCCGCGCAACGGCGCGACCGGGAGGAGCCGGACACGCCTACGCAGGCCGGGCTGTCCCACCTGTGGTCCAAGCTGCTGAAGAAGGAGCAGGTCAGCCTCGACGACGATTTCTTCGCGCTCGGCGGGAACTCGCTGCTGGCCGCGGAGATGCTGGCGCACGCACGCGTCATGTTCGGCATCAGGCCGGACCACATAGGCCCGCTGACCCGCTGCCTGCTGCGTGACCCGACGCTGCGGGGGTTCGCCTCGGCCGCGCAGGAGGCCCGCGCGGGCACGCTCGCCGCCGACGGCGACCAGCCGCGGATCGACTTCGCCCGCGAGGCGGAACTGCGCGTTCCCGGCCGCCTCGACACCGATCCGCGGTCCCGCCGGCCGAACTGGAGGAAGCCGCTGGAGATCCTCCTGACCGGATCGACCGGGTTCCTCGGGGCTCACCTGCTGCGCGAACTGCTTGACGCCACCACCGCGCGGGTCTGGTGCCTGGTCCGCGCGCGCGATGCAGCGCACGGGATGGCGCGCATCGCCGACGCCGCCGCACGCTACGGGCTGCCCGGCTTGCCCGCCAACCGGGTCATCCCGCTGCCCGGTGATCTCGCCTCGCCGCGCCTGGGCCTGTCGCCCGGCCAATTCCGCGAGCTCACGCGGAGCATCGACATCATCTATCACGCGGGCGCGATCGTGAACTTCATCTATCCGTACGAGGAGCTGCGGGCCGCCAACGTGACGGGCACCCGTGAGGTGATCCGGCTGGCCTTCCTGGCCGGGGGAATTCCCGTCCACTACGTCTCCACCACCGCGGTGCTCGCGGGCCTCGGGGTCATGGGCGTGCGCGAGGTCACCGAGGACACGCCGCTGGCGTACGCCGACCGCCTGCGCGTCGGCTACGTGGAGACGAAGTTCGTGGCCGAAGAGCTGCTGCGGAACGCGGGACGCGCGGGGCTGCCCGTCGCGATCTACCGCCCGCTGGACATCGTGGGCAGCCAGCGCACCGGCGTGTGGAATACCGCGACCGAGATGTGCGCCCTGATCAGGTTCATCGCCGACACCGGCCTGGCGCCCGACATCGACCTGCCGCTCGACTTCGTGCCCGCGGACACCTGCGCGGCGGCCATCCGGCACATCTCCTCCCTGGAGGGAGCCACCGGGCACACCTATCATCTGGGCAGCCGCGATCGTGCCCTGCTCGGAGCCCTGGTCGACCGGCTACGTGAACACGGGTTCAGCATCAGCGAGGTACCGTTCGCGACCTGGGTCAGCGAGCTGCTGCGGTACGCCGCCCGCAACCCGTCCCACCCGATGACCCCGTTCCTGCCGCTGTTCATCGACCGCGACCGGGAATCCGGGCTCACGCCGGCCGAGATGTACCTCGGGCGGGTGTTCCCGCACTACACCCGGTCGAACACCGAGCGGGCGCTGCGGGGCAGCGGCATAGCCTTCCCTCCCGTCGACGGGCCGCTGCTCGATACCAACATCGGGAACCTGATCACGACGGGGTACCTGACCGTCCCGCGCGGCACCGGCATACCCGCCCCGCGGGGGCGAAGCCGGGTTCCCGGGCGGGCCGCTCGTGCCGGCTAGGCGCTATCCGGACTGGGAGTCATTCGAGATCGCTCCCGGCGACGGCCCGGTGGCGTTCGGCGCGGACCTGAGCCCAGCCAGCGTGCTCGGCGCGTACCGGCGCGGGATCTTCCCGCTGCCCGCGGCCGACGAGTACTTCCGGACCCTCAACGAGGTCCGGTACTCCGGCGAGGTGGCGGA
>Ga0070761_10003031_pt1 | contig 10165 bp, 8 predicted proteins | sample HubBroMetageREF1_FD_66724 | JGI IMG/M metagenome (GOLD analysis project Ga0070761, IMG submission 66724) | Reference soil microbial communities from the Hubbard Brook experimental Forest, New Hampshire, USA - Hubbard Brook CCASE Soil... | ecosystem: Environmental > Terrestrial > Soil > Temperate... | reverse complement strand
TCTCACCCTCTCCGCCAACTACAAATGACCGCTTTTGACCCGTTTCTGCCGGTCGCGAACGTCTGCTTTTGGGAAGGCAAATTACGAGCGATCGCCGGTTCGTTTCGCGCGCACCAGCATTCCCTACGATCCCGAACATAGACCCGTATCGCAGTTGAGGGTAACGCCCCCATCGCATGCGATCAGAATCCGGGCGTATGAATTCGCGTCACGGTGCGCATTATGGAAAATACCGCGCGCGATTTATGTGCGTTGACGTACAGAGCGCGCGCTCTCGGGAAACCTATGATCGCCGAGTAGAGCCGGCTGATAAAGACCGGTGTGAACACATATGAGAGTCACTATGATCCCGGGATCTGAAGGGCCGACGACCGCAGGATCCGCTCACGATTCGAGCGACGACACGATTGAACTGTACCTGACGGGCGAAGAGGAGCTAGCGCTTTCCCAAGCGGCCGAGGCGGCCCGGGCAACGGCGCGCCCCGATGAATCGAGCCCCGTCTTATCCGTGCCTGAGTACAAGTGTCCCTTCAGGCCCACGGCGCGAATCGACTTCGTTTGTAATGTGATGTTCGCTGTGGCAGTTCCGGGTATTGCGGTGGCGTTGCTGTGGCCGGCGCCGGATCGGCACCCGCCTGCGCCGGCGGTCGCCAGCGCCACGCTTCTCGCCAAGGTGGCCCCGGCCGGACCTGCCAAACCGCAGGGTGCGCCTGTGCGAATAAAAAACGCCTTCGATGCGACGGAGGTATTCGAGTTTCCTCCCGGGACCACCGAATCCGAATCCCGCGAGGCGGTTGCAGAGCTGCTCTTAAGCCGTGCAAGTGAGCGACGCGCCGAGGGACTGGCGCTCAGGCATGCGGGCAACAGTCAACCGGACCGCGGCACGGAGATCCAGCAACCTGAAGTTCTCATGACCAGGTTGCTCGCCCGCGCGCATGAACCTTGAACGGGACGAACCCGGTCCCCTACCGAAACTTGACCCGCTGCCGTTTGCAGTTTGTGTTGCAGTCGCGTGCAACCGTCGGGATTTCAAGCCTGAGACCGGTTTCCCGGTATCGGTGGAATCATGCGTTTACGCGTGCCTAGAAGGCGCTGACGGGCGGGTGGTGCGCCTTGAAAACCGGAGGCTCCTTACGGGGCTCGTGAGTTCGACAAAATCGCCTGGAGCGATTTTGGACGACGCGCAGCGTCGGCCCGCCGGGCTGCGGCCGGGACGGCGGCAACAATCTCACCCGCACCGCCAAAAATAGGCATTTCGCGTAATCCGGTAAGCCGGTTCTCGTCGAAGGATGCTGACTACCGCACTGCGCGTCGACTCCTGTTGGAGCTGCCCTGCGCGCACCTCGTCGGTCGGGACAACGCGCTGCGCTCACTGTCTGCCCGAGACGCGCAGGCGCGTGTCCCCCGCGCGCTTGGCCGCATCGGCGAGTTGGAGCAACGACCCCGTTGCGGCGATACAATACGGTGAAAACCACTGCAATGCAGGAGGCAGCACATGACCGGCGGCGGATACACACTCTACGGGCGGGTTAACGCTGGGTCGCTGGCCCCGCAGATCGTGCTGGAGGAGATCGGCGCTCCCTACGAGATCACCTGGGTCCGCAAGACGCCCGCGGATCTCGAGGCGTTGCGCCGCGTCCACCCTGCCGGAAAGATTCCCGTGCTGCTGTTGCCCGATGGCACCGTGGTGGCGGAGTCGGCCGCGATCCTCATGCACCTCGCCAACGCACATCGGGAGGCAGACCTGGCGCCGGTCGCCGGCAGTGCCGCGCACGCCCGCTTCCTGCAGTGGATGGTCTTCCTGTCCGCCAACGTCTACGAAGCGGCGCTGCGCTACTTTTACGCCGAACGCTACTCCGAGGCCGGCGCGGCCGCGGCGGCCGGGATCAAGGCGAAGGCGCTCCAGGACTATACCGGCCACCTCGAGCATATCCACGGCGAGCTGTCCCCCTACGTACTGGGTGACAAGCTGTCCGCCGCGGACCCGTACCTGCACATGCTCGCCGGCTGGTATCCGGAAGAGGTCCGGCCGCTGGCTACCCGGCTGCCGAAGCTCGCTCGGCACGCCGAGCTGCTGCGGCGCAGGCCGGCGACTCGCAAGGCGGAAAGCGACCACGCCGAGACATAACGGCCGCCGCGAGGTCTGATGGATCTGCTCGAACGTGAAACGTGCTTCGCCGATCTGGCGAAGTGGCTCGGCGCGGCCGTGCAGCACGGCGGTGGTGTCGTGCTCTTGAGCGGTGAGGCCGGTATCGGCAAGACGTCCCTGCTGCGCGAGTTCGCGCAGCGCCAGAGCCAGGCCCGGGTGCTCTGGGGAGCGTGCGATGCGCTGTTCACGCCCCGCCCGCTCGCCCCGCTCCATGACGTCGCGTCGCAGACGCAGGGGGCGCTCCTCGCGGCGATCAATTCACAGGCGAGCCCCGGAGCTCTGTTCGCCGCGGCGCTGGCCGAGTTCGAGCGCGAGAGGACACTGCTGGTGTTCGAGGACATGCACTGGGCGGACGAGGCGACTCTCGACCTGCTCACCTTCCTCGGCCGTCGCATTCACCGCACACGCACCCTGCTCGTGGCCAGCCATCGCGATGACGAGCTGGGCGAGCAGCACCCGCTGCGGCTCGTCATCGGCGGGCTGCCCCGCGCGGGCACTTCCAGGCTGTCGCTCGCGCCGCTTTCCGAAGCGGCCGTCGCCCGCCTGGCGGCCCAGGTCGGGCGACCCTCGAAGAACCTGTACAGCATCACCGGCGGCAATCCGCTGTTCGTGACTGAGGTTCTCGCCGCCGCTGCGGATGCCGTGCCGGCGACCGTGCGCGACGCCGTGCTGGCGCGCGCTGCGCGACTCTCGCCGCCCGCGCGCGCCCTCGCCGAGCTGGTTTGCGTGGTGCCGGGCAAGACCGAGGTCTGGCTGCTCGAGCAGGCCGCGCGGCCCGACGAGGCAGCCGTGGCGGGCTGCCTCGCCATCGGCATGGTGCGCCACGAGGATTTCTCCCTCGCCTTCCGGCACGAGCTTGTCCGTCGGGCGCTCGAGGACACTCTGCCGCAGCCGCGCCGCCAGCAGCTGCACGCGAGCGTGCTCGGGGTTCTCGCGAACCGGCCGGACACGCCCGCGGCGCGGCTCGCACATCACGCGGACGGCGCACGCCATGGCCCGCAGGTACTGCGCTACGCACCGCTCGCCGCTGCGCAGGCGGCTTCGGTCGGCGCTCACCGCGAGGCGGCCGCGCACTATCAGGCCGCGCTGCGCTACGCCGACGCACTGCCGGCGACCGAACGCGCCCGCCTGCAGGAAGGGCTGTCCTACGAGTGCTTTCTGACGGGCGAGAACGAGCGCGGCCTCGAGGCGCGACGCGCTGCGCTCGAGATCTGGCGCGCCGAGGGGCAGCGTCTCAAGGAGGGCGATGCGCTGCGGTGGCTGTCGCGACTGAGCTGGTTCGTGGGCAACGCCGCACAGGCCGACGACTACTGCGATGCGGCGGTCGCCATACTCGAGTCCTTGGGGCCGAGCGAGGAGCTGGCGAGCGCCTATCACAACCGGGCGGACCTCGCGCTCGAAGCCCACCAGGCCGACATCGCCATCGAGTCCTCGCAGCGGGCGATTGCGCTCGCCGAACCCGCGGGCAACCGCGAGGTCGTCGTGGATTCGCTCGGTACCATGGGCACCATGCGGCTCATCATCGGCGATCCGGCGGGATGGGCGGATCTCAACCGGGGTCTGCAGCTGGCGCTCGCCGGTGGTCTGCAGAAACAGGTGGCCAGCGCTTACATTAACATGGGCGCGATGGCCGTCTCGCGCCGGCAATACGAGCAGGCGTCGGGGTATCTCGAGGCGGGACTTGCGTACTGCGAGGAGCATGAGCTCGACTTCGTGCTGCCATACACACTTGCCTACCGCGGCCGCATGAGGTTCGAGCAGGGCGATTGGAACGGAGCCAGCGAGGATGTGGACACGGTTCTGCGCCATCCGCGCTGCACACCCGTGTCGCGGATTCCGGCGCTGCGCACGCTCGCGCATCTGCGGGTGCGTCGCGGCGACCCCGATGCGCAAGGGCCGGTGCGGCAGGCGCGCGAGCTGGCAGGCCCGAGGCCGTTGCTGCAGCGCGCGGGCATGCTGGCCCTGGTGTGCGCCGAGGCCGCCTGGCTGGCGGGCGACCGCGATGCGGTCGTACGTGAGGTGCTCGCGGTATACGAGCTCGCGCGGCAAACCCGCGATCCGCGCATGAACGGTGAGCTGGCGGCGTGGCTGTGGCGCGTGGGCAGCCTCGCCGAGCCGCCGGCGGACCTTGCCGAGCCCTACGCGCAGGAGATCTCCGGCGACTGGCAGGGCGCGGCGAACACCTGGAGAGTGTTGGGCTGTCCCTACGAGCACGCCAGCGTACTGGGTCTCTACGGCAGCGAAGACGACCAGCGGCAGGCACTCGCCACCTTCGAGCGGCTCGGTGCCGGGCCAGCGGCCGGCTGGCTGCGCCGCCAGATGCGGCTGCGCGGCGTGCGCGGCATTCCGCGCGGCCAGCGGACGTCGACTCGACGCAACCCGTTCGGGCTCACGCGGCGCGAAGCGGAGATTCTCGCGCTGCTGTCGCAGGGACTGCGCAGCTCGCTGATCGCGAGGCGCCTGTTCCTTGCGCCCAAGACGGTCGAGCACCATGTGTCGGCGATTCTCGCGAAGCTCGGCGTGCAATCGCGCGCCGAGGCGGTGGCCCTGATGCGCCAGCGCAGCGGGCAGTAGCGGGGCCGCGCGTCCGCGGCCGCCCGTGCCCGAAGTGCCTACTTCGGCAGCAGCGTTACTGGAACCTCGGTGATGGAATCGATCGGCAGCGCGTTGGCGGTCGCCGCCTTGCGGATCGCCGCCTCACTTGGCCCCTCGTAGATGCAGTAGGTCCTGGTCTTCGCCGCGTTCGCATAGGACATCACCCAGTGCACGCCGTATCTGGCGTTGTTGGCGTTGACCTTGGCTTTGAGCGCCGCGTCGAGCCCGTCCAGCGCACCCGCCGGGAAGGTGCGCTCGACGAGGTAGCGGTGCATGCCGTTGTCCGGCGCCGCAGGCGGGGTTTGTGCCGCCGCCAGCTGCGCGAGCCCGATGAGCAACGATCCCACGATGGCAATCAGAGTCTTCATGTGAGTTCTCCCTGATGATGACGACCTAGTGGTCTAAGGAAGCGGCTGGTGTGAGCAGGTGACGTGCGTGTTCCAGTCGGCGTAGCTGCCCTTCGGGTTGTCCTCCCAGGCCCACACGTGCATCTCGTAGAACGCGCCGAGTCCGTAGCGATTGGGATAGGCGATGTAGTTCAACAGATTTCCCTCGAGGGCCGGCACGCTGTCGGGAGGATTGTTCGCTGCCCAGACGCTCTCGAGCACGATGAATTCGACACCGACGAGGCGCATCGCCCCGTCCGCCATCGGCTCGTAGATGAGCGCCTGCGGCCGCGTCGGGTCCAGCACCACGGTGCTGAGGCGGGAGGGAAGAACCAGGTGCACGCCCATGGCGCCGGTATCCGGTCCGCTGACGCACGGCGTCGCCACCACGAACTTCTCCTTGAAGGCGACGTTGATATCGACGTATTTCGCGGTGGCGTTGCGCACCTTGTCGATCAGAGGCGTGGCGTCGTCCCCTGCCGCCACGAGAGGCAGCAGCAGCAGCGCCAGCGCCGGTCCAAGCGAACGGCGGACTAGCTTCATGGATGAGGCATTCATTGTGGTCTCCCTTGCGGCCGCGCGGGCCCCTTATCTGTAGAAGTAAGGATCGAGGACCCGGACCTCGGTGATACGCTCGACGGGCAGCTTGTTATGGCTCGCCGTGCGGCGGATCGCCTCGGGCGACGGCGCGTCGTACACGCAGAAGGTCTTGCTCCTGTCCACGCTCACGTAGGAGTGGACCCAGGTGACCTGGTCCGCGAGGTTGCTCTCCACCACGGCCAGACAGGCCTTGGCGCCGCTCTCATCGACGGGGATCTGCAACCCGTCCGGAAACGCTCTCTCAACGATGTAGCGTGGCAAGGCACTAACTCCTCGAAGTCAGGCTGTTACACCTCTTAATTGAGGCCGACACACTACAACCGGCCGTCGGGACTCAAATCGGGGGAAGCCCCCAGATTACGCATCCGACACCCCAACCTTGGGCGGCCGGCAGCCCCGGTTTGGGAATTGGCGCAACGGGCAGTGTATGTTGCAGTTCGTGTTGCAGTGGCGTGCAACCGCCGGGCTTTCAAGCATGCAGCAGGTTTTCCGCTATCAGCGGAATCATGCGTTTACGCGTGCCTGGAATGCGCTAACGGGCGGGTGGTGCGACTTGAAAACCGGAGGCTCCTTACGGGGCTCGTGAGTTCGACAAAATCGCCTGGAGCGATTTTGGACGCGCACAGCGCGCCCGCAGGGCGAGGGCCAGGATGGCCCGAGTCAATCTCACCCTCTCCGCCAGAATGCAGGCATTTCGCGCACAGCGAGCGTGCGGGGGCACTGGCCAGGTCCTCAACTTGCGCTGCGAACCGTTGCGTAACCCATGAGCGCGTGCGGCGGTGACAGGTATCGCTGGGTGGTCCTTCGAGACTTAAAAAAAAGCGGGGCGGCAAAGCCGCCCCGCTTCCGTCACAGGACCTGATACGGAGTCTTCAGCGGTTGAAGAACCTGAGAGTCTCCAGGAGATTTGCGACATCAGGAACGCCCAGACCGGTCGTCTGATCGTAGCCGGGGCCAGCTTTCCAGTACCAGTTATTTCCCCGCGTGATGTCACGCAGCGGCGCTCTGAAGCCGCCGTAGCCGCCGAACTGGCTGATGAAATACAGTTCGGGGTTTAGCAGACCCAGGCGCGTGTGCAGCGCTTCGGAGTACAGCGAGGTTACGCCGTTAAACTGCGGCGCCACGAAGCTGGTGCCGCCGTAGTAGCTCGCTATCCCGAAGCCAGTGCTGCTCGAGGTGTAGTAGATGACGTAGCCGGTTTCCGGGTCGGCGTTGGCAGAGAGATCCGGGATGTTGCGCCCGGGGAAGCCGGCGCGCAGGGGCACCGGTGGCACATCCGGAGGCGGGGTCGGCTGATTGTCGTAAATCGTCTGACCGGGCTGCGTGTCTGCCATTCCGGGCACGAACCACTGGTAGAAGGGCCGCGGCCAGTACAGGCTGACGCCGCCGCTGCTGCCGACGGGCTCAATCCCGCAGTCGTAGTAGTCGATCCCCAGCACGTTGCACAGGCCCTCAAGGTAGGTCCAGCTCCAAGCCTGCTCCTGCGGGATGGTTACGGTGTAGATGGGCGCGCCGCTGGAGTTCACGTAGGTCTGCGTGCCCGGCAATGTGGTGCCGCCGGCCGCGGTGACATACGGCTGCACGGCCGGATCATTGACCGACAGCACGGGGTTGAAGTAGGCCAGCGGCAGGGCTTGTTCGGCTGCATAGGCACCGTAGTCGCCTGTGCAGATGAACACCGTCTGGCCCTGAGAAGCAGCCTGCGCCAGCGCATCGTGGAAGGCAGTGATCATGTTTGTCTGTTCACCGGTGGCCGGATCGGTTACCGATCCGTTGCCCCAGAACGGACTCGACGAGAAGTCGAAGAACTCCCAGGTGATCCAGCTCATCGACAGAGTGTCCGCGATGTTTTCATCTGCCGCTACGCCGACGGCGTCGACGAAGCCCTGGGCGGTGTTGGGAGCCTCATACACGCGAATCCGGGCGCTTGGTGCCAGACCGCCGGACTGCTCCACATCGAGGGTCGTCTCGATCGAGCCCGAAGCATCGCTCGGGGGTCCCGATCCGCCATCCACTTCGATTTCCTTGATGCGGTTCGAGCCGACCTTGAGGCCGAGTGCACTCCAGTAGGCATACGCATCGCTGGGCGTGAAGCTCGCGAGTGTCATGATGCCGATGGTGCGCCCGCGGCCGCTCAGTCCAGCTTTGTAGAGCGGCTTGACATCGTAGTACTGGGCAAAATCCTGCACCGTCCAGAAGCCCGGCGTGTCAGGAGTGTTCAGCGTGTTCGACTGACTGGCCGGCTGCTGCACGGCGGCGGTCGGGCCGACGTGTTGCACAGCGGGCTGCATGCGCGGGCGCGTATCCAGACCGACCACGGCTGCCACCGAGCCGGCAATGGCATTGGGAAGGTGCGGTGCGCCCATCGGCGCGCGGAACCGGTAGCCGGGGGCATCCGCAGTCGGGGCGACCGCGAAGCTGTGTAACTGCACGCTGAAGGCCTTTTCGACGGCTGCGGCGCTGCCGCTCACGTGCAGTTGCGCGGTTGCGCTGCGCGTAACGGTAAGACCCTGCGATTCAAAAAGCTGCGTCACCGCAGTTACGGTGGCGGGGGTCGGGCCGAAGCGGTCCGAAAACTGCTGCGCCGTGAGGAACTGGTGGTACTGAGGCGAGGTGTGCGTTGAGACCGCCTCGATAAACTGTTCCAGCTGATCTTCGTCGCGCAATTTCAGCGAGACAGTCACGGTCACCTGCGCGTTTTCAGCGAACGCTGCCGCCGGGCCAACATCAACTGCGCTCACCCGTCCCTGCGGGAATGGCGCGGCGGCCGCGGCTGCAGACAGCGCCAGACCAATGGCCGCTGCAGGCCAGTACTTGGTAGGTCTCATTTAAAATCCCCTTGTTGTTGATGCCGCCTCATTCTCATTAGTTGCGGCGCAAAGACGATGCGCGCGCGCGCCATCGAATGCAAGAGGGAGGAACGTCGCCCCCGCACCGGACTCGAAAACCGGTGCAGCCCTGGCTCGCGTGCATGTTGCAGTTCGTGTTGCAGTGACGCGCAACCGCCGGGATTCCCAGCGCAAAACCCGGTCTTCCGCCATCAGTGGAATCATGCGTTTACGCGTGCCTACAATGCGCTAACGGGCGAGTGGTGCGACTTGAAAACCGGAGGCTCCTTACGGGGCTCGTGAGTTCGACAAAATTGCCTGGAGCGATCTTGGACGCGCGCAGCGCGCCCGCAGGGCGAGGGCCAGGATGGCCCGAGTCAATCTCACCCTCTCCGCCAATTAGAAATGACCGCTTTTGACCCTAAGCCGCCAGTTTCGAATGGCCGCATTGTTGCCATTCATTTGGCGTTTCAGGCGATGGGTGCGAGGCGCTCAACGAGCGCCGATGCCCCGACCGAACACCCAGACAACCTACTGTGGATGGTCTGTCTGAAAGACAGCGCCACCATTGTAGGTAAATAGTGCCACATGCTTTTCCGGCACGATGATGAGGCGATTAGCCCGCAAAAAATCGGCACCAAGGTGCACTACGGGTGCGCGAACTCGCATCGGAATAGGCGCCCCAGAATATTCCGTTTCCGCAGATAGGCTTAGTTCGCCAATCAGCAAGTGGGCATTGTTAATAGTTTCGCCACCGACTTCGAACGTATTAAATCGCCCTATCCACGTCGGAATCGGTTTCGGCGCGAGCCCCGTGATATCCCCTGTGGGTTTAGCATCTGGACCGCCGGGGTCCACACCTACCTCGCGAGCAGCCTTGGGCCTAATGTGGGAGTTTGCATCTCCAGAATCGATTACCGCCTTCGTGGACTTGCCATTGATATGGACCTCGAACTCGACTGACGGATTAAAACGTGACTGAGGCTCCAGATCTATCCGGAAGTAGCTCGGAGTCCAGTACGCAAGTTGGTCAAGCTGGCAATCCTGCGGATGAAGAAGACGCACAACCCCGTGGGCGAGGTCCCACTCAGTCGTGAATTGTGACAGAACATCAGCCCCCAGTTCGAAGCTCGCAACGCCGTTTCCGTTGTAAATGGCTTCGCCTCCGACGTTTGCCGTGTAATTCTTGAGTACCATTTTGCCGATCTTGAATTCCTTGATCACTGTGGTCAAAACGCTGTTATAGCCCTCAGGTCCGACCATCCCTCGGTCTACCTCCGATCGGAGGGGCAGATTCAGCTGGCGCGCTGCCGTCCGCGTGAGGTGGCTGATGTCAGACCCGGTATCAAGCACGATGCGAATGGGTTGGCCATTGATCTCCCCATCGATGATTGGGGAGTTGCCGACCAGTTCGACATGAAACTCTGAAATCTCCTCGAGTCGACACGATGCGTGAACGATTGGGATCGACAGAAGGGAAGCTAGCGACACAATGGGGATGACTGCGAGGCACACCCGCCGCCCGGTGGGCGCGTCTCTAGTGTGGATTGTGCACCCGAAGCCGCTTATGCGAGGCATCACACTTCGAGCCGGTCGCCGGGGCGGGC
>Ga0070761_10003028_pt1 | contig 10170 bp, 3 predicted proteins | sample HubBroMetageREF1_FD_66724 | JGI IMG/M metagenome (GOLD analysis project Ga0070761, IMG submission 66724) | Reference soil microbial communities from the Hubbard Brook experimental Forest, New Hampshire, USA - Hubbard Brook CCASE Soil... | ecosystem: Environmental > Terrestrial > Soil > Temperate... | reverse complement strand
GATCTACATTGGGGTGGATTTCTGATAATTATTCGACTTCCTCCCATGCGATTTCTCACCCAAGTGTCAGAAGAGTTACAGCTTCCGGTTTGCCAACCATCGGTTCTACAGACTTCCGCAAGAAGAGACTCGCCTGCTTCGCAGCACCTGATTGAGGAAAAGGTGGACCGGATGTGTTAGACTACGGCCCCATTAGGGCGTGCCTGAGTGAATCATCTTCATTGCGAGCGACACCATGAATTTCCAAAACCTCGCCCTTGATCCTTCAACTCTGATCGAAACGAACTTTCAGCAGTTACTAACCCATTCAGACTGGCGAACAACCTGGACACAGATCGTTTCAGGAACATTCTCCTCGAGCCCTTACAGCGGCCTCCTGTTCTATTCACAGAGCCAGGGCTATGGTGAGTTTTACGAGACCAACGGCTTTGGTGGAATCGCCTTTCTTCAGGGCCACTCCGGTTGGCGCACTAGCTGGACCCACATCGTTCCCGGAATTTTTCATTCCAAGGAGTTTACAGGCCTGCTGTTCTACGATCAGCAAGCCGGATTCGCCTCAATCTATGACACAGACGGCAAAGGTGGAATTACCGAGGTTCACCAGTTTACCGGTTGGCGGACTTCCTGGACGCATATTACGACGGTACGTATTCCGAACTCGGATTTTTCCGGAGTCGTTCTTTACGACCAAGGAGCCGGACACCTCGAAATCCATCGCTGCGACGGGAATGGCGGCTTGAAACTTATCATTGAAAAGGATGGCTGGGGAACCGGCTGGACGCAGGTTGTCGGCGATCCGACCTCCGGCACAGGCATTCTCTTTTACGACGGATCGACTCACTACGGGATTGCATGTTCCGTGGTTCAAGTGAACAACGACCCATTTGCTCTGACCTTCCCTACGATTCAGACTGACCTGCCACCCGCCACCCAGATCGTGGCAGGCAATTTCGGGGCGGAAGATAACGGCTTCCTGTTCTACGACGCCGCGTCTGGCCAGCTAGCGTTTGTGTTTTACTTGCCACCTACCGCGCAGGATACCACTCCTGTCACCTACCTCCCCGGGTCGCTTTTCACCGGAAGCGAGAGCTATAGCGGTTTCCGAACCACTTGGGACTTGATCGTTCCTGGGCAGTTCTGGGAAGCCGACCCAGAAACTACTAAGTTCCAGGATGGGTTTACCGACCTGCTGTTTTACGATCGCGCTCAAGGCTATAGCGAGTTCTATCTGCACGAGCCTTTCAATTCAATTTTAGTCAATCCCCTCGAGGGATATACCTCTCCCGGAAGTGTGTATCCCGGCGGAAACCTCCGCATCTTCGTTAATACTCGCATCGGCCCCTATGCCATCAACATATTCCGCCAGGATGTTGACCAGGTCTTCATGACGGCAGTGCAGAACCTACAGTCCTACTCTCAGCCTTTTCCGATTAGCAGGCTTGACTATCGTGACGGGCCAGCGTGGCCTCCGGCGGCAGAATTCGTCATCCCTCAAGATTGGCCGAGCGGCCTTTATTTCGCGCGGGTGACCGCGGGCGTCGTCGTCAATCCTCCCCCGCCATACGAGGCCGATGAACGAAGCTTGTCCATCGGACAGGAACCTGGATACGAACTGGACATCCCATTTGTGGTACGCAGCGGCAATCCTGGAGAACAGTCCAGCATCCTCGTCATTCTGCCCGACACAACCTACGCGGCCTATAACTTCTGGGGTGGACGCAGCCTCTATGGCTTTCAGTCATCCATAGTTCCGCAAGGGCCATATGGTCGAATTGTGTGGAGTTATGGCAGCCCTTTGGATGGCGACCCTTCGTCAGGCCCGGACAATCACCAGACACCACGGGCGTTTCGGATTGCTCTTGAGCGGCCTTACAACAACATTCCGCCTGTGGGGGGAGTTCCTGCCGGTCTTTCCAAATGGCAAGTCTGGGAAGTACCCCTAATTCGTTGGTTGGCCCGCCAGCAGATCCCGGTTGAGTGGTGTCTCTCAACGGACATCCATAGAGATCAACTTGAAAATACTAACTTGTTGCGAAACTATAAGCTGGTCGTGAGCCTTGGGCACGACGAATACTGGTCCGCGGAGATGCGAGAAAATGTCCAGGGATTTGTGGAAGCTGGCGGCAATGCTGTCTTCTTCAGCGGAAATGTATGCTGGTGGCAAATCCGATTTGATCCCGAGGTCAAGACTCAGACATGTTACAAAGATTTGCGATTCGATCCTGAATCCAATCCCAAGCTCGTTACCGTGAACTGGTATGCGAAGCCAGTATGTAATCCCGAAACCAGCTTGACCGGTGTAAGTCTCTTCGTTCCGCTCGCTCCGAATGCCAGCGGCTATTCGGTTTCAGAGCCGAACCACTGGGCCTTTGCCAATACCGGCCTCAGCATGGGTCAGCAGTTTGGTACTTATGGTGATCCCGCGCAGAGTCTTTTTTTGTATGAAAACGACAGATACCAGAAACCACAGGGCAACCCGTGCATCCCTAGTTCGCCTTCTAATTTTTTAACGCTTGCCCAATCTCCCGCGAAGCCCGCCACGGCAGCTGTGACCATGGGTATCTTCGCCAACAAGAAAGGCCAGGTCTTCACTGTCGGCACAACCAACTGGACGCTCGGACTGAGCCAGGACGGTGGTTGGACCGCCGTCGATCAGATTACTCGTAATGTGTTCGATCAACTCGGGTAGGCTTGCCTCTGCCAGAAGGAGGGCGGTTCTGCCGCAATACGAGGGTCACCGATTTAGCTCATGCGGTTAAACACATTCCAGGTGATCTGATCCGCCGTGTTCCAAAGCCCTTGCTCTTGGCTCAGAGCTAGGACCCAATTGATCGATGCAGCATTGAAGATAATTCCACCAGACGCAGCAGCCGCCTTACTCCTCTTTCCCTTCTGCTTCTTCGCCCTGCTGACGGGGCCCGGCCGCCGCTGCAGCGAGACCATGGTTCCGATGTGATTGTCGTCGAGCTTGGCAGTAGCGATGACTCCAGTCGTTCCGCCATCGTTGGTTTCGCCACCGATCGCGCACACGAACGTCCCATCGGGCAGCCAATACACACCGAAATGTTCGCCGTTGCTCAGGAAGGTTCCTTCGAAAGCCCAGTGGGAAGCATCCCGCACGACGAAGTACTGATTCGGATCAGGAGGTGGATCGCTGGGCAATATGCGGGGAACGTTGGGCCACGCGGCATATTGGTTAGTGCCACACAGGCTTGTGGCAGGGAGGTTGAGATCGTTCCAGAGAATCGTGGCGGGATCAATGGACTTGTCTTTGCCGCAGAACATCTGAGTGCCGTCAGGAGAAAAACTCACGCACCACCAGCAGGTGTTGCCGCTGAGAAATGCGGCGTTGCCGCCGTGGCCGATAAAGTCTTCGACCGCCTGTCGCATGCCTTGCGACCAGTACTCGTCGTGGCCCACACTGACGAACATCTGATAATTCGAGATCAGGTCGCCATACTGATCAAGATCGCTGGCAGCGCACATGTCGTAGGCAAAGCCGTTGCGCTCGAGCCACTGAATCAGAGGAACTTCAAAGGTCTGCATGCGGGTGTAGCCAGCGGCCGAGACGAAGGGCCGGAGAAATGACACGGAGAGCGCCCGCGGGAGCAGCCAATCCGCGTAAGGATTCGACCAGATGAAAGAGATCGCCGGACTGCCCTGATAGAGTTCACCGCAGCCGTGCCCGTAGAGGCATCTGCCTCCCCAATAGTTATAGGCTTCATAGGTGGTGTCGGCTGCGGCGATCAAGATGCGCGCTCGCTTGCCTGGAGACGAAGGACGCACGACGAACGGAATGTCGTAGGTGTAGGCATTTGACCCTGGAGGCCCTTGGAATGCGGCGGCTGAAACGTCAGGCGCAGTCGTACCGGCTTTTTGCGACGTTTTCTTAGATCGAGCCATCAGCGGGCCCAAAACAGAACCTCCCGATGAAACGTATTCGCTGGTGTTGAGATGCGCCAGATACAAGCCGCTGGGCCACTGGGCCGGGACGGTGAAACTGGCGACGACGGGCCATCCGGCTCCGTCGCGATAGGCTGTCTGACTTATGCCATAGGCGCGGGCCTGACCGGTGACGGGAACACTGCCAACATACACGCGGTCGATTCCCTGTCTATAAATGTCGATCGCGTAATTTCCGACCTGACTGCTGGCGAAAAACTGGATAGTCTCGCCGGGCAAAACGCTGCGGGCGGAGGCGTATCCGCATAGGGGCTCTTGTGGAGTCGTGAGTGCCGGCACCTTCAAATAGAACTGAATTGAGCCGCTCTCATTGTCGTAGAAGAGAAGATCGGAGAATCCGCCGTTGTAAAAGATGCGGTACTGCGGATACTTGCCGTTGGTGCCGAAGTAGCCGTCTCTGGAATCGATCATCCAGAACTTCCCAGTGATGATGACGCTCCAGGGGCGAGACACGATCGGATTGGGGACGACCCAGCGACCTTCCACTCTAGCCTTGTTGGTAACGCGCCCACCCAGGATTGGCAGACTGATGGTCTCGACCGGCCCCCAGAGGTTGTACAGGCCGTTCGATTGCGGTTGCTGGAAGCTGTAGGCCCAGATCGTGCCCACGTTGGTAGAGGGAGCGAAGAAGAGCAGATTCGTCCACTCGTTGCCGTTGGCCTGGCATCCGAAATTTCCGGGAAGGACGCTGTTCGCGACAGGGAATCCGGACTGTGCGCCAAGCATGCAGATGCCACCTTTTCCGTTGGTAGCGTAGGTTTCTCCGTAACCCGTCGAACCTTCGTAGAAAAACAAGTCGGCGAACAACGCGCCATCAGCGGTGTTCTTTGCGGTCATCTGTCCCGCGACAATCGTGGTCCAGGTAGTGCGCCAGTCGTCGTACTTGGCAAGCAGCTTCGGTTGGCTGTGGCCGTGGGTCGAATAGATTTCTGCGTAGCCAGCGGACTGATCGTAGAAGAGAATTCCGGAGTACTCGCTGTCGGTGAACGGCGCAACCACGATGTGGGTCCAAGACTTCCGCCAGGTAGGGTCTTCGTGCAAATAAATAAGATTGCCCTTTCCATCCGTGTCGTAGATCGCCAAGAATCCGGCTTGCTGATCGTACATGAGGACTCCGTCGTATCCGGAATTGCCGAAGACGCCGGGAAGAATGATGGTCCAGGAGTTTCGCCAGCCGGTGTTCTCCTGCAGAAGGTCGACGTTTCCATTGCCATTCGCCTGGTAGAAGGTGCCCGTTCTGGCCGCGCTGTTGTAGCAGAGCAGCGCGCTGAATGAGGACTTAGAATATTTTCCCGTGACAATGATCGAACAATTGGGGAGCCAGTTGTTGATGCTGCCCACTTGCTGAAAATCCGGGGGAATCAGGGCCGGAGAAAACGGATCAAACTGTCCGGGGTTGATTGGTGGAATCGGGAGATGTGGAATCGGCGGATGTGGCACTTTGCGGCCAGCCATGGAGTCCTCCGAATTAGAATTGGGTTGCCTCGCGAACGATTGAGCCCTGGGTCGACAGAGGCGGACGCAAAGGTACCGCATGGCAAGGTCGGTGTCAACCTGGTGGGGAGTTCAACTCCGACCGGACATCGTCATTTCGAGTCAGCGGCGGCTTCGACAAGAATCAGTTTTAGGGCGAAACCGGAAATGAATTGGAAAACGACTGATCGGGCCGTCACTCGCAAAACGGCGACAATACTATGTATCGACGAACTCGGTTTCTTGCACAAGTCAACTCGACATGGCCGAATCCGCGTCTTTGATCGCATCGCATTCGCCGGCCGCCCTCCTTAAAACCGGACTGCACTTGTGCCTTCCGGAGAAAATCTGGAAGTTGACGGCATTCGGTAATGAGCAGTCCGTTCTCTCCAGTCCGGTTTGTCGAGGAAGAATCGCGAAATACGGGCATGTTTCGCGTATTTTGGAGAAAGTCGAGGCAGGAAATCTCTGCAGTCCAGACTGCGTGGCGGAGGAAAGAGGATTCGAACCTTCGGTACCTTTTCGAATTCGGCAAGTCCCGACGTTCGCGCAACTTGCGGCCATTCATGAAGTTAACCAGAGAATCAACTGGCAGCAATTGGCTAAAGTCCAGGAAGAACAGTCCCACTTGGAGTCGGATCATTAGGGCGAATGCTAGCGATTGTCGGGCTGGAAGACCCAAGTCTTGAGACCCTTGTGCAGCCAAGTTGGTTCCCTAGTGACTGCGTGCCTACCGCACAGTCCAAAAGCGAAACGTTTCTCCGCAACGAGGGCTCAAAAAAAGGCAAAATAAATAGAGATTTCCGATATTACTCACGCTTTGTGACACGACTTTCGCCTCCTCGTTATGAAATTGGAGCGATCCGTCGGTCAGATTCTTGCGTCGTCGGATAACGCCAACTTCCTAGTAGCCGACTTCTAGCTCGCGATCAAAGAACCTCTCGTGGCCGCCGAGCGATTTCTACTACTGGCCCTCTTTCGATTCCTTAGTGATCGCATCCGCGGCGTTGCCGGCCACGACCCAGCTTGCCGATCCGGCGACGACGGCTTCATCCTCGAACCAGAGGAATCCGAAATCGTCGATGCACTCCGGAAAATCCGGCTTGATAATGATGTATCCCGGAATCACAGCGCCCGGAATGTAAGCGTTGTCGGCGCGGTTGTTGCTGTACGTTTTCGTCTTCGAGACAGTACCGACGCCAGCGACATACGAAGTACTAGATACCGGGTGGGTGCCGAGAATGTAGTTGACTGCGCGAAGTGTATATTCGGGGCTCACGAGATCTGGAAACGCCTTGTGCAGGAAGTACATCCGGATAGCCATGTCAACCACGGCGCCCGATCCGCCCCAGGTGCCCACGCTCGGGGGCACGCCGAACGGGGTGACGTCCAACTTCTCGTCCAGACCTTCCATGTATGTCTTCACCGCTTCCCGCATTTGGTCTTTCGCGCCCGCGTCCAGATAAGGCAATGCGCGGACTGCCGTCCAACCGCGGAAATCCATCTGCTGCGGGGTGATCATCTGAGGGAACAACTCCTTCAGGCGGGACTTGTAGGGCTCGGCACCGTTCGTGGCAATGGTCAATTCCAGAGCCGCAGCCCAGTCCTGTGCGACGCCAAAGCCGCCACGGCCGAAGCCGGCCGGCGGAGCTGTTGGTGCGCTCGTCGCGCCAGACGCTGTTCCAGAGGTTGTGCCGGAAGGCGTGCCAGAACTTGTCGGAGCGCCCGGGCTGCCCGGTCCGTTACGACTGCCTAGGGCGCCAGACACCACTCCCTGAGACGCAGCCAGCACGCCTCCTCCGGGAGCACCTGCCGGAGCCGCTCCGCCTAAGCCGCCGGCCGCTGGATTCAGTGTTGGGTGAGCCTTCTCGTCGTTCCATGCTTTGATCGCTGTCTCGAGGCAGTCTTTCGCTAATGCGTCGTCATAGCCTTTCAGCACATCGGACGCTGCAGCCAGCGCAGCGATGGCGTTCCATTGGAAAAACGGGTTCGTCGAGGAGAAAATCCAGCGGTCGTCCGGCTTGCCGGAGTAGTCACCCTTCACTTCGTTCGGACCGAGCTTCGGGTCATAAATGCGGCCATCGGTTTTCGACGCTCCATCGCCCAAGTGCGTATACTGGCGCAAATCTGGTTCGTGAGTTCCGCGGATCGCGTGGCCTATATTGTGGAACTGCGCCAGGATGAGCAGTGCGCCGTGCTTGACTTGCTCGACCGTATCCGGCACGCCATCGGGACGGTGCATCTCAACCTCACGCGCGACTTCATCCACCGTAAGCTCGTCGTACTTGAGATTGAATTCGCGATACGCCAGCGCCAGACTCTGAATCACGCTGAGCTGCGCAGGCTCCTCAAGGTCGTAGTCGCCGGCATCATACCAGCCGCCCACGTTCATCCCAGGAATGTGATCGCCGCCTTTCCACTTTCCGTCGGTTGCCGTAGCCTGATTCCAGCCGTCGAATTGGTCCCCAACCACTGGCGCCAGACGGCCATCATCCAGGTGCGACGCAGCGTGCCAGACGCGGTAACCTTCGCGAACGGAAACGTGATCCATCTGCTCCGCCAGGTGATGATCCAGGCTGTCCTGCCAGATGTTCGCGTAAGCGTCCTTGGAGATGGGGAAGGGCGCCGTACGCTGGTCTGCATACTCGATTACATATAGGCCGGGGTCCTTGACCGGGGTGAAGTCGAATTTCGAATAAACGTAGCGCAGCCAGGGCGTAGAAGGCGTGATCGGGCCCTCGAACGCCAGCTTGTAAGATCCGTCCTCCATCAGGCGCAGCACTTTGGCCGTCTTCGGGCCGTTGTAGTTCGGGTCGAGTTCGAATACCGCTACCTTGGAGAAACCCGGCGCATAACCCACCTGGCTGTGCGCAATCATTGGCGGCCGCGTCCAGTTCGGAATCACGTCCGGCCTGATGTGCCATATGATGGCGCCGGTGGTCTTGCCCGAAGGGATGAGCGAACGCAACACGAACCAGCCGTTCTGCGCGCGGTTGCGTCCGTCGAACAGCATGAGATTGGCCGTATCCGACTTAACGTTGACCCGGGCCAGCGCGTCGTCGACTCCCAAGGTGATGCTCTTGCCTTCCGCGAACGGCAGCGGCTCAGTGTATCCCTTGGCCTTCTCCCAGTCCTCCAGGTAGTACGCCTTTTTCGGTTCGTCGGGCAGGGGCATCACCTTGACCATCGGATCGTTAGGCGTTCGCGGGAAGATGCCGGCTGTGGTCCCGTCCACTAGATAAGCCTTGCCCATGTAGATCGAGGGCAGGAACTCTAGGTTGAACCCCGCCCGCCCCGCCAGTTTCTGCGGTAGCGGTTTGTCGAGATTGATGCTGACCTTCACGCCCCCTGGTTCCGCCGCGACTTCCAGTGTGTAATTTAAATCGAACGTCGGGAAAGCAAGGTCGGCAGTGAGTCGATTGTTCGCCTTATCGGCATTGCGACCTTTGAGGGTTGCCACCAGGTCCCACTGCTCCGGCGTTGGCATCAGGCGCACGTCGCCGTTAGTGGCGATGCGCTGGCCGTGGAGAATCATTTCCATCGCGGTATTCTTCTGGTCCACAAAAACGGGATGGTACGTGCTGTCGTAGAGAAATACGCTGAAACCTCGAGTATCGAGGTAATTCTTGTCAGTCACCTTCATGGCAAAATCGGCGCCGGACATGCCTGGAGCCGAGATCAGGACCAAGAGGAGACAAACTCTGATTCGCATGAACATAGATTGGGAGAACATGGATTGCGATTGATACTGCTCCTTTGCCTCAACATGATATGACATGCACACCGTTTGGGCGCCGTTTGTTCCCCAGGCGTAAGTTCTCATTCAGGATAGGTTAAATAACGACAACTACATCACCAAGAAATGGGGCTTGGAGGAGATCAACAGCGATTTTCTCGAAGCCCACTTCTGGCCTGCGTGGCCGAAAGTTTGTCCGGGGCATAACTTCCGGGTAGCCCGTCACTCAGGATCCAACATCTACTTTCTTCCCGACTGTTCAGCACTTGGTTTCTGCGACGTCCTCGATTTCACTTTTCCGCACAGGGCATCATCGTCTGCCTGAACGCTAGCGACCCAGAGGCACTTTGCAAGCGGCGCCCACGTTATAATCACAGGCACTCATGGCCCTCGCTCCCGGGAAAAAGCTTGGCCCGTATGAAATCCAGTCACCGCTAGGTGCGGGCGGCATGGGCGAGGTGTACCGCGCGCGCGATACACGGCTGGAGCGCAGCGTGGCGGTCAAAGTTTTGCCTGCCCATCTGTCGGACCGGCCGGAAGCTGGAGAGCGCTTCGAGCGCGAGGCGCGTACGATCTCTTCTCTTAACCATCCCAATATCTGTCATCTGCACGATGTCGGCGAGCAAGATGGTGTGCGTTATCTTGTCATGGAGTTGCTCGAGGGCGAGACGCTGGCCGACCGTCTGCGACGCGGTCCGATGCCTCTCGATCAGGTGCTGCGTTACGGCGCGGAGATTGCGGAAGGCCTGGACGCCGCTCACCGCCAGGGTGTGGTACATCGCGACCTGAAGCCCGGCAACGTAATGCTCACCAAGACAGGCGCCAGGCTAATGGACTTCGGATTGGCGAAGGAAATCAGCACATTGAAACCGGTGTCCGCTGAACTGACCGCGGCGATGACGAGTTCGCACGCGACTCCGCTGACCCAGCAGGGCACGATCGTCGGCACATTCCAGTACATGGCGCCCGAGCAAGTCGAAGGCAAAGAAGCCGATGCG
>Ga0070761_10003027_pt1 | contig 10171 bp, 11 predicted proteins | sample HubBroMetageREF1_FD_66724 | JGI IMG/M metagenome (GOLD analysis project Ga0070761, IMG submission 66724) | Reference soil microbial communities from the Hubbard Brook experimental Forest, New Hampshire, USA - Hubbard Brook CCASE Soil... | ecosystem: Environmental > Terrestrial > Soil >... | reverse complement strand
GCTGCTGTCGGAGCGGGAGCGGAAGGTCATCGCCTACCACGAGGGCGGGCACGCCCTGGTCGGCCACGCCATGCCGCACGCCGACCCGGTGCACAAGGTGACGATCATCCCGCGCGGCCGGGCGCTCGGCTACACCAGCGCGCTGCCGACCGAGGACAAGTTCCTGGTCACCCGGGCCGAGATGCTCGACCAGCTGGCCATGCTGCTCGGCGGGCGGACCGCCGAGGAGCTCATCTTCCACGAGCCGACCACCGGCGCCGCCAACGACATCGACAAGGCCACCCAGATCGCCCGCGGCATGATCACCGAGTACGGCATGAGCGAGCGGCTGGGCGCGCGCAAGTTCGGCAACGGCGACGGCGAGCCCTTCCTGGGCCGGGACATGTCGCACAGCCGGGACTACTCCGAGGAGATCGCCTCCTCGATCGACGAGGAGATCCGCCGCCTGATCGAGTCGGCCCACGACGAGGCCTGGGAGGTCCTCGTCGAGTACCGCGACGTGCTCGACGCGCTGGTGCTCCGGCTGCTGGACAAGGAGACCGTGGCCCGGACCGAGGTCCTGGAGATCTTTGCGCCGGTGCAGAAGCGGCCCGTGCGCGGCTCCTACACGGGCTACGGCAAGCGCCTGCCGTCCGACCGCCCGCCGGTGCTGTCGCCCAAGGAACTCGCGCTGGCGGCCGCCGACGGCGGCCCCGGTACCGGCTTGTCCCTCCCGAGCAACGGCCAGGCGCACGGCTTCGACCCCCGCGCGGGCGGCAACGGCGACGAGCCCAGCCCCAGCGACAACGCATGACCCAGAGCGCATCGCTGGACGGGGACGGGCCGGTCAGCGAGTTCGACGCGCCGCGCATCGAGCGCGCGGTGCGCGAGATCCTGCTCGCGATCGGCGAGGACCCGGACCGGGACGGCCTGCGCGACACGCCGGCCCGGGTCGCGCGCGCTTACGCGGAACAGTTCGCCGGCCTGCGCCAGCGCCCCGAGGACGTGCTCACCACCGTCTTCGACGTCGGCCACGACGAGATGGTCATCGTCCGCGACATCGAGGTCTACGGCACCTGCGAGCATCACCTGGTCCCGTTCATCGGCGTCGCGCACATCGGCTACATCCCGAACGTCAAGGGCCAGATCACCGGGCTGTCCAAGCTGGCCCGGCTGGTCGACGTTTACGCCCGGCGCCCGCAGGTACAAGAACGGATGACCTGCCAGATCGCGGACGCGCTGATGGATACCCTGGAGCCGCGCGGGGTGGTGGTGGTGATCGAGGCCGAGCACCTGTGCATGACCATGCGCGGGGTGCGCAAGCCCGGGGCCCGGACCGTGACCTCCGCGGTCCGCGGGTCCTTCCGGGACCCGGTGACCCGGGCCGAGGCCATGAGCCTGATTTACGGCCACCACCGAAACTGAAGAAGTAGTTAACTTCGCCTCAACGCTGAACTGAAAGGGTTGCTCCGTCGTCTAACGGTTTGAGTGACCCTCTGGGGGGAGGCGCGGCCACCGGCGAGCCGTTCGTGACTAAGTCCGTCCCGCCGATCGGGACCGTTGCCTAGGCTTGGGAGGTACCGTGAGAGCAGGACGCGAGGCGACGCTATGACTACGCTGACGCACCGTGATCTGGGGCCTGATAAGAGAGCTGCCGAGATGAGCGACAGCGACGAAGCTGGATACGCGGACGGCGCCGGCCTGAACGAGGCCAACGGCGGCCCGCGGGGGGCGCAGGGCGATCCTGTTGACCGCAGGCGTCACCACGCCTGGGTGCCCGGCAGTGCCGCGCTGCTGACCTGGCTCATCGGCCTCTCGGACATCGTGGCCATCTTCCGGCCCGACCTGGTGCACAAGCTGCACAAGGTCGACTACCTCGTGGTGCCGGGCACGCTGACCACGGTGACCCGCAGCGCCGACGTCATCATCGGGCTGATGCTGCTGATGCTGGCGCACGGGCTGCGCCGCCGCAAGCGCCGGGCCTGGCAGGCCGTGGCCGCGCTGCTCGCCTTCGACATCGGCATCCACCTGTCCAACCCGCACCGGCGGGCGACCACGGTCATCGCGGTGGTGCTGCTGGTCGCGCTGCTGTTCTTCCGTGACCAGTTCTACGCCGAAGGCGACCCGCGCACCCGGTGGCGGGCCGGGTGGGTGTTCTCGGGCCTGGTCGTGGCCGACGTCTTCATCGGGCTCACCTACATCTTGCTGGCCAAGGGGCTCCAGGCCAACTACTCGTTCGGCCAGCGCGTGCAGGAGACCCTCTACGGCCTGATCGGGGTGTCCGGGCCCGTCCAGTGGGTACCGGAGGCGCGCGGCGACCTGTTCGCGATCCTGACCGGCGCGCTCGGCATCTTCACCCTGGTCGTCACCGTGTACCTGTTCCTGCGCCCGGCCGAGCCCCGAGCCCGGCTGGGCCGGGCCGACGCGGCGCGGGTCAGGGAACTGCTCGACAAGTACGGCGACCGGGACTCGCTGGGCTACTTCGCCCTGCGGGACGACAAGAGCGTGATCTGGTCGCCGACCGGCAAGGCGTGCGTCTGCTACCGCGTCGTGTCCGGGGTCATGCTGGCCAGCGGCGACCCGATCGGCGACCCGGAGGCCTGGCCCGGCGTCATCGGCCCCTTCCTGGACGAGGCGGCCCGGCACGCCTGGGCGCCGGCCGTCATGGGATGCAGTGAGCTCGGCGCGGAGGTGTGGTGCCGCGAGGGCAACCTGACCGCCCTCGAACTCGGCGACGAGGCCGTGGTGAACGTGGCCGACTTCAGCCTGGCCGGCCGGTCCATGCGGAACGTCCGGCAGATGGTCAACCGGGTGGCCAAGAACGGGTACGTGGCCGAGGTCCGCCGGGTGGGGGACATCCCGCCGCGAGAGATCGACGCGATCGTGCGGGCGGCCGATTCCTGGCGCGGCAGCCCGACCGAGCGCGGCTTCTCGATGGCCCTAGGCCGGACCGGCGCCTCCTGCGACGAGAACTGCGTGCTCGCCACGGCCACCGAGAACGGCGTGGTCCGGGCCGTGCTGCAGCTGGTCCCGTGGGGTAGCGATGGCCTGTCCCTGGACCTCATGCGGCGCGACCGCGCCGCCCAGCCCGGGCTGAACGACTTCCTCATCACCGAGACGATCAAGGCCGCCCCCTGCCTGGGCGTCAAGCGGATCTCGCTGAACTTCGCGGTCTTCCGGGCCGCCCTGGAGCGCGGCGAGCGGATCGGCGCCGGCCCGGTGCTGCGGGCCTGGCGTTCGGTCCTGATCTTCCTGTCCAAGTGGTTCCAGATCGAGTCCCTGTACAAGTTCAACGCCAAGTTCAACCCGGTCTGGCAGCCGCGGTTCTTCGTGTTCCCCAGCACCAGGGACGCGCCGCGGATCGCGGTGGCCGCCCTTGAGGCCGAGGCGTTCCTGGTCTGGCCTCGCCTCGAGCTGCGCCGGATCGCCCGCAAGCTCGGCCTGGCCAAGGTCAAGCACCGGCTGCGCCGGAGCTCGCCGGTACCGCAACGTTGACAACCCTTCCCGGCCTCCCTAGCGCGGATCGAACGCTCGTGATGGGTGTCGTGAACGTGACGCCGGACTCGTTCTCCGACGGCGGCCAGTGGTTCGGCGCCGAGGCGGCCATCAAGCACGGCCTGGACCTGGTCGCGCAGGGCGCCGACATCGTGGACGTCGGCGGCGAATCCACCCGGCCCGGCGCGCAGCGCGTCTCGGCGGAGGAGGAACTCCGCCGGATCGGCCCGGTGGTAACCGAGCTGGTCCGGGCCGGCGTGCCGACCTCGATCGATACCATGCGCGCCCCGGTCGCCGAGTTCGCGCTGAAGGCCGGGGCCCAGCTGGTCAACGACGTGAGCGGCGGCCTGGCCGACCCGGACATGCCGCGCCTGGTCGCCGCGGCGGGGGTGTCCTACGTGGTCGTGCACTGGCGCGGTCACAGCCACGACATGTACTCGCGGGCCGTCTACACCGACGTGGTGGCGGAGGTCCGCGCCGAGCTCGCCCGCCGCGTGGACGCGGTGGTCGCCGTCGGGGTCGACCCGGGCCGCATCGTGATCGACCCGGGCCTCGGCTTCGGGAAGCGCCCGGAGCACAACTGGCCGATCCTGACCAGCCTGGCCGAGATCGGCCGGCTCGGCGGGCGCGCCTTCCCGGTCCTGATCGGCGCGTCCCGCAAGCGGTTCCTGGGCCTGCTGCTGGCCGGTCCGGACGGCACGCCGCGGCCGTTCGACGGCTGCGACGAGGCCACCGTGGCCATCTCGGCGCTGGCCGCCACCGCGGGGGCCTGGTGCGTCCGCGTGCACCAGGTACCGGGTAACGCCGACGCGGTACGGGTGGCCGCCGCCTGGCGTGACGCCACGGTGGCCGGGTCCGGTCCGACCCGGACGTGACCGTGCGAGCGCGCGCGGTGCTGTCCGTCGGCGCCAACCTGGGCGACCGGCTGGGTACCCTTCAGGGATGCGTGCAAGCCATCGCCCGGCTCCGGGACACTGACGTGGTGGCCGTCTCCCCGGTCTACGAGACGGCACCGGTCGGCGGACCGCCGCAGCCGGATTACCTGAACGCCGTACTTCTCATCCAGACCGGCCTGCCGCCGCGGGACCTGCTCGCCGCGATCTATGGCATCGAGGCGGACTTCGGCCGGGTCCGGGCCGAACGGTTCGGCCCGCGCACGCTCGACGTCGACATCATCGACTACGCCGGCCAGGTCAGCGACGATCCGGCCCTGACCCTGCCGCATCCCCGCGCGCACGAGCGCGCCTTCGTCCTCGCGCCCTGGCACGACCTCGATCCCGACGCCGCCCTCCCCGGACACGGGCCGATCGCCGGCCTGCTGGCCAGCCTGGACCGGGCCGGCGTCCGCCCCGTCCCCAGCGCGGTGCTCCGGCCATGAAACCGACCCGGACGTCCACGCTCACGGTCGTCGCCGTGGTGTGCGCGGTGGCGGCCTGGCTGCTGCTCCACTCGGTCTACGAGAAGCTCCCGCCGCTGCCGTGGACGGGGGTGCCCGCGCTCCTGGTGGCCGCGCTGGCCGAGGCCTGGACCGGCCGGGACCTGAAGGCCCGGATCGCCGGGCGGCGCGGCCTCAAGCCCGCCGCACCGCTGTTCGTGTCCCGGATGGTGGCTCTGGCCAAGGCCAGTTCGCTGGCTGGCGCGGCGATCGCTGGCCTCGCGGCCGGTTTGGTGATCTACCTCAGCGGCTCGCTGGACACGCCGGTGCCCCGCCAGGACGCGGTGACGGCGGCGATCACGCTGGCCGCCGCGGTCCTGCTGGCTTGTGCCGCGCTGTACCTCGAAAACTGCTGCCGGGTGCCGAACGCCCCCGACCCCGACCGCGCCGATGAGGGCGCCCGCCTGCCCTAGGGCGGAGACTGGCATGCTGCCGGCCGCGCTCCCAGTGGTAAGCAGAGTCCCGGTGCCGGAGGCACGCACCACGTCCCGTTCAGTCTAAAAAGTCTTTGTCGCTCTCGGCCCGGATATCCTGGTCACGCAGCACGTCCGGTACCCGTGAGGACTGGAACGAGACATGGACCCTGATCTTCCGCTCCCGCCGGCCGGGCACCCGGCCCGGCTGGCCGTCGGCGTCATCGGCGCGGGGCGGGCCGGCACCGCGCTCGGCGCGGCGCTCGTCCGCGCCGGGCACGCCGTGGTCGCGGCCTCCGCGGTCTCCGACGCCTCGGTGCAACGGGCCCGCGCGGCCTTCCCCGGCGCCGTCATCACCGACCCCGATCAGGTTCTCCGCCGGGCCGACCTGGCCCTGCTCACCGTGCCTGACGACGTGCTGCCGGGCCTGGTGGCCGGGCTGGCGGCGACCGAGGCCCCGCTGGAGGGGCGGATGCTCGTGCACGCCAGCGGACGCCACGGGCTGGCCGTGCTCGACCCCGCGGCCCGCCGCGGCGCGCTGCCGATCGCGCTGCACCCGGTGATGACGTTCACCGGGCGCGCCGACGACGTGGACCGGCTGATCGGGACCTGCTTCGGGGTCACCGCGCCCGAGGTGCTCCGGGCCGCGGCCGAGGCCCTGGTCATCGAGATGGGCGGCGAGCCGGTGTTCATCGCCGAGGAGCACCGGGACCTGTACCACGCGGCGCTCGCGAGCGCCGCCAATCACCTGATCACGCTGGTGACCCAGGCTGAGGACCTGCTCCGGGCCGCCGGGGTGGCCGATCCGGCGCGCCTGCTCGGTCCGCTGCTGTCCGCCTCGCTCGACAACGCGCTGCGGTTCGGCGACGCGGGCCTGACCGGCCCCGTGGCCCGCGGCGACGCGGAGACCGTCGCCGCGCACGTGGCCGCGCTGGAGGCCGAACCGTCCGCCTCGCCCGCCGCGGTGGCCGCCTACCTGGCCATGGCCCGGCTGACCGCCGACCGCGCGCTGGCCAGCGGGCTGCTCAAGCCGGCCGACGCCGAACGCCTGCTCGGCGTGCTCGGCAGACGTCCATGAGCGCTCCGGCGCTGCTGCGGGCCAAGGCCGAACTCGCCGCCACCCGCCCGGACCTGCCCGCCCCGGTGGTGCTGGTGCCGACCATGGGCGCCCTGCACGCCGGGCACCGTGCCCTGCTGCGGGCGGCCCGCGCCGCGGCCGGGCCCGACCCGTCGGGCGGGAGCGTGCTCGTGTCGATCTTCGTCAACCCGCTGCAGTTCCGGCCCGGCGAGGACCTCGACCGGTACCCGCGGACCATGGAGGCCGACCTGGCCATGTGCGCGGCCGAGGGCGTGACGGCGGTCTTCGCCCCGCCCGCCGCCGAGATGTACCCGAGCGGATCGCCGGAGGTCACCGTGGACCCCGGGCCGATGGGCCGGGTCTTCGAGGGCGAGTTCCGGCCCGGCTTCTTCAACGGCGTGCTGACCGTCGTGCTCAAGCTGTTCCACCTGACCCGCCCCGACGTCGCGGTGTTCGGGGAGAAGGACGCACAGCAGCTCGCGCTGGTCCGCCGGCTGGTGCGGGACACCGACCTGGACGTCGCCATCGAGTCCGTGCCGACGGTACGCGACGCCGACGGGCTGGCCACCTCGAGCCGCAACCGGTACCTGTCGGCCGCCGACCGGGCGCTGGCCCTGACCCTGCCGCGCGCGCTGCGGGCCGGCCAGGCCCGGGCCGCGGCGCAAGACGGCAGGAACAGCGCGGCCGCGGCCGCCGTGCGGGCCGCCGCGGCGGACGTCCTGCGCGCCGAGCCCGCCCTGGCCGTCGACTACGTCGCGGTGGTCGATCCGCACACGTTCGGCCCGGCCGAGCCGGGACCCGCGCTGATCGTGGCCGCGGTCACCGTAGGCGGCACCCGGCTGATCGATAACGTGCCGGTCGTGCTGCCCCCCGACGGCCCGGCCGACCAGAACACGGAAAGGGATTTCCTCGGTGCTGCTGACCATTGACATCGGGAACACCAATACGGTGCTCGGGGTATTCGACGAGGACCGCGTCATTGACCACTGGCGTATAGCCACCGTCCCGGACCGGACCGCGGATGAGCTAGCCGTGGTCCTGCACGGCCTGCTCGGCCGCAGCACCGCCTTTGCCGAAAGGGAAATCCACGGCATTTCGCTGTGCTCGACCGTGCCGTCGGTGCTGCACGAGATGCGAGAGATGTGCCGGCGCTATTACGGTGACCTGGCCACGGTCATCGTGGAGCCGGGGGTAAAGACGGGCGTTCCGGTGCGCACGGACAACCCCAAGGAAGTCGGCAGCGACCGGATCATGAACTCGCTAGCGGCGGTGCATCTTTATGGCGGCCCGGCCATCGTGGTGGACTTCGGCACCTCGACCAACTTCGACGCGGTGAGCGCGCGCGGCGAGTTCGTCGGCGGCGCGCTCGCCCCCGGAATCGAGATATCCGTGGACGCCCTGTCCCGCCGTGCCGCTCAGCTGCTCAAGGTCGAATTGGTCAGGCCGCCCCGGGTGGTGGGCAAGAACACGGTGGAGTCGCTGCAATCCGGCATCATCTACGGGTTTGCCGCTCAAGTGGAGGGAATAGCGACGCGGATGGCGCGCGAGCTTTCCCCGGACGACCCGGACGCGGTGACCACGATCGCCACCGGCGGGCTGGCGCCGCTGGTCCTCGGCGAGGTCAGCGTCATTGACGCCTACGAGCCGTGGCTCACCCTGATCGGCCTCCGGCTCGTCTACGAGCGGAACACGGAGTCGTTCGGTTAACCGATACGCCCGCTAGCCGATACGCCCGCTAGCCGATACGTACAGCGCCGACGTATTCGTCCCAGAAAACCGGCTCCACCTGGACCGCTTCACCGAAGTCCGGGGCGTCGATCATCAGGCCGTCGCCCACGTAAATCCCCACGTGCGAGATATCGGGGAAGAAGAAGACCAGATCGCCGGGCTCCAGGTCGGCCCGCGGCACATGCACCCCGGATTCCCACAGGTCGCCGGTGAAATGCGGAAGCGTGATGCCTTCCTGGGCGAAGGCCCAGACCACCAGCCCCGAGCAATCGAATTCGTCCGGGCCCGCCGCGCCCCACACGTAGGGATCGCCGCGCCGGGTCATCGCCGCCTCCAGCGCCTGGCCGCCCACCGTGCTCTCGGTCGGGATGGTGATGTCGGGGTACTGCCCGGTCTGCGTGAAAGTCGCCATGGCCTGTTTCATGGCCGCGCTGTTGACCTTATCGATCGCGGCCTCGATGGCGGCCTTCTTGGTGTTCATCTGGGCCTCGAGCGCCTTGACCGCCGTGAGCTGCTGGCTGGCGGTCTGCCGGGCGCGCAGATCCTGGTCCTCCGCGTTGCTCAGCGTGCTGACCCGGTCGCCGCTGGACTGATCGATCTCGGTGATCGTGGACGCCTGGCTGAGGAACTGCCCCGGGTTCCCCGCGGTGAGCGCCTGCAGGGTCGGGTCGAGCCCGGCGTTCATGTAGTTCTCCGCGGCCAGCTGGGCCATGGCCCGCTGGCCGATGGCCAGGGCGGCCGCGTCCCGGGTGGCGGCCTGCCCGGCGATCTGCGCGTCCGTCTGCGCCCGGCTGAGCTGGATGCGCAGCCCGTCGTACTGCTCGCTCAGCGCGTTGATCTGGAATTCGAGCTGTTTGGCCTGCGCGACCAGCGTGGTCAGGCTGGGCTGCGACGAGGTGGTCTGCGCCATGCTGTCCGCCGCGGGGACCACCAGGGCCAGCGTGGCCGTGGCGGCGGCCAGGATCGCCGCTCCGCTGAGTTTGCGCACAGCGAAGCACACTATTGGATTTGAGGTTCGCCGCTCAACCGACTCAAGCAATCTGTAACATCTGCCCGGCCCCTGCCTGACGAGTTCCGCCGGGCGCGTTCTGCCAGCGCCGCTGGCCCGCCGTCCTCGCCCCGGTGGTCCAGCGGCTATCGTGGACAGCGCTATGGCATACACGATCAGGTCCGCGCGCACCCGCGACGTGCCCATGATCGGGAAGCTGATCGATTCCAATGTGGAGTCTGGGCGTTTGCTGAGTAAGGCCACTGTCACGCTCTATGAAGACGTCCAGGAGTTCTGCGTAGCGGAACTAGTTCATGACGCGGCGCTCGCCGGTTGCGGCGCATTGCACGTGATGTGGGAGGATCTCGCCGAGATCAGGACGGTTGCCGTTGTGCCGGACCGCCAAGGGCTCGGTATCGGCCACGCGATCGTGGCGGAGTTGCTGGCCCGGGCCCGCGTGCTCGGCGTCGAGCGCGTGTTCGTCTTGACTTTCGCGGTTGACTTCTTCGCGCGCCACGGATTCCAGCCCATCAGCGGTACTCCCGTGGCCACAGAGGTGTACTCGGAACTTTTGCGTTCCTATGACGAGGGCGTGGCCGAGTTTCTCGACCTGGAGCGGGTAAAGCCCAACACGCTCGGCAACACCCGCATGCTGTTGCGGCTCTTACCGGATCGATGAAATGAGCATCGGCGTTGCGCACGAGACGATACAAGCCCTGCGGGAGCAGCGGGCGCGCCGGGCGGCAGGGAGGACTGTGCCATGTGGCAAGATCTCGCGGCGCTGACTCCACCGCTGATAGTTTGCGTCGCGTTCATCGTCGGCCTGGTCGTGTTCCTGCGCCGGCAGATGAGCCCCAAGGGCGAGGACACGCCCGGTGACCGGGGCGGACCGGACGACCGGCAGTCTTGATATTTCACGGAACGGCAGCGTATATGCCGAACTGGCAGAACTGGCCGTCCCGTTCCAACTGGCGGAACGGTTCCGTCACATCTTCTCGGCATGGTAGCGCTAACGATGCACCTAATGCCTGATTACCGAGAGTAACTGCTGCCCG
>Ga0070761_10003025_pt1 | contig 10177 bp, 6 predicted proteins | sample HubBroMetageREF1_FD_66724 | JGI IMG/M metagenome (GOLD analysis project Ga0070761, IMG submission 66724) | Reference soil microbial communities from the Hubbard Brook experimental Forest, New Hampshire, USA - Hubbard Brook CCASE Soil... | ecosystem: Environmental > Terrestrial > Soil > Temperate... | reverse complement strand
TCACAAGGCCGTTGTGCCCGCCGCCAATCACAATTGCGTCGTATCGTTTCGCCATGAGGGGATTCAGCGCCAAGTGGAAATGCGCTAGAGCCGATGCATTTTACAGGTCGTCTCGCACAGCCACAAGGACGAACCCGCCCAGCGCATGTACTTCGGTCGTTTCATTCCATCTGTGTTCATCAGTGGTTCCCAAGGTTTCGGTTCTTCCTTGCCTCCTGCCTCCTCCTGCTATAATCGCCGCCGCAAATCACACCGAAGCGCAGCGCGAGGAGCATCCGTGCCAATAGGAACCGCGGTTCACGACCGAACTTCGAAATTGTGCGAAAGCCTGAACTATCGCGAGTGGTCGGGCTACTACGCGGTGAGCGTCTACGAAACGCACCACGAGCACGAATACAACGCGATTCGCAACGCGGCCGCGCTGATCGACGTGACGCCACTCTACAAATATCTCGTGACCGGAAAAGACGCGACGAAGCTCGTCAACCGCGTCATCACTCGCGACATCAACAAAGTCACGATCGGCCAGGTGATTTACTGCTGCTGGTGCGACGAGCAGGGCAAAGTGATCGACGACGGCACCATCTCGCGTCTCGGCGAGAATCTCTACCGTTGGACGGCCGCCGACCCGAGCATGCGCTGGTTCCATCAGAATGCGCTCGGCCTCGACGTCGAGATCGAAGATATTTCCGACAAAATCGCTGCGCTGGCGCTACAAGGCCCCACTTCGGCGCGTTTGCTCATGCAAGCCGCCGAAGCTGACATCGCCAACCTGAAATATTTTCGCGTCACCCGCGGCAAAATCGCCGGCGTCGAAGTCGACATCTCGCGCACCGGCTACACCGGCGACCTCGGCTACGAAATCTGGATTCCGTGGAACGACGCGCCGCGCGTGTGGGACGCGCTTTTCGAGCACGGCCGTCAGTTCGATTTGCACGCCGCGGGAATGCTCGCGTTAGACGTCGCGCGCATCGAGGCAGGCTTGATTCTGATCGAAGTGGATTACTTCAGCAGCAAGAAAGCCATGATCGAATCGCAGAAATACTCACCCTACGAAATCGGCCTTGGGCGGCTTGTCGATCTTAAGAAGGAACACTTCATCGGACGCGCGGCGCTCGAGGAAGAAAACCGCCGCGGCCCGAAGCGCCTCCTGGCGGGCCTCGACATCAATTGGGACGACGTTGAGCGCCTATACGACGCGGTCGGTCTGGCGCCGCAGGTGGCGAGCACGGCTTCGCGCGTCGCCGTGCCGGTGTATCGCGGAGGCTTGCAAATCGGCAAAGCCACGTCGACCACGTGGTCGCCGACGCTGAAGAAAATGATCGCGCTCGCCACCTTGAATCGCGAGCACGCCGCGCCCGGCACCGAGCTGCAGATGGAGCTGACCGTCGAAGCCGCGCGGCACAAAGTCCGCGCAATCGTCCGCGAGCTTCCCTTCTTCAATCCGCCGCGCAAAACCGGCGCGCCTGTAACCTAGCCCGTAACCTAGAGAGATAGCGCCATAGAAGCCTATCCGTGGCCCCACGCCGCAGTCACTCGGCGCGCAAAGCCTCTACGGGATCCACGGCTGCAGCGCGGCGCGACGGGAGGTAACTCGCGAGCGCTGCCGTTGCAATGAGGGCGATGCTGACGGCGCCATAAGTGACGGGGTCGCCAGGGCTCACGTGGAACAGCAGCGACGACATGAGCCGCATCGCAGCGACAGCCACAACAACGCCGCAAACGATGCCTCCCACCGCCAGCCACAGTCCCTGGCGAACGAACATCCCCGTGAGTTCCTTCTGCTGCGCTCCGAGCGCCATGCGAATGCCGATCTCGCGCGTCCGCTGCGACACCGAGTACGCAATCACGCCATAAAGCCCCACGGTGCCGAGCAGCAGCGCCATCCCCCCGGCGATGCCGAGCATTACGAGCGTGAACGAAGTCCTGGCCATCGAGTTCGTGTAGAAGTAGTCGAGAGTACGAACATCTGCGAGCGGAAGATTGGCATCGACCGACCACACGGCTTCGCGAACCTCTTTCATCAGGCTTTCAGAACCGGCGCGCGGGCTTCGAATGACGAAAGACATGCCCCGGCGAATCTCCACGTCATCACTCTCGAACCGGTTCATGAAGATGGGCCAATACGCGGTAGCGGGCGCTTCCTGATTCATGCCATCGTCGTGAACGTCGCCAACGACGCCGATGATCTCGCGCCAATCGTCTTTCGAGCTGACTCGGATTCTCTTGCCGAGGGCGCTCGCCGGATCGTGCCAATACTCGCGGGCGAAATTCTCCGAAACGAAAGCGACCGGAAGCCTGTTGTAAGTATCGGCCCAGGTCAAATTGCGGCCGGCAATCAGCGGAATTCCAAGGGTCTGGAAGGCTTCGGGTGAGACGAACTTGAACCGGCGAAGCGGAGGAATTTCGCCTTCGGTATAGGCGCGATCCTGCGCAAACACGGGATCGTTCCAATGATTTCCATCCATGGGAACGGAACTTATGAGGCCCACCGAAGAGACGCCTGGAATTGCGGCGATTTTCCGCAGGATCGCTTCCTGCATTCGGACGACGGGCTCGTCATCTCGAACCTCCGCCTCGGGAATGCTAAGAACGAACCTCTGGATCTCGGCGGGTCCGACGAAGCCAGGGTTCACGTGCGTCAACGCTCGAAACGTGCGAATCATCAGACCCGAGCAAATCAGCAGCACGAACGCGAGCCCCACCTGCACAACCACGAGTGTATTCCGCACGCGGTGCCGCTCCCGGCTTTGGCTTAGAGTGCGCCCGCCTTCGCGGAGGCCCGTCGCCGCGCGCGCCCCCGCATACTTCAGCACAGGAATCGAACCAAACAGCAGACTGGCGAGCAACGAAACGGCCAGCGTGAATAAGAGAACCGGTAGATCGATGCCGATTTCGTCGATGCGCGGCAGGCCCGCAGGCGCCATCGCAATCAGGAGGCGCAATGCGCCGTATGCAAGCCCCAGTCCCAGCACACAACCCATCAAGCCGATGATGAAGCTCTCGAGCAGCAACTCTGCCGCGATGCGGCCGCGGCTGGCGCCCAGAGCGGTGCGAATTGCGAGTTCCTGCTGGCGCCCTTCAGCGCGAACCAGAAGCAGGTTCGCAACATTCGCGCACGCAATCAGCAGCACCATGCCAATGCTGCCCATCAGAACCCACAGAAGCTTGCCGACGTCGCCGACGACGTCGCGCTTCAGCGGGCGCAAGTTTGGCGCGACCCCAGCGTGTTTGAACAGCTCGAGGCTGAATCCCGGTGGCGGCGGGAAACTGCTCATCACAATCGGGAGCATGCGTGCCACGTCAGCGCTGGCCTGCGTCAGCGTTATTCCGGGTTTGAGCCTTGCAATTCCGTCGTAGCTGAAGTTGCCCAAGTTCACTCTATTGCGGTCGAACCGAGAAGGCAGAATAAGTGGTGACTCTTCCCAGTTTAGAAAGTGAAATTTCTTCGGCATTACGCCAATAATCTGATGGGGCTTGCCATCGATCGTAATGTTGCGCCCGATGATGGATGGATCGGCGCCGAATTTGCGTCTCCAGTAGCCGTACGTCAACATCACGGTTTCCGGGCTTCCAGGAGTATCGTCGGCATTGCTAAACCACCGTCCCAGCATCGGCGGCACACCCAAAATCGGAAGGATGCCGTCCGTGACATCCAGAACCCGCACCCGTTCGGGCTCCGCCACGCCCGTTACGCTGACGGAATCGCCATGGTAGAGGCCGATATCCTGGAAAGTGCGGCTTTGCTCGCGAAAAATGAAGTAGTCCGAAGGTGAGAGGTCCAGATCCTTAATGTTGACGCCCGGCGCGGTTTCCCACACACCTATCAGTTCGTCGGGGTGGGGGTACGGCAACGGTTTCAACAGAACGCTTTCGAGTACGGTGAAGATAGCCGTGTTCGCGCCGATGCCCACCGCGAGAGTAACAAGCGTGATGGCGGTGAACATCGGAGCGCGCCCAAGCCTGCGAAGAACCTGCCTGAATTGGTCGCTCACTGACCCCATGTCCCCTCCTCGGCCCCACTCGCCGTTCGCAAGTAAGATACGTTCACGTGTCTCGAGAAGTTCCCGGAAACGCGACCGTGCGGCAAGCGCGTCCAATGTTCGCCCCGGCGCGTGGGCCCGCGGGGAATCTCTGGTACCTTTATATGGAAGCCCGCGAGGGAGGGACGAATGTCGTGCCGTAATCGCAGCGCCGCGCTAACGGCGCTGATCGTGTTCGCAATCGGGATTGCTGCCGCCGACACCGTCCGCGCGCAAACGCCGCCCGGCACAATCCGCCTCGCCGTCGACGCATCGCAAGCCCCGCAAAAGATTCTGCACGCGCACGAGCAGATTCCGGTGCAGGCGGGCGCGCTGACGCTGTACTACCCCGAATGGATTCCCGGCGAACACATGCCCGACGGCCCGATCATCAACGTGGCTGGAATGAAGTTCAGCGCCGCCGGGAAGACGATTCCGTGGCGCCGCGATCTGGTCGACATGTTCGCAATTCATCTCGACGTGCCACCGGGCGCGACTTCGCTCGATGTGGACCTCGATTTTCTTTTGTCCGCTCCCGCGTCGGGTTTCTCGGCAGGCGCTTCTGCCACCGCGTCCCTCGATGTCTTGAGCTGGAACACGGTTCTGCTCTATCCGAAAGGCTACGCCGTTCGCGATTTGGTTTTCCTGCCGAGCTTGAAGATTCCCTCCGGCTGGGAATTTGGCACCGCTCTCCCTGGCCCAAAACGCACCGGAGACACGATCGACTTCGCCGCGGTGCCGCTCAACACGCTCGTGGACTCGCCTGTGCTCACGGGCCGGTACTTCCACAAGATCCAGCTCACTCCGGGCCAAAATCCGCCTCATGAAATGGACATCGCCGCAGACAGCCAGGCGGCGCTCGCGATGAGTCCAGAGATGGAGCTCGATTTCCGGCAGCTCGTCGCCGAAACAGGCGCGCTTTTCGGCATGCGCCACTATCGCGATTACCATTTTCTGGTCACTCTCAGCGACGATGTGGCGCACTTCGGCCTCGAGCATCATGAATCCAGCGACGACCGAACGTCCGAGCGCAGCCTGATCGACGAATCCGAGAAAATTCAATTCGCCGGGCTGCTTCCGCACGAGTTCGTCCACTCCTGGAACGGAAAGTATCGCCGCCCGCTAGGTCTCGCGACGCCGGATTACCAGCAGCCCATGAAGGACGACCTGCTCTGGGTCTATGAGGGATTGACCGAGTATCTCGGCAACGTTCTTACGGCAAGGAGCGGGCTGTTCACTCCCGAGCAAGCACGCGAAGCGCTCGCGTACTTGGTTTCAACATACGAGCACCGTCCGGGACGCGACTGGCGCTCCCTGCAAGACACGGCGGACGCGGCGCCGTTCCTCTACAACGCCGGAACCGACTGGGCGAACTGGCGGCGCGGCACCGATTTCTACGAAGAGGGTGAGCTGCTCTGGCTCGACGTGGACACCACGATACGGCGCTTGACCAACGACCAAAAATCAATGAACGATTTCTGCAAGGCCTTCTACGCCGGACCCGCCGGCGAACCCACGCTGAGCACATTCACGTTCGATGATGTCGTCGCGGCGTTGAACGGAATTGCGCCCTACGACTGGAACGGATTTCTTCGCTCGCACCTCGATTCCCTCGCGCCCCGCACGCCACTCGAAGCCATCGAGAATGGCGGATGGAAGATCTACTACAATGAGGAGCCGAACGAGATCCAAGTCAACACGGAAATCGTCTCGCGTATCGTGGACCTGAGCACTTCCATTGGTCTGGGCATCACCGCGGACGGTTCCGTGTATGACGTTATTCACGGTGGTCCTGCATACCAGGCCGGGATCGGTCCGGGAATGAAGATTGTAGCCGTCGAGGGCGGACAGTTTTCGCCCGAAGCGTTGCGCGGAGCGGTGGACGCGGCGAAGAATTCGGCGACGCCGATTCACTTGCTCGTTTCAAACGGCGCGCAGTATCAAACCTACGCCGTCGACTATCATGGCGGCGTCCAGTACCCGCATCTCGAGCGCAACAATAGTCGCCCCGACTACCTGGGCGAGATTCTCCATCCGCGCGCGCAAGCGGTTCCGACGGACGCGCAAAACACCGGAAATTGAAAATGGAAACTTTCACGCGACCCCCAACCCACCGGCGACGTCACTTCACCTCATGAAAATCACGCTCCACGCCGCATTCGGAGTTCTCTTCCTGGTTCTGGGCATCGTTGCGCTCATTCATCCCAATTTCGCGCTGCCCGGGAAAAAAGACGAAGTGATGATCGCCGATCAAAAAGTGGTGATCGAAACGCGAAGAATCATCTCGATCCCGCGCCTCGCGAGCGGCATCGAAGTCGTTCTCGGCATCGGCCTGATTTTCTTCGGCTCGCGGAAGCCGCCGCGATGAGGCAGTCCTCGGTTGGGTTCGTGCTTTAGTAGCTTTCGTGTTCTTCGGAATCCGCGCTGCCAACTTTTCCCGCGAAGTTTCGATAGACGAATATGGTGTATCCGCTCGCGAGCGCCATTCCGATCACCCACCAGATCAGGCCAATCTTCAAACCATATTCGCCCGCTTTTGCGTTCGCCACGGTAAGCCCGAAAGCGGGATTCGTGCTGGCGGGCAGCACGCTTGGATAGACGCTGAAAACCACGCTCGTCAGCATCCCCACAATGTAAGCGCACGAACACCCAAACGCAGTCGCGTCCTCGCGTCCAATCGTCCACTTCATTCCCAGCAGCCCCGCAATTGCCAGGATGGGAAAAACGTATCCCCAGACCTGGATGCGAAAGTTCATGAAGAGCTGGGGAAACATGAGGAAGGTCACGAGCGTGAGCGCTACGGTCAGAAACGCAACGAGCCACCAAATCACCGAAGCGCTCCGCACCGCGCGCGAATACAACACACCTTCCGTCTTCAGGCCGATCCACGTGGCGCCGTGTAACGTGAGTACAGCCAGCGCCACAACGCCGACTATCACGGTGTACCAGTCAAGAATCCCCGTTTCGCCCGACGGCATGAAGTTCGTCCACAACGGCTCGAAGAAGCGGCCGTTCGCGTCCAGCGGCACGCCGCGGACCACGTTGCCAAGAGCCGCGCCGTAGAACACTGCGAGCAGAAGGCTCGCCAGCGAGAACGTCGTATCCCATAGCGTCGACCAAATCGGCCCGGAGATGTGACTGCGAAATTCGAGTGAAATTCCCCGAAGAATCAGCAGCCACAGGACCATCATCAGCGGCAGGTAGAATCCGCTGAAGCCTGACGCATACAACGAGGGAAACGCGAAATAAAGCGTGCCGCCAGCCGCGATCAGCCACACTTCATTCCCATCCCAAACGGGACCAATCGAGCGCATCAGGATTCGGCGCTCCGCATCGGTGCGGCCGAGCCAGAGATGAAGGACCCCAACGCCGAGATCGAATCCGTCGAGAACCACATAGCCAGCCAGCATGATGGCCACCAGGCAGAACCAGACTGTTCCCATCGCTTCCTCTTTCGATCCGAATCAGGCTGCCGATGCCACTTCTGCGTGACCCGGCGCAGGGCCACGATCAATTTCCCGGTACACCAGGTACAAAAACAAAATGCCGAGGACCATGTACATCCCCAGAAACCCGATCAGCGTGAACCACGCGCTACCGGCGGAAACGAGCGGCGAAACGCCCGCACTCGTTCGCATCAGTCCGTAAATCAGCCAAGGCTGCCGGCCCACTTCCGCCGTGACCCATCCCGCCGTGTTCGCGATGAACGGGAACGGCAGCGCGAGCATCAGCATCCAGAGCATGATTTTTGAGCCGTACAGCGTTCCCCGAAACAGTTTCCACGCGGCAATCACAAGGATCGCGATGAAGACCGTGCCCAGTCCCACCATGATGTGGTAGCTGAAGTACAGCAGCTCGATGTTGTCCGGCCAATCCGAGCGGGGAAAACTATCGAGGCCGTCCACCTTGGCCGACCAGACGCGATACGTAAGGAAGCTCAAAGCGTCGGGAACGACAATCGGATTGTCCAATCGCTGGTTTTTCACGTCGGGCTGGCCCAGGATGGCAAGCGGCGCGCCCTCCTGCGTTTCAAACAGCCCTTCCATCGCCGCGAGCGTCGGTTTCTGATACCTCGAGATCATCAAGCCCTGCTTGTCGCCCGTCGGAGAAAGCTGCATGCACGCCGCAATCACTCCCACGATCACGGCGGTGCGAACGAACAATTTCCCCTGTTCCACATGGACGCCCGAGAGCAAGTAGTACGCGCCGATGGCCGCCATCACGAAGCAGCCCGTTTGCACCGCGCCGAGCATCGTGTGCGCGTACTGCCACAACGCCCATTTGTTCAGCAGCAGCGCCCAGAAACTCTCGAGCTCAAATTCGCCATTCGCACCGAGCCGATATCCCGTGGGGTGCTGCATCCACGCGTCCGTAGCCACGATCAGAAATCCCGAGAGCCACGACCCCAGCCAAACCAGAAACGCCGCCCACCAATGCCCCACGCGCCCCAGTTTTTTCTCTCCGAACAAAAACAATCCTAAGAAGCTCGACTCCAGAAAAAAAGAAAACACTCCTTCCATCGCCAAAGTCTGTCCAATGACACCGCCGGCCGCTTTCGAAAACGCCGCCCAATTCGTTCCGAACTGAAACTCCATCGGAATCCCGGTCACCACGCCCAGCGCAAAATTGATCCCGAAAATCCGTGCCCAAAACCGCGCCGACCGGTTGTAGTGTTCGTCTCCGGTCCGCAGCGCTTTGGTCTTCAAATAGACGAGCAGCAGCGCCAGCCCCATGGTTAATTGCGGAAAAATGTAGTGGAACGTAATCGTAAACGCGAAGTGCAGCCTGTGGACGTTTAGAGCTTCATTCATTCCAACCCCTCGCTGCCGGTCACGCCGTCGCGCCCCTCTGCATCTCCAAATTGTCCGAGCCGCGATTCCCAAGGTTTTGACAGCGGCATTCTCCCATTTTCGCAGCGTCGTCAGACAATTTTTTGCAGCAAGCCCGCGACCTCCACTCCGTTTTTCGCCGCAACACCGTGATTCCGGCGCCCAATTGATGCCCTGGACCTTGGAGTTTGTCGATCGCTATTTGTTACCGTACTCGAAGCGGCCCTGTTACAGAATGCCGCACCGGGATTGACCGCTAAGAAATAATGCGCGTGTTAGCGTCGTTGGCCGGAGGGGTGATAGATATTTTAGCGGCATTGAAAGCAGAAGAGTCCAAGTGCGACAACGGTTGCCAACTAGCGACAGCGTGTCTGGCAGCAGGAACTGCCTTGATTTCAATTTTCTTCGGGAGTGCAGGCAGCGGCGAAAGGCCGGGATTTCTGGTGGGGCTGGGGAGGTTCGAACTCCCGACCTAAGCTTAGGAAAACTGCGAAATCGAGCCCAGTTGTGTGTTTTCAACAGTTTGTGGGGGGGATTTCGTTGGATTCGCGGGTGATATCGGACAGTATGGGTATAGGTTTGGGTACAAAGTCTGGGTACAAATCTGGTGGGGCTGGCGAGATTCGAACTCGCGACAACCGGTTTAGGAAACCGATGCTCTATCCATCTGAGCTACAGCCCCTGCCAGCAGATTCTATCACGCCTTCCTGTACGCTACCCCGCCCCTCTACCCCGTAAGTCATTCTGAGCCACACGGAGAATTGTAGCGGCTATTCTTCCCCGTGAAGCCGGGTAGCAGCCCAACGTCCTTTCTGCCCTTAGCCCCGAGATTCTCGCGTCGATCAGAAAATTGTGTTGCAGCTGCAGAGGATAAAATCTTCCAAAGATGCTAACAGATGATGATGAAGCCCGACCTCTCAGGCCGAAAGTCGAGGATGTTTCAAGAATGCCTACGTGATACGCATTCGCTTGGGACGGTGGCATGGCTGAGGGTCCGGCTTGGCCGTGCCAGAGCCTACCATGAGCTGCTGTACTGCCGCCTCACTCCTCTCGCCGCACGTCTGGTGCACTATTTCCGGTTGCGATTTCAACCGGAGGATTCATGGACATTCTGGCATCAATCAAGCGTGAAGAGAGAAAACTCGAAAAACAGTTAGGCAAGCTACAGCATCAATTGAACGGAGTGCGAGCGGCTGCAAAAGCTTTGGGCGATTCGACGAGCAAAGAACTCAAAGTTCTAAAGAAGCGCGTCCTGTCTGCGGCTGCCAGAGCCAGGATTGGCAGGGCTACGAAGAAGCGGTGGGCGAAGTTTCGGGCGCAGGCGAA
>Ga0070761_10003022_pt1 | contig 10180 bp, 6 predicted proteins | sample HubBroMetageREF1_FD_66724 | JGI IMG/M metagenome (GOLD analysis project Ga0070761, IMG submission 66724) | Reference soil microbial communities from the Hubbard Brook experimental Forest, New Hampshire, USA - Hubbard Brook CCASE Soil... | ecosystem: Environmental > Terrestrial > Soil > Temperate... | reverse complement strand
CACCCCCACCGCCGCCGCGTGCGAGGGCAGTCCCCGGAACCAGGGCGAGCGTCATCGCGATGACAAGCGGCAGGATCCTCGACTTGTTCCGCGGGCTCAGCGCCTTCGAAGTCGGCATCGGAACGGGCTTGTTTCTTGTCGAAGAGGGCATCGCAGAACTCAGCTCTTCCAGGCGCAGGCCATCAGGTCATGATATCGAGGATTTGGGGTCCGCCCCCTTGGCACGAGGCATCCTACGCATTCCTGACCGTAGCTCGCACCGTCGCCGATGTCGAAGAGCAACCCCTTGGCCTGCTCCGAGCGGACAGCCCTGATCGACCGCCTGCGAATCTAGGCGACGTCCCTCCTCTCGACGATGCGCTCGGGCGCCAATTGAGGGTGGCCTTCAGGTCGTCCAGCACCGCGCGGGCCTGAGAAGCGGCTGGAACTCCCCGCCGCTCGGTCAGGCTCTGGTCGGGCTCGTGGCAAGCGTCGCGCATAAGCGCGGCGATGGCTGGGCGACGCCCGTCTCTGTCGCGCTGGGGCTCGATCCGCCGCGCGCCGGCCCACGAAAGTTCGGCGTGCCGAGTCTCACCACGCGCGCTGCGTTTCATGGCGCTGCGCACGTCCGCGTCCCCCGCGCGCTCCGCCTGGATCAGGGTGACGGCCGCGCCGAACGTCTCTCGCACGCAGCCCTCGACCGCGTTCTCGATGGCTATCTCTCCGAGCGAGCGCACGTCGTCCCGTTCGATCTTGACCGAGGGCACCCGCGCCCCCGCGCGCGCTGCAAGTCCCTCGGTGACGCGGGCGCGGCGTATCTCGTCACGCGCTGCCCGACGCGAGGCGGCCTGAAGGTGCACGGGGCCGCCGCGTGCCTCGAGCTCGCGCGCAAGGTGCTGGAACGCGTGTACCGATGCGCCCCTCGAGGGTACGCCATCGACGCGAGCAAGCGTACACTCACCCAGTGCACCGCGATCGCGTTCGGCCCGATTGCACTCGGAGGAAGGCAGCTTGCTTTTCTCGGGCCGTGCACCGGGCGACTTACCTCCTTTTCTTGGTCGCTCTGTTCCCGGCGCCGAGTGCGTGGGGTCAACCGGCGGGTGTCTCGACGGCGGAGCAAGGCGCGGGGGTGCCGGGCTGCTACGTGCTGACGGTTTACGGGCTGGTGCCAACGTGTACGCTGTCACCCGCTCAGCAGGACGAGATCGCGAACCGCGCGGCGGCATATCTAACCGATGGCGCGCGCGTCACCGCCGCACCGACCGCAGGCCCCGGAGCGGCGTATTTTCACAACGCGTCACACGTGCTTGCAGCGCCGACGACCTCGTGGGTCCAGACGGTGAACCCGGAGCTCGGGGCGGGAGCATTTGGAAGCAACGGTACCGTTGCCGCGCCTCATGCCTCGGGTAGCGCGGCCAAACCCTCCGCTGCGCTCGAGCCGCCCGCAGCACTGCTCTCCGCCGCGCTGCCCGCCGCCCAGCCATCGGCGCCGCCCTCCGTAGCTGCCGCCGCGGTGCCCGACGCAACGGCGGCGACCGTCGAAAGTCCGTCTACTCCGTCGATCGAGGCGATGCCCTCGGGCCCGACCACGGGGGTGGTTATGCCGGGAGTTTCCGCTCCGGTCGCGCTTCCACAATCCCGCATGGTCTCGCCAAATCCCCCGGGAGAGAGCGTCGAGCCGGAGAATCCCAACTCGACGGGCCTACCTCTGTCGGTTCTATTCGCAGTCATCGGAACCCCGATCGGCGCGCTGCTTGTCTTTCTTGCCGTGCGGGCTCTCGCAATGCGCGCGCGCGACCGCTGATCGGATGCGAGCGCCAGGATGCGCGGATTTTCGATCTTTGGGAGGTCGCTGGAAAGTGGAGCCATTCCCGCGCGCTGCGAGTCGAACCGACGCGATCGGAACACAGCGCAAACGCCCGACCGCTTCCACCCCACGTGGGCAAACAGGCTGGACCGTGCCGATTGCTGTCCGCCTCGCGGCGTAGCCCGACGCGAACGGTTCGCAAGTCCGCTGGCTACGGCGGGAGCGCGGATGGGGGCAGGCCGCGAAGTGACTGCGGGCGCCAGCTCAAGCCGCGTGTCGGGGCCCCATTGGATACAAAACCTATCGCGATGCCGCATCACGAGTTCCGCCGCTCCAATCCCCACAACGCCGACCAAGGCCAAAGCCGTGAGTGTGTGGAGCGGGTTCGTCATGACGGCGCGCCAAACGACGCGCCCCGGGTTCAAAACCGTAGCTCGTTGGGATCAGGTTCCGGCTCGACTGCTAAGGGCAAAGTTCGTTTGATCGGATGCCCTCCTGCAGACGCGACCCAAGCGCACCGAGCCGTTCTTGCTCCCGGCGCTGGGCGAGATCGGCTACCTTTTGCGGCGTCGTCACGGGGTGGAGGTTCCTCATTTTGCCGAGGGCCACGCTCACATCCGCGGCTTGGGAGCGCTCCGTCGAGGAGCATTGGGGAAGCGCGGCTGCCGCAGACAACCTCCCCCCGCGCGCGCCATTAGATCATCGAGCGCCAACCGTTCCCAGACCGCCCCAGGCCGGACGATTACGCGTCCCTGCACCAGTATTGCGTTTGAAACTCATCAAAAAAAACAACGATGGGCCGTTGCGAAATCGGCAGTCGCATTTGCTAGTTCTTGCCACGTCATGCTGGACTGGATATTCCGAAAAACGCGAGTGCATATCCTGCACCGCATAGGTGGGGCGCGCCGACTTTCGTGCGCAGCCGCAATTCGCAGGCGTGGCGTCGAAACGGGCACGCGCACGACGGGGTCCGACGGAATCGAGGTTCGCCCGGTATTGGAAACACTGTTGCAACGCCCCATCCACCTCCACGACCAAATCCGGTAAGAGCAAGGCGATTGTTTGCCGTTGCCACTTTTTTCATATTTCTTGTGATCGTAGAAACGTTACCGAAACTGGAGGTCAGGTAACCGTTAGACACGTTCAACCGGCGACGCCTACGGCCCGCCAGAACGGCGAGTCACGTCCGGAAGCCGGGCATCGCCGACACCACCCAGCGAAGGAAGATCCCATGGTGACCATTGGCTACAGTGCGCTCGGCGTTTCGCTGCCCCTCTTTGTCGCCCACCGGAACGGCCTCTTCGCGGATCACGGCCTCCAGGTGAAGATGAGGGGCTACCCGACCGCCCACCCCCTGGTCGAGTCCATTATGGACGACGGTGTCCCCTGCGGCGGCTTCGTCGCGTTCCCGATCTCGCTCCACCGGCACACGCGTACCCGCCCTCTGCACTACGCCTGCGCCGTCGCCGAAGACCTGGACAACCCGATTTCGTTCCTCCTCATGCGCAAGGGCAGCGGCATCCGATCCATCGAAGATCTCGCGGGCCGGCGCGTCGGCGTTCTGCCCACCAAGGCTTACCGCGAGTGGCTTAAGGTCCTGCTCGCACGGACCGGGCTCGGCTACGACCAGGTAAAGCTCGACAAGACCTGCAAGTGCATGGAGACCTGCGCGTCGAACAAGATCCCGATGGAGCGGGTGGTTGCTGTCCACGACGTCCTCCCGTACGAAACAGCCGCGGCGCTTCGTTCGGGCCGCGTCGACGCGATCTTCACAAACGATCCCGGCGTCACCGACGCTGTGCGGAGCGGTGTAGCCGACATCTTCGGCGATCGCCCCATCCTCCCGTCGCTGCTCGGCAGCCCGTTTCTCTTCGGCAGCTTCGTCTTCGACAGCAACTTCGTCGCGGACCGGCCCGACGAGGCGCGCAGGATCGTCGCCGCCCTCGACGAGGGCGTTCGCTTCTGCCAGCAGGATCCCGCCGCGGCCCGTCGCCTCGCAGCCACATACCTTCCCTCTTCCTGCGGGGACCTGCGCGACGGGCTCGGCCGCCCCGTCTTCCTCACGTCACGAGAAGTGGACGTCGCACGCCTCCAATCGACGACGGACATGCTCGCCGACGGTGGCATGATCAACGGCCGGGTCGAGATGGGCCCCTGGGTGATGGGCACGGACACGGCCTTGCCGCACCCCTCGGCCCCACGCCCCCCGCGTCGCCCTCGTCCCGATCACGCCGAGCTTGTCTCGAGCTGCGGCTAGCTGACCGTTTTCTTCGCAGCACCCAAAGGACTGGGATTCAACGCATGCTCGCACGCGCTGTTCGACCACACCTTTTCATCCTCGCCGCGGCTGCCCTCGCGCCCCTCCTCGTTGGGTCTTTTGCGAGCGCGAGCCCCGCGACTGCGGGCGCGAAGCCAGTGGCTGCGCGCCCGACGCCCGAGGTTTGGCCCACGAGCTCAGACGAACTGCTCTCTGAGATCCAGACGCATTTCCACTCCACCCGGAAGTGGTTCGGGATGGTGTCGGACCTCCAGCACGATCGCGCCGCGGACGGCACGCTCACCCCGCGCTTCGAGACGCTCCAGAAGTACCCGAATTTCGTCCTGCGCCAGGACGCCGCGGGGCAGACGCTCCGTCCGCACCTCCCCGCACAGGCGAGCGCCGCGCATGTTGTCGAGTTCGACGGAGTCGACGGCTTCTCGGTGCGCACCAAGGAAGTCGGCATGGCGCCCGTGCCCGTCGAGATCCACCAGGGCGTCGTGGTCTACCGCGGCGCCGTCGCGGGCGGCGACCTGCTCTACAAGCTGACCCCGACGCACGTTGACGAGTACATCTACCTGCGCGAGCCGCCCGCGCACCTCCGGAGGGAGTTCGAGTTCGACACGGGCTCGGCGGTGTGGTCCCTGCGCGAAGCGGACACGATGATCGAGGTGCTGGGCAAGGACGGCATCGCGCGCCTTCGCCTGAGCGCCCCGCTTGCGCGGGCCGCAGACGGCAAGCGCCGTCGAGGTACGGCGCACATCGTGGGGCGCACGATCGTCCTCGACATCGATCTGGCGGGGCTGGCGGCGCCGATCCTCGTCGATCCGGACTGGTCCACGACGGGAACGATGACAGTATCGCATTGGGGGGACGCGGCGTGGCGACGTCCCGACGGCCGCGTGATGACGGTCGGAGGGTGCGCGCTCACGGGCTGCCCGTCGAGCTTCATCCAGACTTCGTGCGGGCAAGTGCTGGCCAACACCGACTTGTGGGATCCTGCGTCGGGCACGTGGACCTCGGGGGCGGCGATGCTGACCGCGCGCACGACCTTCGCGGGAGTGCCTTTGCCTTCGGGTGATTTGATCGTCGCGGGGGGGTGCGCGGAGACCAATTGCACCCAGATGAACGACGCCGGATTCTGCGAGTCGCAGCTGTGCACGCAGACCACGAATCTCTCCGAGCGCTACTCCTACGCCACCGGCTCGTGGATCGCTGCAGGTAGCCTCTCGAGCCCGAGATTTGCCTCGATGGGCGTTCCGATAGGGAATGGCGACGCCCTCGTGGTGGGTGGCTGCGACGTCGGCGGGTGTACGGCCTCGGTGGAGCGCTGGAGCGCGGCTGCCAACACATGGAGCGAGCAGGCTCCGCTCCCGGCCCCCCGCGGCTTCGGCACGGCGACCACCCTTGCCGACGGACGCGTGCTGGTCGTTGGAGGCTGCGCTGACCCCGTGTGCGCGACCGTGCTGGGGGACGCTACGGTCTACGATCCGGTCGCCAACAACTGGACCGCCGCCGGTTCCATGAGCTCGGCTCGCGCCGGGCATACCGAGACCCTGCTGAACAGCGGCAGCGTTCTCGTGGCGGGGGGATGTAGCGACGCGATGTGCATGAACGTGCTGTCGTCGGCCGATATCTGGACTGCCTCGGCAGACGTCGACGGGGGGACCGACGGGGGCGCGGGCGGGGAGTTCGCGGCGGCCCCGTCCATGGCGGGCGCGCGGCACCACCACACGGCGACCCGCCTGGCTAACGGCGAGGTGTTGATGGCAGGCGGTGCCGACTCGACCGGGGCCTCCCTCCCCACTTCGGAGGTCTACCTTCCGCTGGCGCAGGAGTGGCTCGGGACGAGCGCCATGTTCATGTCCCGCGCGTTCCACGTTGGCGTGGAACTGAGCGACGGGCGGGTGCTCGTGGCCGGGGGCTGCAACCCGGCTACCTGCATCCCGTTCGCCGAGATCTTCTCGCCTGCGCACCTTCCCGCCGACTCCGACTCCGGCGTCGACGCCAGCTTGGAGATCCTGAACCGCGGTACCGACGCCGGGCTGCTCACCGTCGGACCCGCGCCGCTCCCGACCTCGCCTCACCCGCCGCTTTACCGCACGGGAGTGGTTACCTGCGCCACGGCCACAACGCAGGATCTCACGTGCCCACAGGCGGGCTACCAGCTCCAGGACGGAGATTTTCAGCCCAATGGCCAGGCGATCGCGCAGGCCGTGAGCGACGAGGTCCACGACGAGGTGACGGGCCTGGTGTGGCAAGTCGGCGACGACGGCAACACCTACAACTACGGGGCAGCGGTCCAACACTGCGCGAGCTTCACGAGCGCCGAAGCGGCCACGGGATGGAGGTTGCCTTCGGTGGTCGAGCTCATGACCCTTATCGACAACGGCGTCGACCTGCCGTCGATCAGTCCGCTCTTCCGAGCCGCGCAGAGCACCAACTACTGGACGTCCACGCCGACGGCTTCCGCGACCATGCTCGCCTGGACGGTGAAGTTCGACTACGGGGAGATAATCCCGCTATTGATGGATTCGTCCCTTCCGGTCAAGTGTGTCCGAGGCGCGAGCAAAATCCTCAACAGCGGAGGGCCGAGTACGGGCCTGCGCAAGGCGGGGCCCTTCAAGGTGTTGGCCCAGACCATCCAGGACCCGACGACGGGGCTCGAGTGGCAGAGTGCGGACGACGGCATGAAGCGAAACCAGCAGGACTCCATGAACTACTGCGCGCACCTCCCACTCGGGGGCCTTTCGGGCTGGCATCTTGCCAACATCAGCGAGCTCCTTAGCCTCGTGCAGTACGACGCCATCCACAACGGGGTGGCGATCGACCCAGCGTTCAGTACCGCCAAGGCCGATCTCTACTGGAGCTCGACCCAGAACGAAGGCGCGCCAACGCTCGGCTGGACCGTCACCTTCAACCTCGGGGTCGTCGACGGCATCACGGTGACGGGCCTCGGCTACGCCCGCTGCGTGCGACATTTGGAGTCGCCGTCGTCCCCCACGTCGTCGTGCGGGTGCAACGTACCTGGCGCCTCGGGTCGAACTACGGCGGCCCTCTGCGCATCTGCGCTGGCAGCACTGGTGATCCTCCGTCGACGTCCACGCACTCGCGAGCGCAAAGCCCTGCGATGAAGATGCCATGGTGGAGCATCTTCGGCAGGGTCGGGCCTGCCGCCGTCTCCCCGAACGTTTCTGATTTGAGTGACTTGCCCTGCCCTTAGCCCGGCCGAACCGGGCGCAGCCTCGTTCCAATGCTCTCTTGCCCGCCCGATGTCCGGTCCACGCTCTCCGACAGCTCTGCGCGTCGCTTCGTCAACTTCGGCGCGATCTACTTTGCCCAGGGGCTCCCTATGGGCTTCGCGGTCTTGGCCGTACCGGCGTGGCTTGCCGAAGCCCGGGTGCCCACGGCCGACATCGGGATGGTCGGCGCGACCACCATGCTGCCGTGGGCGTTCAAGGTGGTGTGGGCGCCGCTCGTCGATAGGTTCAAGTACCGCGCGATGGGACGCTTCCGTGCCTGGATCCTCGGGGCGCAGCTCGGGCTCGCTACGAGCACGGTGGCGCTACTCTCGCTCCCGTCTCCGCTGGCCCACGTGCGCACGCTAGCCGGGGCCCTGTTTTCGCAGGCGCTCTTCGCGTCGATGTCGGACGTCGCGGGCGACGGCTTGGCGGTCGAGGTCCTTCCCAACGGGGAGCGGGGCCTGGCCAACGCCGTGATGTCCGGGGGGCAAGCAGCGGGCAACGTCATCGGCGGCGCTGGCCTCTCGGCGGTGCTGGCCACAGCGGGGTTTCGCGCGGCGGCGGGTCTTTCGCTCCTGCTCCTTTTGGCGGCGTGCGCACCGACGGTCCTGCTGCGCGAGCGGCCGGGCGAGCGGCTCTTGCCCTGGACGCAGGGGGCGCCGGCGCTGGTCTCCGCCGATCGCGCGCCGCTGGCGCTCGCGGGCAGCGCGCGACTCTTGACTCGCTCAGTCCTCGCTCGCGCGAGCGTGCGGGCCTTGATGGCCTGGATCGGGGTCTACTTTCTCTCCGGCTGTCTCGGGATTTTAATGACTGCCGCCGCGGTGAGGGACCACGGCTTCCGGCCGGCCGAGTACGCCTCGCTGGGCGCGCTGGCGCTCGCCCCCAACCTCATCGGCGCGCTCGCCGGCGGGCGGCTCGCCGACCGAAGGGGACGCGCGCCGGTCGTGGCGGGCGCGCTGGTCCTCGGCGCGGTTTCGTGGGCAGGGTTCGGGCTCCTTTCCCCGCACTGGGCGAACAAGGGAGTGTGGATTGTCCAGGCGCTCGCCGCCGGGGCCGCCAGCGGGGCGCTCTTCACGGTTCTAACGGCCCTCTTCATGGATCTCACGGAGCCCCGCGTCGCCGCCACGCAGTTCGCCACCTACATGGCCCTGGGCAACCTCGGCTCGGTCCTCGGGCGAGCCTCGGCTGGAGCCCTGGAAGCGCGCTTCCCGCTCGCCAGACTTGCGCTCGCAGCCGGGGCGGCACTCGCCCTGCTCGCCCTTTGGACGGCGAAGTCACCCGCGATTTCATCCCCACCCCGGAAAGTTTAGAGAGCGCCATGACCCCAGGCGGACGTTGCAGCCGGCGCGCGGCGATGGCTGGGCTACTCTCCCTCGCCGCGTGCTCGAGAAAAGGCTCGGGAGGAGGTAGTCACATGGTCATCGGGGTGTCGACGCTGCGGATCAGCCTGCCCGTGTTCGTCGCGGAGCAGCACAGCCTGTTCGTCAAGCACGGCATCGACGCCGAGCTGCGTCGCTTCGACACGGCCCAGCCGCTGGCGGACGAGCTCGGAACGGGCCGCATCGACGCCGGAGGCTATGTCGCCTTCCCCATCCTGTTCCGGCCCGGGGCACCTGCGCCCAAGGTGCGGGTCTTCAGCGCCGTCGTCGAGGACGCCGCCCACCCGCTCTCGTACCTGCTCGTCAAGAAGGGGAGCGGGCTACGCGGCGTGGCCGCGCTCCGGGGGCGCCGGATCGGGATCCTGCCGACCGCGGCTTACACCCGCTGGCTGGAGGCAATCCTGCGCCATGACGGCCTTGGGCCGGAGGACGTGAGCATCGTTCCGCTCGCCCCATCTCTGGAGGTGGACGCGCTGGCGGGTGGAGGCGTGGATGCGCTGTTCACCGGCGATCCCATGGCCACCGCGGCGCTCGCGCGTGGCGTCGCCGAGCTTGCGACCGACACCCCGGACGTGCCCCGCGTCCTGGGGGACCCCTTCCTCTTCGGTACGTTTGCCGTCACGGAGGATTTCGCGCAGAAGCATCCCGAACAGGTGCGGGCGCTCGCCGCCGCACTCGACGAGGCCATCACCATGATCTCCGCCGATCCTGCGGTGGGGACGGCCGCGATGAAGCCGTACGTACGCGAGACGGAACGTCCCTTCGTCGATCGCTACCCAGCAGCGCGCTACCTCCGCTCGCGGGAGATCGGCGCCGCGCAGCTCGACCGGGCCCTCGAGCTTTCGGGCACCGACGCGCGGGCGGCGACCGTCGCCTTGCCGTGAGCGGCCGCACGCCCGAAGGGAGCGGCCGTAACGAGACAATCGTCGCGGCGCTCGACCGGGTCCGCGTGGTTGACCGCGATCACCCGATGCTGCACGAGGCGACCCTCAGCCTGCGCGCGGGCCAGCGCGTGGCCTTGGTCGGGCCCAACGGTGCCGGCAAGAGCACGCTCGTGCGTGTACTGCTCGGGCTCGCGCCTTCGGCGGAGGGCAGCGTTCAGCGCGCTGCCACGGGCGTCGGCTACGTCCCCCAGGGCTATGCGGAGAGCCTCTTCCCCTGGTTCTCGGTGCTGCGCAACGTGGCGTTGCCCCGCCTGGTGGCGCGCCGCGAGGACGCCTACGACGCAGCGCGCGCACTCGCGGACCGGATCCTACCCGGGGTCGATCCCCGGCGCCGCGCCGGACGCCTCTCCGGCGGCGAGAAGCAGGCGACGGCGCTGGCCCGCGCACTGGCGTCGCCTGGGGATCTGGTGATCGCAGACGAGCCGTTCTCGGCCATCGCGACGTCGAACCGCGCACGCTTGCGCGGCGTCCTTCGCGAGGAGCTCGGCGGTCGGGCCCTGCTGCTCGTGACCCACGACGCGAGCGACGTGGCGGACCTCTGCGAGCGCACTGTGCACCTCATCGACGGCTGC
>Ga0070761_10003021_pt1 | contig 10182 bp, 9 predicted proteins | sample HubBroMetageREF1_FD_66724 | JGI IMG/M metagenome (GOLD analysis project Ga0070761, IMG submission 66724) | Reference soil microbial communities from the Hubbard Brook experimental Forest, New Hampshire, USA - Hubbard Brook CCASE Soil... | ecosystem: Environmental > Terrestrial > Soil > Temperate... | reverse complement strand
CGTTCTCTCCCTCGCGACCTTCACGGTGACCCGGGCTGCGCTGCGCGACTACAAGCCGAGCGGGCGGGCCAAGCACTCGGTCTTCGTCGTGCTCGCGTTCGTGGTGGGCTTGCTTCTCATCGCAGGCGCGTTCACGGTCGATTCGTTGGGCGCGTACGCGATCGGGGCCGTCGTCGGCGTCGTCGCCGGAATCGGGCTCGCGTGGCTTTCCGGGTGGTTGGCGACGCCCGAGGGCCGCATCGCCCGGGACGGATTCTTGCTGCGCATGTGGGTCGTCGGCTCGCTCGTGCGCATGCTCGCCGTGTCGCGGTTCGCCCGCACGCTCTCGACGCTGCTGAAGAGTGGGGTGCCGCTCCTCAAAGCGATGGAGATCGTGAAAAACGTCCTCGACAATGCAAAACTCGAGAAGGTCATCGAAACGGCCGCGGGCAGCATCCGCGAAGGCGAGTCGATCGCAGGGCCGCTCAAGCGAAGTGGAGACTTTCCGCCCATCGTGACGCATATGATTGCGGTGGGCGAGCGCAGTGGGCAGCTCGAGCAGATGCTCGAGAACGTCGCGCGTGCCTACGACGCGCAGGTGGAGACCCGAGTGCAGGCTCTCACCAGCCTCCTCGAGCCGCTGATGATCGTCGTGATGGGGGGCGCCGTCGGGTTCATCGCTTTCGCCATCTTGATGCCGCTCATTCAGATGAACGAGTTCGTACAGCAATGAAAAGGTGCTCGCGTGTCCGTCTACCGTGAAAAGCCAAAGGTCTTCTTTCCATGGGAGAGGCGGCGAGGGTTGCGAACGGTCTTCCGCCGAGCTCGCGCGCGTCAGGCCCTGCTCGTCGTCGGAGGCGTCGCGGTCTTCGTGCTCTTGCGGAAGCGGGAGCTGCGAGCCTCCGAAGTGCGAGCCACCCGCGCGGAGATCACGACGGCCGGCCGAGCGATGGCCGCGTGGCGTGCCGACCACGACCGCCCATGCCCCTCGTCGCTGACCGACCTCGTCTCGGGCGGATATCTGCCCGAGCTGCCCCGAGACGCCTGGGGACGCTTGCTTCGGCTGACGTGTCCGGGACGCAAGGACCCCCAAGCGTTCGATGTGTCGAGTGATGGTCCGGACGGGGAGCCCGGAGGCCTAGACCGTGTGGAGTGAGAACGACGAACGAGGAGTCACGAGCCTCTCTCAAGGAGCTTCAGCCATGCAAAGAATCGACGTAACCAGAGCCATGCGACGCGCGGCCTCGCGCGGATTGACGCTCGTCGAGTTGGTCATCGTCATCACACTCATCGGCGTGCTGACCGGGGCCATCGCCGTCGGCGTCCTCAAGGCGCAAAAGAGCGCCAACGTCGGTGCCGCCAAGACGGCCTGCGACACGATCCGAACGGAGACGATGCAGTGGAAGGCCCAGCACCCGACCGAAGATTGCCCGACGGTCGACCAGCTCAAGGCCGAGAAAGACCTCGATACGGGCTTCAGCCTGAAAGACCCCTGGGGCGGTGCGTACAAGGTTTCCTGCGATTCGGACGAGATCACCTGCACGAGCGCCGGGCCGGATCGGAAAGAGGGGACCGACGACGACATACGCCGTCCACAAGTCGACACCCCCGGCAAGCCCTGAGCTCCCATGTCCGGGTCGCCTCGACAGATCGCGCGGCGCTCCCCGGAGCGTGGGCTCACGCTCATCGAGCTCATCGTCGTGATGACGCTGATCGCCGTGATCACCGGTGCGGTTCTCGGCGGCTCGATGCAGCTGCCCTCGGCGCGGCTGCGGGGATCGGTGACCCTGATCGCGAGCGCCATCAAGGTCGGGTACACGCGAGCCACGGCCACCTCGAGGAATCTGCGCCTCGTCATGGACCTCGATGAACGCAAGGTTTGGCTGGAAGAGAGCGACGTGCCGATGCTCGTGCAAGCCAAAGACACGACCGGAACCGGCGGCGCGGACCCCGTCACGGCCGCCGAGAGAGCCGCGGTCGCGGAGACCGATCAAATTCTCCGGGGCCCCCGGATTCCCAAGCCGCAGTTTCACAAGATCGACAGCACCGGGTTCGGGGACATGGGAGGCGCAAGCGGTGCCAAGTCGCTGCAGCGGGGGATTGGGTTTCGCTCGGTTCAGACCGCCCACGACGACGCCCCACGCACCGCGGGTCGCGCCTACCTCTATTTTTGGCCTGGAGGGCTCACCGAGCGAGTCTCGATTCAGCTCCACATCGGAGACTCCATCGAAGACTCGCGCACGCTGACTCTTCTGGTCTCTTCGCCCCTGACGGGAAAAGTGACGGTCAAGAGCGGCGCCGTCGAGCTCGAGCTGCCGATCGACGACGACCATGCGTCCGATCGCACCGATACGGGGTTCTGAGCCATGAGAGCACTCCGAGGTTTTTCGTTGCTCGAAGTGCTCGTCGCAGTCGCGCTCTTCGGCGCAGTCGTCACGTTCATTCTGTCGGCCGAAGCAGGCCTCATCTCGGGCAACAAGTCGGCGGCGAAAATGAGCCAGGCGACGGAGCTCGGGCGCTGCCGAATGACGGAGCTCGAAGAAAAGCAAATCCGGCTCGGATTCCCGGAGATCGAAGAGAAGGACTCGAGCAGCGCTTGCTGCATGGACACCGAGACCCCCGGCTTTTCTTGCGATTGGAACGTCGAGCGGGTGAAGTTGCCGGAAGCCACCAGTCTCGGGGGCGATGCCGGCCTGTCGTCGCTCTATGGCGGCAACCTCGAGCTCGGCGATGGGGGCGCTCCGTCGTCGCCGGCGAGCTCGGCAGGCTCGCCCCTCCTCAATCCCGCTGGGGGGGCGCAGCTCGACTTCGACGGCGGGCTCGACACGTTCGGGCAGTCGATTCAGCAGTCGCTCGGGGGCGGCATGGGCGCGCAGGGCTTGGTCTCGATGGTGTTCTCGATCGTGTACCCGTCGCTCAAGCCGGTGCTCGAGTCGGCCATCCGCAAAATTACGGTCGTCGTTCGTTGGAAGGAGGGGGCCATCGATCGCGACTTTACACTGACGCAATACGTGACCAACCCTTCGCGCGCGGGTCTCATCTCCGGGATGGCGAGCAGCGGCGCGTTCGGCGATGGCGGCGCGGGCGGCGGCCTGGGCGGTCTGGGAGCTCTCTTGGGGGGCGCGCTCGGCGGAGCCCCGGGGTCCGGCAAATGATCCCGCGCTCCGCTTTGCGCGCTCGCGGCATGACGCTCTTCGAAGTCATCGTCGCCATCGGGATTCTCGCGATGGTCGCCGTCCTGATAGGCGGCGTCGTGGACTCACTCTCGCGCGGGAAGAAGGGGGAAGGTATGCGCGCCGAGCGCGTGCGCGAGGGAAGGGAAGCGGTCGAACGTATCGTCCGCGACGTGTCGTCGGCCTACCTATCCACGCACGTGCCCCTCGTGCAAGCGCTGATGACGGGAAAGACCGCGTTCGTCGGGAAGAGCTCCATGCCGTTCTATCGAGTCGACTTCACGGCTTTCGCTCATACGCGGACCGAACGAGACGCGCACGAATCCGATCAGGCGGAGGTGGGTTACTTCGTGAAGGCAGACCCGGCGGTGAACGGCAAGATGGACCTCGTTCGCCGCGAGCAGACCCCCATCGACTTCGAGCCGACCAAAGGCGGCATTGTCAGCGTCGTGGCCGAAGACGTCGAGGCGTTCGACCTTCGGTTCCTCGACCCGCAGACCAGCCAATGGGTCGAGTCTTGGGATTCGACGCAGGCCGCCGGACAGCCCAACCGCCTTCCGCTCGCCATCAGCATTCGCCTTGTGCTCAAGGGGGTGGGCTCGGGTCCGTCGTACCCGTACGCGACGAAGGTGTTTATCCCGACGCAGCAACCCCTCTCTTTCGGGAACCCGAGCCCATGACGCCGCTTCGAGCTCCCAAGCGATCGCGACGTAGGCAGCGGGAAGGCGGCGTGGCGCTCATCATGGTTCTCGGCGCCATCGCGATCATGATCGTCATGCTCGCGGAGTTCCAGGACGACGCGGGCTCGGAGTTCGCGGCGGCCACGGCTTCACGCGACAGCGTTCAAGCCGAGTATATGGCCCGCAGCGCGCTCAACCTCTCGCGTCTGCTGGTGGCGGCCGAGCCCACGATGCGCCAGGCGATTGCGCCGCTCTTCGCGTTGGCCCAGCGCACGGTGCCTCAGATCCCGGTATGGGAATACGCCGATCGCATTCTGGGTGTATTCAACGCCAAGGAAGCGGCTCAAGACTTCATGGGCCTGTCGGGTCTCGATCCGTCGCGGGGCAAGAATCTCGGAATGCACGGCGGCAGCTTCGAAGTCGTGATTGTCGACGAGGACGCGAAGATCAACGTGAACATGGGCGCTTCGAACGAGATCGCCCACATTCGCCTCGCGCGCCAGCTCATGGGTCGGATGGCTCCTCCGCAATACAATCCGCTCTTCGAGCGACCGGATTCGACGGGCAATTACAGCGACCGGCTCTCGATCTGTTCGGCGCTCATCGACTGGGCCGACTCCGACGAGCAGCTCTATTCGTGCGATTTGACCTCCGCACCGTCCTCGAACGCCGTCGAAGATGGCTGGTATCAGCTTCTGCCCAAGCCGTACCGTCGCAAGAACGCGCCCTACGACTCTCTCGAAGAGATCCACTTGGTGCGTGGGGTCACCGACGACTATTGGGCGACCTTCGTCGATCCCGATCCGACCAATCCGCGAAAGCGCGAGCTCACCGTGTGGGGTCAGGGGACGATCAACGTGAACACGGCCAATCCGCTGACACTCTACGCCATCATCTGTTCGGGAGCGCCTCAGGCCCCGCTCTGCACCGACGCGAGCGGGACCCAAATGCAGACGTTCGTCACCGGTGTGATGATGGCTCAGGGCATGACCATGGGGGCGCCGCTCTTCGGATCGGCGGCCGATTTCATCGCGACCATGAAAGGCCAAGGCATGCTCGGGCCGATGCTCTCGGCCCTCGGAATGAAACCGGTGCAGTTTGCTTCGGAGACCGATTTCGCCAAGAGCATCTCCACCGAGAGCAAGGTCTTTTCCGTTTACGCGGTGGGCGTCGTCAAGGGCTACAAGCGCGAAACTCGAGTGCGTCTTCACGCCGTCGTCGATTTCCGTGCGGCTCCCACGCTCGCGAATCTGGCATCGGCGGTGGCCGGGGCGGCCGCGGCTGCCACCGGGACGAAGCCGCCGCCGACCTCTACGGCCACGACCGATGCCAATGCGCTGCAAGCGGCTTTGCAACCGAGCATCGGTGGGCAGATTCTTCACTTCACGATTCAGTAGTGAAAGGTTGCGCTGGGTGACACATGCCGACGTGGCTGGGTATCGACATCGGAAGCTCGAGTGTGAAGGTGGCGGTGGTGCGCTCGGCGTACCGCAAGATCGCGCTCGTGGGCCTTGCCTCGGCCGATGTCACCATGAGCGGCGGTGTCGCTCCCGCGATCCGCGACGCCGTGGCCAAGGCCCTGTCGGGCGAGAAGCAGGCCCCCGACGCCGTGGCCACCGCCGTCGACGGCAGTCGCGCTGCGATTCATCGGTTGCTGCTGCCAGCCACCGCGCAAAAGCAGCTGGCGGAAGTGCTCACCTACGAGCTCGAGGCTCAGGTGCCCTTCGATTTGGATGCCGCCGTGTTCGATTGGCGACCGCTCGAGCGCGCTGACCTTGCGGGACAGATTGCGCTGGTCGCCGCGGTCGCACGGCTCGACGACGTGCGCGCTCGGATTGACGTCGTCCGGGAAGCGATCGGACAGGATCCGGAGCGTGTTGGCGTTGGCGCTCTGACGTTGGGCGCGCTGGCCCCGTACATCCCCGGGCTCGACGAGACCGCAACCGTGGCCGTCGTCGATCTGGGCGCGCGGGCGAGCGAGGTGCTCGTCTTGGAGCGGGCAGAAGCCGTCTTCGCGCGGACGTTGTCCACCGGCACCGACGGTCTGCCGGCCACGGCGTCGAAGCTTGCGCGAGACATTCGAGTCAGCTTTGCGGCATATCGAGCGCAGGGGGGCGAGCCGCCCTCCCGCGTCTACCTTTGCGGCGGAGGGGCCTTCGTCTCCGGAGCCGAGGGCTTTCTGTCCGGCGAGCTCGAGATTCCGGTGCAGCTCATTCCCGCGCCGGCGCTGGACACGACCGCTCTGGCCCCGACGGCGGTCGGCGAGTTGCCGCGATACGCGAAGGCGGTCGCGCTCGCACTCTCTCTGGAGGGCCGCGGCGCCGGGATGAATCTGCGTCGGGGCCCCCTGGCGTTCGAGCGCGGGTTCTCGTGGGTACGCGAGCGAATTCCGCTGCTCGCGGGGCTCGCGGCCGTGATTCTGGTCAGCTTCGTATTCAGCGGCTGGGCGCGCCTCCACGTCGTACACAAGGAGCGGGAAGCTCTGGAAGGCGCTCTCGGAACGGCCACGAAGGAGGTCCTTGGGACCGAGGCCACGAGCGCTCAAGAGGCGCAAGAGCTGCTCTCGAAGGAGGCGGCGCTCACGGACGAAGACCCCATGCCTCACGCGGACGCCTTCGACGTCATGGTGCGCCTCTCGCAATCCGTCCCCATGTCGATGGTCCACGACATCGAAGAGCTGGAGATGCAGCGCGGACACGTCGTGGTCCGCGGCGTCGTGGGGTCCATCCCGGATGCGCAATCGATCGCCTCGAGCCTCTCGAACGAGCCGTGCCTCTCGGAGGTCAAGATCAAGAACACAACGCGAGCGGTGGGAAGCGACCGGCAGAAGTACGTCATGGAGCTCGACGTGAAATGCCCCGAGGACGTGAAGACTCCAGCGAAGAAGAAGGGCGACAGCTCGAGCGCCGGCATCACGGCCAGCTCAGGGAGCAAGTGACATGGCCACCCCTGTGCTGCAGATCAACGCGCGAGAGCGGAAGCTTCTCGGAATCATCGGCTTCGCAGCGGCCGTGCTGGCGCTTCTCGCCATACCGGTCGGGCTCGACCTCTTCATCCGCTCCGAGCAGGCGGACAACGACGATTTGCGTAGCGCGCTCGGCGACGTGCAAGAGGCTCGAAGCCGCGTTCGCGAGCGGCAAGCCAAGGCAGACGCCATCGCCCAGCGGTATGCCCGAAAGCCGCCGTCGCTCGCCGGGTACCTCGAGCAGGCGGCGCGGCAAGAGAAGCTCGAGGTCACCGACTCGACTCCGCTGCCCGACGCGCCGCACGGCAAGCGATACACCGAGCACGGCACGGACATTCACCTGAAGAAGACGGGGATGCTTCCGGTCGTACATTTTTTCCAATCCATCGAGCAGAGCGGCTACCCGCTCGCGATCACGCGGCTGAACCTCCGGAAGCGAAGCGGCGAAAACGATTCGTTCGACCTCGAAGTCGGGGTTTCCTCCTACGAGCGAAGCGACGCTCCCGTCGCTCCTTCACCGAGTGGGAGCGCCAAGCCATGAGAGAACGTTTGCTGCGTGTTGGTCGGCTCGCGGGGTTTCCCGCGTTCTACGTGCTCTGCCTCGCCATCTTCGCTCCTTTGACGTTCCCCTACGACAAGCTCAAGGAGCGCATCGCGTTCTCGTTCAACGATGACCAGCGGGCCACCGGGGGGCAGCAAGAGCTGCACATCGAGAGTCTCGGCGGGTATTGGCTGAGCGGCGTCCGGATGAAAGGGATACGACTTCTCAGCGCGTCCTCGGAGCCCGGCAAGGCGCCGACCAAGATCGAAGTCGACGAGGCGACCGTGCGTTACTCGATTCTGTCGGCGATGGTCGGGAGCGGGGACGTCGACTTTTCGGCCGACGCCTTCGGGGGCGAGGTCACGGGTTCGTACGACACGCATGGCAAAGACAAAGCACTCGAAGCCAACCTCGATGGGATCGACGTCGGGAAAGTGACTCCGCTCGTTCAGCTCCTCGGAGTCCCTCTCGATGGGAAGCTGGCTGGGAGCCTTCGCCTGTCGCTCCCCGAGGGGCGGGCCTCGAAAGCCGTGGGCAGCCTGTCGTTCGAGTCGAGAGACACGGCGATCGGCGACGGGGTGGCCAAGCTCAAAGGCGCTCTCGCGTTGCCCCGCCTCGAGGTCGGGACGATCACCCTGGCCGCCGACGTGAAGGACGGAGTCGTGAAACTGACCAAGTTCGTTTCGGGCGGGAAGAGTCTCGATCTGCAGGGCGATGGCCGGATCACGTTGCGCGACCAAGTGGCCGACGCGATCTGCGACCTGCAAGTGCGCTTTCGCATCGGCGACGCGTACCGCTCGAAGAACGAGGTCACCCAGAGCCTGTTCGGCGCACCGGGTTCGAGCGCTCCGCCGCTCTTCGAGCTGGACCCCAAGGTCAAACAGTCCAAGCGCGCCGACGGCTTTTACGGATGGAGCGTACGCGGCCCGGTCACGCATCTCGACTTCGCTCCGGCGCAGCACTGAGAAGCGAGGCTATTCGACCTTCTCCGGCTCGGACTTGGGGAGCTGCGGGGAGCTTTTCCCTTTGGCCCGGCGCCCTTGCTCGTAAATCCCTTCGATCGCCTCGGGCGCGAGGCCTCTCGCTCGTGCACGGAGTCGATTGAGAAGCGCCGGCCGGTCGGGTGGGGAACCAATCATGGTCCGCTCCGACGGCGGCGGTGGAGGCGGTCGTGGGGGGATCGACGGGCGCACGCGCGGCGGCGGAGGCGTGGAGCCGCGCACGGGCGGCGGCGGCCTGGAAGACGTCTGCGGCGGCGAGGGCGGCCTGAGCGAACGCCTTTGGTCGCGAAGGGCGGCGGCTTTGTCGATGAGCGCCTTCGAGCGCACATCGAGCCGCGTGAATCGCACGGCCAGGCCCCCGGTGCCGGGCTGCGTGCCCGCCTTGTACCCGACAACGCGTCCTTCCCCGCGCACCAGGACTTGCCCCGACGTCAGGGTGAGCTCGAATCGAAGAACCACTCCCTCCGCGCGGGGCTGAGCCCCGATCAGCGTCACCCCCGTTCGAGACAGGGTTTCGAGCTCGCGCTCGAGAAACTCTTCTTCGGTGGCGTACGGTCGGGTAATGCGGATGGCTGGCGGCGGGCGCGCATCGGCAGTCACGACCCCGAGGATACGCGCCCTCGGGAGCTCTTGGCGAGCCCGCGTTGTTCTGGCGCGGCATCCTTCGGCGTGTTAGCGCGGGACTTTCGTCATGAGTCGAGGTGCGCGCATCGTCGTGGTCGGAGCGGGAGCGCGTGAGCACGCGCTTGCTACGGCCTTTTCTACTGCGGGCCACGAGGTCGTATGCGCCCCTGGAAACACGGGCACGGCGTCGGTCGGTCGCAACGTCGATGTCGCCGCGAACGACGTCCCTCGCCTGGTCGACCTCGCCTCCGCTGCGCAGGCGAGGCTTGTCATCGTGGGTCCCGAGCTGCCGCTCCAGCTCGGGCTAGTCGACGCCCTCGAGGCTCGCGGCGTGCCCGCATTCGGTCCGACGCGAAGCGCTGCCCGCTTGGAGGGCTCGAAGGTCTTTATGAAGCGCTTTTGCGAGCGCCACGGGATCCGGAGCGCGTCTTTCGCCGTATTCGACGATCCGGACGCCGCCGATCGTTACGTGAAAGAGGCCGGGAGGCCACTCGTGGTCAAGGCCGACGGCCTGGCTGCCGGCAAGGGAGTGTGCGTGGCCGACACGGCCGAAGAGGCCCTCGGCGCCATCGACCGGATCATGCGAAAACGCGAGTTCGGTGACGCGGGCCGTTCCGTGGTGATCGAGGAGCTACTCCTCGGCGAAGAGGCCAGCTTTCACGTGGTTTCCGACGGCACGAACGCCGTTGCGCTCGCCCCGGCTCAGGATCACAAGAGGGTCGGCGACGACGATCGCGGGCCCAACACGGGCGGGATGGGAGCCTACGCGCCCGCGCCCGTCGTCGACGCCTTCGTGCACGAGCGCGTGATGCAGGAAATCGTTCGACCGACTCTGGACGGGATGGCGCGCGAAGGAGCGCCGTTTCGGGGGGCCCTCTTTGTCGGCCTCATGATCGACCGCGGGGTGCCCACGGTCTTGGAGTACAACGTGCGCTTCGGCGATCCCGAGGCGACGGTGCTTGTCCCGACCTACGCGGGCGACTGGTTCGAGCTCCTGAGCGCATCCGCGAGCGGCGACGTATCGCGGGTCGGCTCGTCGCGTCCCACGGGGAGCGCCCTGGCTGTCGTCATGGCCGCGCAGGGGTATCCGGGGTCTCCGCGTACCGGAGACCCCATCGAGGGGCTGGACGCGCCCACGCCGCACCGCTCCTTCATTCGGCACGCGGGCACCAAGCGCGCGTCGGACGGCCGCATCGTGACCGCGGGGGGGCGGGTTCTC
>Ga0070761_10003020_pt1 | contig 10182 bp, 10 predicted proteins | sample HubBroMetageREF1_FD_66724 | JGI IMG/M metagenome (GOLD analysis project Ga0070761, IMG submission 66724) | Reference soil microbial communities from the Hubbard Brook experimental Forest, New Hampshire, USA - Hubbard Brook CCASE Soil... | ecosystem: Environmental > Terrestrial > Soil >... | reverse complement strand
TTGCCGCTTACCATTGGTGCTATGATAGCGAAAGCCAAGCCCGCGGCCACGCTAAGGACCACCACCTGAGTGTAAATTTTCCCGAGTCGCCTGGTAGCCTTACCGCGAGCCATGGGCAAAAGCCCGGGTATAGCTCTGGCATAATTGAGCTGCGCCAATGCGGATACGGTCCAGAGGGCCGACAGCAGCGCAGAGCCCCTGCCTAGATCGGTGCGGCTCATTATATGTGCGGCTGCCAGCCAGTAGACGACTCCCAGGATGGAAGTGAGCCCGGAATTGCTGATAAGAGCAATGGCATCGCGGAAGAGCGTGCGATGAACATCCGAGTGTGCAGAGGTAGCGGGGGCCCTAAGCATTACCAGCTGGGCATCGTCCATCTCGTCGCTCTTAATCACAGCTAGTTGGCTTCAGGTCGGGTAGCACTTTCTTCAGCCGGTCGGCCAGCCTGGCGGCAAAGGCAACGATCATGAATGTCGGGTTGGCCTGCCCCGACGTCACGAAGGTTGAGCTGCTTGCCACGAATAGATTGCTGACGCCGTGCACGGCGAGGTCGGAATCGACGACCCCATCCTCCGGCCGGGCTGCCATGCGTGTGGTCCCGAGTTGATGAAAGCCGCCGCCTGCACGACTCCATACTGTCGATTCGGGATCAGCCGACAAATATTCAAGATGACCGAGTCCCGACTCCCTCAGGCAGGTATCCCAAAGATGATGAGTCCGGATAATTCCGTCTACATCTTGCGCCGAAAACTTAAGGTCGATCTTTAGTTTCGGCATTCCCAGGGCATCTCGCTCGCCAGTCAAGGTGACCTGGCTGTCCCGCTTCGGCGCCTGCTCCCCGTGATATTGAAGCGGGTAAGAGTTCTCCTTGCTGTACACGAAGAATCCGGCAGCCCGGCGTCGCTGCGGCAGGAATCGCTTGCTACCGAACCCGACTGCGAAGCGGGCGACAGGCCAGACGTCGCGCGACACGTTCAGCATGTGCTGACGCACTGACCCTCTCTCGGCCCCGCCATAAGGAGAGCCGGGCACTTCCTCTCCGCTGAGCGAGAGTCGCTGAGCGTCTGGCGCCATGAGCCTGCCGAGCGGGGAGCGTAGCATAAGGTAGGCAAATGAGAGAACTCCATTTCGGTGCCGCGGATCGGCGAGCTCTGGATTTGCCAGCCATGCCGCGACATTCGGAAGATGTTCCGCGAGCTGCGCTTTGCGGCTGACGGTCAACCTGCGCCGTATATAGGTGCCGTCAATATCACGTTCATACCCGAAGATCGTGGACCTGGGTGCCGTATTGAACCGGACATTGGCGATCACTCCCTCCAGATGTCCCATGTACCACGACCCCAGATGTCCCGAGTGGTCGCCAAGAGGCCTTTCGCCCGGGCCGGGAGAAGCCAGCAGGAGGCGGGTGGTGTCGAGCCCGCCGCAGGCGAGCACGTAAGCCCGAGCGCGGACCTGGATGTGCTTTCCTCCGAGGTTACGGCACGAGAGGTGATCTACCTCTGGGTAGCCTTCCCGGCAGACGACTTGCGTGCAGGTGAGGCCGGTGACTGCACGAACGCGAGCCGAGCGTCGCAGGACGTCCCGGTATTCGCGACCGAAATTCGTGGGCAGGGACCAGCGTTCAAGAGTTGATGCCATCGTGTCACCGTCGGCAAAGCCTGGCACGAGAGAAGGCGGGAGATGCGGCATCCGGGTGGTATCGAACGTTGCGCGTCCGCACGCCAGCCAGTCGCAGGCCCGCTGAAAATACGGCACGATCTGGTCGTAGCTGACTGGCCACTGAGCATCGCTCATAAACGGCCTGTAGTCGAAGTCGACTTCATCATAGGGAACGCATTTGCCTCCCCATATAACGGAGGTGCCGCCGAGCTGACGCCGCGTTGTCAGCCGCATTGGGGAGTGCAGGGCTGGATCCATCTCGGCAGCTTCAGCCAGATTCTGGATGTCTGGATCGAACTTCTGGCGTCCACTCTCTACCAGCAGAACGTCGAAGCCGTACCGGGCGGCCTCCAGACTCACCACGATGCCCGCAGGCCCAGCACCGATCACGGCGAGATCGGCGGTCAGGGTGTGATCATTGGGCAGTGCGGTAGCAGAGGTAATCAACGCGTCGAGCCTTTCCTGCTAGAACTTTCTGAATATGTGCCGGTCGGGCTCAAGGCGGCAGCCAGCGCCTCAACGGCAGACACAGCCGATACCTGCGCGGCCTCGGTGGCCTGCCTGATTCGTTGCGGCCGTATGGTGCTGAAGAGAACGATGCCTGAATCATTCTCTCGAAGCGCGCTGGCGAGCAGCAGCGACGCGAGTGTTTCGGGATTGCCGCAGTCCTCGCCTGTGAGCGTGGTCCACCGTCCGCGTTCCCGAGGGTCGGCGGATAGAAGACGCATTAGCCGAGCCAACGCATTGCCCAATGCCCCGAACGTGATCAGTCCACCGATATTGGTAGGCACGTGGCGTGCAGACCGCAGCCAGATGTCGTCGCGCACCTGAAGAACGTCAATGCCGTCGGGAAAACCGCCAGCTACCTGGAGGCAGGGCGCAGGCTCTCCGGCCAGTCCCCATGACCTGATGAGGCCGGAGCCGCGGGCATCCTCTAGGTAACAGCGCACATCCTGTGAGCGCACGCTGCCGGGAAGCGGATCGTGCAGGAGCAGAAGGTCGATGTACTCGGTGTTAAGTGCACGGAGGCTGCGCTCCAGGCTCTTCCTTGCGGCCGCTGGGCAGTAGCCCTCGGCTGAGTAAAGAAGCGTGCCCGCCAGGCCGGACCGGGGGCCAGCTGCCTTCTCACGCGCCCGGTCCCGGAGACTCGGGAGCGCTTCCAGCATTCTCCGGGCTGGTCGCTGCCCGCGTCCGACGTATCGAGCTAGCCGGGTTGGCGCGATGCCGAACTTCGTGGCGATGGTGATGGAGTCGCGGCGGCGGCGGGCAAAGCGGCCGATCTCGGTCTCTGCGAGCCCGAGACCATACATGGGCGCAACATCGAAGTGGCGAATACCAGCGTCGTGAGCTGCGCACAAGATCTGGGCTCTTTGCGCTGCGCTCGGCAGCCGGAAAAGATTGGCACTGCCAAATCCGAGAGCAGTAGTCTCTATCCCGGTTTTACCGAGCTTAATGGTTCGGTAGGTCATCGGCATCCTTGCGTGCTGGTCTTCTACATCCGGATTGATATCGGCAGAGGGCTAGTCGACCGTAATAAACCTGGCCATGATGAAGGCGATCGATAGAAGGCCGAGCACAAGCCCGCCGACAGGCAGCAGCCACCGCCTCGTAGTCTTGTCATCGCCTGAGGTGAGGCGCCGCAGCTCCCAGAGACAAAGCAAGAGCGAGCTCAGCACCACGAAGAATACTCCCGGCAGTACATGCCTTCCCATCAACCGAAGTATCGGATCTGTAGAGTGCATTCTTCCGGCTCCCTATATCCCTGCGGTAAACAGCAGCTTGAGGCCTACGGCCAAGGAGATTACGAACAGGCCTAGCGAGGCGGTTACCGGGATCCATATATGCCACATCACAAGGGCTAGCCCGACTAGCATCTGCAGTGCGACGTTGACCCCGATGCCATACACCAGACACTCCTGGAGGCTGAGTTCCGGGCGCAGCCGCAGGGCCGGGATGGCTGGCCCGAATAGCGCGGTAACCGCCACTATGGGAAATCGGATTTGCCAGGGAGTTGAGAGGACCGTGGCGGCGATGCTAATAACTGATAGCCCTACCGCGAGCATGCCGATCACTAGGCGATCCATCCGGAGGCCAGCCGGCGGGCTCTTACCCTCGATAGGTGAGCTCTGAGTCTGTGACATCATTTATGTCCGGTATATTCATAGACTTGGGCTGTGGAGTTCGAATAGAGCAGGCGGAACGTGGGTGAAGCGTTCAGGCTTCGTTCGACACCAGTTCCCCAGCTAGGCGGCAGGCCGTACGCTTCCTGTGCATACTCGAGCTGACTGGCGGTGATGATCACATAGTCCCCCCGGGGATTAGTCATCTGTGCGGTGATGCTAGAGGTTGATCCGAAGGCGAACTCAGTAAGGCTGTTGTCATACTGGTACTGCCCGATATCTTTATATTCCCAGGTAACTTGCGGGGTAATCGAGACTATCTCGGATCCTGGCGGAGCAATGCGGTACAAGGCGTTCATTCCGGCGATCTCGCCTGGCACGACCATCTCAGAGAGCTCATTCCCCCAGCGGGCGATCAGGAAGCCTGGAACAAGCGCTGTCGTCAATGCACCGGCAAGAATTATCCCAAGTCTCAGGCCGGAGGATGTCAAAGTCGCCGCCACGAGGCAAAGGGCGCCGGGAAGGGAGAAGAGAAACGCGCGTAGGCCAGCTTCTCCGCCATATGACTGTCCGGCCGCCGTGAGGAGCGGTGTCAGCATGATCACGCCCGCGGCGATGCGGTTAACGCCGGCTTTGCGGCTAAGGAAAAATCCTATAAGCGCAAGCGCCCATATGCCGGCGAAGATCAAGAGGCGAATGTCATCGACCTGCGAATGGGAGACGTTTCCATGTAGGCGTAGGTCACCCGAATAGTTTCCTCCCACTGAGCCCAGACCACCGAATATTACCGACAGGTGCCCCGACCAGAAGGCAACGGCCGCGTAGCAGATCCAGCCCACAGCGAGTAGCAACATGACGCCGGGCCAGGCCAGGAGCCTGGTGCGGCCGAAAAATACCAAAAAGGCCACGGTCGCGATCGCGAAGATGGGAGTTAGCTGATGACCGGTATCTATGGCTCCGCATAGCATCAGCATGACGAAGAAGAGCGTTAGGGCGTGCCCTAGGGCTTGCGGGCGCCAGTCTCGGTCTACAGTCTCTTCAAGCCGGCGCAGGGATGCCCTCGCGTGACGGAAGATCGTGGCTCTGCGGTTTGAACCGTATGGTCCGAGCACTACGCAGAGAAGCACTAGATATAGCAGGTATGCGGCTGACTGCGGCGAATAGTAATCTTGGCCTACCCAGTTAGCGAAGGGGAATAGCCAGACCGCGAGCATGGCTTTTTTCGTATCGTGAAGAAGAAGACCGGAGAGGAGATAAAGCGGTGGCAGGTAAAGGATGTTAATTACAACTGGCCACCACCTGATGAGCAATATCGCGCTGGGCAGGCCGCCAGCCCGGTCCACCATGGCCATGCCCGTAAAGAACGACGGCCAGCTGAATCTCGCATCGACGCTGGGCAGCACATTGCCGGTCTGCGCGACATAATTGGTGAATCCGGCGTGCAGCCACGCGACCGGGAACCGCGGTTCGCTTTCGATTACGCCAGGAGCGCCTTGCAGCAAGACTACTAGGGCAATGAGGCTCAGGAAGAAATCGGCCAGACGCGGTTGTGAGCTGCGCCATGCCATGATGAAGCTACCGGAAAGCATTGCCAGGGATATAAAATACAACGGCGGGAGCGCCTGGATAAGCCCGTACTGGCCGATCGCCGATTCATGCGCCGTGGTCAAGCTCCACATGCCCAGGGCCAGAGCGGCGAGTGGAAGCGCGTGGCGTATGAGCATAAAGAGGATCGTCAGCTGAGACCGGACGGTACGGGTCCGATGGCTGTCCTGGCGGTCTTCATTCTGAATAAGGTTAGTCTTACTGGTGACGGTCATCTTACTCATGGATCCTGTCGGTCCCGGTTAGCTGCCGTTGCCAATGCGTTTCGTCCTCCCCTGGCGCGTCGCATAGGACATCGGAGTTAGGCTTTGCTGGGAGTTGGCCGAGGAGGGTCTTAGCCCTGGTTGCCCCGTACGAAAGCAGCGTCTTCATTACCGCCGTCGCCAGGAGACTGGCCCGGACAAGCCCCCAGCCGTCGCCTCGCAGGAATTGACAGGTGTATGACCCCATGCCACGAGGCATGGTGCGGAAGAGGAAACTGGCCTCGCTGGCCAGCGGGTGATCGCTACGGCCTCCGTTGATGGCGCGCAATATAGCTTTAGAACGACCTTCGCCCGCACACCGCGAAAGCAGGTAGCTAATTTTCTGACGATCAACGGGGACCCGATGGTGGATTACCGCTCGCGGCTCGTGTACGAACCGCAGCCCTTGAGATCTGCGCTGTACCCGTAGGCACAGCTCGGTCTCCTCGCAGCCAGCCAGTCCTGCTGCGGTCCGCCCGAGATTGGCGTCGAAGCCGCCGAATCGAGTGAAGATGTCTCGGCGGAAGCATGCAGATCCGCCGTATACATTTCTGACGTCCGACCGCGTGGTGGGCATGCCACGATAGCTGCAGCCGAGTGCCCAGAGGAGTTCCTCAGGTATCCACGGCGGCTGCTCACCCTCCCAGTTCGGGACGGATCGACCCCCGGCCCCGGCGACTGTGTCATCCGCCAGCACGGCACGCAGGGTCTCCAGCCACGAAGCATCGGCTACCGCGTCGTCATCGAGGAACGCCACGTACGTTCCCGAGGCGCGTCTCAAGCCCAGGTTCCTAGCCGCGGACAGGCCGCTAGGGCGGGGGGTGGACAGTGTGATCGTGGGGCCGCTCCGCTGCATCAGCCGCTTCCGAATCTCGGGCTCGCCGTCGACTACAACGATGATCTCCAGCGGCTGAAGGGTCTGTCGCTCAAGCGATGCGAGGCACTCGAGTAGCCACGGCCATCGCTCAGTGCGATGCGTGCACACGACCACTGAGACGTCTTTCACTCCGCTACCCCAGCACCCACGGCTTGGCGCCGGAGAGAACGGACACGGCGGGTTACGCGCCAGGCAGGCTGCGCTGCGCTGCGCAGTAGCGCGGCAGGTGGCAGCGTCGGTCCGCTTATCTGCCGCAGCAGGGCCTCGGGGGATGTCCGGAAGTCGATGGCCAGGCGACGTATGCGCAGCAAATCCCTGCGACGCTCGGCGAGCCCGCGGCCGACGATGCAGGAAGTGCTGAAGCCTGCCCTGGCGACGATGTCGCGCGTACCGCGACTGGCATATCCGAATGGGTAACAGAAGCTCTGCGGCGAAAAGCCATTCTCTTGGAGTGCGGCGAGGGATCGCAATATATCTTCTTCGGCAACCCTGGGCGGCACGGCGTCTAGTTCCAGGTGCCGATTACCGTGCGAGCCGACCTCGACTCCGCTATCTCTTATAGCCCGCAAATCTTCCCATGACATGAGCGGACGAAGTTGTTCGCGATGGAAGGGAAGCCAGCGTGCCTTATCGCCGATATACGCGGTAACAACGTATGCCGTGGCCCGGGCCCGGGCAGCGGTGAGGATAGGTAGCGCATTCTCTACAAAGTCGGCATATCCGTCGTCGAATGTGAGTACTGCATACTTGCGCTCTTCTTTCTGTCTCGCCCACTCGGTCGTCCCCACTAGTTCGTAGCCAGATTCGGCCAGCGCCGCCACGTGCTCCGCTAGCAGCGACGGTGACACAACCCACGGGCGGAAGCGTTTATCGGATGGCCGCCCTACGGAGTGATACATGAGCACCGGCGTCGATGTCATTCCTGTCCTCCCGTCTTCCTGAATTCCAGGGATTTCTGCAGGATCGTTTTCGCGGCGTAGCCAGCGCCGGTCCAGGACATTCCGAGGAACAAGGCAGTCAGCCGCTTAGCCGCATCTTTCCTGCCGGACCTGAGAATGCCTTTCAGCTCACGATGCGCGGCTCGGGGGATGGTGCTTGTAACGTATGTTCTTTCGGAGCTTAGTGCCGCCCCGGCTCCGGATAGCCGTGTTACCTGGGCCTTTGAGCATCCTTCCGCATAGCAGCGACTCAGAAAATAGCGCAAGGTACCGCGTGATGCGTCTACGTGGTGGTACACAACGGCCTGTGGTTCGTAGATGATTCGCGCATCGGGGGACAGGCTGCGCAGTCGAATGCTGAACTCGGTCTCCTCGCAGCCAAGCGGGCGGGACGATGCGAAAGTGCGTCCGATTGAGGAATCGAAAAGTCCTGCCTGCGCGAAGGCAGTTCGGCGAAAAGACATATTTGCGCCGACAGGGTTGCGAACCTCAGCCTTTCCCTCGGGCAGTCCTCGGTAACTGCAGCCGACAACCCAGAGAAATTCTTCTGGCAACCAGGCCGGCCTGCGGGAAGATCCCCAGTCGGCGAGGACAAGCCCGCCCACTCCAAGGACCGAGGCATCGCCGTAGGGCGCCAGTAGGGTTTCCAGCCATTGCGGGTGTGCCCGTGCGTCATCGTCTAGAAAGACAACGACGTCACCATCTGACTGTTCAACGCCAGTATTGCGGGCACCGGACAAGCCCTTTTCAAATTTGTTTGAAATCACTTCTATGCCGGGATACTCAAGAGCTAGAAGGTCACCTAGCGCAGAGTTGTGATCTGCTACCACGATCACCTCCCATGGTGGCGTCGTCTGACCGCGGACGCTGTCCAGCGCCATGCGGATCTGTGGCAGCCGCTTTTCTGTGTAGACGCATACCACCACAGAGGCTTTAAGGCTCTGCGGAACGTCAGATTGGAGGTGATCCCTGGCAGCACAATCTACATCCGACATGTTTGAATTCCTTAGCCCCGGCCCTGATGGCTGCCGAATATCAAATCCGAGTCCCTATCCTTCATGCCGGTCACCGGCCCTGTCCTGCTGACATCGTTGTCAGGCAAGACCGGCGCTTGGACCGTCGCTGGGATATCCGGATGTTGGATACGGCGCCGTTCCGTGAGGATGGTCCGCACCACCCGTATGCCATCACGGATAGCATGCAGGTTGCTGACGCCGTGGATCCGGGACCGCTCGAAGCTGGGAACCTCGGTCACCTTGAGTCCGGACTTCGCGATCCGGATATGGATGAGAGTCTCGATCTCGAACCCGTCGCCCCACAACCTTCCGTCCTCGTCCGATACGAGCGTGGTGCTGTCCAGGTGCAGTATCGGCAGATGCCGCCGCCAGAACGCGTTGTAGCCGTAGCAGAGGTCCGAATATCTTGTCTTGTAGCATGCGTTAAACAGTGCGCTGAGCACTCGGTTTCCCGCCCGCCGCAGTCTGGTGAGGTCCTCACTTCCCCCGCCATCACCGGAACGTGTCCCCTTGGCGAAATCAGCGCCACTGAGCAATGCGCTGACGAATACCGGGATCTCGCCGGGATCAGCGGAGCCATCCGCGTCGATCATGGCGATGATGTCGCCGGTCGCCGCCGCGAAACCGCAAGCCAGCGCGTTTCCCTTGCCAGTACGGTTTTGCGTCACGACCTGTACGTCCGGCCACAGGTCCCGGGCCACCGCCACGGTGTTATCTACTGAACGACCGTCTACCAAGATCACCTCGTGAACGGTCCGCGGTATCAGCGCAAAAACATGCGGGATGTTGCGTGCCTCGTTCATCGCGGGAATGACTACGGACACCCGAGGCCAGGGTACATCGACAACGTCGGTCGGACTGCAGCCCGGTGTAATGACGGGAGCGCGACTCCTGTCGCGGCCGGCCTCTGACCCTTTTGACCCCTCCGATCCCTCTTCCTCCTCCGATTGGTCAGGCTCAGGCGCATAATGAAATCCCCCGTTTGCCACGGTGCTAACTACCCCCCATTGTTTCGCGAAGGGAACGTAAATTACGACGGGTTATCAACGCGATGCGAAGATCGTCCCTGTCTCGGGCTTTCCCTGATCGTCCAGCACACCTGCGGAGAGCACTTGACGTACGGCGCGCGGTATCACGGGTCCTTCGTTGCATGTCGGCATAACTATGGACAAAGAGACTGCACCATCAGCCGCAAATGCTAGGAAGCCCACGTCGCATGCATCCAGGCCCTGATCATCCCGCATGAAAGTACCCAATCTGCGCTAATTACCGCTGATGCCTTGGGAGACGACGATTTTCCGTCCGGGAAGCGGCGGGATTCGCTTCCCGGATCGGGAGATGCTCAGAGTAGCACCTTCGATGATGGCCTTTGAGGGTTATTTCAAAACCTGGTGCGGCTACCCAGCCCTCGACATGTCGCTGCAGGTCATAGGCCTATTTGGCCATCTCGAGAGGGCGTTTCGTGTAATTCGCCTTGTTCGTAAATATTGAGGGCTCGAATGGATGATTTTCCGACACGCCCGAATGGGCGCGGTTCTCGCGCAGTAATGCGGGCGTAGTCGTAGCGGCGTTGACCGCAACCGTATTAGCGGTCCCTTTCCGCACCAATAAGGCTAAGCGGGCAGCGGGTAGCGCAGGCCGACCAGGGCGGCCAGGTCGCCGAGGGTGATCTCGAACATCGGGGCCGGGTCGGTGAGCGCGAAGCTCATGTGGCCGAACACCTCC
>Ga0070761_10003017_pt1 | contig 10192 bp, 11 predicted proteins | sample HubBroMetageREF1_FD_66724 | JGI IMG/M metagenome (GOLD analysis project Ga0070761, IMG submission 66724) | Reference soil microbial communities from the Hubbard Brook experimental Forest, New Hampshire, USA - Hubbard Brook CCASE Soil... | ecosystem: Environmental > Terrestrial > Soil >... | reverse complement strand
CCCTCAGCTCGATTGGGGATGGTAAAGATCGCGTGCTGCAGCATTCCCGTATCATCGGTTAGCCGATGCACGTGATCGAGTTTTAATCCAGGCAGTTGATCGAGCGCTTTGGGAGTAGCGCGAGCCGAGAATTGAACGCGGGGATTTTCCATGCGATCGCCGCGAACCCGGGAAAAACTTTCTATGTAACCCTGCGCGACTTTCTGCCAGACCATATCCCGCGCGAACAGATAAGCGCGTTTACGCATGGCATGGCGAATTGCGGGCGTATCCAACAGTTCAATCGTCTTTTGCGCGATGGCACTGGGATTTTGGAAGGGGACCAGCGCGCCCCGGCGGTCGTCTAACAACTCAATCGCATGCCAATAGGGAGTCGAAATGATTGCCTTACCCGCACCTAGCGCATAAGCCAGCGTTCCCGAAACCACCTGCGCTTCATGTCGGTAGGGGGTGATGTAGATATCGGCGGCGCCAATAAACTCGGCCATATCCTCCGGACTGACGAAACGGTCGTGGAAGATTACATTCGATTCCACTCCCACTTCCTTCGCCAATGCTTGCAGGCTGGCTCGATACTTGTCTCCCTCGCGCCGAAGAATATGGGGGTGGGTAGCGCCGGCGACGATGTAGGCAACATTTTTGTGTTTGGATAAAATCCCCGGCAACGCCTGAATGACGTTTTCGATTCCCTTGTTCGGCGAAAGCAGGCCGAACGTGAGCAGCACCGCCTTTCCTTCCACGCCAAAGCGGTCCTTATAGAAATTAGGATCTAGAAAGGGCAGGTCGGGAACGCCGTGCGGCACCATGTCGATCTTGCTGCTTGGCACTTTGAAGATTTCCTGCAGGAACTGCGACGAGAGCTGGCTCATGACGATGAGGCGATCCGAAAGTTCTGCGATCTCTTCCATGACCATCAGTTGATTAGGGTTCGGCTCGCGCAGAACCGTGTGCAGTGTGGTCACCACCGGCATCTTCAAGCCACGCAGCAAGTGCAGAATATGGCTGCCGGCCTCGCCGCCGAAGATCCCATACTCGTGCTGCAGGCACACCATATCGATGTTGTTGAAGTTCAGGAATTCAGCCGCGTCCTGATACGACTTGACGTCGTCCTGGGCGAGCGACCATCTCACCCGCGCAGGATAGTCATACCCTTGTTCGGTGTCATTGACCGGTAGGGCCAACAAGCGAGCGGTTCCGTACTCCGCGGATATCGCCGCGCACAGGTCGGTGGTGAACGTGGCAATTCCACATTGTCGCGGAAGGTAATTTCCGATCACCGCGATTCGACTTGGCATGGACGACTTCGACTTCGGCTTCGACTGCAACCCTGGGCGAACGGCCGCCAATACCACGGAGCGGGGGGGCACTACTTGCAAGATTCCATCCGGAAGCGCGGTGATCGGTAGCGACATTAGCCCCTCACTTTCTTGAGCGCAAGTATCGACGGAGGCTGGTTTGCAGACGAACGCGGCCGGATTCCAGCTGGGTGTTTCGTCCACCCGTGAAATTTGCTTTTCGTTAAGTACTCAACAGTATTCAACGAAAGAGGGCTTGAGGACTGGTCAAAATTGACCACGATTGACCACGTATGAGCTGCGTGGAGAGCGGCTCTTGCAGGTTCACACCGTCGGAAGTTTCCTGGGTTGGAAGATGTGGCGCAGCCTCGCTGCCACTGCGCCACCAGAGGAGCGAACCAGCGCGGCTCGGGCGAATCCGCGTAGCTCCTTCACATCCTTTTAGTCTAACGATCTACCGCTTTAGTCTAACGATCTACCGCTGCAGCTTAACAATGCTGGCGAATCAACGTCTGTTCAAAATTGACCACCGTTTGCAGTAGATTGGTGTGAAGTAAGCTGCTGTGAATTAAGTTGGTTTTGAGGCAAGTTCCAAGCTCCGGCGGTTCTGAGCAATCTTGACCAGATTTATGGGAAGGGTGCTCGTATAAATGATCCGCATGCGGACTAACAGCACTCTACTGTGTATACATCAGGACCCAGCTCAACTGAGTCTGTTGCAAGAAAACGGGTACGACCTGGCAACCGCAACCAACGGACCCGATGGTCTGCGGCTGTTTATGTCGCGGCCCGTGGATGCAGTGATCCTCGAGTACCACCTGGGCCTCTTGGATAGCGCAGCCATCGCCGACGAGATCAAGCAAGTCCGGCCAGACATACCCATTGTCATGCTGGTCGACCACCTGGAATTACCCGCCAGTGCCTTGAACTCCGTAGATGCGCTCGTGGTCAAGTCCGACGGGGCTCACTTCCTGTGGGCGACAGTTCACTTCGTGCTCAATGTGAAGCCCGCCCAGCGTCACAAAGCAAAGCTAAGGCTAAGGTCCCAAAGACCGGCCCAGCGCGTCCGGCCAGGTCGCGGGGAACAGCGAACTGTGAGCAGACCAACCCTGCCCAATTAGCAACTGCCGAGAAAGACACCCCTTTGTCGCCGGAAGTCAGGCAGAGGATTCGGGGCGGAACTATACAATCCTGAGCAAACCGATCGCATGATCGCCGAAGAAGGCGAAAATCTACCACACTCCAGATGCTGCCGTTTTATGTGCGAAATCCCTGGTCGGGCGCGTAAAAGTCACGCCGGTCAATATTGACCAGTAATCCCACGGACAACACTCGATACTCAACATCAGACAGCTCTCGACGGTTTGAGAAACTAACAGATTCTCCGGCCGCAGATCTCTTATGTGAGCCGACATCGCGAAAGAGTTCTCCGGGAATAACCGCCGCCGTGCCAACTAGTCGGAGAAAAAACAGGTCAAAACATGAAAAGCTTTAGAACGTTAGCAACCGCATTCTGCCTCCTTGCGCTGGGTGCCGTGGTCGCGCCATTAGCAAGGGCTGACGACTGGAACAGGGAGACTGTTGTCACCTTCAGCGGGCCCGTCGAAGTCCCCGGTGTGGGCGCTCAAATACTGCCGGCGGGTACATACGTCTTCAAGATTCTCGACTCAAAGTCCGACCGCCACATCGTTCAGATATTCAGCCAGGACAAGAAGCATGTCTTCACCACCATCCTCGCGATCCCGAATTACCGCTTGAAGACAACCGACAAGACGGTAATAACATTTCGCGAACGGCCCGCCGGGCAGCCGGAAGCTCTGAGAGCATGGTTTTACCCCGGGCGCGCATGGGGCGAACAGTTTGTATATGCCAAGTCGAGAGCCATCGAGTTGGCGAAAGAAACGAACGAGGCGGTGCTCGCGACTCCCGTTGAACTGGCAGCCGCGCCCATCGAAGCTTTAAACACAGCGCCTGTCGAGGCCGTTGCCCCTACGGGAGAACCAGTTGAGTTAGCCCAGGTGGTTGAACCACCGCCTGCCGCTGAACCTGTCACGGTTGCGACGGCGGATCCCCTGCCGCGAACAGCCAGCCCGCTACCCCTGATTGCACTGATCGGGCTGCTTGCAATCGGCGCCGGTTTTGCTCTCTCAGCTTTTTCGAAACGAGCCGTTTAACCAAGCGAACTGGGTGGCTTTTCCACCTCAGGTAAGTTGACCGGGTATTGCATGGCATGGCGACCAGAGGTGGTGCCGCGAGCACCGCCCCTCGTCGCCAGGCCCGGACCATCCGATCGCATGGGTTTTGCTGCAGATTGCATGAAAGGACTAGACGGATGACAGAGCCGTCCTCATCCGCGCCGTGTCTGCAAGGCGAGCTAAGGCCACAATCCGCAAAATGCATCGTCAAGAGAGTATGTATCAGGAAGGAACGCGCCTCCACATTTCGGTGCATGTTTGCTCTTCTCACTATGATCGCTTTACCGTCCGTTGCTCGGGCCCAAACATCTTCTCCGCCACGGATCGGGCAAGACAGCGCTGACGACTACACCATCAGCGTTAACGTGAACATGGTTGTCCTGAGCGCAACCGCGCAGGACCACAAGAATGCTCTGGTCTCTGGACTCGGCAAAGACGACTTTCAGGTTTACGAAGATGGAGTGCTGCAACAGATCCGTGACTTTAGCCACGAAGATATCCCGGTCACGGTCGGCCTGGTCATTGACAACAGTGGCAGCATGAAACCGAAGCGTGCAGATGTGATCGCAGCCGCGCTGGCGTTTGCGCGTTCCAGCAACCCGAAAGACCAGATGTTCGTGGTCCATTTCAACGAGAAGGTTTCCTTTGGTCTTCCCAACAACACTCCTTTCACTGACCAAACGGCGCAGTTGGAGGTTGCCCTGTCCAGAATTGCAGCCGATGGTGAGACGGCACTATACGATGCGATTGCTCTCGCTCTTGAGCACCTGAGGAAAGGCACGCGCGACAAGAAAGTACTGATCGTAATCAGCGATGGAGGCGACAACGCCAGCAAACATAAGCTGGCCGACATCATGGTCCTGGCGGGACAGCCGGACGCAACCATCTACACCATCGGCATCTTCGATAGAGAGGACGAAGATCGAAATCCGGGCGTTCTCAAGCGGCTCGCGAAAGACACGGGCGGCGAAGCCTTCTTACCGGAAACATTGGAAGACATCCTGCCTGCTTGCCAACGGATCGCTCACGATATCCGCAATCAGTACACTCTCGCCTATGTTCCCACGAATAGAAAGCGTGACGGAACGTATCGCGCGATACAAGTGAAGGCGAGCGCCGCAGGCCACGGACGTTTGTCTGTCCGCGCCCGAACCGGTTATTTCGCGCCCTCGGAATCTCGACAGGTCGCCGGCGGCCGGCCATGAAGGTCGGAATTAGGCGGCAGCTTTTCTCGACGCCAACCCGATGGTTACTTCGTAGGAGCCAATACCTCTTTTTCATCACAGGTATCCTTGCACTTGGTTACGTCGGCTTTACCGTGCTCGAGGCCAGGGTCTACCAGGTATCTGCAAAACGGTCTCTGGAAACCCAGATCCAGGTGGAAAACGAGCACGGACCATCCGCACCGAAACCAGCGGTCAAGAATGGCGACGTTCTAGGCCGCCTGGACATTCCGAGGCTGGGAGTGTCGGTCGCAGTTCTACAAGGGACAAACTCGAGAATTTTGCGGCTGGGCGTTGGACATATAGATGGTACTGCGCTTCCGGGAGAACCTGGGAACAGTGGAATCGCCGGCCACCGCGACACCTTCTTTCGGGAACTGAAAGACGTTCAGAAGAATGACGAGATTGAGCTTCAGACGGCCAACGGAAGATTCCGCTATCAAGTGGATTGGGCAAAAGTCGTCGCTCCCGACGACCGCACAGTGCTGACGAGCTCAACCGAATCGGCGCTTACACTTGTGACTTGCTATCCGTTCTACTTTGTCGGTCCGTCGCCAAAGCGGTTCGTTGTGCGTGCACGCCAGCACTAGCTAGGAGTGAGCAATGCAGACCGCTGACCGAGAGCGGATTCGGTCAGCTTTTTCGTGTCTGCCTTGGACGGGCACTGACTCCAAGGAGTGTCATGCGTCATACGAAGACGGGGGATCCGATCTGCGTCCCTGCAATTCTGCGATCACGGGCAACAACTGGCTGGCCAAACGATCCTTAGCTATGAAAGCATCTACCAGATTCAAAGCTTGCTCGGGAACATCCTGCGCTGCCGAAAGCAGGATGATCGGTGCTCCCGGCCTCAGCTGTCTCATTTCGATTGCAAACTCTTGCCCGTTCATCTCGGGCATGAAATAGTCGACAATCACCACGTCAACCGAATGGATGGAAGCCAGTTCCAGTCCTTTGCCGCCGCTGGGTGCGGTCAGAACGGTATATCCAAAGGTTTCGAGGAATTCTTTTTCGCATTCCAGTACATCCTGGTTATCGTCGATGCAAAGGAGTACTCCGCTGGAGAGTTCCGGAAAAGCTGATGCGGGCATGGTTCACCTTCAAGAACCAGTCTCAAATACTTGGGCTCAGGAAGCTGTTCAAAATTGCTCAACCGTTGCCTTCGGGCGCGTCGGTGGTCCCGTGCGACGCCGCAGTCAGGAAAATGGCGCGGCCTATTCTGCCGCGCCATTATTGGAGCAAACGACCCCGGCGACCTCCCGGGGCCGCGTAGCTCTGCGAAAAGCAACTTACAACGCTGCCGATTCTGAAATCTGTTCAAAATTGCACAGTCTGGAAATTGATGGGATTCCGGTCCCATCCGAATTCGACGTGAAAGGATTCAGCGTAGCGGGAAGCGTTCCAGGACAGCCCGCTGGAAGCTAGTCGTGCAGGACCACATGGAGCAGTGAACTGTGCACCTGCAGACCACCGTTGTAGTGGATAAATCCCAATTTCCTGAACCGGTTCATGAAGAAGCTAACCCGCGAGCGGGTAGAGCCGATCATTTCCGCCAGTGACTCCTGACTGATCTTGGGGACTACGGCTTCAGGTATACCCTCCTTGCCAAAATGAGCCAGCAGCAGGAGGATCCGGGCCAGCCTCTTTTCGCTCGAATTGAAAAGCTGATCAACCAGATCTTCTTCGTAACGGATGTTCCGCGCCAGCAAATAGGTCACGAACATGTCGGACACCTCGTGTTCGCGATGAAGGGCGTTCACCATGGCTCTCTTTTCGATTCGCAGCACCGCACAATCCGTCATTGCGGCGGCAGAACCCATGCGCAGAATTTGGCCCGCAAGCGCACCTTCGCCGAAAAAGTCTCCCTCGCCTAATATGCCGATCGTTGCCTCCTTGCCGGTCTTCGAAACCACGGTCAGTCTCACCTTGCCGGTTTGGATATAAAACACCGCGTCGGCGGCATCCCCTTGGACAAAGATGTTTTGTTTCTTGGGGAATAACAGAACTTTCCTGCCCTCACCGATGTTTGCGAGGAATGCATGGAGATCGAAATTGCGCTTCTTCTTGGTCCCCTTAACAGGAGCCATGGTCGGGTCCACCCTCAAGAGAGCATCATGACGATTGCTTCAGCATCGATTACTTCCCCCGCGTGAAAATCCTAGCGCGGCTCAAATGATACGGGTGAACTCTTAGCAGGTTTTATGGCAACGCAGGCGGAACATCTTACTGAAACCACTAAACTTAATGTATTGATGCGCAGTAAATCGCAGCCGTACATGGAATTCGCACCGATTCTTAGTTGCATCGTACGGGTTTTTACCGTACGATTTTTGTCGCACGGATACGATTTCTGTGGAGAGGAGCGCCCCCGAAATGGGACGAAGCGGAAACGGCAGGAACTATGAGTCCGTAAATCGGGCTGATGTTCCGCAAGGCCGTAAAGGAAAACATCGCAAGGCGGTGTCAGACATTCTGGCCGACCTCTCAAAGTTGAACGCCCGTCAAGCAGTCAAGATTCCGCTGAGCAGCCTGAACGGTGAGAAGATGCAGAATCTTCGCTCCGCTTTGAACCGCGTAACGCGAGAGAGAAATATCCCCGTGGAAACGTCGAGCGACGAGAAATTCCTCTACGTTTGGCGCGCCGACCCTCCCCAGAATACGGGAGCACCCGAGTAGCGGGTTACGGCGCCCATGACCGGCCGCGCGTTTGCCTGGAACACACCCCCTTCCGCGAGTTGGAGTCCTTCCCTTTGTCTGGCGGGTACGATCGCTCTCCCGCGTCAATCGCGCGAGGCTATGGCTGTCCGCCGTCGCGCAGCAAGCTCAAGACGCGCAGTGCCTGACTGATAGCGGCCTGCTCTCGTCCATAGTTGCCCGGCGGGTTCGATGAACTTCGCGATCGCCTGAGAATCGCGGCCTCTGCATCTTCGATCCGCTGTTGCAACTTGCTCCGGTCAGACCCGAGGACCGCGGCGCGGTAAAGCCTTTCCCAATCTCGCTTGACATAACGTGCGGACCGGGTGAGATCGGTGTGCTCACAATGAACGGGGCACATCTTGACCTCCGCTCCCCGACGTAGGGCAGCCTGAACGACTCATAGTTCTTGCTCCTTGCGCCCATGGCTTTTTGGGTGATCGGCGCAAACGTGCGATGTGAACTGTTTGTCGCGAAGCAACTCGAAGTTGCGCATCATTTCGTCGAACGACGTCCCGGCGGGCGGACCAGAAGTTTGGAATCTCCACCCGCATTCGGAGCAACCAAACCCCCGAAAACGCTGTTGCTCAATCCACACCAGCTTTCGGCTCATGGAGGGCAAATCCTACAGGCGTCAATCTGGATGGTCTGTCGGGCATCCTACAGACGGGAGAATCTTTGCTCGTGAGCACCCCCTTTTCGGGCTCATCTGAAGTGGTGGATTCTCTTAAGTGTTGATTCAGGTTTCGTGCGTTTTGAAGCGATCAGTTTTGCTCAGTATCAGGATCGTATCCAGCCTAGTGTTGATACATCTTCAAAAGGGGCTCGCACGGCGTGGCAGGCGAGTTCACCCGCGCATCCGCGGGGGTCTTCGGCTCTGATCCCAGCTTGTTAAGGGCGGTTAATGGAAAACAAAGGCAGACAAGTCGTGCAGGCTGGCGAGCGGACGAACACCGAAGGAAAGCCGGTCAGCAACCTGATACTGTTATCGATCCCTGATAGCGACTACAACGCATTGCGTCCTCATCTCGAGTACGTCGACTTGCCAAACCATCTAATCCTTCACGAGGGAGGTGGAAGGCTGGAATTTGCGTATTTTCTGAATCGAGGTTTGATTTCGCTTGTGGTCGTAATGAAAGACGGAACGACCGCCGAAGCCGGCATAGTTGGCAACGAAGGCTTTATAGGAACAGCGGCTGCGGTTGGCCTGCCCAGGAGCCCGCTTCAAGCGGTGGTGCAGATCACGGGAGATGGACATCGGATAGCGGTCGCGGCTTTGCAAACCGTTTTGGAATCCACCCCGCGCCTGCGATTGATGCTGAACCGCTATGCCGCAGTTCAGGGAATGCAGGTGGCACAAACCGCCGCGTGTAATCGACTGCACGATGTTAAGCAGCGCCTCGCACGGTGGCTGCTAATGGCTCAGGACAGGGTGGATGCGGAGTCGCTTCCCATCACCCACGATTTTCTCGCAACCATGCTGGGAACAGATAGGCCCACCGTGACCCTGGCAGCTGGTGTTCTGCAGAAGAAGAAGGTCATCGATTACATCCGTGGCGCAGTGAAGATCGTGAACCGCAAGAAACTTGAAGACTCCGCCTGTGAGTGCTACGGGATCACCCAACAGTACAATGGCGAGCTGCGGTTGAAATGAATCCGCGTCGATTCGAAACGCCCGCATGGACGGTTTTCGATAAGGGTCGGAAAAGTTGGCGAAATCGAACGGCCTCTAACTGCGAAGGACACAAAAAAGACACAGCGCGTCGAGAAAACATCACCACCCAAAACCCTTTCTTGACGGCATTCAGACTCTCATTCAAGAACCACACGCTTGAATTCTTCCAAGGTGCGTATCCATCTGGTGGACACGCGTCCTAAGATTTCGGACAGCGCTTTGGTCCGCAAGAAGGGACACGACTCGAGCATAGCGCGACGCAATCATGGAGTGTAGCCGCGTAGTCGAGTTTGGTCGACGACGTGCCATACGATTCAGAGGCGATCCATGAACGAGCAAGTTCGATTAGACGGTCTGCTGTTCAGCACTGATGCACAGGTGCTTCCTGTCATGAATCAGATTCTGGACGGTTTTGCGATCCAAACTGACGTCTGCACCGATGAGCGGTTCGAGCTGCGGCTGAAAGGGACTAATTGGCTTTCTTCGGTGGTGGTGCGATCCTCGCCAGCATGTTGTAAAGCGTCGACCTTGCAATCCCAAGTACGTCTGCCGCACGGCTCTTATCGCCCCCCAATTGTTCCAACACTCGCAGCAGATGACGCTCCTGAACCTCTTCCATCGACAGCAGCCGATCATCGTTGGAATGACCGTCCCCTCTCCGGAGGTGAGGCGGAAGGTCCTTTGTATCGATCACATTTCCATCGATCATCATGCATGCATTCCCCAAGACGTTTTCGAGCTCACGTACGTTTCCCGGCCAACGGTAACGAGCCAGTACGGCCTGGGCCCGACGTGTGATCCCAAGAATCGGTTTGCGGTATTGCGTGGCAAACCGCTCCACAAAGTACCTTTGTAGTAAGGGGAGATCCTCCATTCGGTCAGCCAGCCTGGGCAATGAAATCTCGGTCATGGATAGCCGGTAATAAAGATCTTCCCGGAACTTGCGTTCTTGTACGAGAGCGCGCAAATCCTTGTTGGTGGCGGCTATGACGCGCACGTCTACTTTCCGAAGTGCGGGTGAACCCACTCTCTGAACCTCTTGATTTTGCAACACTCTCAGCAGTTTGGCTTGACCCGCGAGCGGCATATCGCCGATTTCGTCCAGAAACA
>Ga0070761_10003016_pt1 | contig 10196 bp, 12 predicted proteins | sample HubBroMetageREF1_FD_66724 | JGI IMG/M metagenome (GOLD analysis project Ga0070761, IMG submission 66724) | Reference soil microbial communities from the Hubbard Brook experimental Forest, New Hampshire, USA - Hubbard Brook CCASE Soil... | ecosystem: Environmental > Terrestrial > Soil >... | reverse complement strand
AGCTTGTTCTTGCCAATCGGCGCGCCTGTTCCATCTCAAATCCGATTACCAACTTGGCGCACCGGCACGCACGATCTGCTCACATTCTCGCCTGGCGCCCCATCCCCAGATCAGTTAAGCGCGTCCCGACGCCTGCGCAGACAAACCGCAGCCTTCCAGTTCGACCAGTGAGCCTTGAACAGGCTCGCCACATATGCGCAAGAAGCGCGACCAGGGGGTCGCGCGCGGACGAGGGCGTCCGCCCCACTTGCGACGCGGGCGGACGAAAAAGAAGGAGCAGGGCAACGACTAGCACAAGTCATTGCCCGCAATGTTTACGTTCAGTTTCGGAGGCGCCGCCGCATGCCAGCCAGCGCGATCAGCCCCAAGCCCAGCAAGCCGAGGGAAGCCGGCTCCGGTGTGCTGCTGCCCGGTTGAAAGGCGCCTACGGTGTCGGTACCGCCATCGATAATCGATGCGTTGCCTGCGGTCCATGTGGTGGCGTCCGTGGCGATGATCAACACGTAGGACGACTCGCCCGGGTTTATTTCGGCCGGTGGGCCGGTGGGTGGGTAGAAACTGAACCCGATCACGCTGCCATCCACATTGCTATCCGAGGTCTGTGGCGCGACCGTTCCATCTACAAACCCCGTACCCGTTAACGTGCTGCCGTCGGTGCGATACGCGGAATCCGTGGTGAAACCCGCGAAGTCGGTAGCCGTCAACCGCGCCAAGGCCGTCGCGGAACTCGCGTCGTTTACCACCTGATAGTAGAAATCCATATTTCCGTCGTCATTATAGACTGCGGAATAGATAAATCCGCTATTGGTGCCGGACGTGGTCGTGTACGTGAACGCAGAACTCATCCAAGCTTCGAGAGTACCCGGAGTATCTCCGGTACAATCGACCGGGAAAACCGTATTCGTCGGTGTGGGACCTCCCGATAGGGCAGCGCAGGAATCGACGGTACCCGCCAAAGCTGCAGACACACCGAGCGATGCAACTAATAGAATGGTCGCAATGGGCGCCAACTTCCGTGCTACGTCGTTCGTGAACGTATTCATTTTAAAGTCTCCTCCGAAATGGTACTACTCTCTGAGTCTCCAACACTTTCTTATTCCCATGCAAGAGCGTCGGCGCGCGCGGCATAAGAAAACGTACAAACTTCTAATAAGAATGTTATGAAATGAACAGATCCGGCACGCGGCACGGCCAGTTCGTGCGTTACAGCCCCAAATGCAAGCCGATTTAGGCCGGGTCCGTTTGCCCGGCTGTGACGTTATGTACATTTTACGCACGACCGTGCGGCCTATCGCATTTTTACCCGTCAAACGGTGGAAATATTACACGCGCTTTGCAGCATCTCCTTTGTTTTCAACAATGAACGTCTGGCAGGAGGCGTGCATAAGCTGACGCTCATTTTTAACATTTTAGAAACGCAGGGTGGCGGGATCCCTCTCGCTGGTTAGCCTATCGGCTAACCATTGGCAATCTAGTTTTGGGTCTTGGGGTACCGCTATGCTGGACATCGGTGCATCGCGCCGTTTCACGCACCGCGCATATTCAGCTTTAGGAATGCCGTCCGGAGAGCGCCACTTCAGGATCGGCGGGAAGACGGCCCGCAACCGGTCCAAAGCTACGAGTCCAAGTCACGGGAAGCGTTCGACTGCACCTCCTGGTGCGGCGGGAGAGCGGCCCACAGGGCCGAGATCTAAAGCCGCAAGCAACTCGGCCTGCAGCTGACGTCTAGGCTGTGATCGCTAATAAATTAACGGAGAGAAAATATGCGCGCGCGCAACCAAGTAAGTGTGCTTTCATTACGGATTTTGGCATTCCTGGCCACCGCGGCGGCCCTTTCGGCACAGCCATATGGATATGTGTCCAATGAAATGGGGAATAACGTGTCAGTCGTCAACATGGCGACTAACGCGATTAGCGCCACGATATCGATGAGCGGCGGCGGCCTTAGCGGTCTGGCGATCACGCCCAACGGATCTTACATCTATGTGGCTGAACAAAGCCTAAACAGCGTAGCAGTCATCAGCACCGCTTCCAACAGCGTTGTGGCGACTATTCCGGTTGGTACTGCCCCGGTTCAGGTGGCGATTACTCCCAACGGCGCGACGGCATATGTCGCGAACGAACAATCGAACAACGTTTCGGTCATCAATACCGGCACCAATACCGTGGTGGCCACCATACCCGTAGGATCCAAGCCGGTGGCTGTTACGGCGACCGCGGATGGCACGCGGGTCCTGGTTTCCAATCTACTTTCAAACAACATTTCCGTGATTCATACCGCCACTAACACCGTTAATGCGACGTGGGCAACAGGCTCGGGCCCCAACGGCATGGCCATGGGTCCCGGTGGAAAGGTCGTCTTCGTCACAAATCAATATGCGAATACGGTGACCGAGCATAACCTCACCAGCGGGAGTATAATGACTACGATCACCGGAAATGCGATCGCCGGCTTTTCCGCGCCGAATTCCGCGGCCATCACTCCCAACGGAGAGCAGCTCTACGTCACGAATGGCAATTCTTCGTCCGTGGCGGTGGTCAGCACATCCTCTTTGCAGATCGTGGCGAAGGTATCGGTGGGCCTGCTTCCCACCTCTGTGGCAGTATCCTCGAACGGTTCGACTGCCTATGTAGCCAATGCTTATGGATATTCGCTTTCCGAAATCAATACGGCTACGAACACCGTCGAATTTACGCTGCCGCATGTCGGAATCTATCCGTTCTCGATAGTCTTATATCAGTGAAGGGTCTTATCGCGCCGGCCAGACGCCCAGGGCGAGTTATGTTCGCCGAAGAGGCGGCTTCTCCTAATCTTGTTCGCCGAGAGTTTGGGCGTACGTTTTGCCGTAAGGGTAGAAGAGTTCCTTACGGCCTTGCTGCCAAGCCGCTTTGAGTTCGGGCGTTGCGATGTCCCAGTCCGGCCGGCATTTCTTGGTAACGGCACGCAGGTCCTGGCGCAGATCTTCCAAGGTGGGCCGGCCGAAGAACCAGTAGCCGTTGTAGATCTTATAAATGACAAGACCGGGCTCGAGCACAACCACGTGGGGAATCATGGGATTGTGGACAGGATCAGTGTATTCGGCGATGTCGAGATCTTTTTGGACGATCCGTCCCGCATCGGAGAGGAATGGCCAGTGGGCCCCGACTCCGCTTCGATATTCATTCGTTTCGGAGATATTGTCGGTGCTGATGGTGACAAGCCGGCAATAGGCAACCTCAAGCTCGGGATGGAGCTCGACCAGCCCTTCAGCCTGCCGGCGATCCTTGGGGCAGAAGCCTCCGCGGCTGAGGACGAGAACCATGGGATGTTGTCCCTGCAGTTCGGATAGCTTCCGGCGTTTCGTGGTGTAGTCGGAAAGCTCATAGTCGGGGAAGATAGCCCCTGGAACAATGTCGGATCGCATATCGTATCGCCTTTCCTTGTTGAAACATTATAGCCCTCAACGTGAAGAACCGACAAAGCCTCGGACCAACGGGGCCGCCAAAATGATCGAGCGTACTGGCGTGCCGCGCGTACGACGGGGTCGTAAGGGCATCAAGTAATGCAGATAGTGTGCTTGGAGCTTCCGCCTTCAGCGCGTACGCTCTTGAACGGCCTACCGGGGGCCGCACGCTACGACGCTTTGTAGATTAATCGAACAGCTAGTGTAACGAATTGAGCGATGGGGTCACTATTCATTAGAAGCCTAACCCGAGCGGTCCGGGTGTCCGGATCGCTCGGCAACGGTTACCGCAGCGAGGATGATCTTGACGCGCGCGCAGAGGCCCGCCACGGTAAGCCAATGGGAGGACCCATACGGGATGCCATGATGCAAACAGCTCAACAACCGCAGCCGCGAAGTTAGCGGTCTCCCCGACCCGCCGGGCACGTTCGACAGCGTCCGCCATTGGGGCAAGACCAGGCGGGTCGGCGCGGAGGCTTGCCGGGACGCCGAGAGAGAAGGGCGCGATCCGAATCGACTCAAATCGAGGGAGAAGAAACCGATGGCGGCGATAGGGACCTGTCGACAGCTTTGCTTTAACGCGGCAGTTGGAGGTACTGTGAGCCATGGAACGAGCGATACCGATTCTTCCAGCCGAAGACCTGGCGACTGCGAAGGCGTTCTACGTCAATGGGCTGGGCTTTCGCGTGACGTTCGAGGCGTCGGAAGACCGCCGGTCGGGACTAGCGGGGAACAATGCAGATGACCCTCGATAGTCCGATGAAGGGTCACGGCCGAAGCGCCTGCGTAGCGCTCCAGGTGCACGACGCCGATGCCTATTACCGTGAGTGGAGCGTGAAGGTGGACATCCTGCGTGCGCCCAAAGACGAGGAGTGGGCCGCGCGTACGTTCGATCTGCTCGACCCATCCGGCAACACTATCTTTGTCATGGGGCCGGTCAGCGGCGCAAACCGGGGCTAGCAGGCTCAGCATCGGCGATCAGTGCCTGATAAATACTCCGGGATCCCTCTCCGGCCGATCCACCGACCAATTGTCCACCGATGGTTCAACGTCCGCGACCTTCCGGCGCGGCTATCAGAGGCCTGCATAAACTCGCGGCTCCGGCCAGTCAGTCCAGCTTAACGACTGGGGAACCAGGTTAAATCCTTCGGGAGGGCACCGAATGTTATCTCCGCGCTCGATAGCCTGCAACTCGAGCGCCTCCACGAAACGTTCGAATTGCGTAGGGCAAGATGACAATCACACCGCGCACCACCGCGGCAGTGCATCGTATATTTGCGTGCCAAGAATATCAAACCTGTTCGATTATCGGCTTTGAGGAAGGTTGAACGGGCCGAAAGGAGCCCTATCGCCGACTGAGCCAGCGCCCGACCGCGACGATCGCCGCCATCAGGGCCACTTCCACACCGTAGCGCAGGCCGTCCGAAGGATGCAGCAGCCTGGTCACCAAGGGGTCGCCGAGCATCATCTCTCCGGCGACCCGGCCGAGAATAGCCACTCCCGCGTACATGGTCACCGGATATCGGTCCATGATGCGCGCCAGAAACGCGCTTGAAGAAACCACCAGCGGGATACTCAGCGCCAAGCCGAACACGATCAGCCAGATATTGCCCTTGGACGCGCCGGCCACCGCCAGGATGTTGTCTGTGGACATGGTCAGATCCGCCACCATGATCGAACCGATGGCGCGCCACAATTCGCCGGAAGAGGGGGCCGCACGCTCCTGCGTTTTAGCGTCGCGCAAGACCTTCACCGCGATCCAAACGACGAACGCTCCGCCGGCGAATTGAACGTATTCCACTTCGAGCAGCTTGGCGGCCAGGAACGTGACCCCCACGCGCATCAGCACCGCCAGCCACGCCCCGCAGAGCAACGCGATTCGCCGTTGCCGTTTGGGGAGTGCGCGTACGGCCAGCGCAATGACCAGAGCATTATCGCCTGCCAACAGCAGATCGATGACAACGATCGATAGGCAATCGACCAGGTAGTGGGAGTAGCCGCCGGCCAACCCTCACGGTAGCATGTCCCCCGCGGATGGCCGCGGCCAAACGCTCCCTAGTGGGGTAACGTGCCCGCGGTAGCGTAGCTATTGAAGAGCGGATTGAAAGTCCGCATCGAGCACGTCGAAGTGGAAGCGGTGGGGAGGCAGCAGGGCGGGCGCGCCGGCGCCCATACGAGCCCATGCCTTATAGGCCGAACCGGCGATCGAGGAGTTCAGGCAGAAGAGAAACTCGCTGCTGCAGCAGTCTATTGGGGGAGGCTGCCGGAACGTCAACCGCAAGCCCACAGCGGTCTGCAGAGCCACACCGGGAGTAGTCACGTGCTTATCCGCCAGCAGGATCACGAAACTGCTGCGACTGGCATGTGGCCATACATCCGGGTGCAGCAGATCGCGTAGCGCCGATTCCGACTGAAACGTGATTTCGCATTGCCGGATCCATTCCACGATCGACTCGCCCCATTGCCAATGCGCGATCAGGCCGCGATATTGCTCCGCCAGCGTCAGCGCCAGGTCCATCTTGCGCCGCTCCAGGAGGGCTTCCTCGACATCCACATCCGGCAGCATTTCCTCGGCCTCCAAAAAGGCCGAGGCCAGATCCACCTGCGGCGCTTCGGAGAGCCTGCGCACCAGCAGCGGAGGAAGCTCATGCATCTTGTTGCCCGGTATGTTGACGTACTCTCGGTCGCCCCTCATATTGGGAACCACCCTTTGTATGTATCGACGCAAAACATCGAACTCTGTACCATCTTGTAGCACATCTAGTTCCAGAATGCGCCAAGAAAATTGCAATCGGTCAGATTAACAACCGTTATGGTCCTGGTACGGACCCAGGACTGCATGCCTGGTTACAAGTCCCGACTCCTGCCCAATTACGGCTCAGAGGACCACCCGCACCACCCGGCCAGGGACCGGCGGGACCGGCGCGGCCTGCTTCCCTCGGGCGTCCAGCCGTGGCATACTAATTCGTAGCGGGCTATGCCGAAAACGACGGTTGCTCCAGAGACCCGGATCACGGAACGGGAGTCGATTCTTCCTCTCTACAACGTCGTCCTGCTGGACGATAACGATCACAGCTACGACTACGTGATCGAGATGCTGCAGATGCTCTTCATCTTTACGCTGGAGGAGGCCTTCCGGCATGCCGAACAGGTGGACCGCTGTGGACGCACGGTGATTATCACGTGCGAGCGCCCGCAAGCCGAGTTCGCGCGCGATCAGATCCACGCCTACGGTCCCGACCCGCGCATGCCGCGCTGCGCGGGCTCCATGTCGGCCATCGTCGAACCGGCCGGCTGATCACTTCTTCGGCCGGAGCGCGGCGGCTTGCTCCGCATCGCTGGGAGGATCGTACATCTTCTCGGCATAAGTGCGCTGCTCCTGGGAAAGGTCCAAGGCATGCTGCCGCTCGGCCGCGGTCAACTGGGGCTTGCGCGATCGCTTCAGCAGATACAGCGCGCCGCAAACCAAAGCGCCCGTGAGTGGCGGGCGCTCCAGGAAGAAATCCAGGAGCTGCAGTAGGCGGTCGCCCATGCCTTCATTCTAGCGAGGCTGGGGGCTGGGGGCTGGGGGCTAGGGCTCGTCGGCGTTAAAATAATGCATAATTGCCGTTATGATCCCGGCTGATGGGCGGGCCGTTCCTTAGATCTGTCCCTGACCGCCGTCCACGAAGAGTTCAATTCCGGTGATGTAACTGCTTTCGTCGGAGGCGAGGAACGCGACCGCTTTGGCGATCTCATCCGGGGTTCCCGTTCTGCCCAGCGGAATGGCCGGAGTGACGGACTGGATGTAGTCGTCCAGTTGCGGTTCCGTCATCCCAAGGCTTGTGTGATAGCCCGGCGTCGGAATGACGCCCGGACTGACCGCGTTGACGCGGATGCCCTTGCCCTTCAAGTCCACGGCCCAATTGCGGGCAAACGACCGGAGCGCCGCTTTGGTGGCACTATAGACGCTGAAGGCCGGGCTTCCCTTAATGGAAACCAGCGAGGCGTTCAAGACAATCGCGCCGCCCGCGGACATCAGAGGCAATGCGCCCTGAACCGTGAAGAGTGTGCCCTTGACGTTGACGTCGAACTGCTTGTCGAAGTGTTCCTCCTTAATCTGTCCCAGCGGAGCGAACTCGCCGATGCCGGCGTTGGCGAAGAGGATGTCGAGCTTGCCCTTCTGCTCGCGGATGGTCCGATAAACCCTGTCGATATCCCCCAGGCGCGAGACATCTCCCTGGATACCGGTTGCCGACTGGCCGATCTCGCGGACCGCCGCGTCGAGTTCTTTCTGGCGGCGGCCCGTGATGTACACCGTGGCGCCGCGTTGTGCGAAGAGTTTGGCCGTCGCCAGTCCGATTCCGCTGCTACCTCCGGTCACAAGGGCGACTTTACCGTCAAATTGCGAGTTCATATGGCTACCTTTCTGTTGAGAAGCAACACCGAGTCCGGCTTGCACATCTCATATTGTGTACCTATTGGTATAGATGTTAAGCCGGTGGGCTGGAGATGCGGAAATGGAAAAGAAAATTGCCGGGGTGAGGAAAGAACAAGGCGTCATGGGCCGGCCCCGCGAATTCGACACCGATGCCGCGCTGGAGAAGGCGATGCGCTTGTTCTGGACAAAAAGCTACGAAGGCACTTCGGTTGCCGACCTGACGGAAACCTTGGGTATCAGCCGGCCGAGTTTGTATGCCGCATTCGGGGACAAGCAGTCTTTGTTTCGCGCCGCTTTGGAGCGCTATGCAGCCGGACCTGCAAGCTATGTCGCCGCAGCGCTCGGGAAGCCCACGGCCCGCGAGGTGGCAGAGCAACTCCTCAGGGGAGCCGCCGAACTGCAGGCAGGTTCCAACAACCCCGGCGGCTGCCTGACAGTCAATGGCGCGATTGCCTGCGGCGACGAAGCGGAGCCGGTTCGCCAGGCTCTGAATGCACATCGGACAGCCGGGATGGCACTCCTGCGCCGTCGCTTCGAGCAGGCGAAGGCACAGCTCGATCTGCCGAAGGATTGCGATCCAGCGGCATTGGCCCGCTTTGTAGCCACAATCGTTTACGGAATGGCAGTCCTCGCGTCCGGCGGCGCGAGCCGGAAGGAACTGGAGCAGGTAATTAACACCGCGATGAAGGCTTGGCCGGAGACAGCGAAACTCAGCGGAGATTAGTCCTGGCCTCGACGAACCACATTTTTGGTAAGTTGGACAAGTGAATCTCCGTTCCTTCCGGATTGCTGACGGATGACGCGCGATCCGGACCTTCGCCGCCGATACACGGGACTAAAACTCCGCCCTAACGCCGAAAAGGGGCGATCTTGAACCTGCCCGACCGCTTCCGCTTCCCCTCGATACTTCGGTGCTGCGACAATGGGCAGCATGGCTTTGATCGTTTTCTTCCGGGGTATCAACGTTGGAGGACACCGGGCTTTTCGTCCGAGCGTGCTCGCCAAAGAACTGGGCATCTACGATGCCGTGAACGTGGGCGCCGCAGGCACGCTTGTCGTTCGCAAACCTGGGTCGCGCGCAAAGTTCCTGGCCGAATTGCGCCGGAAGCTGCCGTTTGAAGCAACCATCGCTTTCTGCGACGGCAGCGATCTGATTCGACTGGAGATGGACAATCCGTTTGGAACCGATCCACCGCCCGCGGATGTCGTTCAATTTGTAAGTATCCTGTCGGAGGCTGGACGCCGCGGAGTTTCTCTTCCGATGGCTCTTCCCGAAGGCGGGGAGTGGCTGGTGCGAATCATGGGCTCGAAGAATCGTCTGGTGTATGGGGTGTACCGCCGCCACATGAAAACGATCGGCTGCCTCGGCCAGATCGACAGGCTCTTTGGGGCGCCGGCGACCACGCGCAGTTGGAGCACGATACTCTCTGTGCTACGGATTCTGAAATCCCACGAGCCCGGCAAGTAGGCGGCCTGGGTAGAACAGATTCTTGCGGGCGTTGACGTAGAACGAAGGCCGGGTTTCCGGATGCAAGGGACAGCGGCCCACGAACTCCGGATGCGCGCCCACGCGGCGCGCGGTCCAGTGGCGCTTGCTGCAAATAATCCAGCAAGGGGATGCGCTGTTTGAGGTGTTGTAGGTCTGCGGTGGTCATGGCTGGAGTATCAGGCAAGCGCGGCCGGCACACCAGAGGGATGTTGTTTGCAAGACGCTTGCAGGAGGGACGGCTGGCGGATAATGTCTTGCAGGATAAAGACTTGGGCCATAGCCAAGTTGTTGTTTGCAAGATGGGCAGCGGCTGGGGCGAACCACCAAACCCTTGCCCACCGAAGACTTTAGTTGGCTGCGGCGCTTTTGCTGGCACGGCGGAAGCGAGCAAGCGGTCTGCTGTTAGCGCCGGGATAAAACGACCGCAATTCCGCCGGTTTTGTAGTCAAAGAAAACAGCCATCGGCCAGGACGCGGTACCCACTCTATACGAGATTCTAAATTCTCCTTGGTTGAAGCCGGACGGACGCGCTAAGATTGGTGTTGCGCCAACTGGTCGATACGGAATGACCGCGGCGCGCCGTGCCCCTCATGCGGGTCGCGATACGTAGGTTGCTAACCGGCTCAAAGCCTTCGGCACAGTCCAGCTCATCCGGCCCGATGTGGCCTCAATGCGTAGCGGACTTTCTCGATAGCGCCGGAAACATTGGCCTCGTTGTCGAATCCCTCCGCCTGGAGACGAAACGGCAGCGGCTTTCCACAACTCCTAATCCTGCTGACGGCGCGGAGGGTGCGGAGTTGATCTGAGCGACGTGTCTCCCTGAACTCGCCCCTTAAGCCGGCAC
>Ga0070761_10003015_pt1 | contig 10199 bp, 6 predicted proteins | sample HubBroMetageREF1_FD_66724 | JGI IMG/M metagenome (GOLD analysis project Ga0070761, IMG submission 66724) | Reference soil microbial communities from the Hubbard Brook experimental Forest, New Hampshire, USA - Hubbard Brook CCASE Soil... | ecosystem: Environmental > Terrestrial > Soil > Temperate... | reverse complement strand
CCCGCGTCGTCGATGACGTAGTGGGGACTGAGGCACCATCTTGCGAGATCCAGGGCTGCCTCGGCGCCAAGGTCGGCCATCTTGTTCTTGGTCCCGACGAGGTAGCCATCGGCGCGAACGGCGTCGGGTATGGTCTTCGACCAATAGTCGCGGAGAAATTCCGCGCGGCGCCCGTAATAGGCGTAATAGCCATGCCCTCCGCTGAGGCACAAGGCCCGGCGCACATGCCCGGCGTGCCGGGCCAGTCCCAAAATCTGGGCGCCAAGGGAGTGTCCGACCAAGCGGAGGGGAGTCGCCGGAAAGCGGCCGATCGCCCAGGCGAGCACCGCGTCGAGGTCGAGCAGACCACAATCGGCCAAACGTCCCTTCGCCAGCCTGAAGTCGGTTCGCAGGGATGCTCCGACGTTGCGGTAGTCGAAGGTGACCACGGCGGCGTCGGCGGCGGCGATCGCGCCGGCGAAGGCGGCGTAATAGCGTTGCGCCACGCCGGTGGCATTGGCGAACACGACGGTATGTCGCGGCGCCGGCGCCGCCAAATAAAGCCTGGCGGCAAGCCGAAAGCCGTCATCGGCGCAAATCTCGACATCCGACGCTTCCACAGTCATGGGATTGTCCCGCTTCGCGCGCAGATCGCGCCGTGACGTCCGATCAGCGACGCGTCATCGCACCGGTGAAGGTCCGCGCCGCCTGCAATTCGCTTTGATCGGCCGAGCGGTCGCCCGCTCCATCGCTTCTCTTGTCGATGAGGCGAGCGGCCTTCCAGCTGACCCAGCTGCCGGTCGCGGCCTTGACATCCAAGGCGTCGACAAACGCCACCTCGCATTTCACGCCGAGACGCTCGCCAAGGCGGCGCGCGACGTGATCGCGGTTGTAGGTCCCGCTCATGGTCGAGACGGCGCGCGGCAATACCTCGATCTCCAGGCGCACGGCCGGTCCGGCCGCGTCCTCGAGCAGCAGATATTGATATCCGACGCAGCTGGTCGCCCCCTCGAGGGCCAGCTCCTCCAGTTCGAGAGCAGTTATTTCGGCGTCCGCAACGCGGATCTTGTCGCGCGTTCGCCCGAACACGCGCAGACGGCTGGTGGCGGCGGCGGGCCGCATCGCGTCGAACGACAGGTCGACGACGTCGCCGGTCTTATAGCGCAGCAGCGGCTTCACCCCGTCCACGAGGCAGGTGACGCAGAGCTCGCCATAGCCCGACGGGCTGCTCTGTCCCGTGGCGGGGTCGATGATCTCCCAAACATAGTTCGGCAGCGACGGGACGAGCAAACCGTCGCGATCGGCCGCGGCCATCACAAACGCCTCTTGCGCGCCATAGATGAAGTCGAAGATCTCGCAATTCCAGATCGACGCGATGTTCCGCTTCATCGGCGCGCTGCAGATTTCGCCCAGACACAAAATCGCCTTCAGGCCGAAATCCGATTCCGGCTTGAGCCCGTATTTGGTCGCAGCCTTCGCCAGGCTGGGAAAGACGGCCGGCGGACCGATCACGGCATCGACCTGGAGACGCGCGAGCACGTCGACGCAAGCGCGTCCGCTCATCACGGGAGACCCCGGCCAGGCATCCAGCACCAGGATTCCGAGGTCCTTGCAGACATCGGCAATCGTCTTGCACGCCGAGTGCAGCTCATTGGGCACGAGCACCGCGACGATGGGTTTCGCTTCCGCGCCGCATACCTTGGTGAGAATTTTTTTCAGGCTCATCGCGACATTGAAATTGCTCGCGACGCTCTCGCGGATGCCGCGCGGGCAGGGTGTCGCGGGTCCGGTCGTGCCGGTGGTCTGGTAGTAGTACATGGCATCGCGCACATCGCCCGAGACCATGCCCAACATTTGATCGCGGAGGTCCGCCTTGGTGGTGAAGGGCAGGGTCGAGAGATCTTGCGGCCGAACGCGCCCGAGATCGATGCCTGAGAAATGATTCTTGTAGAAGGGAGACGATGTCGTGACGTGCGCGAGCACCGCCTTCAACTGCCGCTCTCGCCAGCCTTCGAGCACATCCCTGCGCAGAGTACCGTCGTGAAATGCGTGTCCGATGGCGCGAAACTCTTCGTAGAACGCTCGATCAGACTCCGCCGGCGGCAGCCACGGGGCGTAGCGCATGTCGTCACCATTGATTGAAGCAGCTGACAGGCGGCCCACTACATCAGGCGCCCGCCGGTTCGTCAAGGGACGATCGCCTTGGGCGATCGTCGCTGCTGCGTCGCCGGACGCCGGCAGCGCCGATGACAAATGCCGATGACAAATAATGCAATTGCTCACGCAATTTTCGCGCCTGTGCCGTCGTGGTTGGCGCTTGACGGCGAATGCGCGTTCTGATTTACCAGAGGGTCTCATTCCTCCCGGCACATAGGAAAGGCGCGGACATTGACGCGGGAACGGCCTCTGCGGGACGTCCATGCGCGAGACCCGGAGACGACCGCCGACGGCACGGGTCCTTGAAGGCGAGACCCTGCCCGATGATCACGAACCCGTCATCACGATGCTAGGTCGGAGCCTCTCGCCACCCTCTTCGGATATCGCTCCGCGCGGCGGCCTGCGCTCGCGCGTCAATCTGCGTCTGGCGCTCCTGCTCGCGGGCCCGCTCGTCCTGGCGATCGTCGCCGCATATGTCTATGCGAGCGGCGGCCGCTACGTGTCGACCGAAGATGCGTATGTGCGGTTCGACAAGGTGCAAGTCAGCAGCGACATCGCCGGCCGCGTGGTCGAGGCCGGCGTGCGCGAGAACGAGGTCGTGACCCGCCATCAACTTCTGTTTCGCCTCGACGAGGAGCCTTATCTCATTGCCGTTGAGCGCGCTCAGTCGCTGCTCGGGCAAGCACGGGCGGAGGTCGAGGCGTTGAAGGCGAGCTATCGGGGGAAGCTGGCGCAGCTCAAGGCGGCGCAAGCGTCGGCGGACTTCATGGAGAATGAATACAGGCGGCAACAGAAACTCATCGCCGAGAATGTCGCCTCCGTATCGAAGCATGACGAGGCCGTCCGCAATGCCGAGGTGGCGCGCCAGCAGGTCGTGGTCATGCGCGAGGACATTGCCCAGGCCGTCGCCAACCTCGGCGGCGACCCCAGCCTGGCCACGGACGAGCATCCCAAGGTTCGCCAGGCGCGCGCGGCGCTCGAACAGGCCGCGCTCGATCTGCGGCACACCCGGATCGAAGCGCCGCTCGACGGGGTGATCGCCAATGCCGGCGTGTTGCGGCCGGGTCAATATGTCCAGGCCGGCACGCCGATGTTCAGCTTGGTCGAGGCCGGGTCGCTCTATATCGAAGCCAACTTCAAGGAGACCGACCTCACCGATCTGACGGTCGGCCAAGCCGCGACCGTGACGGCGGATGCCTATCCAGGCCGGGTCTGGCAGGCGACGCTGGGAAGCATCGGTCCCGGGACCGGTTCGGAATACTCCGTGCTGCCGCCGCAAAATGCCGCCGGCAACTGGGTGAAGATCGTGCAGCGCGTTCCGGTGCGCTTCAAACTGGCGCCCGGGGAGGGCGCGGGCGAGCTGCGCGCCGGCATGAGCGTCGTGATCGAGGTCGATACCGGACATCGTCGCGGGCTGCCGCAGCTTTGGACGTGGTTTGGCCACGCGCCATGACCGGCGCGACCCCTGATCATGGCTGATATCGCCGACCGCGCGTCCGGCCCCGGCGCGTTCTCCCTGAGCGGCAATCGTCCGCTTATTGCCGTCGCTGCCATGACGGCCACGGTGATGCAGGTCATCGACACCACGATCACCAACGTCGCCTTGCCGCATATCCAAGGCGGCTTCGCCGTGACGCAGGACCAGATCACCTGGATCCTGACGTCTTACATCGTCACATCGGCCATCGCCATGCCGCTGACCGGCTGGCTGGCGGGAAGGTTGGGCAGGAAACGTGTCTTTCTCCTGTCGGTCGTCGGCTTCACGCTCGCTTCGGGCTTGTGCGGCGCCGCCCAATCGCTGCCCCAGATCGTCGCCTTTCGCGCGCTGCAGGGGGTCTGCGGCGCGGCGCTGGTACCGCTGTCCCAGGCCGTGCTGCTCGACGCCTTTCCCGGCGAGCAGCGCGGCCCCGCGATGGCGCTTTGGGGCGTCGGGGTCATGGTCGGCCCGATATTGGGGCCGACACTGGGCGGCTATCTCACGGACAATTTCGATTGGCGCTGGGTATTCTACATCAACTTGCCGGTGGGCGTGCTGGCCTGGTTCGGGATCTTCCTCGCCGTTTCCGAGACGCCGCGCGACCGCACCCGGCCTTTCGACTTTATGGGTTTTGCGATGCTGGGTCTTGCCATCGGCAGCTTGCAGCTGATGCTCGACCGCGGCGAGATCAAGGACTGGTTCGCCTCGACGGAGATCCTCGCCGAGGCGGCGCTCGCCATCCTCGGCGCCTACAGCTTCGTCGTCCACGCCGCGACATCGCCGAACCCCTTCATCAACGCGGCGATCTTGAAGGACCGCAATTTCGCGGCGAGCCTGATCTTCGGTTTCGTTCTCGGTCTCGTGCTGCTCGCCTCGGTGGCGCTGCTGGCGCCGATGCTGCAGATGCTCATGAACTATCCGGTGCTGACGACGGGCCTGGCCATGGCGCCGCGCGGCCTCGGTACCATGATCACCATGCTGCTCTGCGGCCGGCTGATCCGGCGCGTCGATGCGCGCCTGCCGATGCTGGCGGGCTTCCTGATCACCGCCTATTCGCTCTGGGACATGGCGAATTCATTCTCGCTCCAGATGGACACATGGACGGTGGTCTCGATCGGCTTCATCCAGGGGCTGGGCCTCGGTCTCGTCTTTCCGCCGCTCTCCGTCCTCGCCTTCGCGACACTGCCGCCGCGGCTCCGCACGGAGGCGACGGGGATTTCCAATCTGGCGCGCAATTTGGGCTCGAGCATCGGCGTGTCGGTGGTGACCGCCATGCTCGCCGTCAACACGCAGATCGTGCATGCGCGGCTCGCCGCCCATGTCACGCCCTACAATCCGCTCTTGCGGTTTCCCGCCATATCGGGCGTCTGGGACATGCAGACCCCGGCCGGCCTGAGCGCCATCAACGCTGAAGTTACGCGGCAGTCGGCGCTCATCGCCTATGTCGACGATTTCCGGCTGATCATGATCATCGTCCTGGTGGCGCTGCCGGCCATCTTCCTGATGCGCAGCCAGACGAGCCCGGCGCGCGCCCCCTAGAGCGCATCCCGCTTACCTGGAACCGTTCCTTCGTCGTCGTGCCCGCGAAAGCGGGGACCCAGGGGCAAGCGACTGCCGGCAGCCCCTGGGTTCCCGCTTTCGCGGGAATGACGATGGAGGAGGATAGTGTCGATTCTACTTGCTCGAGATCTGTCCTAGCCCGGGACGCGCGACGCGGCGTCACAGGCCGGAGGTCGTCGGCGGCACGCCGCGCTCGGCGTTGTCGGCGGCGCGGAACAGCGCGCCCGCCTTGTGCTGTATCTCCTGATATTCCGCGGCCGGATCGCTGTCGGCGACGATGCCGGCGCCAGCCTGGACATGCATCAGACCGTCCCGCACGAGAGCGGTCCGGATGGCGATATAGTTCTCCATGGAGCCGTCCGCGGCGAAATAACCGACCGATCCGCCATAGATGCTTCGACGTTCCTTTTCGAGCTCGTCGATGACCGCCATGGCGCGATTCTTGGGCGAGCCGACGACGGTGCCGGCGGGAAAAGCGGCGGCGAGCGCGTCGACGACGTCGTGCTTGTCATCGAGAACACCCTCGATGGTCGAGACGAGATGAATGACGTGGGAAAAATATTCGAGCTGCATCTTTTCCGTGATCTTGATGCTGTCCCTCTTGGCCACTTTTTCCATGTCACGGTAGCCAACGTCGAAATTCATCAGATGCTCGGTCGTTTCCTTGTCGCTGCCGAGAAGGTCCTGGGCGTTTTGACGATCCGCCTCGGGAGAAGCGCCGCGCGGGCGCGTGCCGCCGATGGGACGGATGGTGACGCGATCACCGGCCACGCTGACCATCAACCGCGGGCTGGCGCCGAAGATCGTGAAATCGACGAGGTCGAAATAAAACATGAAAGGCGACGGGTTGAGTTGCCGCAAGGCGCGATAGATCGCGAAGGGCGGCGCTGAAATCGGGCGCGTGAAGCGCAAGGATATGCCGACCTGAGACACGTCGCCCGCGGGTATCTTGCGGGAGACACGCGCGAAATTGTCGCGAAACTCCTCGGCCGACATATTTGTCCGGATGCTGCCGGAGCGAGCTCCCGACGGGGAGGGGACCGCCGTCGCCGCCGCGGGCGCGCGCATCAGATCGAGGGCCATGTCGATATTGCGCCGCGTCCGCTGCGCCGCCTGGTCCGGCGACGTCCCCGCGTCCGGCCAGACGGGTGTCACGACCGTGACCATGTCGGTCGCATGGTCGAAGACGAGGACGATGCCCGGACGCATGAACACGCCGTCGGGAATGCCGAGAACGTCGGGGTTGGTATTCGGCACGTCGTACATGTAGCGCGCCGCGTCATAGGAGAGATACCCGAAAAGCCCCACCGAGGCCGCGGGCAAGGACGCGGGCAGCGCCATCCGCGACGCGGCGATGGTGGCGCGAAGAGAGGTCAATGGCGCGTCCGCGCAGGGAATGAACTCATCCGCGCGGCCGGCGTCCCGGCGGCTGGTCTCGGCCCTGCCGTTTCGGCATCGCCATATGAGATCGGGCATCAAGCCGACCAAGGTGTACCGGCTCCGCGCGACGCCGCGTTCCACCCACTCCATCAGGAAGCACTCGCCGGCGGCCCTTTCGACGATTTTCGCCATGATGGCGACGGCCGTGGTCGCATCGGCGCTGAGCGTCGTCGCGACGGCGAAAGGCCGCAGGGCGCGGTACTTCTCGGCGAAATTGGGAGTCTCCGGCGGCGAGCTCATGGCGCCAAGCCTCAACCGTTGGCGGCGTGATGCGGCTGCGGGCGCGGCAGGGGCGCTGCTCGCGGCCGCACATGGACATCGACGAAATTCTGAAAAAGCGCCAGCCCGCTTTCCGTGCAGATGCTTTCGGGATGGAACTGGACCGACTCGATGGGCAAGTCGCGATGGCGCAGCCCCATGATATGCCGGTCCTCCGTCGCGGTGGCCGTGACCTGGAGCGCGCTCGGGACCGATCCTTCGTCGACCACGAGAGAGTGATAGCGCGTGGCGCGCAGCGGGCTTGGACGATTGAGGAAGCATCCTTTGCCGTCATGCTCGATGAGGCTGGTCTTGCCATGCATCAGCTGTCGAGCGCGCGTCACCACCCCCCCGAAAGCGAGGCCGATCGCCTGATGACCGAGGCAGACGCCGAGAATCGGGATGGCGCCGCCGAAGCGTTCGATGATCTCGACGTAATGCGCGTCGGCGGGATGTCCCGGCCCCGGCCCCAGGACAATAAAGTCCGGCGCCGATGCCGCGATCTCGTCGGTCGTGATCTTGTCATTGCGGACGACGCGGGTGGTGAAGCCGGCGCTCATCAAGTACTGGCTGATGATGAAGACGAAGCTGTCATAGGCATCGATCAGGAGCGCATTCATCCGACGTACTCCTCGCCCGCGATGGCCCAATAGGTGGCATTCAACTTGGCGATGGTTTCCCGCCATTCATACTCGGGGTCGGAGTCGGCAACCGTGCCCGCCGACGCGCGGATGACATATTGTCCCTCGGAATGCACCGCCGTGCGGATGCACAGCGCCAGGTTGGCGTAGCCCGAGAAATCGATGACGCCGATTGCGCCGGCGTAGATCCCGCGCCGCGTCGTCTCCAGGTCTTCGATGATCTCCGTGGCGCGGATCTTCGGCGCCCCCGTCATGGTGCCCGCCGGAAAAGTGGCGGCGATGACGTCGTAGACGTCGCGGCGCGGCGTGAGCCGGCCGAGGACATTGGAAACGAGATGAAAAACGGTGGAATATTTTTCGATGACGAGCAGCTCATCGACGTCGAGAGTGCCGGGCTCGCACACGCGCCCGATGTCGTTTCGGCAGAGGTCGACGAGCATGATGTGCTCGGCGATCTCTTTCACGTCGGATCTGAGCCGCGCCGCCGCCGCCGCGTCCTCTTGCTCACCCTGCCCGCGCCGGGCCGTCCCGGCGAGCGGCCGCATGGTGATGACGCCGTCGCTGAGGCGCACGAAGAGCTCGGGGCTGGCGCCGATAAGGGTTTGGCGGCCGAGTTGCGCCAGATACATGTAAGGCGACGGGTTGCGTGCCCGCAGCCGACGGTAGACCGTAAGCGGATCGGCCGTCGAGCGAATGTGCAGTTCGTGACCGAGCTGCACCTGGTATATGTCGCCGATGCCGACGTGGTGGAGCGCGCGCTTGACGATCTCGAGATAATGCGCGCGCGATATCGTGCCGGCGACGTGGTCGGGGCGAGGGACCGGCGGAACGCCCTCGCTCCCTTGAGTCACAGGAACGGATGAGAGCAGCCGGGCGACCGCGTCGCAGGGGGCCGACGGCCAAAAAGACGATCGCGCTCTGATGAGCCTGGCGGATCGCTTCGCAAGGTCGAAGCTGACGACGGCCTGGAAAAGCGCCAGGCTGATCTCTGGCCGGTCACTGTCGTCTTTTATTTTATAAGGGAGGTTTTCAATGAAGCGGGCCGTGTCATAGCCGAAATAGCCGAAATAGCCGAAAACATAGGAAGAGCGCGCGCCGTCGCGGCTCAGCCGGAATGCCGCCTGGACGGCGCGAAGGACATCCCAAACCTGGACGCCGGCGGCGATCGACAGACGCTCGCCCTCGCGGATGGCCACACGCCGCGCAAGAAGATCCGATGCGAGTCGTTCGGCGAGCGCGGCCTCGCCGCCCAAGCTTATGCCCGTCCGCTGGATGTCGATCGTCAATACGGGCAACACCCCGACCAGCGCCGATTGCGAATCCTTGGCCGGGCCGGCAAGCGACTCCAGAAGAAACACTTTCTGCGCGCCGAAAGCGTCGCGCAGCGCCAAGTAGACATCGTAGGCATCGGCAAATGGAATCTCGATGCTGTCAATGCCAACGTCTATCGCGTCTGCCAAAATGGCGCCCTCGTCGCGCATGCTTGAAGCTCCGCTACATTATATTTCCCGAACCTTCGGAAGGGAAGCAAAGGACATCCCTCCCTTTGCGCCCTTCGATCAGGACGCGCGAATCAAACGACACCATCGTTCGGGAAGCGCTATCGCAGAGACGCGAGATGCAGCGGGCGCGGGGAGCATGGCCCGCTAATATCGCGCGGCTCGCGGTGTGTCAAGGACGCCATCCCCACCGCATCGAATGCCCGCGTTTCGAAAGCGCTTGTGCAGCGTCGATCGATGCCCGAGGTCCGTCGGTCGCCGCCGACATGCAATCGCTGATTGTCGCTGCGATGGTGCGATGCTCGGCATGTCCGGGACCAATACGTCGGCGAATATTCACATCGGTAATAACCGATTTGTGATCGGGCCGCAGCGTTGACCGTCGCGCGTTTCTCGTGAGATGTTTGCGAACTTTCCCCGCGCATGGTGACGACGTCCGGAGACTGCGATGACAAAACTGTTGCCGCAAGAAACTTTGCAAGCGCTGCTGCCGACGGAGGCAGATGTTGAATTTTACAATGAACATGGATGGTATATCAGCAAGAAACTCTTTTCCGACGCGGAGATCGACAACGCCAATCTTGGCGCCGAGCGGCATTATCGCGGCGAGCGCGATGCGACTCTTCCGGCGCCGATAAAAAAATATCTGGATTGGCAGCCATCGGATGGCGACGGACTGCGCATCAATGACTACGTTGCATACATGAATAGAGAAATACGTGCGTTGCTGAGCAATCCGCTGATCGGCACGACGGCGGCGATGCTGAGCGCTCAGCGCGGCATCAGGCTTTTCAACAGCTCGTTGGTATACAAGCCGGCGCGCGAGAACGGCGCGGACTACCGCGTCGGATGGCACGCCGATCGCGCATACTGGAAGACCTGCACGTCGGACGACATGCTGACGGCCTGGATCCCCTTGCATGACTGCGATGAAGACATGGGGACGCTGGCGGTCATTGACGGGAGTCACCGGTGGTCGCCGACCGACGAGCGGGTGCGCGTGCTTCAACAGGAAAAGAATTTCATCTGCCGCGACTTCGAGGGCCTCGAAAGGCGACTTCGCGATCTCGGAATGCCGCTCAAGATCGTCCCTCTGGAGATGAAGAAGGGACAGTGCAGCTTTCATCATTGTCTGACGTTTCACGGCAGCGGGCCCAACCGGACGTCGACGGCACGCCGCGCCGTCAT
>Ga0070761_10003013_pt1 | contig 10205 bp, 9 predicted proteins | sample HubBroMetageREF1_FD_66724 | JGI IMG/M metagenome (GOLD analysis project Ga0070761, IMG submission 66724) | Reference soil microbial communities from the Hubbard Brook experimental Forest, New Hampshire, USA - Hubbard Brook CCASE Soil... | ecosystem: Environmental > Terrestrial > Soil > Temperate... | reverse complement strand
TGGGTACTCCTGGGAGAGCGTGATGGCACTGGCCACGGAAAAACAAATGGAAAAACCCGTTCAGCTTGCGGATCGCGTCAATCGTATCAGCATTTCGCCAACGATGGTGGTGCTGCAGGAAGCGGAGAAGCTGAAGGCGCAGGGCATTGACGTCGCGGACTTCGGCCCCGGCGAGCCGGATTTTCCCACGCCCGAGCACATCAAGCGCGCGGTGATTAAGGCTCTGGAGGAAAATCGCACGAAATACACGCCGGTGGCGGGCATCGCTCCGCTGCGCCAGGCTATCTGCGATTGGCACGCTGCGCAATTGGGATCTGCTTATCAGCCGTCTGAGTGCGTCGTGAACGTTGGCGGGAAGCATGCGATTTTCAACGCGATCTGCTCGCTGATCAATCCGGGGGACGAAGTGATTATCGGCGCCCCGTACTGGGTCAGCTATCCGGACATGGTCAAGTACGCTGGTGGAAAGCCGGCGTTCGTTGAGACGCTGGCGAACGATTCTTTTATCCTGCGCGCATCGCAAGTGGAAGCAGCGCTCACGCCAAAAACCAAAATTGTTATCGCCAACTCACCGAACAACCCTAGCGGCTCGGTAATTCCGGCGATGGAATTCGCCCGCTTGCAGGATTTTTGTAACCGGCACAATATCTGGCTACTTTCCGACGAGTGTTATTCACATTTTGTTTACAAGGACGCCAAGCCGTTTTCCGCCGCAAGCATTCCCGGCCCCAAAGATCGCCTGATCATCGCCGGCTCGTTTTCGAAAACCTTTGCCATGACCGGTCTTCGCCTCGGTTACATCCTCGCGCCCCAGCCGCTGGTGGACGCCATCGCCAAGCTGCAGAGCCAGTCCACTTCGAATCCCACTTCGATCATTCAGTACGCGGGGCTTGCGGCCATGCGTGGTTCGATGGATTCCGTTACGGCCATGCAAGAGGAATATGCGCGGCGGCGTGAACACATTCTCGCCGGCCTGCGCGCGATTCCGGGAGTTACCTGCACGCCGCCGATGGGCGCGTTCTACGTGTTTCCGAATGTCGCGGCGCATTTCAATCCGCAAATGCCGGACACCACCGCTGTCGCCAAACAACTTCTCGAGCGCGAGCACGTCGCGGTCACTCCGGGCGAGGCTTTCGGCGCGCCGGGATTTTTGCGCCTCTCCTACGCCACCTCGATGGAGCGGATCGACGAAGGCCTGCGCCGCTTGGCGCGATTCTTCGGTAAGGCCGAGTGAATCAGGGTCGCACCTCTCTGGGCCCCGCGCGGCTGGAGCCGATTTTCAGCCCGCGGCCATGGGGCGCTCGCACTCTCGCGCCGTTGTTTCCCGAAAAATCCAATCTGGCCGAGCCTTTGGGCGAAGCGTGGATGACTGGGGTGGAATGTCGTTTCGCCTCCGGCCCCTTCGCTGGACAGAAACTTGGCGAGGTGTGGTCCATGTTACCGACGGCATGGACCGGAACGAAAATCAGCGCCAGTGACGCGCCGTTTCCGCTGCTTGTAAAATTTATTTTCGCGGACGAAAAACTTTCCGTGCAGGTTCATCCGGATGATGATTACGCCGCGCGGCATGAACGAGCTGCTGGCGGCCGCGGCAAGACGGAAATGTGGTACGCGATTCACGCGCGGCCGGGGGCCGAAGTGCTGGCCGGCCTGAGACCCGGCGTCACACCGGAAATTTTCAAGTGTGCTATCGAGGATGGCTCGGCGCAGGAGTGCCTGCAGCACGTTCCGGTGAGCGCGGGAGAAGCGATTTTTGTTCCCGCGGGCACCGCGCACACCATCGGCGCCGGCCTAGTGCTCTGCGAAATTCAGGAATACTCGGACCTTACCTATCGCGTGTTTGATTACAACCGCCGGGATGCGCTGGGCCGTTCGCGCGAGTTGCACATCGAAAAAGCATTGCAGGTGATCCGCTTCGGCGAACAGCGCGGCGGGAAAATCGAGCCGGTGCAGATTGCGCGCGGCGGCGTAACTGACACCTACTTCGTCGCCTGCCGCTTTTTCGCAGTAGAAAAATGGGAGTTCGCTGAGAATACCGCCGCGAACACGTCACCGGAACATTTCGACTTGCTGATTTTTCTGGAAGGCCGCGGATCGATCCGGCGGGGCGACGAATCCGCAGAATACGCGCCGGCGCAAACTTGGCTACTTCCCGCGGCGCTCGGCGCGTATCATTTGGCGCCGCGCGAACCTACTTCTGCGCTCCGCGCCTACGTTCCCGCGTCTCTCGATGAATTCGCGCGCAAGCTGGCCGCTCAAGGCGTCAGCCAGGCCGCGCTGTCGCGCGTGGTGTATCCATGAAAAAGCCCGTTGCGACAAATCGCGAATCGCTTCCCGCATGCGCCGTGCTGCTCGCGGGCGGACGTGGCACTCGTTTCTGGCCGCGCAGCCGCACCCGCACGCCGAAGCAGTTGCTGAATATCACCGGCGGCGAGAGCATGCTGCGCGAAACCGCCTCGCGCCTGGATCCGGTTTTCGCGCTGCGCGATTTCTGGGTGGTCACCAATATCGAACAAGCGGCTGCGGTGCGCCGTCCGCTTCGCGGAGTCCCCGCCGCGCACATTCTCGCCGAGCCTGTCGGCCGTAACACCACCGCCGCGACTGCGCTCGCGGCAATTCATTTGCAACACGAACACGGCGACGCGCTTATGACCGTCCTGCCATCGGACAGCTACGTCGCCGACGCTGCGCGTTATCGCCAGCTCGTGCGCGCGGCGCTCGATCTGGCGCGCGCACCCGGTAACTTGGTGGTTTTCGGCGTTCCACCCACGCGCCCGGAAACAGGCTACGGATACGTCGAAGCCGGACCCGCTACCGCGCGTGTTCGCGGCAGCCGCGCTTTCGCGGTCCGCCGCTTCACCGAAAAGCCCGCGCTACCGCTAGCGCGCCGCTACCTCGCCTCCGGAAAATACTTCTGGAACGCGGGAATATTTTTCTGGCGCGTATCCACGTATTTGGATTGCTTGCGCCGCTTTCTCCCCGCCACGCACTCCGCGCTCATGCGCCTCGCCGAAACCATCGGCACGCCGAAATACGCGGCGGCGCTGCGGCGAATCTATCCCAGGCTCGAAAATATTTCGGTGGACTATGCCATCATGGAGCCCGCCACTCGCTCGACCAGCGGCGTGCGCGTATCGGTGATTCCGGCCAAGGTCGGCTGGAGCGACATCGGTTCGTGGAATGCCGTGTACGAATTGGTCGCGTCCAAACCCGGCGCAAATGTTTCCGCCAGCCCGTCCTTCACATTGGACGCCAAGGGAAATTATTTCTGGGCGCCCGGAAAATTCATCGCCGCCATCGGCGTGCACGATCTCGTCCTGGTGGAAACAGACGACGCCATCCTGCTCTGCCCGCGCGACCGCGCCCAGGACGTCGGCAAAATCGTAAGATATCTCGAGCAGCAGAGACTCGCGCGCCTGCTGTAGCACCCGCCATCTTGGCGCGTCGTGTAAGCTGTATTTTTCGCCCTCGCAGCTTCCCGCCGCAAATTCCTTCGCTTATACTGGTTTACCGTGAGCAGCATTCAATTTGGCACCGACGGCTGGCGCGCCATCATCGCCGAAGATTTCACCTTTGAGAACGTGCGCAAAGTGGTGCACGCGATTGCGCGTTACGCGGTGCGCGCGGAAAAACCCGGCGCCGGCATCCTGGTTGGTTACGACACGCGCTTCGGGTCGGAACGATTCGCACGCGCCGCCGCCGAAACGGTTTGCGCTGCTGGAATTCCCGTGTGGCTCGCCGCTGAGGCCGCGCCCACGCCAGCGCTTTCCTTGCTCGTGAAACTGCGGGGCGCCGCCGGCGGAATACAGATCACCGCCAGCCACAATCCGTGTCCTTGGAACGGCGTAAAATACAAAGCCAGCTACGGCAGCTCTGCTTCGCCCGCCATCGTCGCGCAAATTGAATCCGAGCTTGCAAAAGTCCTGCGCGACGGCGTGCCGTCTCTTCCGCCGCGCACGGACCTGCTTCATTCGCTCGACGTGCGCGCGCCATATCTGGAATCGCTCGACGCCCTGGTAGAATGGGATCGCCTGCGCGCCGCTAAATTCCGCTTCGTGATTGATCCCATGCACGGCGCCGGACGCGGCCTGTTGCGCGATCTGTTCCGCCGCCATGAAATCGTCTGCGAAGAAATTCGCGGCACGCGCGATCCGCTTTTCGGCGGCGTGAATCCCGAACCCATCGAACCGCACATCGCAGCGCTACAACGTGCTGTGGTGCAAGGCAAATTCGACGCGGGCTTCGCGCTGGATGGCGATGCCGACCGCATCGGCGCAGTGGACCGCGACGGCTCGTTCATCAACCCGCACCAGATTTTCGCGATCCTGCTTTGGCATCTCGCCGGCACGCGCAAAATTGAAGGCGCAGTCGCCAAAACTTTTTCCACCACGAAAATGATCGACAAGATCGCCGCGAAATTCGGCCGCCGGGTTTGGGAAACTCCCGTCGGCTTCAAATATATCTGCGACCGCATGTTGGAAAGTGACATCCTGCTGGGCGGCGAAGAAAGCGGCGGCATTGGAACTAAGCTGCACCTGCCCGAGCGCGACGCGACCGTGAACGCGCTGCTCCTCGCCGAAGTAATGGCCTGGCACGGAAAGAGCCTCGGCGAACTCGTAGCGATGCTGCACGCCGAATTCGGCGAGCATTATTACAACCGCGTGGACCTGCACGTGAAAAACGGCCAGAAGGAAAAAGCCATCGGCCATTTTTCCTCACCGCACCTTCAGCGGCTGCTCGATTGGCCCATCAGCCGCCGCGAAAACCTCGACGGCATCAAAGTGTACCTCGACGATATCGGCTGGCTGATGCTGCGCGCTTCCGGCACCGAAAACATGCTGCGGATTTATTCCGAAACCACGCGCCCGGAGACCACCAAGTGCGTGCTCGATGCCGCTGTAGCGCTGGTACAAAAATTGTAGGCAACATGCAGCAAGCTTTCCGGGGCGGTGGCCCGCTGCAAATGCCATAAGGAGAATGGCGATGGAATCAGTAAACCTGAACGAAAAACTGTCCCGCGTAAGCGAACACTGGAGCCCCAAAATCGTCGGCGAGCTGAACGATACCTATATAAAAGTCGTGAAGTTCACCGGCGAATTCCTCTGGCACCATCACGACGACGAAGACGAGATGTTTCTGGTGGTCAAAGGCCGCCTGCGCATGCGCTTTCGCGATGGCGAAGTCGCCGTGCTACCGGGTGAATTCATCATCGTCCCCAAGGGCGTTGAGCATATGCCCGTCGCGGACGAAGAAGTTCACGTAGTGCTGATCGAGCCGAAATCAACTCTCAACACGGGAAACGTCCGCAACGAGCGCACCCGCGTCGAACTGCAACGCCTTTAAACCGAAACAATTTTTCAGCCATTACCGAAGCGCTACTTGCCGCGCCGTGCAACCACGGTTTATTTCCCGAAGGCAACGGCGGAAAGAGCTATCATTCATCTCGCGCGCGCCCGTTGCCGGGCCGGGCTAGAAAGCGGAACGACATGAATCGCCGACTCTACACGCTCGATGTTTTCACCACCAAGCGCTTCGCGGGAAATCCGCTCGCGGTCGTCACCGATGGCGACGGAATTCCCACCGCGAGAATGCAAGCCATCGCACGCGAGATGAATCTTTCCGAAACTGTTTTCATCCAGCGGCCCACGAATAATCGCGCGCTCGCGCGCCTGCGCATCTTCACCACGACGCGTGAGCTGCCGCTGGCCGGCCATCCGGTGATCGGCGCGTGGTTTCTGCTTGCCGAGCTCGGCGTCGTCCCCGCCTCCGAAGGAAGCGTGCACATCCTGCAGCAAACAGGCGCCGGAATTCTTCCCGTGGAATTAGCTTTTCACAACGGCCGGCCCGTGCGCGTCACCATGACGCAACGGCCTGCGCGTTTCACGCGGGCGCCGTTCACGCGCGCGGCGCTCGCCACCGCGCTCGGATTGAAGCCCAGCGACCTCGCGCCTTCGCTGCCCATCGAATTCGTCTCCACTGGGATTTCCAACCTGATGGTTCCGGTGAGCCGCCGCACGGTGCTCGCGAAAATCCAGATGAACTTGCGCAGCCTGGCGCATCTGGTTTCGCCGCACGGCACCATGGCGTATTGTTTTGCGCTGAATGGACGCGGACGCGCCTACGCGCGCGGCATGGTTCCCTGGGGGACGATCGAAGATCCCGCAACAGGCTCCGCCGGCGGCTCGCTCGGGGCGTACCTGATGCATCACGGCCAATTGCAACACGCGGAGCGATTGCAAATCACGCAAGGCGTGGAAATGGGCCGCCCCAGCGAAATCCACGTGGAAGTGATGGTGGATAAGGGAAAACTCACGCCGAAAGTCAGCGGGTCGGCCGTGCGCATTTTCGAAGGCCACATCGAGGCGTAGGCGAAGTCTACTTCTTGGCGGGATGCGGCGCCTCAACGCTCTTGCTCGCGGCATCCAGGATTCCGTTGAGGAAAGCCGGGGATTCCGCCGAGGAAAATTTCTTCGCCAGTTCCAGCGCCTCGTCAATCACCACTTTCACGGGCGCAGTGCCGAAGCGCAATTCGTAAACCGCCAGGCGCAGGATGCTGCGGTCCACCGCCGCCAAGCGCTCGAGTTTCCAGTTTTCGGAAAGTTTTTCGACGGTCTTGTCGCTCGTGTCCACCGCGGATACCGCGCCTTCGAACAATTGATTGGCAAATATACGCGTGGAATCCGCCGCGCGCGCCTGCTTCCAGAAATGCTGCTCCACCAGCGACGGTTTACGCCGAGTCATATCCCACTCGAAAAGCATTTGCAGCGCGAACTCGCGTGATTTGCGGCGCAGCGTCATGCTAACGGCGCCGCCCGCGACGCGCAGCACTCTTCGACCCGCCGTTGGATGCCGCGCCGGACGTGCCGGCAATCTTGCGCACCAGTTGCGCCATTTCCACAGCCGCGAGCCCGGCCTCATAACCTTTATTACCCGATTTCAGCCCGGCGCGATCAATCGCTTGTTCTAGCGTATCGCACGTCAGCACGCAAAAAATCAGCGGCACGCCGGTATCGAGCTGCGCCAGTTGAATGCCGCGCGCCGTTTCCGACACGACCACATCGTAGTGCGAAGTCTCGCCGCGCAACACGCAGCCAATGCAAATGATGGAATCAAAGCGCTCGCTCGCCGCCAGTTTTTTCGCCGCTATCGGAAGCTCGAACGATCCGGGAACGCGCACAATCTGTAGCTGCTCTTCTGCCGCGCCGGCCTGCTGCAAGGCATCGAGCGCCCCAGCCAACAACCGGTCCGTAATGAAATTATTGAACTGGCTCGCGACCACTCCAATGCGCAGCCCCGCCGCGCTCAAACCACCCCGCATATTCGCCGGCTTCAATTTGTCCGCCATTCGTCAGCGCCCCTCGAATTTCGGCGGCCGCTTCTCCAGAAACGCACGCGTGCCTTCGCGCATGTCCTGCGTCGCGCAGCACAATCCGAAAAGCGTGGCCTCCAGGTACAAACCCTCTTCCTGCGGCATTTCCATCCCGCGCTCCACGGCTTCCAGCGCGTACTTCACGGCTAGCGGCGCGTTCGCGATAATTTTTCTGGCGATCGCTTCCGCCGTCGCGAGTAGCTCGGCCGATTCCACTACGCGATTCACCAGCCCGACGCGCAACGCTTCGTCGGCCGCAATCATTTCACCTGTCAGAATCAATTCGTGCGCCACGCCTTTACCGCACAAGCGCGGCAGCCGCTGCGAGCCGCCGTAGCCCGGAATAATTCCCAGCTTCACTTCCGGCTGTCCCAGCTTCGCGTTGCGGCTGGCGACGCGCAGCGTACAGGCCAGCGCCAGCTCGCAGCCGCCGCCCAGCGCGAAGCCGTTGATCGCGGCGATCGCGGGTTTCCCCAACGTCTCCAGCCGGTGAATAATTTCCTGGCCATACAAAGTAAATTCCCGGCCGTTCACGGGAGTCTGCTGCGAAAGCTCGTTGATGTCCGCGCCGGCGATAAAAGCTTTCTCGCCTGCGCCGGTGAGAATCAGGACGCGAATCGCATCGTCTGCGCGCACTTTCTTCAGGCAATCGCCCAGCTCGTCCATGGTTTTGCGGTTCAGCGCGTTCAGCACGTTCGGACGATTAAAAGTGATGCGCGCAATCTGCTCGCTCACTTCGAACAGTAAATTATCGTAGGCCATATCTTCCTTGCTGTAAGTTTCCGGATTTTAACACTGGTATGGTACCCGAATCGGCTCCGCTTTGCCGCGTTATGCAGCCGCGCTTAAGCAACCGATTCGACAATCACCGCGATCCCCTGCCCGCCGCCAATGCACGCGCTAGCTACGCCATAGCGCGCGCCGCGCCGTCGCAATTCCAGCAACAAGCTCAAGACCAATCGCGTTCCGGTGGCCGCCAGCGGATGGCCCAGCGCGATCGCGCCGCCATTCACATTGGTCTTACCACGACTCAGTCCCAGCACTTTTTCCACCGCCAGGTATTGCGCCGCGAACGCTTCGTTCACTTCCACCAGATCCATCTGTTCTAGCTTCAAACCCGTTAGCGCCAGCGCTTTCTGGATTGCCGGCACCGGACCGATTCCCATGATCTGTGGCGGCACGCCCGCCGTCGCCCAACCGACGATTTTCCCCAGCGGTTTCCAGCCGCGCTCTTTCGCGATCTTCGCGTGCGTCACTACCACCGCCGCCGCGCCATCTACGATTCCGCTGGCGTTCCCGGCTGTCACGATGCCGTCTTTGCGAAAGGCCGGCTGCAGCGATTCCAGGGCTTCCATGGTCGTTTCCGGGCGCCGGTGATCGTCTTCAGTCACCGTCGTCGTCTTTTTCCCCTTCTTTACCTCCACGGGGACAATCTCGTCTTTGAAATGTCCGGAACGGAATGCCGCTTCCGCCGCCTGCTGGCTGCGCAACGCGTATTCATCGGACGCGCGGCGCGTGATTCCTTGCTCGGCCGCCAGATTTTCCGCGGTTTCGGACATGCTGAATCCGCAATAGGTGTCGAACAGTCCGGACATCAGCGAATCTTCCAGCTTCCCTTCGCCCAGCCGGAAACCAGCGCGGGCACCGCGAATCACGTGCGGGCATTGCGACATATTTTCCATCCCACCGGCCAGCACCACCCGCGCTTCGCCCAGCAGGATCCTTTGCGCGGCTTGCGTGATGGATTCCATTCCCGAACCGCACAGACGATTCACGGTAACTGCCGGCGTTTCCACCGGCAATCCAGCTTTCAGTCCCACGTGGCGCGCACCGTAGAGCGCGTCGGCGCTGGTCTGCATCACGTTTCCAAAAATCACGTGATCAAAGTCCGCAGGCTCCGTGCCGGCGCGGCGAATCGCTTCTTTGCTAGCTGCTGCTCCCAATTCGATCGCCGCGGTGCTATCGAACGCACCCATGTAGCGGGCCATCGGCGTGCGTGCTCCGTGCAAAATCACAGCATCAGTAATGAACATGTGTCCTCGGGGTGATTCGAGATTAAGGTGTGGAAAGCGCTACGAGCGTGTCGCCGCCGCGTTGCCGCGCATCTTCGAGCCCAGCTTCGGCGCGATTGATCCATTCGGTGACGCGATCTTCGGTTTCGTCGCCGGGGCGTGAAGAAGCTTCAGCCACTACGGCGCTGATCGTCAAATCCGGTGTGCCCCACGACGGCCGCACCGACCCAGCCAGCTGGCGCAGTTTTTCCCCCAGCGCGCGCGCATTGTCCAGCGATGTATCCGGCAAAATGAACGCTAGCGACCAAGCAGTATACTTCACGGCAACATCAGTCTGGCGAATCGCGGAAGAAAGCGCGCGCGCCAGTTGTTCGATGTAGTGATCCACCGCCGCGTCACCGTGCTGACGCAGCAAATCGCCACCGCGATCCACGTGCACCACGATCAGTGAAATCGCGGTATTCTGCGCTCGGGCGCGATTTGATTCCACCAGCAGACAATCAATATAGGCTCCGCGATTCAGCAACCCGGTCTTTTCGTCCGCCACCGCCAGAGAACGCACCAGCGAACGCAGCCGCGTGTGATTCACCGACATCACCAGCTGATCGCCCACGGCCTGCAGAAAATAACTTTCGTTCGGCTTCCATTTCCGCCCGCGCGCGTCGCCGATCAACAGCGCTCCGGAAGGCGCCTGCGTCTCCTTGTCCGTCAGCATCACGCCCAGCGCCGATTCCAGGCCCAATTCCCGCAACGAGGGCAAGCTGGCCGCCTGCAATTCCACTCCGCCCATGGAATCGGGCGTCACTTGCGTCACCATTCCCACG
>Ga0070761_10003012_pt1 | contig 10207 bp, 9 predicted proteins | sample HubBroMetageREF1_FD_66724 | JGI IMG/M metagenome (GOLD analysis project Ga0070761, IMG submission 66724) | Reference soil microbial communities from the Hubbard Brook experimental Forest, New Hampshire, USA - Hubbard Brook CCASE Soil... | ecosystem: Environmental > Terrestrial > Soil > Temperate... | reverse complement strand
GGACTGATCGCTTCGCTTGCACTTCCTTTAGCCGCAGCACTCCTTCAGTTCAATACACCTGGACCGTTTATTGTCATCACTCTCAGCGTTCTCTTTCTGCACGTCGTGTCCTCCAATCTTCTTATTCCGAAATTTATTGCCACTCGCGTGAGCATCGGGCCGGTGGCGGCGACGGTGGGGATTCTTTTCTGGGGATGGTTGTGGGGCGTGATGGGCTTGCTGCTGGCGGTGCCGCTGACGGCGCTGGTGAAGCTGGTGGCGGATTTGCATCCGTCGTTATGTCACGTGTCCAACATGCTGGCGCTAACGCCGCGTCCGATTCCACGCTGGGCGCGATACGGCGAAACAGCTTTGGAGCGGGCGATTCCCTACTTGCGGGGCCGTCCGGGAATGAAATCTGGAGGAAGCGTCTAGTCGATTTCAAATTTGAAATTTCAGATTTCAGGGCGAAATGTCGGTCCAAGGACGCGCGTGGGAGACGAAACGGGTGTATGATGACGCGGTTTCGGACCCACCCCCGGGAACCCAAATCCATTACAGGAGAAACTATGAAGAAGAGGACGATTTTGTTGACTGTGGCGACGCTGCTCGCTGGCGCGGCAGTGTGCTTCGCTGCGGACAACCCGTTTATGGGCACGTGGAAGTTGAACGAGGCGAAATCGAAGATCGCCGCAGGCGCCGGGAAAAATAATACGGCCGTATACGAAGCCGCGGGCGACAGCATCAAGGTCACCGTGGACGGCGTCGACGGCAAGGGCAACGCCACGCATAGCGAGTGGACGGGCAAGATCGACGGCAAAGATTATCCTGTGAGCGGCGAAGCGAATGCGGACACGCGGTCGTACAAGATGATCAACGCGCACACGTTGGAACTGACCCAAAAGAAGGGCGACAAGGTTACCGAGAGCGGCCGCATCGTGGTCTCGGCGGACGGGAAGACGCGTACCGTCACCGTCAGCGGAACGGATTCCATGGGCATGAAGACGAGCACCGTGGCGGTGTACGACAAGCAGTAGCCAGCCGATTCACGAAACCCTGAGGACACGGAGAAAATCCAGAGGGCACAGAGGACGGCTCAAGGCCACGAACAGCAAGTTGCGAAAACGAAAGCCCCGGCAATCGCGCCGGGGCTTTTTTTTGTTTGTTGCGGCCGCGTTGGCGAACGCCATGGCGGGTCTCGACCCGCCCCTACAACGGGAGGCAGAGGCGGGCACGGCCCGCCACGGCGGATCTGCGACATGCCGTGCCCCTACGGAGAAAATGCTAGCCAACGGGATGGGGTCAGGCGATGGTGCGGCCGACGGCGGTGGCGATCACGCGGCTTTCGGCCATGAGTTGCGCGAATTGGTCGGGATAGAGGGACTGAGCGCCGTCGGAAAGGGCGCGCTCCGGGTCAGGATGAACTTCGATCAGGAGGCCGTCGGCGCCGGCCGCAACGCAGGCGCGAGCCATGGGCGCCACTTTGTCACGCCGGCCGGTGCCGTGCGACGGGTCGGCAACAATCGGCAGGTGCGAGAGCTGCTTGATGACGGGAATCGCGGCGATGTCGAGCGTGTTGCGCGTGTAAGTTTCGAATGTGCGAATGCCGCGCTCGCAGAGAATCACTTTGTAGTTGCCGCCGGACATGATGTATTCGGCGCTGAGCAGCAGCTCCTCGATTGTGGCGGACATGCCGCGCTTGAGGAGGACGGGCCGGTCGATTTCTCCGAGGGCGCGGAGGAGATGATAGTTCTGCATGTTGCGCGCGCCGACCTGCATGACGTCGACGTAGGGCAGCATCACTTCCACTTGCGACGGATCCATCACTTCGCTGATGACGAGGAGGCCGCTGGCGTCGGCAGCCGCGCGCATGAGCTTCAGACCTTCTTTGCCGAGACCCTGAAAGCTGTACGGCGATGATCTGGGCTTGAAGGCGCCGCCGCGCAACAATTTGGCGCCGGCGTCTGCGACGCGCTTCGCGATACTGGTGATCTGTTCGCGCGACTCGACCGCGCAGGGTCCGGCGGCGACAATCACTTCCGTGCCGCCGATGGCGACGCCGTTGCCAAGCGGGACCACCGAGCCTTCCGGGCGGCAGCTTCGCGCGGCCAGCTTGAAGGGATGCGAAATCTTCACGATTTCTTCTACGCCGGGCGCGGCCTGGAGGGCTTCGAGTTCGCTGCGGTGCTTGTTGCTGTCGCCGACGACGCCGATCACGATGCGCTCCTCGCCGCGGATCAGGTGCGCGTGGAAGCCGCACTCTTTGATTCGCGCCACGACGTGGTTCACTTGCTCTTCGGTTGCGTTACCAAACATATTGACGATCATTTTCCCGGACCTCGTTCTTCCCTATGAGTTTTTGGCGGCTGAAACTCGCGCCGACTTATACGAACCAAGAATGCGCAAACCGACTACCAGTGCTTCCAGCTCGACCAGTGCGGACTGCGTGGCCGCGCCGTGCGTGGAGGCTTGCAAGTCCAAATAAAAGCGGTATTGCCACGGAGAGCCATGCACGGGACGGCTCTCGATCTTCATCAGGTTGACGCCGCGGTTCGCGAATGGCGCGAGCGCGTGATAGAGCGCGCCCGGGCGGTGATCGAGTTCGAAGACGAGAGAAAGCTTGTCGGCATCGGCCGGAGCGGGGCTGGAAGGCGAGAGCAAAAGAAAGCGAGTGTAGTTCTCGTCGTTGTCTTCCAAGTGCTCACGCAATATGGCGCCGCCGTAAATTTCCGCGGCGCGTCTGCCGGCGATGGCGGCACGGGTGCGATTCCCCGAGCGAATCACATCGCGGACGCTTCCGGCGGTGTCTTCCGCGACGGCGCGCTTGAGGCGCGGATGAGCGGCAAAAAACTTCTCGCACTGCGCCAGGGCGACAGGATGCGATTCAACGACGGCGATCTCGTCGAACGATGCGCCGGGGCACGCGATCAAATTGTGCGCGATGGGAATAATCACTTCCGCGACGATTGTCAGGCGGCTCTCAACGAGCAGATCGAAGGATCGGTGCACCGAGCCGGCAAGGCTGTTTTCGATCGGCGCGAGGGCGTAGTCAGCGACGCCGTCGCGAATGGCTGCGAACATGGCCTCGAAAGTGGGGCGCGGGACAAGCCGGACCTGTTCGCCGAGAAGTTCGACGATGGCTTGTTCGCTGAAGGCGCCGCGTTCACCCTGAAAGGCGACGCGCGCGTTGGGCTCGACGTTCATACGGCTGCCAGGTTGCGGCGCTTCGAGGCGCGTCTGCCGCCGCCTTTGGTTCGCTTGGCGACTCCGTAACCGTTCAGCACTTGCGTGCGGATGGACTCGTCCAAAATCACCTGGTAGATCTTCCCGATGGCCTTGCCGTCGAGGGGACCAGGATTCAGACCCTTCATGCGGTTGAGGATTTCGCGCTCGCGCTCCGGCACGCGAAGAACGAGACCCGCCTCGCCCTTCAGCCGGCCCACTTCGAGGGCCAGCTCGGTGCGGAGGTTCAGCAGGTGGAGCATCGCAGTGTCAATTGCGTCAATCTTCCTGCGCCAATCGTCGATCTTCATCGGTGCCTCCGCGTGTGGCTTCAGGGGCTGAAGCCCAGTTGCAAAGGTGGGCTTTACGGCGGGGCTGCCCTTCCTTCGTCAGGGTAAAAAGGCCCGCCCTTCCAAGCAAAAAAAAGGCCGCGTTCCTCGCTGGAGGTCCGCGGCCGGTTCTTCGAAACTTTGTGCGGCTTTAACTCTTCGATTTCACCGCGCGCGTTTCGCCCGCCCGCTGCTCCGTAAAGGAGTAGCGGTAAGTAAAGGCGAAATTGTCATGGAACTGATGCATGGCGCGGCCCGTCTTTCCGTCTCGATTCGCGGAAATGCCGAAGTCGAAACGACACTATACGGAAGGCCATTAAATGGGTCAAGGCGAAAATCGCATAAGCGGGATTTATGACTTTTGCAAGAAATAGAAATTTGACTTATTCTGAGAGGTCCTGCTTACTAGGTGGAGGGAGTTTGCTTCGGCGCGACTTATTAGCCGCCCTGTAGTAGAACTTATCGTGCCGGGGCCACCCGTCTAGGCCGAGCCTGGACATGCGCCCCGCACCTGAACGCAGGTGGCGGGGCTTTTTAGTTTCCAGACACTTACTTAGGATAAAGGCAGTCAGGGTTATAGGGGCTGATTGAAATGCAGAGCGATGCAATCAAAAAAGGAATCTCACGAGCGCCCGCACGGGCCATGCTCAAGGCCACGGGCCTGACGGACGCCGACCTGGCGCGCCCGCTTGTGGCTGTGGCCAACACCTGGACGGAAGTAACTCCCTGCAATTTTCACCTTCGAACCCTGGCGGAAAGAGTGAAGGAAGGCATTCGCGCGGCGGGCGGCACGCCGATCGAATTCGACACAATCACGATCTCGGACGGAATCACGATGGGCACCGAAGGCATGAAGGCCTCGCTCGTGTCGCGCGAAGTGATCGCAGACTCGATCGAGCTGTTCGTGCGCGCGCATGCCTTCGACGCCGTGGTGGCCATCTGCGGCTGCGACAAGACGATTCCTGGCGTGGTGATGGCGCTGGCGCGGCTAAACATTCCGGGTCTGGCTCTTTATGGCGGCTCGATCCTGGCGGGGAATTTTCGCGGGAAAGAAGTGACGATTCAAGACGTTTTCGAGGCCGTGGGCGCGTGCGCGGCCGGCACGATGACCGTGAAGGAGCTGGGCGAACTCGAAGACAGGGCATGCCCGGGCGCGGGCGCGTGCGGCGGGCAATTCACAGCGAACACGATGGCGACGGCCATCACTTTTCTGGGGATTTCGCCCATGGGCGCGAATGAAATCCCAGCTACCGATCCGCGCAAGGGCAAGGCCGCGTTCGATTGCGGCAAAACGGTGATGAAGCTGCTGAAGGACGATATTCGCCCGCGGCAAATCATCACTCCGGCATCGCTGCAAAATGCGATCGTGTCGGTTGCGGCGACGGGCGGGTCGACGAACGCCGTGCTGCATCTGCTCGCGATTGCACGCGACGCCGAGGTGCCGCTGAAGCTGGATGAATTCGATACCATCTCTGTGAAAACTCCACTGCTTGCCGATCTGAAGCCCGGAGGCCGCTTCACTGCGCCGGACATGTTTCGAGCCGGCGGGATGCGGCTTCTTGGGAAGCGCCTCCAGGAAGCCGAGCTGCTCCAGGACGGCATTACCGCTTCGGGGAAAAGCCTGTTCGAGGAAATTCAAGGGGCCAGCGAAACACCGGGCCAGGAAGTGCTGCGCACCCTTTTGAATCCGATCAAGAAAGAAGGCGGCCTCGCAATCCTGCGCGGGACGCTCGCTCCGGAAGGCTGCGTCGTGAAACTCGCAGGGCACGAACGACTGAAGCACAAAGGGCCGGCGCGCGTTTTTGACTCGGAGGAAGAAGCGTTCGAGGCTGTGCAGAAGCGCCAGATCCAGCCGGGAGATGTGGTGGTGATTCGTTACGAAGGGCCCAAGGGCGGCCCCGGCATGCGGGAAATGCTCGGCGTAACCGGAGCGCTGGTGGGCCAGGGTTTGGGTGAATCGATCGCGCTGATTACCGACGGACGATTCAGCGGCGCGACGCACGGCCTCATGGTGGGACATGTGTCGCCGGAAGCGGCGCGCGGAGGTCCCATCGCGTTTTTGCGCGATGGAGATATCATCAGGCTCGATGTTCGTACCCGGCGGCTCGACGTCGAGACCGATCTGGAACCGCGCCGCAAAGAGTGGAAACCGCCGAAGCCACGGTACACAACCGGAGTGATGGCGAAATACGCGAGGCTGGTTTCTTCGGCTTCGGAAGGCGCAATCACGAGCGCCACGGCTTAGTTCTGACGATTTGAGTTTTGAAAGGGAGATAACAACATGGCGAAAATGTTTTGGGAGGATGATGCAAACCCACGAGCGCTGGAAGGCAAGCGCATTGCGGTGCTCGGATACGGCAGCCAGGGCCGCGCGCACGCGCTGAACCTTCGCGACAGCCATCTGAATGTGGTGGTGGGATTGCGGCGCGGCGGACCTTCGTGGAAGCAGGCGGAGCAGGACGGCTGGACGCTGGTGTCGCCTTCGGACGCCGTGAAAGGCGCAGATGTGATAGTGATGCTCGCGCCCGATATGGCGCAGCCGCCACTCTATCGAAACGACGTTGCGCCGAATTTGAAGGATGGCGCGATGATCCTCTTTTCGCACGGCTTCAATATTCACTATGGCCAGATCACCCCGCCGAAGAACGTTGACGTAACCATGGTGGCGCCGAAGGGGCCGGGGAATCTGGTTCGGCGTCAATACGAAGCCGGCCGCGGCGTGCCGTGTTTGGTGGCCGTGTTTCAGGACGCATCCGGACACGCATTCGACCGCACGCTGGCCTACGCCGGCGCGATCGGCGGCACACGGGCAGGCGTGATTCAAACCACGTTTGCCGAAGAAACCGAGACCGATTTGTTCGGCGAGCAAGCGGTGCTGTGCGGCGGCGCGCGCGAACTGATTCAGGCCGGATGGGAAACTCTGGTGAAGGCGGGTTACCAGCCCGAGGCGGCGTACTTCGAATGCCTGCACGAGCTGAAGCTGATTGTGGACCTGATCTACGAAGGCGGCATCGCGAAGATGCACCAGTTCGTCAGCGAGACCGCGAAATACGGCGACATCACGCGCGGTCCGCGCGTAATCGACGAGCACGTGCGCGAGAACATGCGAAAGATTCTGGAGGAAATCCAATCCGGAAAATTCGCGAAGGAATGGATACTCGAAAATCAGGCTGGGCGGCCGGAGTATTCGAGGCTGCTCGAACGCGACAAGAATCACCCCATCGAGAAAGTGGGCGAGGAGCTGCGGGCGCAGATGTCGTGGCTGAAGCCCGAAACTTCGAACGCGGCGAGGGGAAGCAAGTGAAGGGTACACAGATCTTCGTGAATCCTTTCGCGGGCACCGGCACTCTCTGAGCCATGTCGAACGAAATCCCGTTTCGCCGGGTGGCAATCATCGGGACGGGGTTGATTGGCGGATCGTTTGGCCTTGCGCTGCGGAAACACTTCCCCGCAATTTCCGTCGTAGGCTTCGACGATAACGAGGTTGCGGCACGCGCCGTCGCGCGCGGCGCCGTGCAAGAAACGGCGACGACAATCAAAGATGTGGTTCGCGGGGCCGATCTCATCTACGTGGCTCTGCCGATTGGCGCGACGATCGAAGCGTTGCCCGCTATTTCCGCAGCCGCCAGCAGCCAATCCCTTACCACTGACGCGTGCAGCACGAAGACCATGATCTGTCGCGTTGCCAAGATGCATTTCCAGAGCGGGGCGCGGTTCCTTGGCGGTCATCCGATGGCCGGGAAGGAACGGTCGGGAATCGAGAATGCGCGTTCTGAGATATTCACCGGTGCGCCATATGCCCTGATCGGTTCGGAGTCCGGCTCGGAGACGGAAGCGGACCCGCGGGCCCGTGCTTTTGCCGAGCTTGTCCGGCGAATTGGTGCAAGGCCGGTTTGGTGCGACGCCGAGACGCACGACTGGGCAGTGAGCATCGTCTCACACATGCCCCAACTGGTGGCTCTCGCGCTAGCGCGGGTCGTGCAGGATGAAACCGACGAGACGGGATTGCCGCTGAGTCTGGCGGGCAAGGGTTTGCAGGACATGCTGCGGCTGGCGGGGAGTCCCTACGAAGTATGGCGCGACATTTTCCTGACGAATCGCGAGAACATCACGCACGCGCTCGAACGGCTCGCGCAAGCCATCGACCACCTGCGAACGAACCTTTCAAGCAAAGAGCTTGAGGAAGAGTTTCGAGCCGCTAACAGCCTTTTCGAGGCGCTCCACAAGGAGCAACAGAAACGCCAGAGTTAGCGCCTCGAGCACGTCGGACATGCGCTGGGGACTCGAGAGCACTAAGACCACCGCCGGAACAACCAAAAGAGGCAGCCCGCAAGCAAAGCCGCTGACGGCAGAGTGAGCACCCAGGCAAGCGCGATATTGCGAACCGTGGACCATTGCAAGCCGCTGTGGTTCGCGGCCATTGTGCCGCCTATGCCCGATGAAAGCACGTGCGTGGTACTCACGGGCAAGCCGTACCTGTCCGCTGCCAGAATTGTGGCCGCTGTGACGAGTTCCGCGGCGGCGCCCTGGCCGTAAGTCAGGTGCGCTTTTCCGATTTTCTCGCCGACGGTAACCACGATTCGCTTCCATCCCACCATCGTCCCGAGGCCCAGCGCGAGCGCTACGGCTACCTTCACCCAGGACGGAATGAATTTCGTCGCCAGGTCGAGGTGGGATTTGTAATTCTTCAGCACGGCGGCATCCGCGGGAGAAATCACGGGCTTGCCGGACTTTTGCATCAGTCGCAGGGCCTCGCTGATTACGTACATGTCGTTGCGGACGTTGGCCTGATCGTCCGGCGGCACACTGGCCAAGGCCTTGTAGAGCACGGTTTCGTGCTCGATATCGCCGATGAGCTGCCGCATCGCAAGCATCGTGTTCGGCGTGAACTGCTTGGTGCGGATGTAATCCGTCACTTCGTCGCGCGTGTCGCCCACGATCGCCTGCGGGTCCACGTAGTGATTCACCGCGGTGATCGCCTGCTCGGACACGGCCGCAAAATCCTGGACCTGGTTGATTCCGACGGCGTGATTCAAGGCGTAAGCGGTGGGGACCGTGCCGATCAGGATGAGCATGATCAGTCCCATGCCCTTCTGTCCGTCGTTTGAGCCGTGGCCGAAGCTGACGCCGGTGCAGGTGAGAATCAGCAGGCAACGAATCCAGAATGGAGGCGGGTCGGTGCCTTCTGGCGCGCGATAAAGGCGAGGGTCGCGGATCACCACCTTCATCAGCATCAACAGGAGTCCGGCGCACACAAAGCCCACCACCGGGGATATGAGGAGCGAGCGAAATACGTTTCCGGCCTGGCCCCAATCGACGCCGCTCGTGTTGGTCTTCAACGACATGAGCTGATTGGCGAGGCCAACTCCGATGATCGAACCGATCAGAGTGTGCGAGCTCGAGGCTGGAAGTCCGAGCGACCACGTAGCGAGGTTCCAGATGATTGCGGATACCAGCAACGCAAACACCATGGCGAAACCGGCGCCCTTGCTCACCTGGAGGATCAACTCGACAGGCAGCAGCGAAACGATGGTGAATGCTACCGCGCCGGACGAAAGGAGCACGCCAACCAGGTTGCAAAAACCCGACCACACCACCGCGACATGCGGCTCGAGCGAGTGCGTGTAGATGACGGTGGCCACCGCGTTGGCCGTGTCGTGAAATCCGTTTACAAATTCGAATCCAAGGGCGGTGAGCAAGGCCAAGACCAAGAGGACATACGGCCACGCCGAAGTCACGTGCACACCGGAAATATCGGAAAGGAGCCGCGTCGCGATGTAGACAAGACCGCCGACCAGAATCAGGCCGAACGCCAGCTTGCCGAGCTTCCCCGGCGATTTCTTCAGCTTTTCCTGTATGAGAGTCGGTGGGGGCGTGAGTGTCCCAACCGGGGTTGCGGTGGTTTCGGCCATAGTTATCCCCTTGGAAAGCGACGTGCCGACGCACACTATCGGCGAATTGTGAACAAACGATGAACGAGGCGTGAATACTGAATGGCAACGGGACGACTGGCGGCGGGACCTTATTTCTTGTGCGGGGCGGGGCCGTCAGGAAGGCTGTCCAGACCCTGGCGAATCATGGCTACAAACGCGGAGGCGGAACGAGGCAGCGTGCGGTCGCGACGATAGACCAGCCCCAGTTCGCGCCACACATCCATGTCGGACACGGGAATCAATTTCGCTTTGCCGGCGCGGATTTCATCGCGGACGAAGCTTTCACTGATCAAAGACACACCGAGGCCCGCTACGACGAAGCGTTTGATCATTCCGACGCTCGGCAACTCCATGGAGATATGCAAGCGCGAGCGGTAGGGCCGGAACTGCTTGTCGAGGACTTGGCGCATGAAGCCTGTCTTTGGGTAAATCTGGGGCTGCTCGGCAATCTCGGCGGTGGTTACGGTTTTGTGCTTCGCGAGAGGATTCGTGAGACTCGTCATCAGCATGATTCGATCGCGAAAAATCGAGTGCACGCGAAGGCTGGGCGACTTGACGGGCAGGGTGACGATGCCGACGTCGACCGTTCCGTCTTCGATTTTCTCGATCACTTTGTGGCTGAAATTCCTGTAGATGCTGATCTGGACGTGCGGGTAGTGCTGGTTGTACTGAGCGAAGATATCGGGCAGAACGTAGAGGCAAGTGGCCTCGTTGGCGCCCACGGCGAGGGTGCCGCGCGGCGTG
>Ga0070761_10003011_pt1 | contig 10208 bp, 9 predicted proteins | sample HubBroMetageREF1_FD_66724 | JGI IMG/M metagenome (GOLD analysis project Ga0070761, IMG submission 66724) | Reference soil microbial communities from the Hubbard Brook experimental Forest, New Hampshire, USA - Hubbard Brook CCASE Soil... | ecosystem: Environmental > Terrestrial > Soil > Temperate... | reverse complement strand
GAGGCCGTTTTACGCGATGCGATTTTAGATCGCGTCCAAGCGGCGAAAACGGTGATGGTCTCAGCGGACGCGACCCGTGTAAATTTCACCGGCGCGGATTTGCGCGGGGCGGACATGTCCTTCGCCACGCTCGAGAACGCCCTGCTTTCGAACGCCAAACTCGGCGGCGCTTCCCTCTACGCAGTAAACCTTCGTAACGCTCAAATGCTCCGAGCCGATCTTTCCCGCGCGGACATGCGAGACATAAAAGCGGAGCACGCCATTTTATCCTTCGCCAGCCTGGAGCAGACGGATTTTTCTTCGGCCAAATTGATGGATGCGAACATGACTGGCGCTCAATTCAAAGGAACCATTTTGATGGATGCTGACCTTCGAAACGCGGACCTCCGCGGCGCTTTTTTCGGGGGAGCTATTTTTCGAGGCACGGATGTTACTGGGGCAAATGTAGCAGGCGCGGATTTGCGTGGAGCTCTCGGTTTGACCGCCGACCAAGTTTGCTCGACGCACGGATGGCAGGCTGCCCAGCTCGATGCGGACGTCCAGGCACAAACGCGCAGCCTCTGCGGCGCCGGCCACTAATTTCCGAAATCAGTCAGCCCCTGGCTACGGGGCATAACGCATCTCACAGCACGTTCTACTTTCTTCCCTGTATGGCGCGAGCTTGCCCATCCACTTACTCTTCCGTTGAGAATGAACGGTAATCCCGTTCAGAAGGGAGGTCGCTGACTGATGCCATTACTAACCGTAGTCACTGTTTTGATCGTTGTAGGAGTTCTGCTTTGGCTTGTCAACCGCTTCATACCCATGCAGGGAACGATTAAATCCATTTTGAACGCGGTCGTTGTGATTGTTGTGGTGTTGTGGCTTTTGAACGTATTTGGACTTTTCAGTTCCTTCTCGCATATTCGCGTTGGCGGGTAACCGAATCGCGAAGTCTTTCATTCGTTGCGCTGGGTAGAACTACTCTGCTTTCGACTGGTTGCGCAGCGCGGCGAGAATCCATTTCTGCAACACGATTCGGCAGTGCGGTTTCAGTTCGCGAAACTCCAGGCCCATCCCCGCGGCCGGTTTTACGTAGACCACTGTTCCCTTGGACTCAAAGTATTCATCTTCGTAGAAAATCTTCACGAAAACCGACGACAGTTCCGCGAAGGGCGCGAGCGTCTCAAGGTAACAGCCATGCAAGCTGATTTCGGTGGCCCGCACGGATACGGTCGCGCTCGGCGAATCCTCGGGAGCAACCTCTGCGGCGGCGTTCAACGAGAACCGGAATCCACGGCGGTCTGGGTTCATGGCTGGTAGCGTAGACCATTCCGATTACTGTTGTCGCTCGCTGGATGAAGATGCGGTCGCGAATCACTTAACAGCATCATCGAGCCTCAGACCTGGAGTTTGCGGAGGTAGGGAACGCTGGCTTTCATGAAGTCGAGGTTCATCTCGACAAAGTAGTTTTTCAGACCGCCGGTTTTCGCCGCGGTGAAGATTTTCTTCCAGTTCAGAGTGTCCTGACCTACTGGCGCTATTTTTTTCGTAGTCGCCGACCAGCCTTGCACGTGCATGGAGAAAAAGCGGCCGGGATATTTCAAGAAATATTCGGCGGCGTCGAAGCCGTCGCTGATCGTGGAGACCTGGAACTGGAAATTGACGAATCTGGGATCGAGCAGGCCGATCAGAATGTCGTAAGTACGTTTGCCGTCGACGGAAGAAACCTCGAAGCCTTCATTGTGCAACCCCTGCCGGATGCCGGCGGCCGCCGCTTTTTCTCCCATCTTGTTGTATTCATCGGCGGCGCGCTTCACATCATCCATGGTGGGATTTTTTGGACCGTCCAGGCTGGCGACTAGCATTTGCTGGAGTCCCAAGTCCTGCGCCCACGCGATGCGGCCCGCCTGATCTTTTCGGAGCTCGTCCATGCCGAAGTGCGAGCTAATGCAGGTAACGCCCCAATCGTTCAACATCTTTTTGAGCTCGGAGCCTTTGTATTTGGCCAAGCCACCGAAGCCGGAGTCGTCGTAGCCCACTGGCGAGCACAGTTCGATGTTCTGGAAGCCGGCGGCCGCCAGTTGTTTGATTGTGCCCGGGAAGTCTTTGGCGATGCCTTCTCTTACCGGCCACGTTTGGCAACCGATAGGCAGGCCAAGCGGATTGGCGTGGAGTTCGAACGCGCTCGAAGCGAGAAGGCTCGTCGCGGCTGCCGTTCTTGCGGCAGTTTTTAGAAATTCTCTTCTTGGGATTTCGGGCATTTTGGGCTCCTTGAGTTCGTTCGTCAGCATTGCAATTTTTGAATCGGGCGGGGTGAACCCTGCCCCTACCGAGCGTTCCGCGATACGCTTACTTTTCTTCGCCGAAGAGTTTGATGTCTTCGGGGCCTTCTTGAAGAGGGCCAGTATTGCGGCCCTGAACCAACTCCCGAATTTGCGCCACGATGTCCGGATTCGCCAGCGTCGTGATGTCGCCGGTATCCATGTGATTGGAAATCGCTGCCAGCACGCGGCGCATAATTTTTCCGGAGCGCGTTTTTGGCATGTCCGGGACGATGTGAACGCGCTTAGGCCGCGCGATCTTTCCGATGATCGTCTCGATCGTGGCGATCACTTTGTCCTGCATCGCTTTCGAAGGCAACACGCCCGGCTTCAGCGAGATGTAGACCTCCGGCACGCGCCCTTTGATTTCGTCCACCACCGGCACTACCGCCGCTTCCGCAATTTCTGGAATGCTCAAGCACGCCGATTCCACTTCCTTTGTTCCCAGCCGGTGCCCAGCGACGTTGATCACGTCATCCACGCGCCCCAGAATGCGGTAATAGCCGTCGGCCGGCAGCACGGCGCCGTCCGCCGCATAATACGGCCAATCGCGCCAGTTCTTGCTCTTCGGATCCTTGTTGTATTTCTTGTAGTACTGATTCACGAAGCGATCCGAGCTGCCCCAAATCGTCTGCATGATCCCTGGCCACGGATTGCGGATGCAGATGTTTCCTGCCTTGCCCGATCCTGGCTTTACCTCTTCTCCGTTTTCGTCCCAGATCACCGGATAGATCCCCAGCACCGGTGGCCCGGCGCTCCCAGGCTTCATTGGATCCATTGCCGGTTTCGTGCTGCAGAGGAATCCTCCTGTTTCGGTTTGCCACCACGTATCCACGATCACCGCTTCGCCCTTGCCAACCGTTTCGTAATACCAGCGCCACACTTCCGGCTCGATCGGCTCCCCCACCGTCGTCATGTGCTTGAAGTGGTAGTTATATTTTTTAGGTTCATCGCCGCCAGCCTTGCGCAACATGCGGATTGCAGTGGGAGACGTGTGGAAGATGTTGACGTCCAGTCGCTCGGCAATCCGCCAGGGCCGCGCCGCGTCGGGGAATTGGGGCACGCCTTCGTAGAGCACACTGGTCGCTCCCAGCGCCAGCGGGCCGTAAACAATGTACGAATGGCCGGTGATCCACCCAATGTCCGCCATGCACCAGTACACATCCTCGGGATGAATGTCCTGGTAATACTTGGAAGTGCCCGCGGCATACGCGAGATAGCCTCCGGTGCGGTGCTGGCAGCCTTTGGGTTTTCCCGTCGTGCCGCTGGTGTACATCAGGAAGAGCGGCGCTTCGGCATCTTGCGAGACTGGCTCGACCGTCTGCCCACGGTAGTCCTTCAGGACGTCTTCTACAAAATAATCCCGCCCCGAAATCATCGGCGATTCGGATCGGTAATGGCCTTGGTAACGCCGCCAGAAGAGGACTTTGTCGATGTGCTGGCCCTCTTTCTTGGCCGTTTCCACGGCGATGTCCGCGCTCGGTTTGTGATCCACCCATTTGCCGTTGCGGTGATAGCCGTCGGCATAGATGAGGATGCGACTGCCGGAATCGGCGGCGCGTAAGCCACAGGCCTCCCCGCTGAAACCGCCGAAGACCACCGAGTGAATTACGCCGAGCCGCGCGCAAGCCAACATGGTAATCGGCAGCTCGGGAATCATCGGCATGTGAATGGTGACGCGGTCCCCGGTTTTGAGACCGGCAAAATCGCGGAGCATGGCGGCAGCTTCATTCACGCGCTTGTAGAGTTCCTGATAGGTGATGACGGTGGCGGTTTCGTCTTCGGGTTCGGGGACGAAGATCAGAGCGGCTTTGTTTTTGTGTTTGGCGAGATGGCGGTCGACGCAGTTGTAGCAGGCGTTCAATTTGCCGCCGACAAACCATTTCCAGAATGGAGGGTTCGAGGTGTCGAGAGTCTTGCGCCATGGCTTGTCCCAGTCCAGAAGCTTTGCGTAGATGTCGAAACATCCCGGGAAATGCTTTTCACTGAATTTTTTTACAAAAGCTGGGTCGGCGAGATTGGCTTGGGCTTTGAATTTCTTGGAGGGATAGAAATATTCTTCCTCTTTCCAATGGACCGCGATTTGCGCTTCCGTCAGTTTGCTTTTGCTCTTCGATGTCTTCGCGTTTGTCTTTTCGCGAGCTTTGGCCACGGCGAGAACTCCCCTTCAAAGATCGATTTCGGTTGTGACTCTACAAAGAAGGACTGCTCGGTACGGGCAAACTCATATCCTTGAGGAGACGAGTTTGCCCGCCAAAAATGATGCTCCCACGCAGGCGCGGGAGTCAATGCGCGCGGCCATGTGGAACGCCTGGGCGCTGCTACTTCATGCCGCCGACTTCATCCCAAATCTTGTGGCCGTAGGTTTCCTTCAGCAGGATGCTTCCTAAGACCAGAGTAATGCTGGCGACAATCATCGGGTAGTAGAGACCGGCATAAATGTTGCCTGTGGCCGCGCATACAGATAGCCCGATGAGAGGCACCAGGCCTCCGAAGACGCCGTTGCCGATGTGATAAGGCAACGATAGAGAGGTGTAGCGTATTTTGGCTGGGAAGGCCTCGACCAGATAAGCCGCAATGGGCCCATAAATCATGCAAACGTAAACAACTTGAATGAAAACGAGCAGCACGAGCAGGGGGACGTTTGGATTGGGAGCTTCCTTCGCGGCAACCAGCGCACCGTTCGCATCCGTGGTCATAGGCGTCAACGCGATGGCTCCAGTAACTTTGTTCTTCTGCGACTTGACGGTCACGATGTTGTTTCCCGCTGCGGCAGTCATTGCCTTATAGATGGGGATGTAAGTTGTTATGGCTAGCAGGCAGGCGAGCATCATGAGCCATTTGCGCCCGATCTTGTCGGACAGCGAACCGAAGAGCGTGAAGAAGGGCATGGCGCATAGCAAAGCTATGGCTACGATGATGTTGGATGTTTTGCCGTTCACTTTGAGCACGGTCTGGAGATAAAAGAGCGCGTAGAACTGTCCGGTGTACCAGACCACGCCTTGACCGGCGGTCGCGCCGAAGAGGGAAATCAGGACGCGCTTCAGGTTGTCCCATTTTGCAAAAGCGTCGGTGAGCGGCTGCGTGGACGTCATACCGGCGCTCTTGATTTGGGCGAAGATGGGCGATTCCTTCATCTTCAACCGAATATAGAGAGAGACGGTGACGAGCACGATGGAGATAAGGAAAGGAATGCGCCAGCCCCAGGCCTTGAAGTCGTCGGCTGACATGGCTTGCTGGGTGCCAAGGATGACGAGCAACGATACGAAGAGGCCGAGCGTCGCCGTGATCTGGATGAAGCTGGTGTAGAAGCCGCGCTTGCCATCGGGGACATGCTCGGCGACATAGACAGTTGCGCCGCCATACTCGCCGCCTAGAGCCAGCCCTTGCAAGACGCGAATGAGCAGAAGACAGATGGGCGCGAACCACCCGGCCGTCGCAAAGGTGGGGAGGAAGCCGATGAGCGCCGTCGCGCCCCCCATGATCGAGAGAGTGACGATGAACGCGTATTTGCGGCCTACAATGTCGCCGATGCGGCCGAAGAAGAGCGCGCCAAAAGGACGAACGAGAAAGCCGACAGCGAAAGTCGAAAGATAAGCGATCAGAGCTATGGTGTCGTTGCCAGCCGGATAGAATTTCGGGGAGAGAACGGCGGCGAGGCTGCCAAAAATGTAGAAGTCGTACCACTCGATCATGGTGCCGACCGCGGAGGCGAGAATTACCTTCGGGATGCTGTCGCTCCCTGCTCCGCTAGCCGGGACTACGTTTGCCTGACTGGCCATGCTTCCTCCTGTTGAAATGCAGACCGCGTATTTAATGCAGGCAGGGCGCACACGAACGCCCATCCAAGCGGCTGCGAGACACACTTTTGCCTGAGTTGTGATTCCTTCCTTTGAATCCCCCCTGTAACCCGCAAAGGATGCGAGTCAGGCATTCAGTGGCGGAAGGTTGGTAAATCTGACCGTTCATATACGGCCCGGCGCGCATTGTCAAGAAATGACTTAGACGCGACGCATGGCACAGCAGCGCCGCACAAGCATCCAGGGCAGAGGAGGGAGACACAAAGAGGTGCCGCTGGAGTGGGGAGCGGTAATCGTGATAAAAGATTTGCTTGAACATTCACAACGCCACCTTTCTGTTTTTTGCTGGGGCACTCGGCGGGGCTATTAACGCCGTCGCTGGGGGCGGCAGCTTCGTGGCCTTTCCGGCGCTGTTGTTTACGGGTGTGCCGCCGGTGCCGGCCAACGCCACCAATACTCTGGCGCTTTGGGTCGGAACAACCGCTAGCGGCGGCGCGTATCGCATGAAGTTAGACATTCCGAGGCGCGTGATGATCCCGCTGATTGTTACCAGCGTGATCGGCGGGCTGGCTGGTGCGATCTTGCTGATCAAGACGCCGGCGCAGACTTTTTTGAAAGTTTTGCCGTGGCTCTTGCTCGGCGCGACGCTGCTCTTTGCTTTTGGCAAACATTTGACGGGGAGGATTTCGGCGGGGATCTCGCACGATTCGAACAATGCGGCGGTTGTAGGCGCGTCTGTGTTCGAACTGCTCGTCGCGGTCTACGGCGGATATTTTGGCGGCGGAATTGGCATCATGAATCTGGCGATGCTCGCAGCGATGGGCATGACGGATATTCATGCCATGAATAAATTGAAAGTGTTGCTAGGCGGCGTGATCAATGGGGTGGCGGCGCTGACGTTTGTGATTACGCGGGCGATTTTTTGGCCGCAGGCGCTGGTGATGACAGCGGGATCGCTCATTGGCGGACTGTCCAGCGCACACTATGCACAGAAGCTGCCGCAATCGTGGATTCGCGCTTTTGTGATTCTGGTCGGTGCGGCGATGACGGTTTACTTTTTTGTGCGCGGATATCGTTGACGGGCCTCGGGCCAAAGAGAGAGATGGATAAGGAGCGAGCGATGAAGACGAATTATTGGGCGGTGCTTGTTTCCGCCGTGGCGTATTGGATTCTCGGCGGGCTTTGGTTTGACTTATTGTTCGGCAAGCAGTGGATGTTGCTCGAGAAAATGTCGCCGGAGCAAGCCAGTTCGGCGAATCCCGTGTGGATATGGCCGTTCATTCTCACTTTTCTGCTGAATCTGGTGATTGCGTTTGTGCTGGCGCAGATCTGCGTCTGGCGCAACGCGAACACGGCCGCGCGCGGGGCCGCGGTCGGCGTTTTTTTGTGGCTTGGAATTGTGGGTCCCATTGTTTACACCACGTATATGTACGAAATGCGGCCCGTACAGCTCTTCGCGCTTAACGAGTTTTATCCGCTGGTGGGTTTGTGTTTGATGGGCGCGATTTTGGGGGCGTGGACGAAAAAGGCAGCGTAGCGGAACGCGGCGGGAATTTTTATGAGTGTTGCAGGAATCCAGGACGGGCACGGCGTGCCGTGCCCCTACAATTTTGTGCCGCGGATGGAAGCGTCGATGAGTTGGATGGTGTGGACTACCGGCGTTGCTTGGCCCTGGCGGGCTAGGGAGGATTGCAGTTGGAGCAGGCAGCCGGGGTTGCCGGTGGCGACGACTTCGGCGTTGAGCGGGGTGATGAGTTGGGCTTTGCGATCGCCGAGGGCGTTGGCGGCGTCTGGTTGCACGAGGTTGTAGATGCCAGCGGAGCCGCAGCAGATGGCGGCTTCGGGGATTTCGGTTAGCTCGATGCCGGGAATATTTGAGAGTAATTGGCGGGGTTGCGAGCGGACGTTTTGCGCGTGTTGCAGGTGGCAGGAATCGTGGAACGCAACGCGCATGGGCAACGGATTTCTTGCGGCGCGCGGCGGTAGCTCGGTGAGAACTTCAGTGATGTCCTTGCACTTTGCGGCGAAGGCTTTGGCGCGATCGGCGTAATTGGGATCGTCGCGAAGCAGGTGGCCGTATTCCTTTACATTGGAGCCGCAGCCTGCGGCGTTGGTGACGATAGTGTCGACATTGACGCGCTCGAATGCGTCGATTGTTTTTCTGGCCAGCGCCAGAGCCCCTGTTTCTTCTCCTGCATGAACCATTAGCGCGCCACAGCAGGGTTGGTCTCTTGGCGCGACGACTTGGCAGCCTTCGGCAGCCAGGACGCGCATGGTGGCAGCGTTTACCTGAGGAAAGAATTCGCGCTGGACGCAGCCGAGGAGGAGGCCGACTCGCTTTCGCTGCGTGCATTGCGCCGGCGTGACTTCCGCGACGTGTTCGTTTTTCGCGAGCTGCGGCATGAGCGCTTCCATCGCTTGCAAGCGCTTTGGGAAAAGTTTTAGGAGGCCAATGCCACGAACTAGCGATTGCAGGCCGGATTTTTGGTAGGCCAGGAGCGGCCAACGAAGGAGGCGGAGGCGGTCTGGTCGCGTGAAGACGGCAAAGAGGAAGCGGCGATGGAGTTTTTCGCTGAGCGTGCGCGGGTGATGGCGTTCAATTTGGGCGCGAGTGGCTTCGATCAATTTTCCGTAGTCGACGCCGGAGGGGCACGCGGTCATGCAGGCCATGCAGCCGAGGCAGGAATCGAAATGGCTGACCCATTGCGGATTCATTGTGGCGTTGCCTTCGCTGGCGAGTTTCATCAGATAGATGCGGCCGCGCGGGGAATCCATTTCTTCGTTCCAGAGAACGTAGGTGGGGCAAACGGGCAAGCAGAAACCGCAGTGGACGCAATTTTCGATGATTTGTTTGGACGGCGGATGGTGCGCGTCAAAGGCGCTTGGTAGTGGATTCGCGTCAGGAAGAGTGGTCATGAAAGAGCGCTGCTTGCTGCCACTCGTGAACATAACCGAATGGCGGTGTTGCTGGCAAACGTCGATTGCGGGAAGAAAGAGGGAGAAAAGAAAGACAGAGAAAAGAAAGAAAGACAAAAGATAACGCAGAGACGCAGAGAATACGGAGCCGCGCAGAGCAGGATCCGAATCATTTTGGCGGCGTGGCCAGTGGGGGAGCGGCTTGGCGAAGTTCTTCGATGTCTTTAAGGATCGTGGAGACGAGGGATTCGGTGACGGCTTGGCCTTTCTCGCGCGTGGCGAGAGTGGGATCGCCCCAGGCGCCGGTCGGCGAATACGTGCCTTTGCCTTGCGGATCGCGAGTGAGCCCGCCCGGTTGATTGGGACTAAGATCGCGCGCGGCTTTTTTCATCCGCACGGATTCGGGCGCGATGTAGAGCATCATCGACGTTTCGATTTCGTCGGCGTGGGTGCCGCCGGATTGGCGAACTTTCTTTTCGACGGGATCGTCTTTGGTCAGATCCGTGTAATGAAGGAGGATGCCGTCTTTGGCGAGATCGGTGGCGGCTTGGGCGAGCGGACGCAGCGTGGAGATACCGGTGTTGAGGATGTAGAAGCGGCGTGGACCGTAGTGAGCGAGAGAATGGATGATACCGGTGAACATGGTGCGGGCCGTGTCCACGCTGAGAGAAGTGGAACCGGGATATTCGAGGAAGGCCGGATAATAGCTGTAGTTTATGGTGGGAGCAATGACGGTGTTTTGCGGAGCGGCGTCGAGCACGCGTTTCTTGAGATATTCCGCCATGAGGAAATCGTTGTTGAGTTGGAGATGGCGGCCGTGCTCTTTGGATTCGGCGCCAAGGGCAATCACGATGACGGTGTCGGATGTGAGGACTCGCTCGGCTTCGTCCCAGGAGAGAGTTTCGAGGAGGATGGCGGCGTTGGTGTGGGTGGCCTGCTGAACAGAGACTGCGGTTGCTGGCGATTGAGCTGAAGACAGAGTCGCGACAGTTAGCAGAGACAAACACCAAGCAACCAAGCGGAATGCCAATTTTTCAAGACGCCTCGAAGCAAGTACGAAAAACATTAGTGCACCTCGTGAGCGTTGCCTAAGAGGGCGCAATGAATTGCGCCCCTACAAGCCTTTGGTAGAGATTATCGGGCGATGGGGCCGGTTTTGATGCCGCTGTTGAGATCGTAGACGGCGCCG
>Ga0070761_10003009_pt1 | contig 10209 bp, 6 predicted proteins | sample HubBroMetageREF1_FD_66724 | JGI IMG/M metagenome (GOLD analysis project Ga0070761, IMG submission 66724) | Reference soil microbial communities from the Hubbard Brook experimental Forest, New Hampshire, USA - Hubbard Brook CCASE Soil... | ecosystem: Environmental > Terrestrial > Soil > Temperate... | reverse complement strand
GGAATTGTGCGAAGACGCACGACTGGTACGCCTATTTTGACGATAGTGGACAACTCGATCTCAAATTAGTTGCAAACCGCCCGCAGGGTGTGCCAATCTTGAGCCAACCATATGTGTTTTCGGATTCGTCAGATATCCAGCACCCTGTCACTCGTATGGATCGCCGCGCTGGCGTTGGGCCTTCCCGCCACGCTACCCGCGCAAACCATCACGGAGTATATCATCCCTACCGCCGGCAGCAACCCTTTCAGCATTGTGACGGGCCCAGACGGCGCACTCTGGTTTACCGAGTGGGTTGGGAATAACATCGGCCGGATTACAACCGATGGGGTATTCACTGAGTATCCCCTTCCCAACGCCAACAGCGAGCCTATTTGGATCAAACCGGGACCGGATGGCGCACTCTGGTTTACCGAACAGGCGGGAGACCGCATCGGACGCATTACCACCCAAGGAGCCATCACCGAGTATCCTCTGCCGCAGCCTACAAGTCTGCCGTGGAACCTCGGGGTGGGGCCGGATGGAGCATTCTGGTTTACCGAAAAAGCTTCGCTGCAAATCGGACGGATCACCATGGCCGGAGAGATTACGGAATACCCGGTGCCCCTTTCTCCCTGGGATATCGTGGCGGGACCGGATGGAGCGCTTTGGTATACCGAGCGAATCGACAATCAACTCGCGCGTATGACCACCGCTGGTGTAATCACCAATCAGTACGTATCCCCGACTCCCGACAGCTATCCGGATATGATCATCGACGGGCCGGGCGACAAGGAGTTATGGTTTACCGAACAATATGGCACGAAGATCGCGAGCTTGACCACCGCCGGCGTAATCACCGAGTATCCCGTGCCGACGCCCAACAGCCAACCCGGCGGTATCGCGGTGGGCCAAGATGGCGCCATCTGGTTCACGGAACACACGGGCGACAAAATCGGGCGCCTCACGCTTGCCGGAGTCATCACCGAATACCGGGTCCCCACAGTTAAAGCCGATCCCATGGTGATAGAGCCCGGCCCCGACGACGCTTTGTGGTTCACTGAGTTTTATGGCAATAAGATCGGACGCATCACCTACCCTTGACAATGGCCTAAGGTGGGACAGGCCTCCTGGCCCGTCCGCCGGCGCACGGCGATGACGGTCAAATTGAACAAAGATCTGTGGGCCAAGGTGGCCAAAGCGGCCGAAGCGGGCGGATATAGTTCGCCCCAGGAATTCATCGAGCACGTGCTGGAGCGCGAAATCGCCAAGCTCGCCGCCGACCAACCGGACGAGGAAGTCGTGCGCAGACTAAAAGGGCTCGGCTACATCGATTGATGCGTTCGCCGATGCTATCGCGGGCGCACACGTGGAGCTTGACGGCGATCGCGGTCTTCACCGGTGTGGCGTTGCTGTGGGTCTGGAAGCGGTTCTCCAATCGGGAACGCATCGCACTGGCCAAGCGCCAGACGCGCGCACAGCTTTATGCGATGCGTTTGTATGCCGACGATCCGGCGCTGATCTTCCGGGCGCAGGGGCGGCTCCTCATTTGGACCGGGCGTTATCTGGCGCAGATGCTGCGTCCCACTGCGGTAGCCGTCGCGCCGCTTTTTCTTCTGTTCCTGCAATTGGACAACATTTACGGGCATCGTCCACTGGCGCCAGGAGAATCGGCCATCGTGACCGCGCAGTTCGGCGGCCGCGCAGACGTGCGGACGTTGGACGCGGCCCTGGAAGGGCGGGGCGTGCTGGTCGAGACACCGGGCGTGCGCATATCCGAGCGGCGCCAGGTCTGTTGGCGCGTGCGCACCGATCGCCGGCTGGAGCCTGTGCCAACTGGCAGCGTGCTGCTGCATGTGCACGGAACTGCGGTCGTGCAAGCGGTCGAATGCGGGCACGGGCCGCGCATCCCGCTGGCCTTATGGAACGCTTCGCCGTCGATCGAGGTGTCCTGCCCGGCTGCCACACTAGACGTCTTCGGCTTCGGCATTGGCTGGCCCTGGTGGTTTCTAGTGGTGAGCGGGCTGGCGATGGCCGTGCTGCGCCGGCGATGAAGCCTGCCAGAGTGCCTGCCCCAGGGCTGCCTGTAACATTCGCCCCGCTTTGTGGCATCTTATACTGAGTACATATGAGCCAGGATCACCCGTCCGCCCTCGACCCGGCGGCGCCCCCCGAGAATCTGAGCAAGCCGGGGCCTTACCAGCCGCCCAAGCAGATCCGCAAAGCGCCTAAACGTTCCGGACACGCCTGGATCTGGCTGCTGATTCTGGCCCTGGTGGCGGTAGGCGCGTACTATTTCTGGTCCAGAAAGAGTACGGGCGCGGGAGGCGCCTCGGGAACGGCCGCGCAAGCGCAGAAGAAGGGCTTCGGCGCCATACCGGTGGTCACGGCGAAAGCGCGCAAAGGCAATATTCCGGTTTATTTAGTGAATCTCGGCGGGGTGCTCCCGATATCTACCGTGACGGTGAGGAGCCGCGTCGATGGCCAATTGATGGAAGTGCATTACAAGGAAGGGGATGTCGTTCAGAAGGACGCCCCGCTCATCGAGATCGATTCGCGGCCTTACGACGCCGCGCTGGTGCAGGCGCAAGGACAACTCATCCGGGACCAGGCATTGCTGGATAACGCCAAGATCGATTTGGCACGCTATAAAACGCTGGTGGCGCAGAACGCCATTCCCGAACAGCAACTGGCCACGCAAGAGGCCCTCGTTAAGCAAGACGAAGGCATCGTGAAAACGGACCAGGGGATGATCGATACCGCCAAGCTGAATGTAGTGTACAGCCATATCACCTCTCCCATTTCCGGACGCGTAGGCCTGCGTCTGGTGGACCCCGGAAACATCGTTCACGCTGCCGACACCACCGGCATGCTGGTGATTACCCAGCTTGACCCGATCAGCGTGCTCTTCCCGCTGCCCGAGGATCAGGTTCCGGTGGTCCTGCAGAAGCTGAACGCCGGACAGAAGCTGGCCGTGGATGCGTTCGACCGCTCTTCGGACGTCGTAGTGGCGCACGGAACCCTGGCGACGGTGGACAATGAAATCGATCCGACCACCGGCTCTCTGCGTTGGAGGGCCAACTTCGACAACCCGCACTACAAGCTATTTCCGGGCCAGTTCGTGAACGTGCGCGTGCTGGTGCAGTTGAAGCAGGGAGTCACGCTGTTGCCCACGGCCACCATCCAGCGCAACGCGCAGAGCACCTACGTATATCTGGTGAAGCCGGATTCCACCGTGACGGTGCGTACAGTTCAAATCGGCACCGTGGAAGGCAGCGACAGCGAAATCGCGTCCGGCTTGCAATCCGGCGACCAGGTCGTCATGACGGGGGTCGACAAGTTGCAAGAAGGCAGCAAAGTGACGCCGCACCTGACCAACGACACCGGTGCTGGCGGCGGGGCCTCCGCGGGCAGCGCTCCTGCAAGCGGCGGCGCATCTAAAAAAGGCAGCGCCCCTTCTGGCGGCAAATCCGGACATGGCGGCGGGACGCACAAGGCCAGTTAGATGAGCCCGTCCCGGATATTCATCCTGCGGCCTATCGCCACGTCTTTGCTGATGGTGGCGATCATGCTGACCGGCATAGTGGCCTACAAGCAGTTGCCAATTTCGGCCTTGCCCGAAGTCGATTACCCCACCATCCAGGTGATCACGTTCTATCCCGGCGCGAGCCCGGACGTGATGGCATCGTCGGTGACTGCGCCGCTGGAGCGGCAGTTCGGCCAAGTGCCGGGACTGCAGCAAATGACCTCCACCAGCTCGGACGGCAGTTCGGTGATCACGCTGCAGTTTAGTCTCAGCCTGAATATCGACGTAGCCGAGCAGGAAGTGCAGCAGTCCATCAACGCATCGGGAACCTACCTGCCCGTGGATCTTCCCACGCCTCCGATCTACAGCAAGTCGAATCCGGCCGATACACCGATTCTGACGCTGGCGCTGACTTCCGATGCCCTGCCGCTCTCGGCGGTCGAGGATTACGCCGATACGCGCCTCGCGCCTAAGATCTCGCAATTGCCGGGCGTGGGACTGGTGAGCATCAGCGGCGGCCAGAAGCCGGCGGTGCGGATTCAAGCCAACCCTACGGCCATGGCCGCCTATGGCATCAACCTGGAGGATTTGCGCACCAGCATCGTTGCCGCCAATGTGAACCAGGCGAAGGGGAATTTCGACGGCATCCACCAGGCCTATCAAATCGGCGCAAACGACCAGTTGCTTTCGAGCGCCGATTACAAGCCCATGATCGTGTCCTACCGGAACGGCGCGCCGGTGAAATTGACGGACGTGGCCAAGGTGGTGGACGACACGGAGAACGTCCGGCAAGCCGCCTGGATGAACGATGTCCCAGCCGTGATTCTGAACATTCAGCGGCAGCCGGGCGCCAACATCATCGCCGTGGTGGATCGCGTCAAGCTGCTGTTGCCTACGTTAACCACGAACCTGCCCAAATCCATTCAAGTCAAGATTCTGACCGACCGGACCACCACCATTCGGGCGTCGGTGTCGGACGTACAGTTCGAGCTGGGCCTGACGGTGGTGCTGGTGGTGCTGGTGATGTTCGTGTTCCTGCGCAACGTGTCGGCCACCATCATTCCCAGCGTGGCGGTGCCTCTCTCCCTGGTGGGCACTCTAGGCGTGATGTACATGCTGGGATACAGCCTGAACAACCTGACCCTCATGGCGTTGACCATTTCCACGGGATTCGTGGTGGACGACGCCATCGTGATGATCGAAAATATCACGCGCTATATCGAAGAGGGCGAGGCTCCCATGAAGGCGGCGCTGCGCGGATCCGCGCAGATCGGGTTCACCATCATATCGCTGACCATCTCGCTGATCGCGGTGCTGATCCCGTTGTTGTTCATGGGCGACATCGTGGGCCGCCTGTTCCGCGAATTTGCGGTGACTCTGAGCGTCACGATCCTGGTTTCCGCCGTGGTCTCGCTGACCTTGACGCCCATGATGGCGTCCAAGCTTTTGAAGCACCGGCCGAAGGGAAGCGAGGGACGTTTTTACGAGATCTCCGAGCGGGGCTTCAACGGGATCATCGCATTTTACGGCAGGACGTTGCAATTTGTGCTGCGCTTCCAGACCATCACGCTGCTGGTGGCGGTGGCCACCCTGGTGGTGACCATCCTCTTGTTCTACCGGATTCCCAAGGGGTTTTTCCCGATTCAAGACACGGGAGTCATTCAAGGCATCTCGGAATCTGCCCAGACGGTGTCGTTCGGCGAAATGTCCAACGAGCAGCAAGCGCTGGCCAAGATCATCATGAAGGATCAGGCGGTGGATAGCCTGTCTTCGTTCATCGGGATCGACGGCACCAATACCACGCTCAACAGCGGGCGTATTCAGATCAACCTGAAACCGCTGGAGGCGCGCCACATCAGCGCCAGCGACGTGATCCGGCGCCTGCAGCCGGAACTGGCGGCGGTGCCGGGAATCACGTTGTTCATGCAGCCGGTGCAGGACATCAGCGTGGAAGACCGCGTGAGCCGCACGGAATTCCAGTACACCCTGGAAGACGCGAACCCGGACGAACTGAATCGCCTCGCGCCGCAAATGATCGAAAAGCTCAAGCAGCGTCCGGAGTTGAGCGACGTGGCCAGCGATCAGCAGGTGCTGGGGCTGCGTGCGACGCTGGTGTTCGACCGGTCGACGGCCTACCGCCTGGGAATCACGCCTTCTGAGATCGATCAGACGCTGTACGACGCCTACGGCCAGCGGCAGGTGTCGACCATGTTCACGCAGTTGAACCAATACCACGTGGTGCTGGAGGTGCAGCCCGGATTTGAGAAGAATCCACTGAGCCTGCGCGACCTGTACATCCGGACGGGGATGGGGGCGTCATCCAGCGCGACGGGACTGGTTTCGGGCGGTTCGGCGGCCACCCAGACGTTTGGGCCGCAGGCGGGATCGTCGTCCTCTCTGGCGAGCGCCTCCACGGCCTCCAGCGCGCTCACTTCGACGAACGCTTCCAGCGGCGTGTTTGGTGTGGCGCCGCAATCCTCGACGGCATTTGCGAACAGCGGCCAGGTGCCGCTGAGCGCGTTCACGCATCTGGAGATGACCAGCGCGCCGATCACCGTGAATCACCAGGGGCAGTTCCCGGTAATTACACTTTCCTTCAACCTGGGTCCCAACGCATCGCTCGGAGACGCCGTGAACGCCGTCAACCAGGTGAAGAACGAGATGAACATTCCCCCCAGCGTGCAGGCGGATTTTCAGGGCACGGCGGCGTCCTTTCTGGCCTCGTTGGCCAACGAGCCGGTGTTGATCCTGGCGGCGCTGGTGACGGTATACATCGTGCTAGGGGTGCTGTACGAAAGCTACATCCATCCCATCACGATTCTCTCGACGCTGCCTTCCGCGGGTGTCGGTGCGCTGTTGTCGCTCTCGCTCTTCAACCAGGATTTCAGCGTCATCTCGTTGATCGGCATCATCCTGCTGATCGGCATTGTAAAGAAGAACGGTATCATGATGATCGATTTCGCCCTGGACGCGGAGCGCAAAGAGGGCCGGCCGCCAGAGGAGGCGATTTATCAGGCCTGCCTGCTGCGATTCCGGCCGATCATGATGACCACCATGGCGGCCCTGCTGGGCGCGGTGCCGCTGGCTTTCGGCAGCGGCGTGGGTTCGGAACTGCGCCGGCCTTTGGGCATTACGATGATTGGCGGCCTGATTTTCAGCCAGGCCTTGACCCTGTATACGACGCCGGTGATTTATCTTTGGTTCGACCGGTTGGCCAGGCGATTCTCGCACCAGGAAGAGCGCCGGATCGATCCGGGCGCCGAGCCCCTGGGGGCCCAATGATTGTGGGGCGGGCGTCCACGCCTGCGGCGGGCCTCCAGGCCCGCTGTTTTGGGCCTGCCGGAAATACGGTGACGGCGGAGGGCCGGCGGGGCGGGCCTGGAGGCCCGCCGCAGGCGTGGACGCCCGCCCCACACGGACCACGGCCATGAACATATCCGAGCTATTCATCAGGCGTCCAGTCGCCACCACGCTTTTAACCATCGCGATCGGTCTGGCTGGGATGGTAGCCTTCCGAATACTTCCGGTATCGCCGCTGCCGCAGGTGGATTTTCCAACCGTGTCGGTATCGGCATCGTTGCCGGGCGCCAGCCCCGAAACCATGGCCTCATCGGTAGCCACACCTCTGGAACGGCAGTTTGGCCGCATTGCGTCCGTCACCGAGATGACCTCATCGAGCAGCTTGGGATCGACCAGCATTACGATGCAATTCGATCTCAACCGCAACATCGACGCGGCGGCGCGCGACGTGCAGGCGGCCATCAACGCGGCGCGCGGCTATTTGCCGGCCAATCTGCCGAGCAACCCTACCTACCGCAAGGTGAATCCAGCGGATTCTCCCATCGTATTGCTGGCGCTCACCTCGCCCATCCTCTCTAAGTCGCAGATGTACGATGCCGCATCGTCCATCATGGCGCAGAAACTGGCGCAGATCGGCGGTGTGGGCCAAGTGGTAGTAGGAGGCAGCGCGTTGCCGGGCGTGCGCGTGGAACTCAATCCCACGGCGTTGAACAAGTACGGCATCGGGCTGGAGACAGTCCGGGGCGTGCTGGCCGCGGCAAACGCCAACAACCCCAAGGGGCACTTCGCCGACGCCAACCACATATGGGAGGTGGGCGCGAACGATCAGATCTTCAAGGCCATCGACTATGCGCCGCTGATCGTGGCCTACCGCAACGGAACGGCGGTGCGCATCAAGGACGTGGGCGAAGCGGTGGACTCCGTGGAAGACCTGCGGAACTCGGGTTATGCCAACGGTCTGCCGTCGGTTCTGGTGGTTATCTTCCGCCAGCCGGGCGCGAACATCATCGATACGGTGGACCGCATTCGCGCCATGATTCCGCTGTTGCAAGCCTCCATACCGCAATCCATTCACATCCAGGTAGCCATGGATCAGACGGTTACGATCCGCGCTTCGGTGAGCGACGTGGAAAGGACACTGTTGATTTCGGTGCTGCTGGTGGTGCTGGTGGTCTTCTTCTTCCTGCGCAACGTGCGCACCACGTTCATTCCCAGCGTGGCTGTTCCGGTATCGCTGATCGGAACGTTCGGCGTGATGTATCTGCTGCACTTCAGCATCGACAACCTGTCTTTGATGGCGCTGACCATTTCCACCGGCTTTGTGGTGGATGACGCCATCGTGGTCATCGAGAACATCACGCGCTATCTGGAACAGGGCATGCACCCATTCCAAGCGGCTCTCAAGGGAGCCCAAGAGATCGGATTCACGGTTCTGTCGATGAGTTTGTCGCTGATCGCGGTTTTCATTCCGTTGCTGCTGATGGGCGGCATCGTGGGCCGCCTGTTCCGCGAGTTCGCGGTTACTCTGTCGGTGGCCATTGCCGTGTCGCTGGTGGTCTCGCTGACGACTACGCCGATGATGTGCGCGCACCTGTTGAGAGAGCACCAGGAACACGGGTGGCTCTACCGGACTAGCGAGCGTTTCTTTACCTGGATCATCAATACGTATGGGACTACGCTCTCCGCCGCGCTGGACTACGCGCCCATTACACTGGCTATCCTGATCGGTACGATTATCCTGAACGGTTACCTGTTTGTGCGGGTACCGAAGGGCTTTTTCCCGCAGCAGGACAACGGGCGTTTGATGGGCCAGATTACGGGCGACCAGGACATTTCGTTTCAAGCCATGGACCGGATCGTGCGCCAGATGGTGGACATCGTGGATAAAGACCAGGGCGTCGACACGGTCAACGGATTCACTGGGGGCGGAGGCGGTCCAGGCGGCGGCACGGCCAATCAGGCGCGCATGTTCATCTCCCTGAAACCATTGCAGGAGAGAAAAGTCTCGGTGGACCAGATCATCGCGCGGCTGCGGCCCAAACTGACGCGCATACCGGGCGCCACGCTCTACATGCAAGCTTCGCAAGACCTGAGAATCGGCGGACGTTCCAGCGCCGCCCTCTATCAATACACCATGCTGTGCGACAATCTGCAGGACCTGACGACGTATGCGCCGCGCATGCTGGCTGAATTGAAAACGATACCGATCATCGCGGATGTGAACAGCGACCAGCAGAACCGTGGCTTGCAGTCCATGGTGGTGTACGACCGCAAGACTGCCGCGCGTTTCGGAATCTCGTCGCAACTGATCGACAACGTGCTCTACGACGCCTTCGGCCAGCGCCAGGTATCCACCATGTACCAAACGCTGAATCAGTATCACGTGGTGATGGAGGCGGCCCCCCAGTACTGGCAGAATCCGCTGTCGTTGCGCGACATCTTCGTGATGTCGCCGAATGGAACGGAGGTTCCTTTAGACGCCATTGCCAGCTACGCTCCGACCACCGCGCCGCTGGCGGTCACGCATCAGGGGTTGGGCCCCGCGACCACCATCTCGTTCAACCTGCAACCGGGCGTGGCGCTGGGAGACGCGGTGGAAGCCATCACCAGGGCGGCGGCCAGCGTGGGTTTGCCGCGCAGCATCCAGACCCGGTTCGCCGGAACGGCCCAGGCATACCAGGATTCGCTGGGCAACGAACCGATCCTGATCGCGGCCGCGCTGGCGGCGGTGTATATCGTGCTCGGAATTCTCTACGAGAGTTATATCCATCCGGTCACGATTCTTTCCACCCTGCCTTCGGCCGGCGTGGGCGCGCTGCTGGCGCTCTTGCTGACGCACACCGATCTGAGCATCATCGCGATGATCGGAATTATTCTACTGATCGGCATCGTGAAGAAGAACGCCATCATGATGATCGACTTCGCGCTGGCCGCGGAGCGGATTGAGGGCAAGAATTCCCGCGATTCGATTTTCGAAGCGTGCCTGTTGCGCTTCCGCCCCATCCTGATGACCACCATGGCGGCCATGCTGGGGGCTTTGCCGCTGGCGTTAGGGTCTGGCACCGGATCGGAGCTCCGCCGTCCGCTCGGCATTACCATCATCGGCGGGCTGCTGGTGAGCCAGATGCTGACGCTCTATACCACGCCGGTGGTGTATCTCTACTTCGACCGGCTGCAACACTGGTGGTATCGCGTACGCCACAAAGCGCCGCCTGAAACCAACCCGCTGGGATCCGAAATCTGATGCCGCATACGCATTACGAAACCTGTCCAAGCCATCGTGGCGCCCAATGTCGGGAAATGCTGCGGAATGTGGTGGGGCGGACCTCCAGGTCTGTCAGGATGGGCCTGCGGCCCACGAATAGTGATGAAAACCATGTGGGGCGGGCGTCCACGCCTGCGGC
>Ga0070761_10003007_pt1 | contig 10212 bp, 10 predicted proteins | sample HubBroMetageREF1_FD_66724 | JGI IMG/M metagenome (GOLD analysis project Ga0070761, IMG submission 66724) | Reference soil microbial communities from the Hubbard Brook experimental Forest, New Hampshire, USA - Hubbard Brook CCASE Soil... | ecosystem: Environmental > Terrestrial > Soil >... | reverse complement strand
TCGCTGTCGGTCCAGGGTTGTTTCGAGATGGTTGCCGCGTGAGCGACCTCCGGAGCAGCGGTGATGCCGAGAACCAAGCCGCCGGCTGCGGACACGGCGGTGAGAATGAAGTAGCGACGGCTGTAGGTTGCAGCACCGGTTTCGGGCATTGCGGGCGCCTCAGGTCTTCATCATGTCCGCGGCGCGATGAATGGCGCGGCGCAGAGGTTCATAGGTACCGCAGCGGCAGATGTTGGTGATATTCGCGTCGATGTCGGCGTCGGTCGGCTTGGGAAAGGTCTTCAAAAATGCGGCCACGGCCATGATCTGCCCGGACTGGCAGTAGCCGCATTGGGGAACGCATTCCTCGATCCACGCCTGCTGTACCGGATGGTTGTTGCCCGCGGAGAGGCCTTCGATGGTGACCACCGTCGCGCCATCGAGAGCGCCGATCGGCACCGAACAGGACCGCATCGGGGCGCGGTTGATGTGAACCGTACAAGCGCCGCATTGCGCGATGCCGCAACCGAACTTGGTGCCCGTCAACCCGATTACGTCGCGCAACACCCAGAGAAGTGGAGTATCCGGCTCTATGTCGATTTGCCGGGAGGCTCCGTTGACGTCAATCGTGATCACTATGGTCTCCTCTTTTGAAGAACAGACTCGCGCTGCGCGGGAAAGATTGAGCTTGATCCATGCCTTTCACTGTGCGCTTCCGTAAGAGGCGCTCCGCATTCGTCGTGATTCGATTCCATGCCGCTGCCGCCAGCAAGGAATTGCACGACTACGATGGAGGTTCTTTGAAGCGCAGAGTGTACGCCCACAAGGTTTCAAACCGCAGCCACATTTAGTCGCCGTCGCTGTCAGGTGTACATGCTCTCCGGCGCTTGCAACGCACCGCAATTCGAGGGTTCCACCTGATTCGTGGGCGAATCCCACAAATGACCGCAAGTCGTTACAAGCAAAGCGCACGGATGCCGCGAGACGATTGTGGCGGCAGACAAACATCGATGTCCAGATTGCTGAAGAAACGCTTTGGCTCCGCGAGGTAGGGCTAGTCAACTCCCTTCCGGGCGTGATTCAGAGCTGCGCACAGAGAAAATGCTGAACATCCCGACCGTCGTCGGCGGCTCAGCGCCTGGATGCAGCGGCGAGGCAGTCGCCGAGCCTCCGCAATCCACTAGGTCCAGGGAGCATGCCTAGATGTCAGGCAGGCTTTCGGGAAAGGTGTGCGTCATCACCGGGTCCGGCGGGAGCGTGGGCCGTGCGGCGGCCCTAGCGTTCACTCACGAGGGTGCTTCGGCGTCGGCTGCGATGTGAACGTCGCCGCCGCAGACGCCACTGCAGAAATGGTGCGCGCCCAGGGTGGAACGATGAGTTCCCTGCAGCCATGCCACCTGACCAGGTCCGCCGATTATCAGGCACTGGTTGACTTCACCGTACGCACGTACGGCCGGCTCGATGTGCTGTTCAACAATGCCGCCATGGCGTACTTCAACTGGCTCGAAGACATCACCGATCAAGAGTGGGACCGCGATCTGCGCGAAGAGGTCGATCTGGTGTCTACCTCACGCGTGCGGCGTGGCCGCATCTAAAGGCCAGTCACGGCGTCGTAGTGAACACGGCGTCGCTTAATGGCCTTATGAGCTTTAAAATGCTCGGTTCACTCGCACATACGACGGCAAGGCCGGGATCATCGGGATGACGAGGCAATTGGCGATGGAGGGCAGAGAACATGGTACTCGTGCGAATTCTGTCTCGCCGGGGTTGATCGAAACGAACCAGACGCGAGAACAGCTAAAGGATCCCGAATGGGCGAGCGCGATGCTCGGCAAGACGCTGCTCGGTCGTCTGGGGCGGCCCGAGGAGGTGGCAAATGTTGCGCTGTTCTTGGCATCGGACGAGAGTTCGTACGTGACGGGAATCGATGTCGTGGTGGACGGCGGCATGAAGGTGTGGTGACGGGGCTGCCCACTTACCCTCGCGGTTTACTAACGTCGACTTGATCCATTTTTCGATCCGTAGCGATTGCTCGCCCGGCGAGTGCACGGCCCTGAGCGGATGCGTTTGGATGTTCAGCTGTCTGCGGATCGACCCGTTGCGGCCACTGGATTTACCCGTGAGCAGATGTTTCGGGCGTCGCAAGCGGACGTTGCCCAGGTTCGGCAAATCACCTCACCTCGGTTAAGCTGCCGCTTCGGGAGGCTGTGAGAAGACCTCCCACTCAGGGGTGGCCGGGGTGATAGAGCCTTCACATCCTGTATTTCTCAGCTACGCCTCCCAAGACGCGGAGGCGACTCACAAGATTTGCGCGGCGCTGCGCGCCGGTGGCATCAACGTCTTCCTCGATCAGAGGGAGCTACGAGGCGGCGATGCGTGGGATCAGAGGATTCGCGACGAGATCCACGACTGCGCCTTATTCATCCCGATCATCTCCGAGCACACCCAGCAGCGGCTCGAGGGTTATTTTCGCCGCGAGTGGAATCTCGCAATCGAGCGCACCCATCACATGGCCCAGCAGAAGCCTTTTCTCGTGCCGGTCGTGGTGGATGGCACTCGCGATCAGGACGCCTTTGTCCCCGACGCTTTCCGGGTGGTGCAGTGGACACGGCTGCCCGGCGGGGACACGCCGCCCGCTTTCGTCGAACGGATAAAGCGACTGCTGTCAGCAGAGTTCTCGCCCATGAGCACGGTGTCGGGTGCGGCAATCCGAGGGCACGCCCCGGCATTCTCGTGGTCGCGGCGCCGGCTCTTGGTGGCTGTCGCGGTGGTGATACTGGGTGCGCTCGGCTATTTCGGTATCTATAAGCTTTGGATCGCAAAGCCTGCGGTGACAGTCTTCGATCCACCGCCGCACTCGATCGCGGTGCTGCCGTTCGTGAACATGAGCGGGGACAAGGAGCAAGAGTACTTTTCCGACGGCCTGACCGAGGAGTTGCTCAATTCGCTGACTGAGATCAATGAGCTACAGGTCGCTGCTCGCACGTCAGCTTTTTCCTTCAAGGGGAAGGACACCGATATCGGCACGATCGCACGCAAGTTGAACGTCGGCGCGGTACTCGAGGGGAGCGTGCGGCGCTCCGGCAACACCGTGCGCGTCACGACTCAGCTGATCAACGCAGTCACGGGATTCCACGTCTGGTCCCATACCTACGACCGCGACCTCGGCGACTTATTGAAGCTCGAGACCGAGATTGCGGGAGCCGTGGCGAGCGCCCTCAAGGTGAACCTGCTTGGAAACGTAGCGATGAAGATCGAGGTGGGCGCCACGCGCAACTCCGCGGCCTTCGATGCCTATCTGCGGGCCAGGGAAGCCAACAGATCGGGAGACGTGCAGAGAGCGATTGCGGGATTCACTGAGGCAATCCATTTGGACCCGACGTTTGCGTTGGCGTTCGCGTGGCGGTCGTTGGCTTATTCAAACCTTGCGGAGGGAGTGCCGGGATTGACGCCTCATGAGATCTCGGAGAGACAGGAGTCGGATGCACGCGAAGCTATCAAGCTTGCCCCGGAGCTGGCTGAGGGCTACGGTGCATTGGGACGTTCTGCCGAGAATGCCCTCGATTTCACTCGGGCGCATGAGGCCTTCGAACGCGCGCTCGCGCTGGCACCTGGTAATGCCACGGTGCTCACCATGAACAGCAACTTTCTCAGCAGCATGGGGCACTTTGACGAGGCCATTCCTGCCGCCCGTCGCGCAGTGACCCTGGATCCGTTCAACGGAAACAGCCACTTGATTCTCGGCACGGCACTGTTACTCGCTCGCCATTACCAGGAAGCGATTGCTCCTCTTACGGAAACAATCCGTCTCGATCCTCAACAGCCGGAGACTTACGCCGTTCGCGGGAAAGCCTACTACATGCTGGGTGACTTCGAGAACGCGAGATCCTCTTGCGAACACGACCCGGAGTATGGGTCGAGCCAGAAGTGCTTGGCCATCATATACGACAAGCTGGGGCGGCGTACCGATGCGGAAAGAGAGCTCGCGAAAATGAAGTGGGCCTCATCAGGCGATGCCTCGGACTACGAGTACGCCCAGATCTACGCGCAGTGGGGCGAGCGTGCGAAAGCGCTCGAATGCCTGGAAACTGCGATGCGCTCACGCGACCCGGGGCTGATCGAGCTCAAGACCGACCCGCTCTTGGATACGTTGCGCAACGAGGCTCGCTTTCAGGCTGTGATGCAGGAGTTGAAGTTCCCCGACTGATCGGCAGCCGAGTGCGACTGGTCGCAGCACGCGCTCTGCGCCGGTTCATCCGCGGCGGATGAACCGAGGGTCGAACGCGCTGTGCAAAAAGTGCGCGGGTAATCTGGCAAGGAGGTGGTCTCTTATTGCCGTTCAAACACAAGGATGTTCGGCTGAGTTCGACTCGCGTACTGCCCAATCATGCTTAGCGTATTGAGATCTGAGGAAAGCTTGATCTTCTGAGTATCATAGACCTTGCCGTTGCTACTTTTGTCCACCAGTTCGAGTGTGCGCGCATCAAGGCTGCGCACCGACGACGTGGCGACTCTGGCCGCATTCGGGCCCACATTGGGATAATCCTTGCCATCCAATTTCACGTTCCGCGTCAGAGAAGCGGAATTGATGATGGAAAGGCCGTCGCCTTCATACGGCCGGATCTGGATTGAAAAAACGAAGTCTATCGCCGCGCTCGTGCTGACCCACGTGCCCGCGAAACCGGAGCCGCGTCCGGTTCGCTTGTACACATAGTTCACCGTTGATGCCGTCCCGTCGGGCGAGATGGCGGAGAAGTCGTCTCTGAGCGTATTGCCGTCTTTGGAAAGCTTCCAGTTTGCGGTGAGGAGCACGCGACCCTCCTTTTTGCGAACGACCTTCCAGGCGCCGGGGCCCTCGGCAGTGACAGACAGGGTCGTTCCGAAATCGCCAGGCTGGTCAGTTCCATCGATCACGACCGTCTCGACGACGCCGTTGCTCTCAAAGTCGAAGCTGTACTTGTTGGCTGCCAAGCTCTCAACCTTCATTTCGTCGGTGAGTTTGCTTTTGGATGGGTTGAGCTTCCAATCGCCGACGAAAGGGTTGTTGGCCGCCCCGAATGCACGGGTTTCGAAGCCAATCGCAATCGCCGTCAAGCTGATCGCTAAGAGCATTCGGTAGCGGAATTTCACGTTGGCACTCCATTCAGTCGTGCGTGGAGCAAGTTCGCAGTCACTGGGGTGACTCCCAAAAGGAGCGTCCTGGCGCGGCAAACACATGCAGGTCGCTCCAACGCATTCCTCAGTCTACGGCGGGCATGTCTGCCCGATAAATCGGCTCGGCGTCCGGGGCCAACCGTTTGGCGCGGGCGCGTTCCCGCGGTGCTCGCGCTTTGCCTCGAAACTAGTCACGGCCAGTGTCCCGGCGCATTTCGGGCGCACTAGTTGAATTAGCGACGGGACAATGGCTGCTTTCGCTTTCCCGCAGGAGATCGAGGGCAGCGTGAGCGTGCCGGCCGCGGCGCAAAAGAACTGGATGGTGAAACTGCCTGCCCAGTTTTAGACGCAAAGCAACATGCGCTCACAAATATTATCGCCAGACGGGCTATGCGATCGCGACTGTGTTCAGCGTTGCTGGAGCGTTCACGAAGTTGCTTGCCGGTTCTCGGCGAGCATGTTGCAAAACAAATAACCCTGTTCCAGGGCGTCGTCGAGCGCGACATGGGTGTGCGGCAAATCCTTGAACCAGCGGCGCGGCATGCGCTGCTTCGACGCTTCGCGATAACCACTCTTCAGCATAGCCATCGCGTAGGTCTTAATGTCGAGCGCCGAGTAGCCGAAAGGATTTTCCGCGGCGAAATTCTGCAAATACCAATACATGAACGAGAAGTCGAAGGCGACGGGGTAGGCGACGAATACCGGCTTACCCGGTAGTCCCTTCAGCCACGCGACGTAGTCAGGCATCGCAGCCTCCGGATCTCGCATATTCTCACGCGCTTTTGCCCACGCTTCGCGTTGCGTGGCCCACCATTTCATCGTGTCGGGGTTCTGCGCGGCCTCGGGCAGCAATTTGAGGTTCGCGGTGAAGGTGGAAACGAGCTGCCCTTCATGACTGAACGCCGCCGAGCCGAAACTCAGCATTGAATGCTTACCCGGTGTTGGGCCGTCGGTCTCAATGTCGGTGGAGACGTAGATCTCCAAGGTCGCCATGTCCGCTTACTAATTCAGCAAGGTCTTCATGACAGCGCGCGATTCAAAGGCGGTTTCGTGATGGTTCGCATCGCTTTTGCATCCGGTCGTGGCGTTCCTGAGCATTAATTGTAGGGCGCAATCAGGCTTGGGTGCGTATTATGATCAACCGCGTCACCCGAGGCGATGCATCTGTTCCTTCAGCGTCGCGATGCGCTCCTTCAGGCGTGCCGCACGGCGCGGGCTGCTAAGGTCTCGTTGCGATCCACGAGCAGGCACGCCGCCACGTTGCCTGAGACCGTCTCCTCAGTGCATGCTCGCTCCGCCGCTCGCAAGACGAGAGGGCCGCATGCAGGGGGAGTCGCCAATCGAGGAGAGCACACCGGTCGGGGCGGGGCTTGTCAGCTCCTTGAAGCGCTGGGTTTCGCTACGCGCCTACGGACTAGTTACGACCGCCTTATTCGGGGCCAACACCTCGCCACTAGTGATGCGCGCCCGTTTTGAGCGCTTCGCGCGCGTCTCGCGCGAGGCGCTGCAGCGCAAGTTTCCCAGGCTCGTGTTCCAAGACTACAACATCGACGGGCTCGTCATGGAATCGGTCTGTGCAGTCGAAACTCCGGCGCGGGTCATTCTTTACCTTCACGGTGGCGTGTTCTTCATGGGTTCGCCGGCTTCGTACCGAAATCGAACGATGCGCCTGAGCTACCGCTGCGACGCGGAGGTGTTCGTCCCCGCTTATCGACTGGCGCCGGAGAATCCATTTCCCGCAGCTCTTGAGGACGCCGTCGCAGCCTGGAAGCTCCTAAAATCCCTACGTCGGGATGCGCCGTGCTTTGTAGCTGGCGATTCCGCCGGAGGGGGCTTGAGCCTCAGCCTGCTTCTTCGACTCAGAGATCTCGGCCTTGTGATGCCGAACGGGGCGATTCTCCTTTCGCCATGGACCGACTTGACAGCCTCGGGGGCGTCGGTCGACGGTAACTTCGGCAAGGATCTGTGGTTCAGCCGCAAGCACCTGGAAACCTGGGCCAGATACTATGTGGACCGAGCAGACGGACGCTCACCGTATCTCTCGCCGGTATTTGCTGACCTTTCGAAACTGCCGCCGCTGTTGCTGTTCGTGGGCGAAAACGAGCTGCTGCTCGATGATGCGCTGCGTGTCCGGGCGGCTGCTGCCGAGAAGGGCACGGACGCCAGCGTGCTGATCGGCAGGGGAATGCAGCACGATTGGCCGCTCACCTTGCCTTGGCTCGAGGAGAGTCGCGCCGCATGGAAGACGATTCGCGCGTTCGTCGAAAAGCATTCGCGATCAACATCGATTGGCACGCACTGACAGGCGGCGACTCGGTGACCATGTCCGCTTGGCGAAGAGCTACCTGATGACTCGGACGACGGCTTCTGGCCGACTGCGGACATAGTCGGTCGTAAATTCGCAACGACAGCGCCACCCACGGCGCTGCCTTGCGCGGGGTAGAGCTAGCGCAGTTGGCTGTCCTTGCTGCCGCGGCGGTTGTAGCCGGAAAAATGGGCGGCGTCGCGATCGTCATTTTCCTGGCAGGCAATGCAAAGGCGCACGCCGGCTACCGCGTTCCGGCGCGCCTCCGGTATTGCGGCGCCACAGTTAGCACACTGGCTGAGGGAAGTGCCTTCTGGCAGGCGGCTCTGGGCCCGACGTATGCCGTCCTTGACGGTCGCGTCGATCTGCTCGTTGACAGCATTGTCTCCTGCCCAGCCGGTAGCCATGTGGCGCTCCTCAAAAACAGCAGTCTGCCGGAGGGCGACACTGGTGGCAAATGGCTGCTTTTCAAGCCGGATGCAGACCTTCCGGTGAGCTGACTCGAGCTAAAAGCGGGAATGCGGATGAGCTGATGAAATGCCTGCGTCGCTTCGGATCAGTCACGGCCGATATCCATCAAATCGTGCAGAAGGTCGAAAGTCATATGACCACGCTCGCTCGACGGCCTATCCATCGCCGATCGCGCGAATGGGCAACGGTCCTGGGCCGACAAGCCCGCGGGAGCGGGAAATCGGATTAAGACTCGAGGCTCCTCACGTCTTGGGTATTGAATTCACAGTTGAGGCGGCACAAACCTCCAGAATCTGGTAGCGCGGGTGCCGAGTTGACCAGCCCATTGCAAACGTTCGCATGGGTCACGATCATCGTTGAGCGGCTGCGGCCAGCGCGTTGATCGCGATTTTCGATGTGATTTTGGCGGTCGATCGATAGCCCTCGGGAGGCATGAAATGAAGTTCGCAATGAGCACTGCAATCGCCTTGACCGTTTTCGGATGCGCTGACGCGCAAGTGTTTGACAGCCATGTCCATCTCTGGCACGGAGAGCAGTCCCTCCTCGAATATGAGCAGCAGGCGAAGAACACCGGCGAGATCGGCTTTGCGGGGATGTGGTTCGGCGGACCAAATCAAGCTCTGGCCGGAGATCCAGCGGCAATCCGGCTCAACAACGACGCGCAGCTCGCGCTCGCCGCGAAACATCCCGAAATGATTCCCATTGCCACCGTGCATCCCTACGACGGTGAGGCCGCTTTGGAAGAAGTTGGACGGGTCTCCCGTCTGGGCTTCAAAGTCCTCAAGCTGCATCCGCACACCCAAAAGTTTGACCCGTCGGATCCTCGCGTCCTGGCTGTAGCGAAGCGGGCCGGGGAAGGCGGGATGATCGTGCTCTTCGACAACGCCAGCATCATCCCAGGTGATTGCGAGAAATTGTTCAATCTTGCGCTACAGGCGCCCAAGACAACTTTTATCTTCGCGCACCTCGGTGCCACAAACTTTCGTTTCTGGAACATCCTGAAACTTGCACGTACCGCGCAAGGCGTGTTCGCCGAAAACATATTCTTCGACATCTCTGCGATCGTGACGCTCGTTGCCGACTCGCCGGTCGAAGCTGAGTTCATCTGGACGATGCGCAATGTCGGGGTAGATCGCATCCTGCTGGGATCGGACTATCCGCAGTTCACCCTGGCGCAGACGCTGACTGCGTTTAACAGGCTCCACCTTAGTAGTGACGAGAAGAGCGCGATCCGTTTCCGTAACGCGCAGAGACTGTTTCGCCTCGGTTCATCAGAACGATAGGCGAATTCGCTTGCCAGGCCTGCCAGTCGTCACGATGACAGTAGTGCTGCAACATGGGAACGCCGGGTGGCTGTCGACGCGGGAGTCCAGTCGCAATTTTGGGCCGGTGTTGGACCCTGAGCGGCCGGTAGGGAACGACTGCTATGCGGACGCTCGCTAGCCTCGGTTCAGTCGCCGGAGGCGTATGATTCCGCTTTGTTACGGGAACCAGCGGCGCAGCCATTCATTGCCGGGTAGTCCATGCACTTGACGCTACCGTTCGTAGTTGCCGCTATCCTTGTATTCGCCGGTGCGCTAATCGACAGCACCTACCAGCGGTCGACGCCCGAAGCAGCCTATGTACAGGGAACTGTAGTCGGCTTCGAGCGCCCGCACGCCAGACAGGTCTATCCGATATTTGAATTCACGGACGAGAACGGCCGTATTCACCGCGTCGTGAACTCGTCCCAGCAGGCGTTTGTCCGTTTTGCGACCGGCGATGCCGTCCCAATAGCGTACTCGCGGCTCGACCCACAACGGGCGCGGATCGACACGCTTTGGTTCAACCATCGCTGGGTGATGGGTGCATGCTTCGTCGCACTCACGCTTGTTATTGGAGCGCTGAGGCGGCGTGAAAACGGGCCAGATTGACGACCGGTAGCCGCCACGAGGCCCGGTTTGTCAACGGCGCCGCCGCCGCTCACTTCACACTGTCATGGGCGGCGGCAAGTCTGATGGCACGCTCGGTTCCTCGGGCCCAAAAATAAAGTCAGGTAAGTGATTGATAAAAGAAGAGAGCTGAATGTGTTGTCCGGGAGAGGAATTAAACCCGAGAAGTAACTTCAACGGATTCGTAGCCTTATGAATTCGCTTCCGAAAATTACTCCCAAATTGCCTACTGTCGGATGCCTGCTTAAAACACTCTTTTGGCCGACAGCGTAGCGGCTAATTAAAGAGGAAGCTTTCGCGGCTCCTCGGAGAGGCCGGCAGCTCATCGGCTGCCATCGTTGCGGTCTGGATCAGCCACCTGCGGGACCAGGC
>Ga0070761_10003002_pt1 | contig 10220 bp, 19 predicted proteins | sample HubBroMetageREF1_FD_66724 | JGI IMG/M metagenome (GOLD analysis project Ga0070761, IMG submission 66724) | Reference soil microbial communities from the Hubbard Brook experimental Forest, New Hampshire, USA - Hubbard Brook CCASE Soil... | ecosystem: Environmental > Terrestrial > Soil >... | reverse complement strand
AGCAGCGACACCGACATGTTGCGCATGAGCGCGTGACGGTGCGAGCTGTTGCGCGACAGCTGCCGGCCGGAAAGATGATGACGCATAACTAAACCAAACCCTTCAGTGTTGCGATCGTCGCAGCCTCGAGAGAGCCGGCGATGAGCGCGCGATCCTCGAGTTACAGGACCTCGCGCTCCTCGTCGTGCTTCAGGCCCGCCGGCGGCCAGCCGTCGAGTCGCATGCCGAGCATCAGCCCGTGGCTCTGCAGCACTTCCTTGATCTCGGTGAGCGACTTCTTCCCTAAGTTCGGCGTGCGCAGCAACTCCACCTCCGTGCGCTGCACCAGGTCGCCGATGTAGTGGATGTTTTCGGCCTTGAGGCAATTGGCGCTGCGCACGGTGAGCTCGAGCTCGTCCACCGGCCGCATGAGGATCGGGTCGAACTGCATCTCCGACACCTTGGTCGCGGCCTCCTCCTCGCCCTGCAGGTCGATGAACACCGACAGCTGGTCCTTGAGGATGCTGCCGGCGCGGCGGATCGCCTCCTCGGCGTCGATGGTGCCGTTGGTCTCGATGTCGATGATCAGCTTGTCGAGGTCGGTGCGCTGCTCGACGCGCGCCGCGTCCACCGAGTAGGTGACGCGCCGCACCGGCGAGAACGAGGCATCGAGCTGCAGGCGGCCGATCGGGCGCGTCTGCTCCTCGAACGCCACGCGGACGGCCGCCGGGCGATAGCCGCGGCCGCGCTCGACGCGCAGCGTCATCGAGAGCTCGCCCGCCTTGGTGAGATTCGCGATCACCAGCTCCGGATTCACCACTTCGATGTCGTGATCGGTCTGGATGTCGCCGGCCGTGACCGGCCCCGGGCCCTTCTTGTGGAGGCGCAGCTCGGCGGAGTCGCGCGTGTGCATGCGCAGCGCCACCGTCTTGAGGTTGAGCAGGATGTCGACCACGTCCTCCTGCACACCCTCGATGCTGGTGTACTCATGGAGCACGCCGTCGATCTCCACCTCGGTGATGGCGGCGCCGGGCATGGACGACAGCAGCACGCGGCGCAGCGCGTTGCCGAGCGTGTGGCCGAAGCCGCGCTCGAACGGCTCGATCACCACGCGCGCCTGGCGCGGGGCCACCGGCTGCACCTTCACCACCCGAGGTCGCAGAAACTCGCTGACTGAACCCTGCATTGCACTCTCACCTTGCCGGCTGTCCGCCGGCGCAAAAGCAAACCGATTACTTCGAATACAGCTCGACGACCAGGTTCTCGTTGATGTCGGGCAGCACGTCCTCGCGCCCCGGCGCCGACTTGAATAGGCCGCGGAACTCCTTGTCGTTCACCTCGACCCAGTCCGGCAGCCCCACCTGCTGCGCGATGTTGAGTGCGCTCGCGATGCGCAGCTGCTTGCGCGACTTCTCGCGCACCTGGATCACGTCCCCGGCCTTCACCTGGTAGGAGGCGATGGTGACGCCCTTTTCGTTGACCGTGATCGCCTTGTGGCTCACCAGCTGGCGCGCCTCGGCGCGCGTCGCCGCAAAGCCCATGCGGTATACCACGTTGTCGAGACGGCACTCGAGGAGCTTCAGCAGGGTCTCGCCCGTGGAGCCGGTCTTGCGCGCCGCCGCCCGGTAGTAGTTGCCGAACTGCCGCTCGAGCACTCCGTACATGCGGCGCAGCTTCTGCTTCTCGCGCAGCTGCAGCCCGTAATCCGACAGCCGCTGGCGGCGCTCGCTCTTGAGGCCGCCCGGCGGCACGGTGAGCTTGCACTTGTTTTCCAGGGGCTTGACGCCCGACTTCAGGAACAGGTCGGTGCCCTCGCGGCGGGCAAGCTTGCAGGTGGGACCGGTGTAACGCGCCATAGTTGCCTCGTTGCCTCTAGACCCGGCGCTTCTTCGGCGGACGGCACCCGTTGTGCGGGATCGGCGTCACGTCCGAAATGCTGGTGATCTTCAGTCCGCAGTTGTTGAGAGCCCGCACCGCGGACTCGCGCCCCGGCCCCGGGCCGCCGACGCGCACCTCGACGTTCTTCACGCCGTGCTCCTGCGCCGCCACTCCGGCCTTCTCGGCCGCGACCTGCGCGGCGAACGGCGTCGACTTGCGCGAGCCGCGGAAGCCGCAGCCGCCGGAGGTCGCCCATGAGAGCGTGTTGCCCTGCCGGTCGGTGATGGTGATGATGGTGTTGTTGAACGAGGCATGCACGTGCGCGATCGCGTCCAGCACGTTCTTGCGCGCCTTCTTCGGCTTCTTCGGCGCCGCTGCCGCGGCTGCCGCGCCCGCTGCTCCCGCCGCCGGCGCCGCCGTGCCTGCTGCCGGTGCCGGCGCCGCAGCGCCGCTCTGAGGTTTCTGTTCAGCCATTTCGTTACACCTTTCCGACCGGCGCGTTCAGCTTGATCGCCTGCTTGCGCGGCCCCTTGCGGGTGCGCGCGTTGGTGCGCGTGCGCTGGCCGCGTACCGGCAGACCGCGCCGATGGCGCATGCCGCGCCACGTGCCGAGGTCCATGAGCCGCTTGATGTTCATCGACACCTCGCGCCTCAGGTCGCCTTCGACCGCGAACTTGGCGATCTGCCCGCGGATCGCATTGACCTCCGTCTCGGTGAGATCCTTCACCTTGGTCGTGGGACTGACCCCGGCGGCCTGACAGGCGCTGCGCGCACGCGCGCGACCGACGCCGTAGATGTGGGTGAGCCCCACCCACACGTGCTTGTTCATCGGGATGTTGATACCGGCTATGCGTGCCATTGCTGCCTTACCTCAACCCTGGCGCTGCTTGTGGCGCGGGTCCGAACAGATGACGTAGACCACGCGCCGGCGGCGCACGATCTTGCAGTTCTTGCAGATCCTTTTGACCGACGGACGTACTTTCATGTCAGTTACCCGACGAACCGCTGCGGCCGTAGCCGAGCAGGTTCGCCTTCTTGAGGAGCCCGGGGTAATGGTGCGACATCATGTGGGCGTTCAGCTGCGACATGAAGTCCATCACCACGACCACGACGATGAGGAGCGAGGTGCCGCCGAAGCGGAACGGCACTCCCTGGGACGAGATCAGGATCTCCGGCAGCAGACACACCGCCGCGACGTACAGCGCGCCCCACAGCGTCAGCCGGGTGAGCACCTGGTCGATGTAGTCTGCGGTCTGCTGCCCGGGGCGGATGCCGCGCACGAAGGCGCCGGACTTCTTGAGGTTGTCGGCCGTGTCGCGCGCGTTGAAGACCAGCGCGGTGTAGAAAAAACAGAAGAAGATGATGAGCACCGCGTACAGCGTCAGGTGCAGCGGCTGGCCGTAGCCGAGCGCGGCGGCCACATCCTGTGCGGCGGACGCGAACCAGCCCTCCGAGCCGGTGCCGGCGAAGCTCGCGAGCGTCGCCGGAAACAGCAGCAGCGATGAGGCGAAGATCGGCGGGATCACGCCCGACATGTTGATCTTGAACGGCAGGTGGCTCGACTGGCCCGCGTACATGCGCCGCCCGACCTGGCGCTTGGCGTAGTCCACCGGGATGCGCCGCTGGGCGCGCTCCATGAACACCACGAACCAGGTAGTCGCGAACACCAGGATGAGGAGCAGCAGCGCGAACGGCCCCTGCATCTCGCCCGAGCTCACCTGATCGAATGTGTTGCCCACCGCCCCCGGGAGCCCGGCCACGATCCCCGAGAGGATGATCATCGAGATGCCGTTGCCGATGCCCCGTTCGGTGATCTGCTCGCCGAGCCACATGAGGAACATGGTGCCGGTGGTCATGGTGATGGTCGCGGGGATGAGAAATCCCCAGCCCGTGACCAGCGTCATGCCGCCCTTCTCGAGCGCGCCGGCCGCGGCGAACGACTGGAACGCGGCCAGGATCACCGTGCCGTAGCGCGTGTACTCGGTGATCTTGCGCCGACCCGACTCGCCTTCCTTGCGCAGCTCCATGAGCGACGGCACCACCATCGACATCATCTGGATGATGATCGAGGCGGAGATGTAGGGCATCACGCCCATCGCGAAGATCGACAGCCGCGACAGCGCCCCGCCCGAGAACAGGTTGACGATCCCGAGGATCGTGCCCGACTTGTCGCCGAAGAAGTGCGCTACCTCCACCGGATTCACGCCCGGCACCGGGATGTAGGTGCCGATGCGGTAGACGACCAGCGCGCCCAACAGGAACAGGAAACGGCTGCGGATCTCGCCGAAGCGAGCCGCATCGCCCAAAGTCGCCGTCGGACTGCTGAAAGCCGTGTTTGCCATCAGACCTCGATCTTGCCGCCCGCGGCCTCGATCGCCGCGCGCGCGCCCTTGGTCGCGGCCACGCCCTTGAGCGTCACCGCTTTCTTGAGCTCACCCGAGAGCACCACCTTGGCGCGCTCGGTGCCCTCCGGCACCACGCCCGCCTTGACGAGCGAGGCGATGTCCACCACCGCGGCCTCCACCTTGGCGAGCTCGTGCAGCCGCACCTCGGCACGCGTGCGCTTCATCGCTGAGCGGAAGCCGACCTTCGGCATCCGGCGCTGCAGCGGCATCTGTCCGCCTTCGAAGCCCACCTTGTGGTAGCCACCCTTGCGCGCGCGCTGGCCCTTGGTGCCGCGGCCGCAGGTCTTGCCCTGGCCGGCGGACGCGCCGCGCCCGACGCGCAGACGCGGTCGCTTCGCTCCCGGGGCGGGCTTCAGTGTGTTGAGTCGCATCACTTCAAGTGCCTTTCTCGACACGCAGCAGGTGAACCGCGGTGCGGATCATGCCGCGATTCTCGGCCGTGTCTTTCACCAGCACGCTCTGGCGAATGCGTCGCAGGCCCAAGCCCCGCGCGCACGCCGCGATGCCCTTCAGCTGCCCGTGCAAACTCCTCACCAGTGTGACCTTCAGTTGTCCGTCCGCCATGGTCGTCAGCCCGTGATCTCGTCCAGAGTCTTGCCGCGCTTCGCCGCGATCTCTTCCGGCGAGCGGATCTTGGCGAGCGCGTTGATGGTCGCGCGCACCACGTTGATGGGGTTGCGCGAGCCGTAGCTCTTGGCGAGGACGTTACGCACCCCGGCGCACTCGAGCACCGCGCGCATGCCGCCCCCGGCGATGACCCCGGTACCGTCGGAAGCCGGTTGCATGTAGACCCGCGTCGCCCCGTGTGTCCCTGTGATCGCGTAGTACAGCGAATCGTTTCGCAGCGCGACGTTGATGAGGTTCTTCCTCGCCTGGGTCATGGCCTTGGAGATCGCAACCGGCACCTCGCGCGCCTTGCCGAAGCCGTAGCCGACACGCCCGGAGGTGTCGCCCACGACGGTGAGGGCGGTGAAGCCGAACTGCCGCCCGCCCTTGACCACTTTCGCGGTGCGATTGACGGCCACCAGCTTCTCGATGAACTCGTCCGCCGGCTGACCTTTTTCCGCTCTTGCCATATGTGTCCTGCCTGCCTAAAACTCAAGACCCGCTTCGCGGGCCGCATCGGCGAGTGCCTTCACCCGCCCGTGGAACCGGAATCCGGCACGGTCGAAGGCTACCCGGCTGACCCCGGCTGCCTTGGCCTTGGCGGCAATAGCACGCCCCACCGCCTTGGCGGCCTCGACGTTGCCAGTGCCCTTGAGCCCCGAGCGTACCCCTTCCTGCACGGTCGAGGCCGCGGCGATCACCTTGGCGCCCGCAGCCGTAGTCACCTGCGCGTAGATATGTCGGGGCGTGCGATGCACCGACAGGCGCGCGACATCGAGCCCCTCGATGCGCGCACGGGTCTTGACCGCGCGGCGCAGCCGCCGCTCCTTCTTGCTCAAAATCATTTCTTCTTGCCCTCCTTGAGGGTGATCTTCTCGCCCGCGTAGCGCACGCCCTTGCCCTTGTAGGGCTCGGGCGGGCGGGTGTCGCGGATCTCGGCGGCCACCTGACCAACCTTCTGGCGGTCGATGCCCTTCACCACGATCTCAGTCAGACTCGGGGTCTCGATCGTGATGCCCTCGGGAATGGGGAAACTCACCGGGTGCGAGAAGCCGAGCGTCAGGTTCAGCGTCTTGCCCTGGAGCTGCGCGCGAAAGCCGACGCCGACCAGTTCGAGCTTCTTCTCGTAGCCGCGGGTCACCCCGCGCACCATGTTGGCGAGATGCGCGCGCGTCGCGCCGGCGCGGGTGCGGGTGAGCCCGGGGTCCGTGAAACTGATCTCCAGTTTCTTGTCGGCCTCCACGACCGAGACGCCCCGCGTGAGCGACAGGCTGAGCGAGCCCTTGGCGCCCTTGATGGTCACCGCTTGCGGCTGGATGGTCGCGGTCACGCCCTGAGGCAGATCGACCGGTGCTTTGGCAATTCTCGACATGTCAGCTCTCGCGAATATCCGCTATCTGCTCACTCAGGCGACGATGCAGAGCACTTCGCCGCCCTGTCCGATCGAGCGCGCCTGCCTGTCGGTCATGACGCCCTTCGGCGTCGACACGATCACCGTGCCCATCCCGCCCAACACCTTCGGCAGGTCGTCCTTGCCGCGGTAGATGCGCAGTCCAGGGCGGCTCACCCGCTCCAGCCGGTCGATCACCGGCCGACCCTCGTAGTACTTCAGCCCGATGGTGAGGCGCGGCTTGCCGCCATCGGCGTCGAGGCGGAAGTCGGCGATGTAGCCCTCGTCCTTCAGCACCTGGACGATTGCCGTCTTGAGGCGCGAGGAGTCGAGGTGCACTTCTGTCTTGCCGGCGGTCTGGCCGTTACGGATGCGCGTCAGCAGGTCAGCAATGGGATCGGTCATGCTCATGCAACGTCCCTCACCAGCTCGCCTTCGCCAGGCCCGGGATCTCGCCGCGGCTCGCGACCTCGCGGAGCTTCACCCTCGAGAGGCCAAACTTGCGGTACACGCCGCGCGAGCGCCCGGTGATGGCGCAGCGGTTCCTGTGGCGCGAGGCGCTCGCATCGCGCGGCTGCGCCTGCAGCTCCGCCTGCGCGGCGGCGCGCGCCTCGGGTGAAGTCTTGGGGCTGCGGATCAGCTCCCTGAGCTTGGCGCGCCTCACGGCGTACTTCTTCACGACCAGCGCGCGACGCTTCTCGCGCTCGACCATGCTCGTTTTTGCCATAGATCTGGTGGTTCCTGTGCCCGTTACTTGCGGAACGGGAAGTTGAATGCCTCGAGCAGCGCCCGTCCCCTGCGGTCGTCGCTCGCCGTGGTGCTGATGGTGATGTCCATGCCGCGCACCTGGTCGACCTGGTCATACTGGATCTCGGGGAAGATGATCTGCTCCTTGACCCCGAGGCTGTAGTTGCCCCGGCCGTCGAAGGAGCGGGGCGACACGCCGCGAAAGTCACGGATGCGCGGCATCGCGATGTTGATCAGGCGATCGAGAAACTCGTACATGCGCCGGCCGCGCAGCGTCACCTTGGCGCCGACCGCGAGCCCGGCACGGATCTTGAAGGATGCGATCGCCTTCCTCGACTTGGTGATCAGCGGCTTCTGGCCGGTGATCCGGGTGAGATCGGCGACCGCCGCATCCATCACCTTCTTGTCGGCGACCGCTTCGCCCACGCCCATGTTGATCGTGATCTTGGCGATGCGCGGCACCTGCATGATGTTGGTGATCTGCAGCTCCTGCTGCAGGCGCGGTACCACCTTCTCGCGGTAGTGCTGATGCAGCCGTGCCGGACCGGACGGCCGCTCGGGCGGCGCGCGCTCGGCCGGCTTCTGCGGCTCTTTGGCGGCAGCGGCCTGCTTGTCGGCGCGCTTGTCGCCCTGCTTCTGCTTGCCGGCGTGCTTGCCGGCGTCTTTGCCTGCAACCACTTCAGACATCGAGCATCTCTCCGTTCGACTTGAAATAGCGCACGCGCTTGCCGTCCTTGAGCGTCTTGATGCCGACGCGGTCACCCTTCTTGGCGGTCGGGTTCCAGATCGCGACCTTGGAGGCGACGAGCGGCATCTCCTTCTCGATGATGCCGCCCGGCTTGTTGGCCTGGGGGTTGGGCTTCTGATGCTTCTTCACGCGGTTGACGCTCTCGACCACCACGCGCCCGTCGCCGAGCACCTGGATCACCGCTCCGCGGCGGCCCTTGTCGCGGCCCGACCGCACCACCACCTGGTCGCCCTTGCGGATCCTCTGCATCACAGCACCTCGGGGGCCAGCGAGATGATCTTCATGAACTGCACGGTGCGCAGCTCGCGGGTCACCGGCCCGAAGATGCGCGTGCCGATCGGCTCTAGCTTGTTGGTGAGCAGCACCGCGGCGTTGCCGTCGAAGCGGATCAGCGAGCCGTCGGACCGGCGCACGCCGTGCCTGGTGCGCACCACCACCGCGTCGTAGATCTCGCCCTTCTTCACTTTGCCGCGTGGGATCGCGTCCTTGACGCTCACCTTGATGACATCGCCCACGGAGGCGTAGCGGCGGCGCGTGCCGCCGAGCACCTTGATGCACATCAGCGTGCGCGCGCCGCTGTTGTCGGCGGCATTGAGCATGGTGCGCATCTGGATCATGACGCTTTTTCCACGACCTCGAGCAGCCGCCACGACTTGTGGCGCGACATAGGCCGGCACGGGGTGATCACCACCAGGTCGCCCGCCTTGCAGGCGCCGTTCTCGTCGTGCGCGAGCAGCTTGGTGGTGCGGCGGATGTACTTGCCGTAGGCCGGATGCTTCACCAGCCGCTCGATCTCGACCGCAATGGTCTTGTGCATCTTGTCGCTCACCACGCGCCCGGTGAGGGTGCGCGCGCCCTTGGGCTCCGGCGCCCCCGCCTCGGTGGCGGACGCGGAGACCGCCGGCGCGGCCTCGGAGGCCCCGGCCTGCGGCGCCTCGGTCTCGGGCGCCTCAGTCTTCGGCGCCCGCGCGGCGGGCGCGTGGCGGGCGGGGCGCGCCAGGGTCTTCGCTTTGGCTTTGGGCTTGGCCCGGGTCTTCTCTGCGCTCACTTGCTGTTACCTCGCTTCTCGCGCAGCACCGTCTTCAGGCGCGCGATATTGCGCCGTACCTTGCTGAACTGGTCGGGCTTGGGCTGCTGCCCGGTGGCGCGCTGCATGCGCAGCGCAAACTGCTCCTTGCGCAGCTTCACGAGCTCATCAGCCAGCTCGGGGGGCGACCGGGTGCGCAGCTCTCTGGCGTCCATCTAGCGAACCTGCCGTTTCACGAACGAGGTGGACACTGACAGTTTCGAGCCCGCGAGCCTGAATGCCTCGCGCGCCGTCACCTCGTCCACGCCCTCCATCTCGAACAACACTTTGCCGGGCTGCACGCGCGCGACGTAGTACTCGACGTTGCCCTTGCCGGAGCCCATGCGCACTTCCAGCGGCTTCTTCGAGATCGGCACGTCCGGAAACACGCGGATCCAGATCTGGCCGCCGCGCTTCACGTAGCGCGCCATGGCACGGCGCGCCGCCTCGATCTCACGCGCCGTCATGCGCGCGCGGCTGGTCGCCTTCAGCCCGTACTCGCCGAAGGACACGTTGGCACCGCGGCTCGCGAGCCCGGCGTTGCGGCCCTTGAACTGCTTGCGGTACTTGGTGCGCTTGGGTTGCAGCATCGACATCGGTTACGCCTCGGGCGCGGCGGCAGCCGGTGCGGCAGCAGTTGCCGCGGCGGGCACGGGCACTGCCGGCGCGGGCGCTGCGCTAGCAGGTGCTGCGGCGGCCGGCGCCTGCCCGGGTTCGCTCTCGGCGGCCTGCTGCTGCTCCAGCTCTGCCTTGTCGAACACCTCGCCCTTGAAGATCCACACCTTGACGCCGATGACCCCGTAGGTCGTCTGCGCCTCGGACAGCCCGTAGTCGATGTCGGCGCGGAAGGTGTGCAGCGGAATCCGTCCCTCGCGATACCACTCGGTGCGGGCGATTTCCGAGCCGTTCAGCCTTCCGGAGACGCGCACCTTCACTCCCAGCGCTCCCGATCGCATGGTGCTCATCACGGCGCGCTTCATGGCGCGGCGGAACATCACGCGCTTCTCGATCTGCTGCGCGATGGAATCGGCCACCAGCTGCGAATCGAGCTCGGGCTTGCGGATCTCGGCGATGTTGAGCCGCACATCGCCGACGACCATGCCGAGGAGGGCGGCGGTCTCCTGGCGCAGCTTCTCGATGTCCTCGCCCTTCTTGCCGATGACGATGCCCGGGCGCGCGGTCTGGATGGTGATGTTCACCTTCTTGGCGGCGCGCTCGATCATGATGCGGCTCACCGAGGCGTCCTTGAGCTTCGCCTTGAGGAACTCGCGTACGCGGAAGTCGGTGTGCACCTGCGCCGGGAACTGCTTCTTGCCGGCGTACCAGCGCGAGGTCCAGTCGCGGGTGATCCCGAGCCGTATCCCCAGCGGATTGACCTTCTGACCCATGCGTTAGTCCTTC
>Ga0070761_10003001_pt1 | contig 10220 bp, 8 predicted proteins | sample HubBroMetageREF1_FD_66724 | JGI IMG/M metagenome (GOLD analysis project Ga0070761, IMG submission 66724) | Reference soil microbial communities from the Hubbard Brook experimental Forest, New Hampshire, USA - Hubbard Brook CCASE Soil... | ecosystem: Environmental > Terrestrial > Soil > Temperate... | reverse complement strand
GTCCGGGGCCTGGAGCCAGCGGGTCGAGGTGCAAGGCTTCGCCTCGCCCGTCTGGGTAAACGCCGCGGGCACCTCGGTCGGCACCGCCGCAGTGCTGGCCGTCCAATCCGACCAGACCATCACCGTCGCCCTGCCCGAGGCGCAGTTCGGCACGCCCGCCTCCGGCTGGGGCTTCAGCGTCGTGCTGGCCGGCCAGGACGGCTTCAGCCCGGATCTGGCGCGGGCCTTCACCGCCACCCCCGGGGCGTTCACGTTCGGGGTCTGTGCGGCGGGCAACACCGCGCCCATCTGCTCGGTCGACCCGACGACCGTGCCCCAGGCCATGGACGTCATCACCCCGCCCGGCGTATCGCAGGCCACCGAGCTCAACCCCACCCTCGGCCCGGTCGTCATCCAGCCCGTGACCGTCCCGTAGGCGCGCCACCGCCCCGGCTGGGCCACACATGATTTATTCCGAACGGACCAGCTGCCTGCCGCCGGGAAAGGATCCCAGCCTCCACCCGCTTTTGCGTATCGCGCTTTGTATTTTGCGAGATATGCAAGAAGGTTCGCCGTCGCCGTATTTTCGACAGGAAATGCTCACTTCCTGGCGGCGAGCGGCTCGAGGGTGATGCGGGCCGCAGATGTAGTCTGAGGCCATGAGCGCTGACGCGCTGCCGCCTGAGCAGCCGATCCGGGGGCAGACTGTGCTGCTACCGACCCCGCCGCCCGGCGGTTTCACCGCCCGTGACCTGCCGAGATTGATCGAGGCCGTTGACGCCCGCTTCGAGCTGCTGGACGGTGAAGTCCTCATGATGGCTCCGGCCACTTACTGGCATCACGAGGTCGTGGACATCCTGAAGCACGCGTTGCAGCGGATCGCCCCGCAGTCGGTGGTCATTGTGACGGAGATGGGCGTCGACCTGGGCCGTACGGTCCCTGAGCCGGATGTGCTCGTCGTATCGCGCGCGGCCGTGAAGTCCGACAGCCTTTTCTTCCAGCCATCTGACGTACACCTGGCGATCGAGGTCGTCTCCCCGGGAACGACGACGAAGGACCGAACGCTCCGTCCTGTGCAGTACGCCGGGGCGGGGATCAAGTGTTTCTGGCGGGTGGAGAACCAGGACGACGCGATGGTCGTATACACCTTCGAGTTGCTTCCAGAGGGAAGCTATGCGCCAACCGGCGTTTTCCATAGCCGGATCAAACTCGATCGCCCGTTCCCGATCGACATCGAACTCCCCGAGGTGACGTGGTAAATCGCGCGGTCAGGCGTCCCGGCGGAGCAGCACGACCACGGTGACCGCGATGAGGGCGGCGGCGAGGACCAGGAAGATCCCGCTCTCGATGCCCTGGAACGCCCAGTAGCGGTCGGCCGGCTGGTAGGTGACGAACTCGCGGAAGTGGCTGAGGGCCTGTGTGCAGGAGAGCGGAGGCCTAAAGCCACCCCTGCCCTGCGACGGCACGCACGCAGCCGGCAGGTAGTTAGCGGGGATGCCGTCGATCACGGGCAAGTTCGTGTTCTGGGTAACCAGTTCGCCGTGCGGGCCAACGACACCCGACGCGAGCTGCCAGAAGGACCCCGACGGCGTGAAGCTGCTGGTCGCCTTGTAGAACACGGTGACCGCGCTGATGTAGTGCGGGCGCAGGAGCAGCGTGACGATTGCGCGCACCGCGATGAACCCGGCCAGCGTGACGACCATGGCCGGCAGCGTCCGGCGCAACAGCGCGCCGGCCGCGATGCCGAGCGCCACCGCGAACAGCGAGTAGGCCACCGGGACGATGCCCATGATGTCGAACCGGCCGGGTTTGAACGCGTCCAGCTGCATCGCATTGTCCGGACCGGACCACCAGGTCACCAGGGCCGAGATGACGCCGCCCCAGATCGCCGCGGCCAGCAGCATCCAGCCGACCTTGACCGTGAGCCAGTGCTTGCGGGTGATGCTTTGCATCCAGGCGAACTGGGTGGTGCCCGCTTCGGCTTCGGCGGCCACCAGCGGCGCGCCCCAGAACAGCCCGACCAGCGCCGGCGCGCCCAGGGTCAGGATGACCAGGAAGCCCACCGCGTGGTTGCCGAGGAACAAAGTGCTGCTCAGGTTCGCGCAGCTGTGGTTCGCGGCGCAGGCCACGAGCGCGGAGTGGTACTGGGACGCCATCTGCAGGCCGGTGATCACCAGCAGGACGGCGAGCGCGGCGAGCAGGGCGGCGCCCAAGGTGAACTGAACGCGGTGCTGACGCCAGACGAGCCAGGTCATTTCTCTTCTCCAACGGTAGTCAACTGCACGGTGGCCGCAGGCGCGTCTTGGCCCATGTAGCCAAGCACGAGCTCTTCCAGGCTCACGTCGCTGGCCTCGAACGCCGGGTCGATGACCGGGCCGTTCAGCCTGACGAGCAGGGTGGTCTGCCGCGGCGTGCGGGTAACCTGCACGACCCGGTGACTCCGCTCGATCGCCGTGGTGTCCTTGCGCGGGCCGACCAGGATCTGGTGCTCAGCCAGGATCTCCTCGATGTCGCCGCACAGCTGGACCCGCGATGAGGCCAGCATGATGAGCTGGTCGCAGACCCGCTCCAGGTCGGCGACCAGGTGCGAGGACAACACCACGGTCAGGCCGCTCGCCGCTACCGCGTCGGCCAGCAGGCCGAGGAAGTTCCGCCGGGCCAGCGGGTCGAGCGCGGCGACCGGCTCGTCCAGCAGCAGCAGCCGGGGCTGCTTGGCCAGGATCAGGGCCAGCGCGACCTGGGCCCGCTGGCCTCCGGACAGCTTGCCCACCGCCCGGTCCAGCGGGATCTTCAGGTCCGTCAGCCGTTCCCGGACCGATTCTGCGTCCCAGCGCGGGTTCAGGTGCGCGCCCGCCCGGATGTGGTCCTCGGCCGACATCCGCCGGTACAGCGGGATCTCCTGGGCCAGGTAGCCGATGTCGGCCAGGAAGGCCGGATCCTGGCGTGGGGTGGCGCCGTTCACGGTGACCTGCCCGGCCGTCGGCCGGGCCAGGCCCGCGAGCAGCCTCAGCAGCGTGGTCTTGCCCGCGCCGTTCGGCCCGATCAGCGCGCAAATCCGGCCTTCCGGGACGCTGACCGTGCAGTCTGCCAGGGCGCTGACCTTGCCGTAGCGCTTGGTCAGCCCGCTGGTTTCTATCGCGTTCGGCCCGGGGGGAGCACGGCCCGGAACCTCCTGCATCGGGATCATGCGATCTCCTCCTCGGCCGCTGCCCGTAGCGTGACGCGCAGCAGCGATTCGATTGATTCGTCGTCGAGCCCGGCGTCGCGGGCTTCGCGTACCCAGTGGGCCAGGCTGTGGCCCAGCCGTGTATGGGTGCCCGGCGGCGGGCCGGGCGGGCGCTTGAGCACGAACGTTCCGTGACCGGCGCGCGCCTCGACCAGTCCCTCCCGCTCCAGGTCGCGGTAGGCCTTCAGCACCGTGTTGGGGTTGATCGCGGTCGCCGAGACGACCTCTCGCACGGTGGGCAGCTGGTCGCCCACGTCGAGCAAGCCCATCCGCAGCGCCTGCCTGACCTGCTGGACGATCTGCAGGTACGGCGGTACCACCGAATGCCCGTCAACCCGGAAGCTGATCATCAGCCGCCCTTCTAAAGTACTAGTCAACTAAGACACTAGATGGCCGAAGCATTCCCGTCAAATCCCTAGACGGCCAGAGCGCCTTGCTCCCACAACTCGGTACCGTGCACGGCGACGCGCTCGCCGATCCGGGCCAGGACCTCGCCGACCGGAAGGGCCGGCATCTGCCGGCCGTCGCGCAGCCGCAGCGCCGCCTGGCCGGCGGCCGCCTCGCGGGCGCCGATCACCACCTGGTAGGGCACCAGCCTGCTGGCCCGGATCCGCGCGCCCAGGCTGCCAGCGTCCGGCCGCGCCACCACGGCCCGCAGCCCCGCTCCGACCGCCTGGAAGGCGAGCGCCTCGGCCGCCGGAAGCTGCGCGTCGGCGACCGGCAGCACGACCAGCTGTACCGGCGCCAGCCAGGCGGGGAACGCTCCGCCGTGCACGTCGATGAGATGGGCCACCGCCCGCTCGGCGCTGCCGATGATGCTGCGGTGCACCATCACCGGCCGGTGCCTGGCCCCGTCGGCGCCGGTGTACTCCAGGCCGAACCGCTCGGGCAGGTAGAAGTCAACCTGCACGGTGGACAGGCTGGCCTCCCGTTCCGCGCTGTCGGCGATCTGCACGTCGATCTTCGGCCCGTAGAACGCGGCTTCGCCCTCCTCGGCCTCGTACGCCACCCCGGCGCTCACCAGGACCTGCTCGAGCAGGCCAGCGGCCCGCTCCCAGCTGTCGCGGCCGCCCACGTATTTATCGTCCCGGCTGGGCAGCGACAGCCGGTACCGGACAGGTTCGATGCCGAGCGCCTGGTACGCCTGCCTGATCAGCTCGAGCGCGGCGGCCGCCTCCGCCGCCACCTGGTCCGGGGCGCAGAAGATGTGCGCGTCGTTCAATTGGATGGCGCGTACCCGGGTCAGCCCGCCTAGGACGCCGGACAACTCGGACCGGTACATGCCGCCTAGCTCAGCCAGCCGCAGCGGCAGGTCACGGTAACTGCGGGCCCGGGACCGGTAGACGAGCGCGTGATGGGGGCACAAACTCGGCCGCAGCACCACCTGCTCGCCGCCGATGTCCATCGGCGGGTACATGCCGTCCCGGTAATGCGCCCAGTGCCCTGAGATCTCGTACAGCTCGCGCTTGCCGAGCACAGGGGAGTAGACGTGCTGGTAGCCGGCCTTCCGCTCAACCTCCCTGATGTACTCCTCCAGCGCGTGCCGGATCGCGGCTCCCGCGGGCAGCCAGTACGGCAGCCCGGCGCCGATCAGCGGGTCGGTGTCGAACAGCTCGAGCTCACGGCCGAGCCTGCGATGGTCGTACATGGTCATCTCCTCGCGATAGGGCGGGGCAAGTGACCAGGGAATGCGAAAGCCCCGGAGCACTTCGCCCCGGGGCTTCGATAAAACAGGTGTCAGCGCGCCGGGACAGACTCCGGCGTCGTCGTCATACCCGCGCGCATCATGAACCAACGATAACACCCGGCCCGGCCTCGGTCTCCGTATAAGGGCCGACGCCACCACCCGCCACCCGAGCAGGAACAGCCCGAGGAACGCGAGCGCCACCAGCACGAATGCGACCGCGGTGCCCTGTCCCGCCACCACCCGCAGCACCATGCCCAGCCCGGCCGCGCCGAGCCACGCCCCCAGCCCGGAAGGCACCAGAGCCAATGGCCGCCGCCAGGCCCGCGCCCCCAGCCATCCGCCCAAAAGCCCAGCCAGGAACGGCCACGCGGTCGACGCGATCCCGGCCACGCTCTCACCGCGAGCGTGACTGGCGCGGCCGATGATCACGAACGCCAGCACGCAGCAAAGGTCGAGGATCACCGCCAGCCGTACCGCGCGCACGAGCATAGAGCGTAACGGCTCAATCAACACCTTCAGCCCAGTGCGCCGCGCCGCGTCCCCGAACGCCTCTTTCACCTCGCCCAGCCCCGCCCGCCTGCTCACCAGCGAACCGAGGTCCACCACCCCGCGCGCCGCCAGGCCGATCGCCCGCGGGTACACCTGGTTCATCCGCCGCACCATGGCGATCGTCAGCCCCTTGCGTCGTGCCACCGAGGCCTGGAGCCTGATCGCGTCGTCGCCGGGGATGCCGGCCAGCACCAGCCGTCCGCCGGGCCGGACCGACTCGGCCGCCAACGCGACCGCCTCGTCGTGGCCCGCCGCCTCGAACGCCACATCCACCCCGGGACCAGCAAAGTCCACGGAACCGGGCGAAACCACCAGGTCCGCGCCGTGCCGCGCCGCCGCCTCGCGCCGGTGGGCCAGCGGCTCGATGGCCAGTACCGAACTCGCTCCCGCCGCCTTCAGCGCGCTGATCAGCAGCAGGCCGATCGGCCCGCACCCCACCACCGACGCGGTGCCGGCGAACGGCAGGTGCCCGAGGTCCACGCAGTGCAACGCCACCCCGAGCGGTTCGAGCAGGGCGCCGTCCGCGTCGCTCACCCCGTCCGGCAGCGGATGCAGCAGCTCCGTAGGCCACGTCATGAACTCGCGCATCATGCCGTCGGTCTCGCCGTGCCCGGCGAACCGGATCCGGTAGCACAGGTTCGGGTAGCCGTCCCGGCACGCCCGGCAGGTCCCGTCCGCGATGGCCGGGTCGATGGCGACCCGCTCGCCCCGCCGCGGCCCCCCGGCGATCACCCCCGCCCCCTCGTGACCGAGCACCAGCGGATGCGCGAGGACGGCGTCACCGATCGCGCCCTCGTCCCACCAGTGCAGGTCAGAGCCGCAGATCCCGACTGCCGTGACCCGCACCAGGCTCATCCCCGCGCCCGCCTCGGGCCGCGGCTCCTCCTCCACCCGCAGGTCACCGGCCGCGTAAAGTCTTGCCGCTCGCACCCGAACTCCCTTTTTTTATGCGGAACGGACGTGGTGCCTGCTCCCGGGAACCATAAAACCAGTGATCCCCGGCCGCAGGGAGACCGGGGATCACTGGTACGGGACCTGCTGGGACCTACGCGGCCGGGCCGGTGGTCAGGGTCAGGTTGCTGGTCTGCGACTGGCCGGACTGGCCGACCCAGGTGATCGAGATCGAGTCGCCCGGGTGGTACTTGACCAGGATCTGCTGGATGTCACTGGCCGAGGAGACGGACTGGCCGGCGAGCGCGGTCACCGTGTCCCCGTCGGTCAGGCCAGCGTTGGCGGCGGGAGATCCGGACAAGGTGCCGGCGAGGGCAACGCCGGTGGTACCGGTCTGCCCGCCCGAGGCGCCCTGCCCGCCGAACCCGCCGAAGCCATCACCTGAGCCGGTGCTCGAGGAGCCGAGCTCCAGGCCGAGGAAGGCGGTGGCGCCGATGTGGATGGTGGATGAGCCGTGGCCGGCCTCGATCTGCTGAGCGATGGAAACGGCCTCGTTGATCGGGATCGAGTAGGCCTGCTCGGCGGTCTGGCCGGACTGGGTCTGGAACTGGTAGCTCGAGCCGGCCGCGGTGTCCATGCCGATCACCTGGCCGTAGGAGTTGACCAAAGATCCGCCCGAGTCACCCGGCTGGATGTCCGCGTTGGTCTCGATCAGCCCGGTCAGCTGCTCGCTGATCCCGGAGAGCTCGTCCGACGCGGTGATCGACTGGTTCAGCGCGGTCACCGTGCCGGTAGCGACCGACGGGGTGCCGCCCGTGCCGCCCGCGTTGCCCAGGGCGACCACGTTGGCACCGGTCTGCACGGTGGACGAGTTGCCGAGGCTGGCGACGGTGAGGCCGGAGGCGTTCTGCAGCTGAAGCACCGCGACGTCCTGGGTGACGTCGTACCCGACGACGGTGGCCGTGTAGGTCTGGCCGTTGCCGATGTCGGTCACCTTGATCGAGGTGGCGCCCTCGATGACGTGGTTGTTGGTGAGCACCTCGCCCGTGGACGTCAAGACGATGCCGGTACCGGCCGAGGTCGCACCCTGGTCGCCGTCGGTAGACACCACATCAACCAGCCCCGGGTCCACCCGGGACGCGATCTGGCTGGTGGACAGCATGCTCTTGGAGACCGCGGTGGCCGTGCCCGCCGCGCCGGTATTCATGCTGCCGATCAGTATGCCCAGGCCGGCTCCTGCCCCCAGCGCGGTGGCCGCGGTGATGGCCAGCCAGCGCCTGTGGTGCGAGCGCGGTGGCGGCGGCGGCACGCTGCCGAAACCAGGGCCGGCCGGATAGCCGGGTCCTCCTGGGTAACCGGATCCGCCTGCGTAGCTAGGCGAATAGTCCGGTCCATCGCCGCGCTCTGGGTAGTTCGGGTCGTAAGTCTGGCTCATGGGATGTGCCCCCATCTCGATGCCGCGGCCTGGCGGCTTCATAGGCCTGTCGGCCTCGTCCTTTAGTTACGTTTTGATCATCGGCCGCGGACCTTGAGGCAAGCCAAGGGATGCCCCCCGCAATGCTGCAAGTTTCCTGAAGGTCGTCTGAACCCGTTCAGGTTGAGTAATTCTCCGGGACCGGGACCAGTTCCCGCTCGGTGACGTCCTCCTCGGCGGTCAGCCACTCGTGGATGGCCAGGGCCAGCAGGGCGGGAACCAGGTCCCGGGACCGGCGCGCCAGCCACATGGTGCCCTTGGTGGCCATCCACCGGACCTCCGCCATCCGCGAGGGCGGCGGCGTCGACGGTTCCGGGTCGGGACCGGGGCCGACCGGATATCCCGCCGCGGTCAGCAGGGCGTGGAACTCACAGGCGAGGAAGCGGTGCCCGCGCTCGTTCGGGTGCAGTCGGTCCACGCTCCAGAAGCGCCGCTCGTAGATGGCTGGGTCACGGGCCGCGTCCAGGTGCAGCGTGTCGTAGCGGAGCGCTATCTCGTCCACGACTTCGTTGACCGCGCGCATCCGTCGGCCCAGCGGCTTGGCCAGCGACTTGGGCAGGCCGAACATCTGGCCTGGATCCGGCAGCCGCATGGTCAGGACCTGGGCGCCGGCGGCGCGCAGCCCCGCCACCGTGCGGGCCACCGCCGAGCCCGTGCGCTGCGGGTCGAAGTTCCCGCGCAAGGTGTCGTTGATGCCGACCACCACGCTGGCCACGTCGGGCTTCAGGGCGGCGGCGGCCGGCAGCTGCAGGTGCTCCACGTCTGCCGCCAGCGCGCCGAGCGTGGCCAGATTGTGCATGACCGGCTGGTGCAGGCTGGTGGCCAGCAGCGTGGCCCAACCCCGCCAGCCGCCCTCGGGGGCCGGGTCGCCCATGCCCACCGTGATCGAGTCGCCGAGTGCGACGAAGGTCGTCATGCCTGCCTCCGTTCAGCGGTCACCGTGGCTCTCGCGGGCGGGACCTCGCGGAGCCCCTCGTGGATGGCGAGGAAGGCTTGCACGGCCGCGGGCCAGCCGAAGCGTTCGGCCCGGGCCCGGGCCGCGGCCCGGCGGGCCGCCGCGGGCCAGGACAGTACGGTCATCACCCCGGCGGACAGGTCTTCGCCCGCCACGCTGGCCCCGGCCTCGCCCACGACCTCGGGCAGCGCCGACTCCGCGCTCACCACCACCGGCGTCCCGCAGGCCAGCGCCTCCAGCCCGGCCAGGCCGAAGGTCTCCGCCGGCCCCGGCGCGATGGCCACATCGGCGCTGGCCAGCAAGGCGGCCAGGTCGGTGCGGTCGGGCAGGAAGCCGGCGAACGTGACGGGCAGCCGGTCGCGCGCCGCCCGCCCTTCCAGGCGGCGGCGCAGCGGGCCGTCGCCGGCTACGACGAGCCGGGCCGGCAGGCCATTGGCGCGCAGTGCGGCCAGCGTGTTCAGCGATCGCTGCGGCTTCTTTTCCGGGGATAGCCGCCCGGCGTGCACCAGCAGCGTCTCGCCTGGCGCGGCGTAGCCGTCCCGGACCCGTCTGCCCTGCTGCTCGTCATGCGGCGGGGCGAACGTGGTCAGGTCGACGCCGAGCGGGGCGCGCAGTAGCTTTTCCCCCACACCCACCCTAGGGTTGCCGGCGCCGATCCGCTCGAACTCGGCGGCCGCCCAGGCGGTCGTGCAGATCACCCGCTGGTACGCGCGGACCGTGCGCCGGTTGACCGCGTCGACCGCGGCCAGCGCCGGACGCCACCGGGACAGCCCGGGCAGGTCCAGCCCGGGCACGGCCAGTCTCAGCAGCGCGGTGAGGCTCTCGTGCGAGATCATCACGGCCGGCACGCCGTGCGCGCGCGCCCACCGGCCGGTCCAGCGCAGCGTGGTCCGGTCCGAAACCTCGAGCGTGTCCGGCCGCAGCTCGCTGAGCAGGCTGACCACCCGCGGCTTGCGCAGCAGTACCCGGTACCCGCCGGTGAACGGAAGCCGGGGACCGCTCAACGTGATCACCCGTCCCTGCGGCGTCTGCTCGTCACTGTCCCGCTCGCCGGGGATGATCAGCACCGGTTCGTGACCCGCGGCCAGGTAGCCGGCGCCGAGTTCACGCAGCGAGGTGCGCAGCCCGCCGGAGTGGGGAGCGACGTAGTTCGCCAGCCGCACGATCCTCATATCGTCACCGTGTTTTTTGGGATAAAGGTCGCGTTATGCAATGAACCCTCCGCGGTTGCTGCCCGTGCCAGGTGCATCGGCCGCTCGCGCGGGCCCAGAAGGCCCACGCTCGCTAGCCGATCTTGCATAACGCTCCTGGGCCGGGCGCTTGCGGCCCAGGACGGCGGCGTAATGGCCGATCAGCTCCTCGGTCAGCGCGGGCCAGGTGCGCGTGAGGACCTTGCGCCGCCCGGCCGCGCCGAACGCCGCGCGGGCTGCTGGGTCCGCGGCCAGCCGCGCGACCGCGG
>Ga0070761_10003000_pt1 | contig 10220 bp, 5 predicted proteins | sample HubBroMetageREF1_FD_66724 | JGI IMG/M metagenome (GOLD analysis project Ga0070761, IMG submission 66724) | Reference soil microbial communities from the Hubbard Brook experimental Forest, New Hampshire, USA - Hubbard Brook CCASE Soil... | ecosystem: Environmental > Terrestrial > Soil > Temperate... | reverse complement strand
ACGGGAATGGCTCGCACGCCCAGGGTGCGGTGTGCGCAGGCCAGCATTCCCCAGGTCACCACCATGCCCAGGCCGCTTCCAATCGGATGGGCGCGGAACACGCCCCTGGAGTTCAGCAAACCGACGTAGAACGCACGCACGGCCGTTGCCACGAGGCCGAGCGACATCAGAGCCACGAGCTCGAGAGCGAGGACCGGCGCAAAAGCCGTCAGACCAAAGACGACACCGCCGAGCGCCCCCAGGGTCAGACTCAGGCCCAGGCTGATGGCCAACGTGTACCCGAGGAGAGCGCCAGCGACCTCCGCGAGCTCCGTGGGCTTGCGTGCGCCCACGTCGATCAGCACCGCCACGGCGCCGGAGTCTTGGAAGGCGCCCGTCAGCAAGGCGGCCGCAAAGATGTAGTATGATGCAAGCAGGTAGTAGAGGTCTGTCGCCGCGCCCCGACCGAACCATGCCGCCAGGGCGATTGGGAGCAGGGCCTCGCCGGCCCGCAACACCGCTTGAAGCGGGAGCAACCGCAGCGCGGTTCGGGCGATGTTGGGCGGAGCTTGCTCGGTCATGAAGCCCGAGACGTTCCCCGGTAGATCGCCGCGTACCCTTCGCACATCCTGTCGACACTCCCGTGTTCCTGTGCGAACCGGCGAGCGGCCACGCCCATGGCGTCCAGTCGAGAGCGGTCGACGCGCGCCTGGTCGATGGCGCGGGCGAACGCGGCGCCACTGCTTTCGGGCACCAGCCATCCAGTCACTCCATCCGCAACGATTTCGGGAATGCCGCCGCCTGCAAATGCGATGACGGGTCGCCCCATCGAGAGCGATTCGAGCACGGAGAGCCCGAGCGGCTCCCGATCGGCCGTGCTCAGGATGACGTTGCAATCGGCGACCGCGGGTCGCGGATCCTGCTGGTGACCCAAGAACCTCACGCGTCCTCGGCGTTTGTGCGCGAGCGCCTCGAGCACGCGACGCTGCTCCCCGTCTCCGACCACCGTCAGCTCCACGGCCGCGAGAGCCGCGGCCTCGACCGCGAGTGCGACCCGCTTCCAGGCCGTGAGCCGGCAGACGATCCCGACCCGAAATGCGCCCACGGGCGAAGGACGCGGCGCCCAGTACTCCGTATCGACGCCATTGCGTACGACGCGGGTACGTTGCGCCACCGCTGGCGCCGCCTTGCCGAGGACTGCGCGCACGTATTCGCTCACGGCGACGAAGCGGTCCGTCCTGGCGGCCGCCCACCGGGTGAAGAGGGCCGAGCTCGGGTCGAAATAGTGCATCACGTGATGCTCGGTCCGAACTTGTGGCAGCTTAGCGCGGCGCGCAGCCCTGGTGCCCACCACGTGAGACCCGAACGTGTGCGTGTGCACGATGTCCGCCCGCTCGTCGCGCAGAAGCGATTCGATCCAACCGACATCCCGCGATCCGAACGCCCGACGAAGATACGATGCGGGGTTTTCGCGCGCTGGGCCGCGATCGTGCACGCGAAGGCCCGCATCGACGAAGTAGCGGGCCAGAGCTCGATTGGGCGTAATGAGCGCCACTTGGTGATCGGCCCCTGTCGCGTCGGGACGTCGCGCCAGATCCACGAGGAGTCGCTCGGCGCCTCCAATGTCACCGGCGACTACCACGTGCATGACGCGCAAACGGCTCAAGATTCGGAGAAAACACTGCGCGAAACGTTTCGGCAACCGCGAAGCGCGTATGCTCCGCCGCACTTTGACCATCCGCGTCGCCCTTCATCACGAGACCCGATACGCCTACGACCGCCCCGTCGACCTTGGCCCGCACGTCGTTCGACTTCGGCCCGCGCCGCATGGTCGCACTCCGATCCTGGCGCACACGCTCCGAATCACGCCGGCGGAGCACTTCATCAACTGGCAGCAGGACCCGTTCGGGAACTTTCAAGCCAGGATCGTATTCTTGAAGCCGGGAGCGGAGCTTCGCTTCGCGGTCGACCTCGTCGCCGAAATGACCGTGATCAACCCCTTCGACTTTTTCCTCGAAGAGGAGGCCAAAAAGTTTCCATTCGTGTACGCACCCTCGCTCAAGAGAGACCTCACGCCCTACCTGCAGGCGGTGCCAGAGAGCCCCCTTCTGACCGACTTCGTTGCAGGCGCGAGGGCGCAAGTGGTGACCGCGGGAAAGAACATGGTCGACGTGCTCGTTGACCTGAACCAACTCGTGAACAAGACGCTTCGGTACGACATCCGCATGGAGCCAGGGGTGTTCGCGCCCGACGAAACGCTGCGACGAGGCCACGGATCTTGTCGAGACTTTGCGTGGCTGCTCGTCCAAACACTGCGCCGGTTTGGGCTGGCGGCGCGCTTCGTCTCCGGGTACTCGATTCAACTCAAGGCAGACGAGAAGCCGCTCGAAGGACCGGCAGGCGTCGACCACGACTCGGCCGATCTTCACGCGTGGGCAGAAGTATTTCTGCCTGGGGCAGGCTGGGTCGGCCTCGATGCGACGAGCGGGCTGCTCGCCGGTGAGGGACACATTCCCCTCGCCTGCACGCCCGATCCCGAAACCGCGGCCGCGATCACCGGCAGCTTCTCTTGGAGCAAGCGCGACGAGACCGAAAAGGTCAAAGAGAAGTTCTCCTTCGAGATGTCGGTTCGCCGACTCGAGGAGGTCCCGCGCGTTACGGCGCCGTACACCGAGGAGGCCTGGACTGCGATCGCGCAGCTGGGGAGCGATGTGGATCGGCAACTCAGCGCAGCCGACGTGCGGCTGACGATGGGCGGCGAGCCGACATTCGTGGCCGTTTCCGACCCGGACGCTCCGGAGTGGAACATCGAAGCCCTAGGCCCCACCAAGCGCGGGTATGCCACGACCCTGCTTTGGCGGCTCTACGAGAGATTCACGCCGCACGGCCTCGTCCACGAAGGACAGGGCAAGTGGTATCCGGGTGAGCCTCTTCCGCGCTGGGCGCTTTCCTCCTACTTTCGGAAGGACGGCCTTCCGATTTGGCAGGACCCTGCTCTCTTCGCGCACGTCGAAAGCGGCTCGGCCACCGCGAGGGACGCTCGACGCTTCGTATCCCGGCTCAGCGAGCACCTTGGAGTCGATGAGGCCTGCGCGGTACCGGGTCACGAAGACGCCTGGTACTACCTTTGGCGGGAACGGCGCTTGCCGACCAACGTCGACCCCCACGAGTCCCGTCTCGACGACACGAGTGAACGAGCTCGCTTGGCGAGCATCTTCGACAAGGGACTCGCCGACGTCGTCGGGTACGCCCTGCCGCTCCGATGCGTCCAGGGCGACGGGCAACGACGCTGGGAGACCGGCCGATGGTTTCTCAGGCGCGAGCGCATGTATCTCTTGCCCGGCGATTCAGCCATGGGTTATCGGCTGCCGCTCGACTCGCTGCCGTGGGCGGCCCCCGATGCTGGCAACCCGGGGCCCCAGCCCCCCGAGCCGTTTGCAGCCTACGCGCCCCTGCCTCCGCGCGAGCGCCTGGCCGCCGTCATCACGCGCCAGTGGCCCGATCGAGCCACAGCTTCGGACTCTGCGCGTGTACGGCCAGAGACGCCACCGGACGTTGTCCGAACCGCGCTTTGCGTCGAGCCGCGCCGAGGGGTGCTGCACGTGTTCATGCCACCAATCGACACCGTCGAGGGCTATCTCGCGCTCTGCACGGCCATCGAGGCGACCGCGCTCGACCTGGGCACGAGCGTACGGATCGAGGGCTACCATCCGCCGGCCGATCCTCGAATCGGACGATTCCAGATCACACCGGACCCGGGAGTCATCGAGGTCAACATCCAGCCTGCCCACAGCTGGAACGAGCTCGTGGCCAACACGAGCACGCTCTACCAAGAGGCTCGCGCTTCCGGGCTGCACGCCGAGAAGTTCATGCTGGACGGCCGGCACACGGGCACCGGCGGCGGGAACCACGTCGTGCTGGGCGGCGCCACGGCGCCCGACAGCCCAATTCTTCGAAGGCCTGACCTACTGAGGAGCCTCCTACAATATTGGCTCAACCATCCGTCGCTCTCGTATCTATTCTCGGGCATGTTCGTCGGCCCGACGAGCCAGGCGCCGCGCGTGGACGAGGCGCGAAACGATAGCCTCTACGAGCTCGAGATCGCTTTTGCCGAGATGAGCGCGAAGCAAGCCCAAGGCGCCCCAGCGCCTCCCTGGCTCGTGGACCGCCTCCTACGCAATCTCCTCACGGACGTGACGGGCAACACGCACCGCACCGAGTTCTGCATCGACAAGCTTTACAGTCCCGACAGCGCCAGCGGCCGCCAAGGTCTGGTCGAGCTCCGATCGTTCGAAATGCCGCCGCACCCACGTATGAGCCTGACTCAGCAACTGATCGTGCGCGCACTCGTGGCATCGTTCTGGCAGACGCCCTACCGAATTCCGCCCGTTCATTGGGGCACCGAGCTCCACGACCGGTTTCTCTTGCCTCACTTCGTGCGCCAGGACTTTCGCGAAGTGTTGAGCGATCTCGCGCGTGCGGGATACCGATTCGACCCCGCTTGGTTCGCTCCCCATTATGAGTTTCGTTTTCCAGAGCTCGGAAGCGTGGTGACGAAAAATGGGCTCACTCTCGAGTTGCGGCAGGCGATCGAGCCCTGGCACGTGCTCGGCGAAGAGGCCGCCAGCGGTGCTGTCGCGAGGTACGTCGATTCGTCCGTGGAGCGACTCCAGGTCATGGTCCGCGGCATGGTCGACGGACGGCACGTGGTGACCTGCAATGGTCGGCGGGTGCCCCTCCAGCCAACGGGAACCAACGGCGAACGCGTCGCGGGCGTGCGCTATCGGGCTTGGTGTCCACCCTCGGCGCTGCACCCGACGATTGGTGTGCACGCTCCACTCACCTTCGACCTTTTCGACACTTGGAACGATCGATCGATAGGCGGGTGTCGCTACCACGTGTCGCATCCCGGCGGGCTCGCTCATGCGACATTTCCGCAGAATAGCTTCGAGGCGGAGAGCCGACGCGTGGCCCGTTTTTGGCCCTTCGGGCACACCGCGGGGTCGTCGAAGGCTCCAGCGGCCGAGGCCAACCCGCTGCTTCCCTATACGCTCGACCTTCGGCGAGGGGATAAGGTCGTAGGGTGAAGGCGCAGCGGGCCGCCCCGCTCCTCCGCGCGGCTGGTGGTGGGAATTACACATCTCGTCCGGAAACGAAGAAGTTCTGCCTAACCGGCTAGAATTCGGTACACCGTAGTTGTGGTGAATCGAGCTTCCACGAACTTCCGCGCGGATCGCCCACGGCCGCGGAGCGGTGACCCGCAATTCGCGGCCGGGCTCGCTCGCAGGGCCGTTGTCCGCGCGGCGCTCCTGCTTTCGCTCGTCGGCGCAATCGTGGGCTGCCGTCGAACGAATCTGACGAGCGCCTGGAGTGCGAGCGCCGGGCCGGGTCCAGCGGACGCCTCCGGGGTCTCGCTCGGCGACGAGCATTCGACCGCTACGGGGGCGTCCGTCCTCCTTGCGCGCAATCATGTGAATCGCGACGGCTTGTTTCCCAACACGGGAATCAGCAAGGCGTCGCTCGCGACGATGCAGCGCGACGATACGTTCAACGGGGCCGTCAGCGGTGCAGTTTTCGGTTCCCCACTCTACGTCGAGAACGGGCCGCAGGATCGCGGCGCGTTCTTTCTCGCAACCGAGAGCAACAACGTCTACGCGCTCGATGAAACGACCGGTACCCCGCTTCCCGGATGGCCAATTCAGGTGGGCTCGGCTGCGGTGCAGACCGGTACAGCTTCCGGGTGCCAAGCCCTCTCGCCGATCGGAATCACTGACACTCCCGCCATCGATCTCGCGACCCGTCTCATCGTCTTCGACGCCGTGACCGGCGACAGCAGTGGTAACGTTGCTGCGCACACGATTCAGGCCTGGTCCATCGACGACCCCGCGCATGGCCCCGTCTGGACCATCGATGTCGCGGCCAAATGGCCGGGGTTCGAGCCCCAGCAACAGCTTCAACGCAGCGCCGTGCTCATCCTCAATGGGGTGGCCTACCTAGCCTTTGGCAGCTTCAACGACTGCGCCCCGTACCACGGCTGGGTCGTCGGCGTGCCGCTTGCCAACCCAGGCGACGCGCAGGCGTTCATGACGCCGGTGAATGGCGCGGGCATCTGGGGGCCGGGCGGCCCGGCGAGCGACGGAACGAGTGTCTTCGCGGTTACTGGCAACCGCCGACAAGATCTTGAGCCCGACGCCAGTCCGAGCTGGGAGGGCAGCAGTGCCGTCTTTCGCCTCGGACCGACGCTGACTTTCTCGGGAAATTCTGCCGACTTCTTCGTTCCTCCCAATTGGGACGAGCTCGATCGCATTGACGATGACCTCGGCTCCACCGGGCCCCTTGTGGTGGACGCGCCAGCCATGACGCCCTCCGCTCTTCTGGTCGCGATGGGCAAACAAGGCATCGTCTACCTGCTCGACCGCAACAATCTTGGCGGTCTCGACGGGGGCCCGCTGGCGAGCAAGATGCTCGTGCAAGGTATCCCCGGCATCGTTGGGCAGATCCTGAACGTGCCTGCCTGGGCGACCGTCTCGGGATCCACCTACATCGTGGTGAAGAGTTGGTATGACGCCAGCGCGGCCGACTGCCCGCTGCCGCCCGACGGCGGTGTTTATGACCTCTTCGCCCTTCGCTTGGATCCTACGTCGCCGAACGGCATGGTGACCGCATGGTGCGTCAGCAGCGGGGGAATGGGCTCTCCCTCCATAACCTTGAGTGATGACGCGAACGACGCGATCGTCTGGACGGAGGGGGCGGAAGGGGACAATCGCCTTCACGCGTGGGACTTGGTCACTGGGACCGCGCTCTATTCGAGCGGTACCCAGACGCTGGGTCCCGCGCGTCACTTCTCGACGCCAATCGCAGCGAATGGGAGGATCCTCGTCGCCGGCGACGGCATGCTCTACGCCTTCACGTCGGTCTCGAATACGAAGTAGGTAGGACGCCGGGAAGAGGTCCGCGGACGCGAGCGCCCACCAGTACGCTTGCGCGGTTGCTGTTTCGCCTATACTTAGATCCGCAACCGAAGCCGTGCAGCATGACGCCTAGCGCGCGCCCGAGAGAGTCCGAAGCGTCTGCCCTCGATACATACGTCGGCCGAGAGCGGCGACGCTCGCGACAGCTGTCGCCTTGGCCGCGTCCTGGAACACCGTCGGTGAACTCTCCGTGTACGCGCGAGCCCAGTTCCTTGACTCCTTTTCGCCCGTTCAGCGCAACGGGGATTCCAGGAAATCCGGGGGCCGGAGGCGCGATGTTTGAGCCGCGACCCGCACCGTCCGGAGCCATCGCGGTTCGCCCCGCGCTGAGCGTAGTCATCCCCGTCCACAACGAGATCGAGAACCTGGTCGCGCTCCTCGACGAGCTGACGGGGCTGCTCTCGTTACAACATCGGACCTACGAATCATCGTCGTCGACGACGGCAGCAAGGACGGAACGACGCAGCTCTTGCGGAAGCTTGCAACTGAGCGTGCAGCCCCCAAGGCGATCTTTTTTCGACACAACTTCGGCCAGACGGCGGCCTTCGATGCCGGCTTCCGTGCCGCCGCCGGTGCCATGATCGTGACGATGGATGGCGACCTGCAGAACGACCCGCGCGACATTGCGCGGATGCTCAATCGGCCGGAAGAAGGCTACGACATGGTCGCAGGCTGGAGGCGAAATCGGCAGGACGCGCTCGTGCTGCGCAAAGTGCCCTCGCGAATCGCCAACTGGTTGATTCGGAAAGCGACGGGGACTCCGATTCACGACCTCGGCTGTTCACTGCGCGCCTACCGTCGTGAAGTTACCGAAGAATTGCGTCTCTACGGTGAAATGCACCGCTTCATCTCGGTTTTGGCGCACAACATGGGTGCAAACCTCGCCGAGGTCGAAGTCTATCATCGGCCGAGACGGGCCGGCGTCTCCAAGTACGGCCTGAGGCGCACGGTCAAGGTCGTGCTCGACCTCTTGACGGTGATGTTCATGCGGCGGTACCAGACGAAACCGATATACGTCTTCGGTGGATTCGGCTTCCTGGTGGCTTCGCTGAGCACGGTAATCTATGCCTGCGTCCGCGGGGAGAAGGTGCACGATGGAGTCTGGGTGCACCGGAACCCCCTTTTCCTCGTCGGGGTGATGAGCGCGCTCGTGGGCGTTCAGCTCCTGGCCACGGGTCTCATCGCGGAGCTGATCATCCGCACCTACTACGAGTCGCAGGACAAACGAGCGTATTCCGTGGCAAGCCGCGCCGGGTTCCAAGATTCCTGAGGCCTCCTGATGTGCGGTTTCGTCGGCTTCGTGCAGCGCACGCGCGCGCTCGAGCAGCTCTCGCCCATGCTGCGTCGAATCGTCCATCGTGGGCCGGACGGCGAAGGCGCGTGGTCAGCGAGCCATGGCGAGTGGTTTGCCGCGCTCGGACATCGACGCCTCGCGATCGTCGACATCGTCGGCGGAGTCCAACCGATGTCGACGCCCGACGGCTCGACACATCTCACCTACAACGGTGAGCTGTACAACTTTCCAGCTCTACGGCGAGACCTCGAAAAACTGGGGGTGGAGTTCAACACGCGGAGTGACACCGAAGTGATTCTCCGTCACTGCGAGACCCACTGGGCAGGCGGCCTCTCCGCGTTCAACGGCATGTTCGCCTTCGCGCTTTGGGACCAGACTCGGGGCCGACTTCTCTTGGCTCGAGATCGCGTAGGCATCAAGCCACTTTATTACGCAAATCTCGCTGACGGAGGCATCACTTTCGCGTCGGAGCTCACCGCACTTCTCCAGCATCCAGGAGTGAGTCGCAAGCTCTCGGCCGCAGCTGTCGAATCGTATTTCTTCAGTGACTACGTTCCCCCGCCTCTCTCTCTCGTCGACGGAGCGAACAAACTTCCGCCGGGCCACTACCTCGAATGGGAGGGCGGGCGAGCGTCCGCTCCGCGTCCTTATTTCCGCTTCTCCCCGTCTGAGTCGCCTTCGTATACGCGGCCGGAGGCATTGGCGGCAGATCTCTGGTCTCGACTCGGAGCTGCCGTTGAGCGCCAGATGATGTCCGACGTTCCCGTAGGCGTTTTTCTCAGCGGCGGGATCGATTCCTCCTGCGTTGCGACTCTTGCGCAGCAGTATTCGGACAGCCCGCTACGCACCTTTTCGATTGCGTTCGACGATCCGACCTTCGACGAGAGCGCCCATGCGCGCGAGGTCGCGCGACGGATCGGGTCCGCCCACGTCGAGGAGAGATTGAGCAAAGCCAGGCTCATCGATGTGGTCGACGTCGCGCTCTCTCGGCTCGACGAACCGCTGGCCGACCCTTCCTACTTGCCGACGTTCTTGGTCTCGCAACTCGCTGCATCGGAAGTCAAAGTGGTCTTGGGTGGCGACGGAGGCGATGAAGTCTTCGGGGGCTACCCTACATATCGCGCGCACGAATATGCACGCCTCTACCGGGCGCTGCCGAAAGCCATCCGCGACCGCGCAATGAAAGCCCTCGTGTCACGGATGCCCGAGCGCGACTCCTACCAGAGCCTCGAGTGGAAAATGAAACGATTCGTCCAGCGATGGGACGACGACGACGGCAGGCGCCATCTGCGATGGATGTCGAACCTCGATGTCGACGATTTGCGCGCGGGCGTTCCATCGGCGCGGGGCGTGATCCCGATGCCCTTCGAGAGCGCGCTCGTCGGCCTCCCGGAGTCGCTAAATGGCCTCCTAGCCCTGGATTTTACCACTTACCTGCCCGGCTCGGTTCTCACCAAGGTCGACCGGGCGTCGATGGCCCACGGCCTCGAAGTGCGCCCGCCGATGCTCGACAACGAGATCGTCGACTGGGCTTTCCGGCTGCCATCGACCATGAAGGTCCACCGCGGTCGCTCGAAGTTCTTGCTCAAGCTCGCGGCCCGGGGACACGTGTCCGACGAAATCATCGATCGCAAAAAGAAGGGTTTCGGAATCCCACTACGCGCGTGGCTACGTGGCCCGCTTCGTCCTCGGCTCATGAGAGCCCTCGAACCCTCCCCTCTTTGGGCCTCTGGGCTACTGCATCGAGAGGCGTTTCTGGGCTGGGCTCGCAGGCTCGAGACCCGAACCGGGGATTACTCGAAGGCGCTCTGGGCTCTCATCGTCCTCGACGAGTGGGTGCGGCGGGAGGCGCTGGACGTATAGTGCGCCCCATGTTGATCGGCACGGTGCTCCGTGCGCTAACCCAACTTCCGCAGTTTGACCCTTGGTGAAACTATTTTCGCCCGGGCGAGGGTAGCTCCGCCGCCCGACGCTCG
>Ga0070761_10002998_pt1 | contig 10221 bp, 7 predicted proteins | sample HubBroMetageREF1_FD_66724 | JGI IMG/M metagenome (GOLD analysis project Ga0070761, IMG submission 66724) | Reference soil microbial communities from the Hubbard Brook experimental Forest, New Hampshire, USA - Hubbard Brook CCASE Soil... | ecosystem: Environmental > Terrestrial > Soil > Temperate... | reverse complement strand
CGTCGAGGGTCGGCTGGCGGGGCCGTGGGTCAGCACCCTCGAGCAAAGCTGGCGCGACGCCCGGGCTGGTTCGCCGACCGAGAGGGTCAGCGTGAACCTTTGCGGCGTCAGCTTCATCGATCCGGCCGGCAAGACGCTGTTGAAGGAAATACACCATCAGGGCGGACAGCTTTCCGCCGAGGGGTGCCTGAACCAGGCCATCATTCGCGAGATCAGCAAGCAAGGTAGCCGAAGCAAGACCGACGACGCCGACCACAACGAAGGCGGACCTAAGGGTTCCCCCATCGTCTTCTACGCGATCCTATTCAGTTTGCTGCTCACTCCGGCGTTGGGCCGGGCCCAAACTGCCAGGCAGCAAAGCATCCTGCCGCCGAATGCGCCGACCGAAACACTGCGCTTGACGCTCGAACAAGCCGTACGTCTCGCGTTGAAGCAGAACACGACAGCGCAGATCGCTCAGATTGCGGCCGCCGAAAGCGTGCAGGACAAGAACTCGACACGCGCGGATCTGCTGCCGCAGGCGAGTCTAAACGTTGGCGAGGAATGGCAAAGACTAAATCTGGCGGCCGAGTTCGGCGGCCACGGTTTTCCGGGGCTGCCACCCAACTTTACGTTTCCAGGACACATCGGACCGTTCTCCCTGTTTTCTGCCGGCGCTTCGTTCAACGGTCAGATCTTCGATTTGACGTTGTTCCGCCGCTACCAGGCCTCCCGAAGCGCGGCCGACGCCAGCAGGTTGGACAGCCAATCAACGCGCGAACAAGTGATTTTGTTGGTCGTGTCGCAATATATCGGGACCTTGCGGGCCACCGCGGACGTGCAGGCTTCGCAATCGCGGGTGGATCTGGCGCAAGCGCTCTACGACCAAGCCGCTGACCTGCAAAAGGAAGGCGTCGGCACCGGCATCGACACCCTGCGCGCGAACGTCGAGCTGCAAAACGAGAAGCAGCGGCTGATCGAAGCCGAAGCGCAACAGCAAACTTCCATTTTCGGCCTCAGCCGAATTTTGAATCTCGACCCTCGGCAAAAAGTGGAGCTTGCGGATTCGCTGAGTTTCTTCGAAACGCCCCAGCCGGAAATCGAACAGAGCATCGAGGAAGGTCTTTCGACGCGCCCGGAGTGGAAGGCGCTCGAGCAGCAGATCAAGGTCGCCGAGTATCAGAAGAAAGCCTCGAGCGAGTCGCGATTGCCGTCCGCGCACTACAGCGGGAACTGGACGCAACTCGGTGTGGATCCCTCGGCGGTGATTCCGACCTACACCTATTCAGGATCGATCACCATGCCTTTGTTCACCGGCGGACGCATTCACGCGGAAATCGTACGCGCGAACCTGGAAATTCAGAGGATCGAGCGGCAACAGGAGGATTTGAGGAATTCCATCGCCCTGGATGTGAAGACCGCGCTGATCAATCTGGGTTCCGCTCGCAACGAAGTGCAAGTGGCGGATTTGGGTGTGCAGCTCTCGAGGGAAGAAGTGGATCAGGCCCGCGACCGCTTCAAAGCCGGCGTCGCCAACAACATTGAAGTGATTCAAGCGCAGGACTCGCTGGCTCGCGCCAACGACAACCAGATTGCCGCTCTGTATCGCTTCAATCAGGCTCGCGCGGATTTGGCTCGGGCGATCGGACAGATGGAGAGGATTTACGCCAAGTGAGGGTGCAATGAGTGTGGAGCTCGAGGTGGGACTAGAAAACGCAGCAGAGGTACCCGGTTTGCCGGAAGATCTGCGGCTGGAGGAACCGCCAAAGAAAGGTTTGGCGAATCCGAAAGTGCGACGCTTGCTGATGATCGGCGGGGTCGTCCTGGTGGCGATTCTGGTCGGATTGCTTCTCTACTACCGCAATCGCGAAACGACCGATGACGCGCAGGTTGACGGCCACATTACGCCAATCGCTTCGAAGATCTACGGCCGCGTCGGGCAAGTTCTTGTGGACGACAATCAGCCCGTGAAGGCGGGACAAGTCTTGGTCAAGATCGATCCGCGCGATTATCAAGCCGGTCTCGACCAGGCGAAAGCCCAACTGGCGCTCGCCGAGAGCGACGCCCAGTCGGCCGGTGTGGATGTTCCCCGCACGCAAGAGAACGTCGCCAGTGGAACTTCGAACGCCGACGCCCAACTCGCGGGCGCGGTCGCCGATCTGGCCAGCGCGCAGGCTACCTACGATCAATCGCGCACCGCAGACCTGGCCTTCGCACAAGCCAATATCAACAAAAGCCGCGCCAACGCTCAGTTGGCGCAAGCGGATCTGGCGCGCTACAAACCGCTGCTGGACAAGGGTGAGATTTCGCAGCAGCAGTACGACGCGGCAAAAGCAAACGCGGACGCGACCGCCAGCGCGCTGCAAGCCGACGAGCAGAAATTGGAGCAAGCCCAGCGCAGCGTGGAAGTCGCAAAGGCTCAACTGGCCGCCGCCGCCGCGCGCATCGATCAGGCCAAAGCCGGGGTGGCTTCGGCTCACGCGGACATCAGGCAAGTCAGCATGCGCACCTCGGATGCACAGGGGAAAATCGCCAAAGTGCAAGCGGCGCAAGCGCAGCTGCAGGCCGCGGAACTAAATCTGAGCTACACCGACGTCGTAGCGCCGGTCGATGGCGTGGTCACCCACAAGCAGGTCGAACCCGGGCAAATTATTCAGCAAGGCCAGGGGCTGCTGGTTATCGTGCCGCTGCAGGATGTGTGGGTCACCGCAAACTTCAAGGAAACCCAGCTGCGAAACATGAAAGCTGGCCAAAAAGCCTACGTCCACGTGGACACCTACGGCAAAACATTTACGGGTCACCTGGATTCGATCGCCGGGGCAACCGGCGCGATGTTGAGCCTTCTACCGCCGGAAAATGCCACCGGTAACTACGTAAAGGTGGTGCAACGCATCCCCGTGAAGATCATTCTCGATCCCATTCCGCCGGACAAGGCGATTTTGCGGCCGGGCATGAATGTGGATGCCACGGTGGTCACGGAATAAAGCCAAGAAGACGGGAAAATAAGAAACGGAACCGTAAACCAGATCGCGAGCGGAACGTCCAAATACATGCGTAACAGAATTCTAGCCAAGCTGAGGACGCCGGAAGGGAACATCAATCCCTGGGTGATCGCCATTACCGTCACATTGGCGACATTCATGGAAGTGCTGGACACGTCGATCGCGAACGTCGCGCTGCCGCACATTTCCGGCAACTTGTCGGCCGGCGCGGACGAATCCACTTGGGTGCTGACATCGTACTTGGTGTCCAACGCCATCGTCCTGCCGTTGTCGGGCTGGATGTCGTCGCTGGTCGGGCGCAAGCGTTTCTACATGTCGTGCGTGGCCATCTTTACGGTCAGTTCTTTTCTGTGCGGGCTGGCGCCCAGCCTCGGCATGCTGGTTTTCTTCCGCATTTTGCAGGGCGTCGGAGGCGGAGGGTTGCAGCCGAGCGAGCAGGCCATCCTCAACGACACGTTTCCGCTCGAGAAACGCGGCATGGCTTTTGCCGTCTATGGATTAGCGGTCGTGGTGGCTCCCACGATCGGACCGTGGCTCGGTGGCTGGATCACCGACAATTTTTCGTGGCGCTGGATTTTTTATATCAACGTGCCGGTCGGCATCATTTCGCTGTTGCTCACCTCCGTGTTGGTCAGCGATCCGCCGTATATGAAGAAGGCGAGCATCAAAAGCGGTTTCCGCATCGATTACATCGGCATCGGTTTGATCAGCCTCGGACTGGGCAGCATGCAGATCATTCTGGACAAGGGCGAACGCGAGGACTGGTTGTCGTCGAACTTCATTGTTTGCTTTTTCGTGCTGATGCTTGTCGGCTTGGTGGCTGGAATTATCTGGGAACTGCGCGAAAAGAATCCGGTCGTCGACCTGCGCATGATGAAGAACCGAAATTTTGCGCTGGCGACGGTGGCGATGTTCTTTCTGGGATTTGTGCTCTATGCCAGCACCGTACTGATCCCGCAGATGCTGCAGGAACTGCTGGGCTACACCGCGCAACTTTCCGGCATGGCGCTCTCGCCCGGCGGTGCGGTGATCATGTGCATGATGCCGGTAGTGGGCTTGCTGGTGTCGCGAGTGGATACGCGGATTCTGGTCACCTTCGGCTGCCTGGTTTCTTCGACGGCGCTTTTTGTGATGGCCGGGTGGGATTTGCAACTGGATTACCGGCACGCGGTGACCGCGCGCATGCTGCAAAGCTTCGGCTTGGCGTTTTTGTTTATTCCCATCAACGTGGCGGCGTTCGCTTATGTGCCCAGAGAAAAAATGAACATGGGCACCGGAATTATCAACCTGGCGCGAAATATCGGCGCGAGCGTGGGCATTGCAACGGTGACGACCATGCTGCAACGCCGCACGCAAGTGCACCAGGCGCAGCTGATGGAGCACGTGAACGGGTTCAGCGTCGCGTATCACAACATGGTTAACGGGACGCAGTTGCGCCTGGTTTCCGCGGGTTCCGGGCTGGCGCAAGCCAGTTCGCAAGCCCACGGCATGGTTTACAACCTGGTGCAGCGCCAAGCGGTGATGCTCGCGTTTGTCGACAATTTCAAGATGCTGGGCGTCGTTTTTCTTGCCGTGATTCCGGTGCTGTTGCTGCTGAAAAAGCCAAAAGCACGGGCCGGCAACGTGCCGGTGCATTAGCGCGCCGGAAATCTTTGCGCGAGGCAATACGTATCTTTAAGTGGAAAATGGGGGCGACAATGGCAACGCAAGTGGCAGTGGCAGTGGCGGTTGGAACGCAATTCAATGAAGATAAACTGATCCGCGCGGGGCAGAAGGGCGATGCGCAGGCGGTGGAAACCCTGTTCCAGCGCTATCACCGTCCGCTGTTTCAGACGGCGCTGCGTGTTCTGGGCAACGCGGAAGACGCGGAAGATGCCCTGCAGGATGGGTTGCTTTCCGCGTACCGGAACCTGAAGCGTTTCGAGGGGCGCTCGCAGTTTTCGACCTGGCTCACGCGCATCGTGATCAACGCGGCGTTGATGCGCCGGCGAAGCGCGAAAGCGCGGCCTGCGGTTTCCCTCGATGAACCGCCGCGCGAGGACGAGTTGCCGGTGGTGGAGCGGTTCGCCGCGAAAGGCCCGAACCCGGAGCAGGTTTTCGCGGGCACCGAGTTGCGCGAGATGATCAGCGCCAATCTGGACGAGCTTTCTCCGCTGCTGCGCACTGCGTTTGTGTTGCGCGAAGTGGAAGGCTACTCCACCGGAGAAGCGGCCAAGAAACTCGGCGTGACGGAAAATACCCTCAAAGCGCGTCTGTGGCGCGCACGGCACCAGCTGGCGGAGCGGTTGGGACGCAGGCTCCGCCGCTTCAGCGAGGACGTAACCGGGAACGGTGACGGCGCAGGAATGATGGGCGAAGAGGCTTGCAGCTATTGCTGAGAAAACAGAAGCTGGAAGTTTGAAATGAGCAGAAGGCCGGGGATGCGAACCGGCCTTTTCCTTTTTCTGCCGGTTCGCTGCCGGCTTGGAGAGAATTTATTTTTTCTTAAGCGCGGCCGGGCGCTGCTATCGCCGCGGCCGCGTACAAGCCCATCACGCGCAAGTCGCTGGTTACTGTCCGAACCTCCGCGAGCGCCTGGTCGAGGCGTTCCGGCTGGTCCGCTTCGATTTCCAGTACAAATTGATAAGCCCAGGGCTGGCCGTGGATGGGCCGGCTTTCGATCTTGCGAAGGTTGATGTTGTGGCGCGCAAATGGCTCGAGCGAAGCCAACAGCGCCCCCGGCCGGTGGGCGATGCGCATGGCCAGCGACATTTTGCGGGCATCGGTTGGAACGGTCGCGCGCGCGGCATCTGCAGCGCGCTTGAGCAGCACGAATCGCGTGAAGTTTTCGGTGTTGTCTTGAATGTGCTCCGCCAGGATGACGCCGCGATAGTGATCTGCAGCGCGGCGTCCCGCGATGGCGGCGGAGGTTGTGTCGCCGCGAGCAAGTACTTCTCGCACGCTGCCGGCGGTATCCTCGGCAGGAACGCGCTTGTATTGCGGATGCGATCCGAAAAAGCGCTCGCACTGCGCCAGAGCCATGGGATGCGAGCAGACCGTGCGAATATCCGCGAGCGTAGCGCCGGGCTTGGCGATCAGGTGCAGTTCGATCGGCAGGATCGTCTCCGCCGTGATGGTCAGCGCGTTTTCCAGCAGCAGGTCGTAGACGCGCACGACCGAGCCCGCCAGAGAGTTCTCAACGGGAACCAGCAGCGCATCCGCGGCACCGTCGGCAATGGCGCGGAACACCGCGTCGAATGTCGGCCGCGGCACGGTGGTGATCCCGTTGCCGAGAAGCTGCACGGCGGCCGCTTCGCTGAAGGCGCCGGGTTCTCCCTGAAACGCTACCCGCATCGTCTTGGGGTCTACATCCACGCGCGCCTCCCGGTACTTGCGTGCCCATCGCTTGCTGCCAACCCGCCGCTGCGCCGCCGATCCAACATGCCCTGTATTGACGGTTCCCGAGTATCAAGTATGATTCGCGCAGCGTCATGAAACAAATGGGAATTCGGCGCTATCCGGCAGAGAAGGATCAAAGATGAGTTACGTAGAGAAAAGCCTGGTTCCGGGAGAAACTCTGCTGTACGAGACGCGGCATCACTGGTTGGTGCTGCTCGGACCGGCGCTCGTGAGCGTCGTATTGGCGGCACTGGGCGCGGGATGTTTGGCGGAGTTGGTTGCGGCCAAAGACGGCAAAGGGATGCTGGTAGGCGCTTCCGAGATGGAAGTGCACGCGACGGAGTTCGGGGGTGTGTTGTTGATCGTGGCCGCGATCGCCGTGTTTGCCTTCGGGCTGGCGAAACGCAATGCCACCGAAATGGCAGTCACGAACAGGAGAGTGTTGATCAAGACCGGCCTGGGGAACCGGCGCACGTTGGATTTGATGCTGTCCCGCGTCGAAAGCATCGCCGTCGAGGAGACCTTCTGGGGCCGCATGTTGGGGTTCGGCTCTGTGATCCTTCACGGTACCGGCGGCACGCCAGAATCTTTCGTCATGATTTCGCACCCCCAGGAGTTTCGCCGCAACGTCCAAGAGCAGATCGGAACCCATCCACCTGCATAGCGGCGTCACCGTCAAGTCATAAACTGAACACAATTCAGAAAAGCGCGCCTCCAGCATGGAGGTCTCCGTGTTGAAATTAAGAGCGAGATCTAATCATGTCCATCGATCGCATCTGGCGGGTGCTGCTTTCCAGCGTGATTTTAGCGGCTGTTCCAGCGCTGGCGGCGAGCCACATCTTTTACGTTTCGGCGATCGCGAGCACGTTTTACCCCTACGTTTTTGCCAGCGTGATTTTCATCCACCTGCGCTTGAGGTTTCGCTGGACGGACGTCGCCGGAATTGTGCTGCTGGGCGTGCTGTTCGCCCTTTTCGATGCTTTGGTTCTTCACCCGGGACCTGTATACATCGTCACCTGGGTCTCTTTTTTGGGTATGGGCAGCCTGGCCGTCATGGGCTTGCGTGCCGTTTGGCTGGAAGGCGAGGATCGCCGGGTGATCCTGCTGGCGCTCGTTCCAGGCATTCTGATTCTTGCCTCCAATCACTTCGCGGGGTACCTGCATAAGTGGACCGAAAGCGCGCACCCCAACACTCTGGATCTTTATCTCTACTCCTTTGACGCGAGCATGCATGTGCCTATCGCGTTTCTTGCCGGCCAGGCATTCGAGAAATGGAAAATCTTCGGTGATGTGAGTTTTGTCTTTTATGTCGGGCTGCCGTTCACGCTGGCGGTTGTTTACGCGGGGCAAGCGGTGCGCTTGCGCGGTCGAGCCATCCCTATTTTCATTGCCTTTTTGATTGCCGGACCGATTGGCGGAATTTTCTACAATCTGTTTCCCGCGCTTGGTCCCATCCACTTGTTTGGAGAGCGATTTCCGTGGCACCCGCTCACTACCGACCAGGCCCGGCGCTTGCTTCTCGAACCAGTTCCACTGAGCGGCTTGCGCAACGCCATCCCGTCACTACATATGGGTTGGACGCTCATGGCCTGGTGGTATTCGCGCGGGTTGTCGGTCTGGGAACGCGGCCTGGCTTTTGTTTTCGTGGCGTTAACAATTGTTTCCACGATGGGCACCGGGGAACATTACTTCATCGATCTGGTCGTCGCTTTCCCCTTCGTCCTTTTCCTTCAAGCTCTGTGTACAGTTTCTTTGCATTGGGATGATTCGCGGCGCCTGGTGCCATTCGCCTTTGGTCTGGTGGCCCCTCTGGTTTGGCTGTGGGCGCTGCGGTTTGAGCCACGGGTGTTCTGGTATTCGCCGGTGATTCCGTGGACGTGTTGCGTGGCCACCATCGCGGTCACGGAACTGGCGAGAAAAGGCCTGAAAGATGCTGCCGTCGAAACGACCGCGCCGCCAGAGCTCGAGCTCTCCACGGCCCCGACAGCGGAGGCTGAACTGGTCCGTTAGCGCTTGATGTGGTCCCCGGTCCAACCTGAGCCGACGCCCGCCGGGGTGGGTAACTTCGATGCATCCGTGCCGCGCATATAACTCCGTGCCAAGCAGGGTTATAATGTCGCGCATGAGCGCACCCAAGTCCGCCTCGCCCCGCCCCGCAGCAACCGAGTACGCGTCGTTCTACGAGAAGTATGTCGCGCTGGTCCCCGGAAACGACATCGTGTCCATCCTGGACGCACAGCGGCTGCAAATGACCCAGTTGTTCGCGGCACGCAGCGAACGAGACGGCAACTTCCGGTACGCGGCCGACAAATGGACGGTGAAGGAGGTTGTGGGCCACATCACCGATACGGAGCGCATTTTCGCCTATCGCGCGCTGCGCTTCGCGCGCGCCGACCAGACGGCCCTGAGCGGTTTCGAGCAAGGCGATTACGTGCTCGCCGGCGCGTTCGGGGAGCGCACCCTGGCCGATCTGGTCGAGGAATTCGCGCTGGTTCGCAGCGCCACCTCGGCGCTGTTCCACTCGCTTGGCGAACAGGCTTGGCTGCGCCGCGGAATCGCCAACAAGCATGAAGTCACCGTGCGCGCTCTGGCCTTCATCATTGCCGGCCACGAACTGCACCATCGCGAACTCCTGAAAGAGCGCTATTTCCCCGCCATACCCCGCGCTTGACGCGCGACAACGCTCGGACTGGAACACCGTCCGCATAAAATCGCTGCTGGTCCGCTCTCGAACCTTCTGCGGCGCCTTGCCGCGGGCCGGCGTGGGCGTTTCTTGCAGCCGGAGTGTACGGGTTTCGCCGTCCGGGATGGATGGACTGCTCTAGAGCGATCGAGAGCGCGGATTGCCAGGGGGAGTGGCTTCGTCCAGTCTTGAGGCCAAAGCAATCCGCGCTTGGGCCGACACAAACGCTGCGTCGGCGGCATGGTGTTGGCAGCGCCAAAACTCCTCCGCGCCCCAGCCGAAGGTTTTCGCCAGACGATCAAACTCGGCGCTGACCGTGGTAGCTGACACCGTCCGCGCATCCGTGCTCACCGTCACGCGCAGCCCATTCCGCAGGAGTCGGGCGATGGGATGACTCGCAAGCGAAGAGGTCGCGCGTGTTTGCACGTTCGAGAGCGGGCACATCTCCAGGGCGACGCCGGCGTCTTTTACGGCGTCTTCCAATTCGCCAGACTCCTCGATGCGCACGCCGTGTCCAATCCGCTCCGCTCCGAGCAACTCCAGCGCTTCCCGAATGCTGTCCGCGCCTGCCGCTTCTCCTGCGTGCACGGTTCGCCGCAATCCCTCCGCGCGCGCCAGCGCAAAAGCCTCGGCATGAGGCGCTCCGGAAAAGCGCGCTTCGTCGCCCGCGAGGTCGAGTGCGCAAACCTTGTCACGATTGGCTAATGCCAGCTTCGCAATCTCCACGCTGCGGGCCGATGGCTCGTGGCGCAGGCAGCACAGGATCAACCCGGTGGCGACGCCGAATTCCTGCCGCCCCTGGCGCAATCCTTCATCCACGGCTTCGACGACTTGCTGCAGGGAGAGCCCTTGCCGCAGGTGCAGTTGCGGTGCGAAGCGCACCTCCCCGTAGACGACGCCATCGGCCGCCCAGTCCTCCACCAATTCCCGCGCGACGCGCACCAGCTGATCGCGATGCTGCATTACCTCCAGGGCCAGATCGATGCGGAGCAAAAAATCCGCCAGGTCCAGGCAAATTTCCGGAGCCACCAGCGCAGGCTCGAGCGGCTCGGGCAGCATCAGACCAATTTGCCGTCCCAAGTCCGCGACCGTAGCGACGCGGATCGACGCGTCCAGATGACAATGGAGTTCGATCTTTGGCAGTTTGCGGAAGTCCGGCGGCATTTGACCCTGTATCGT
>Ga0070761_10002996_pt1 | contig 10233 bp, 5 predicted proteins | sample HubBroMetageREF1_FD_66724 | JGI IMG/M metagenome (GOLD analysis project Ga0070761, IMG submission 66724) | Reference soil microbial communities from the Hubbard Brook experimental Forest, New Hampshire, USA - Hubbard Brook CCASE Soil... | ecosystem: Environmental > Terrestrial > Soil > Temperate... | reverse complement strand
GATGATGACGCTGGCGATATTATGTGCAATGGAGTGGGAACTAGATCCAGCCATGGTGCTGATCGAGACGCGACGGCCGGTGGTCGACTTCGCGGACGTGTATGTGGAGAGCGTGCGGCGATTCCTGGAGTCGCGAGTTGAGAGCGGGCCGCGGAGTCCAGGCTAACGATCGGAATTCAGCGGGGAGGAACTATCCGCGCGCGCCGACACCCGCCCGCATTCGGCCGTTTTCGGGCAGTTCTCGGGGCACCAAAATGTTGCTCTCCCGCAATTGCGCCACACCGCCTCGCTGGTTGGTAGCCTTGAATTAAGCAGAGATGAACTCTGTGTTCTGGATGTTTCCGCATTGGACCTTGCAGGCGCAGAGCGTTTCTCCCGGCTGAGGCATTGATTCCTGCGATTTTGCCAGTCCGAATGGCCGTCATCCCGCGGTGCATGGGGTTCATCCCGGACTTTTGTTCAGTTCCTCACAACGTACCTTGCACTGGTTGTGACTAGCACCGTTTGAGAATGCTGCGCGCTAGCCGACTTCTTCACTCCAGTTTTCAAGGGCCTTCTTTACGACCGCCATGAACTGGTCGGCTACGGCGCCGTCAACAATGCGATGGTCGTAGCCGAGCGTAAGGTGAACCACGGAACGGATGGCGATGGAATCCGTGCCATCTTTGTCGGTGATCACCATCGGTTGTTTGGTGATGCCGCCGACGCCCATGATGGCCACGTTTGGCTGGTTAATGATGGGCAAGCCGAAGACGGCCCCAAACTGACCGGGATTGGTAATGGTGAAGGTTGCACTTTCGACGTCAGTCGGCATCAGCTTCTTCGAACGGGCGCGCTCGCCGAGGTCGGTGATACCGCGCTGCAGTCCGAGGAAGTTGAGTTCATCGGAGTTCTTGAGAACGGGAACAATGAGTCCCCAATCGAGCGCGACGGCGATACCGGCATTGACGTGTTTGTGGTAGCGGATATTGTCGCCTTCGAGCGAGCTGTTGACGATCGGATATTGCTGCAGGGCGATGATGGCGGCACGCACGAAGAACGGCATGAAGGTGAGGCGCGCGCCGTAGCGCTGCTCGAAGCCGCTCTTGAGCTTGTTTCGCAAATTGACGATGCGAGTCAGGTCCACTTCGAACATGCAGTGGACGTGAGCGCTGGTGCGGCGCGATTCGATCATGCGCTGCGCGATGATCTTGCGCATTTGGGACATGGGTACGAGGTCGCCAGGAATAACTGCCGGCGCAGGCGCTGAGGCTTGACGGGATGGGGGAGGCGCAACTGGAGCAGCCGTACGGTGTTCGACAAAATCGAGAACGTCCTGCTTGGTGACACGGCCGCCGGTACCGGTGCCGCTCACTTTCGCGAGATCCACAGTATGCTCGCGGGCGAGCTTGCGGACAAGCGGAGAAGAGCGGACATCGGAGTCCTCTTCTTCCTCGGGAGCGCCGGCTGCGGGCGAGGTCGGAGCGGTAGTTTCTTTGGCTTCCTTTCTTGCGGATGGCGGAACGGCAGGAGCAGGGGCAGCGGCCTTTAACGGGGCGGGGTCGGAGGCGCTGGACCCGTCGCCGATCACGCCGACGACCGTGTTGACCTGAACCGTGTTGCCTTCCGGAATCTTTATTTCCTGAAGGACCCCGCTGGCGGGTGCGGGGATTTCGGCGTCGACCTTGTCGGTGGAGATCTCGAACAGAGGTTCATCGCGCTGGACCTTGTCACCGGGCTTTTTCAGCCACTTGGTAATGGTTCCTTCGAAAATTGACTCGCCCATCTGTGGCATGACTACGTCAGTCGGCATAGTTCCCTTTCCATGAAGCCCTGCGCAAACGGCGAGGGAAGACCAAGCAAACATTATAGCGAAGGCGGGATTGACTACGAGCGCGGAGCGGCTCAAGCACAAGGCTATAACCCAGGTGCAGTTTTGCCCGAAATCGCTGATCCAAAACAGCCGGGGCGACGATGGGTCTCGAATCTCCCGGTGATCTTTAGCATCCAAAGGAATTGATAAAAACCACAGGAGCAGGTGACAGGAACGATGCCACAAACACGACATGCCGCCGCGGACTCAATCAAAATCTCCGGCGATGCACTCGACCAGCTATTCCGCAAGGCCCGCACACATTCGGCATGGCTTCCCAAACGCTTGTCCGTGGAAACGCTACGCGAGATTTATGAACTGGCGAGCTTGGGACCGACCAGCGCGAATTCCACTCCTGCCCGTTTCGTATTTCTCGAAAGCGAAGCGGCGAAGGCGCGTCTTCTTCCCGCTCTCGCTCCGCTCAATGTCGAAAAAACAAAATCAGCGCCGGTCACGGTCATCGTTGCCTGGGACACCGAGTTCTACGAGAAACTCCCGCAGCTATTTCCTCACGCCGACATGCGCTCCTATTTTGTGGGAAATCAGTCATTGATCGATGAAACGGCCTTCCGCAACAGTTCGCTGCAGGGAGCTTACTTCATACTCGCCGCGCGGGCTGTGGGACTTGATTGTGGCCCGATGTCCGGCTTCGACAAGGCGAAAGTGAACGCGGAATTCTTCCCCGACGGCAAATGGAAGGTGAACTTCCTCTGCAATCTCGGTTACGGAGACCCAAGCAAGCTTCTTCCCCGCAATCCGCGTCTTGAATTTGACGCGGCGTGCCGCGTGCTGTGAGGGATCGACCGGAGACGCGGCAAACCGTTTCTCTACCGACAGGACGCTAAGCGCTCGACTTTTTCTCGATCTTCTTCTCGACCTTGGCCCAGGTGTCTTTCAGCGCAACCGTGCGGTTGAACACGAGACGTTCGGGCTTGGAATCCGGGTCCACGCAGAAATACCCGAGGCGTTCGAACTGATAGCGGCCTCCGATTGGCGCATTCGCCAGCGCTGGCTCCAACTTGGCTTGGGCGATCACTTCCAGTGAGTTCGGGTTCAAGTTCGCAGTGAACTCCTGGCCTGCTGCAACCTGATTCGGGTCTTCCTTCGTGAAAAGCTTGTCGTAGATACGCACTTCGGCGTCAACCGCATGCGCGGCTGATACCCAGTGGATGGTCGACTTCACCTTGCGCCCATCCGGTGCATTGCCGCCGCGCGTCGCCGGGTCATACGTACAGTGCACCTCAACCACTTCTCCCTTATCGTTTTTCACAGCCGTCTTTGCGGTGATGAAGTAGCCATAACGCAGCCGCACTTCGCGCCCGGGCGACAGGCGGTAATACTGTTTGGGCGGGTCTTCCCGAAAGTCGTCCTGCTCGATGTAGAGCACTTTGGAAAATGGCACCTTGCGCTTCCCGGCGCTTTCGTCCTCAGGATTATTGACGGCATCGACTTCGTCAACCTGACCTTCCGGATAGTTATCGATCACGATCTTCAAGGGCCGTAGCACAGCCATCACGCGCGGTGCGCGTTTGTTCAGGTCTTCGCGGACGAAGTGTTCGAGCATCGCAAGCTCAAGCGTGCCATTCGTCTTCGAGACTCCGATGGTCGCACAGAAATTGCGAATCGCCTCCGGCGTATAGCCGCGACGACGTATGCCGGAGAGCGTGGGCATGCGCGGATCGTCCCAGCCGGTGACGCGTCTTTCCTGCACCAGGGTGAGCAGTTTGCGCTTGCTGAGCAGCGTGTAGGTAAGGCCGAGGCGATCAAACTCTATTTGTTGGGACGGGAAGACGCCGAGCTGCTCAATGAACCAGTTGTAAAGCGGGCGGTGATCTTCAAACTCAAGGGTGCAGACGGAATGGGTGACGTGTTCGATTGAATCGGACTCACCGTGCGCGTAGTCGTACATGGGATAGATGCACCACTTGTCGCCGGTGCGATGATGCTCCGCGTGCAGGATGCGGTACATGACGGGATCGCGCATGTTCAGGTTTGGAGACGCCATGTCGATCTTGGCCCGCAACACTCGCGATCCGTCAGGAAACTCGCCCCGGCGCATGCGCTCAAACAGATCAAGGTTCTCCTTGGCAGTGCGGTTGCGATGCGGACTTTCCGTGCCAGGCTCGGTGAGCGTGCCGCGATACTTGCGAATTTCCTCCGCGCTTAAGTCATCCACGTAAGCCTTGCCATCGTTGATCAGCTTGACCGCCCACTTGTAGAGCTGATCGAAGTAGTCGGAAGCGTAGTAAAGGCCATCCCACTCAAAGCCCAGCCAGCGGACATCCTTCATGATGGAGTCTACGTACTCCTGCTCTTCTTTCTCCGGGTTGGTATCGTCGAAGCGCAGATTTGTCTTGCCACCGAATTCGTCGGCCAATCCAAAGTTCAGACAGATGGATTTGGCATGGCCGATGTGCAGGTAGCCGTTGGGCTCGGGAGGAAAGCGGGTCTGAATCACGGCGTCGCCGTACTTCTTCGTTTTCAGATCCTCCATGACGATGTCACGGATGAAGTTCGAGGGGCGAGACTCGGACGGCGAGCTCATGGCAGCTTCAATAGTAGATGAATTCGCAGGGCTCATACTCTTGCTATTTTATACGGGAAGAGCGGATTCGCGGCGGCTCTCCGCCATCGGCGCAGGAACCCACGTGATAATCTGCGTCGAGAGGCTCCGCGCCGTTCCAGCAATCACCGGTGGCGTGTGACGGTCTCCGATCCTTCATGGCAAATTGCATTCAGTGCGGTCGTCAGCTCCCAGGTCTCACCTTCGGCAGGAAGATTTGCCGGTGGTGCGTGCAGCATGAAGCCGCGCAGCGCGGCGAGGATTCTCCCATCCAGCGAGTCGAACTCGCGCCGTGGACGCGGCCGCAATCCAGTTCGATGGTGGTTACCCAGGCGATTTTCGGCATCAATGTTGCCGTGTTTGCGGCGATGACGTTGGCTGGCGTTTCGCCCTTCGAGCCGACAGGCAAACAACTGGTGGACTGGGGAGCAAATTTCGGTCCCTACACAATCGAAGGCCAGTGGTGGCGACTGTTGACCTGCGTCTTCGTCCACATCGGCATCCCCCACATCGCGCTTAATATGTGGTGTCTGTGGGGTCTGGGCAGACTGGCCGAGTCGGTTTACGACCGTTGGACCTTCGGCGCGGTTTACCTGATTACCGGCCTGGCGGCGAGTGTGGCCAGCCTCGCCTGGAATCCCACGATCGTGAGCGCGGGAGCTTCGGGAGCAATTTTCGGAATTGCCGGAGCGCTGATCGCGGCTTTTTACCTGGGCGAATTCTCACTGCCAAAGACGGTGGTTTCAGGACTCTTAATGAGTGTGCTGAAGTTCGCCGGCTACAACCTTGTGCTTGGAGCTTTCTTAGGTCACACGGACAACGCGGCACATGTTGGAGGGCTCGTATCCGGACTGATTCTGGGGGCGCTCATTGCCCGGTTGGCGCCGCAGCGCGAAGAGACGGGCCGCCGCGTCGGCATCCTTTTGTTTGGGCTTTTGCTGGTCTTTGGCGGGGCGATTTGGTGGCGGCATTTGCATCTTTACCTGCTGAGGTAGCCATGCCCCTAAAGCTTCTGAATCGCTCGCTCGATTCTTACCAGTGTGGTTTCTCGTCCCAGCACTTCCAAGGTTTCGAACAATGGCGGAGCGTTCTTTCGGCCGCAGACAGCCACTCGGATCGGCTGAAACATTTGACCTGCCTTGACCCCCAACTCCTGGGCGGCGGCGCGCAGGGATTGATCCAGTGGGTCGTGCTTAAATTCCGTTTTCGCCAGGACCTCTTGAGCGCGGTTTAAGACCTTCAGCGCCATGGCCGCGTCGCCCTTTTGCGGGATGAGTTCGGCTGGATCATAGGGCGGGAGTTGGTCTACAAAGAAAAAATCGGCGGCGGTGAGGACGTCGCGCAGAAGTTTGATGCGTTCGCGGATGAGAGGAGTGATCGCGCGCAATTTCTCTGGCGTAATTGTGAATCCGGCAGCGTGCACGACCGGGAGCAGGCGCGCGCTGAGGTCGTCGAGCGAAAGCCCGCGGATGTGTTCAGCATTTAGCCAGAGCGCTTTCGGGTCGAAGGTTTCGTCCCGCGTCGCGGCGGGCTCCTTGAAGTTAATGACCGCATTGGCGCGATGGATGCCTTCGAGGGAGAAAGCGCGAATCAGTTCCTGGCGCGTCATGTTTTCGCGGTCGTCTTTCGGCGACCAGCCCAGCAGACAGAGAAAATTGATGAAGGCTTCCGGGAGGAATCCGGCGTCGCGGTAAGTGGTGACGCTGACCACCGGACCGTGGCGGCGCTTGGAGAGCTTGGATCCGTCGGGGGCGACGAGCAGCGGAAGATGCGCAAACTGCGGCGGCTTGGCGCCTGCGCCTTCGAAGATGAGCACGTGCTTGTAGGTGTTGGAGAGATGGTCCTGGCCGCGAATAATGTGGCTGATGCGGAGGTCGATGTCGTCGGCGCAGGAGGCGAGGTGGTAGGTGGGCATGCCGTCGGAACGCAGGAGCGCGAAGTCTTCGATGTCGTCGGCGGATTTGGTCTGCTCGCCGTAGACCGCATCATGGAAGCGAACTTGCCCGATTGTTCCACGTGGAACACGAAAGCGAAGCGCGAAGGATTCTCCGGCCGCGACCCGCCGATCGCTCTCCGCGCGCGGAAGTTCGCGCATGCCCGGGTTGAAGAGCCAGGTTTGATTGGCTCCGGATTTCTCGCTGTCGCCGGCGTGGGCGGGGGTGAAGTCGCGGTAAGCCAGGCCCTTCTGAAAGATGGCGTCGGCAATCTGGCGGTGCAAGGCCAGCCTTTCGGATTGCTTGTATTGTTCGTCCCAACCGAGGTCGAGCCAGCGCAGACCTTCGAAGATGGAGTTCACGGAGGCATCGGTGTTGCGCTCGACATCGGTGTCGTCAAGTCGCAGGACCACGGTTCCTCCGTTATGGTGGGCATAAAGCCAGTTGAAAATGAAGGTGCGGGCACTACCGACGTGCAGAAAACCAGTGGGCGACGGCGCGAATCGAACGCGAAGCATAACCCTCGAGTATAGCGGGGATTAGGATTTCGGCCCTAGCAGTTCCGCCTGTAGAGACGGCCTGCCCGCGGTTCGGCAGCGAGGCCCCGCCCCTACGCGGCAAGCCGCATCGCCACGGGAAATGAAGCAGGTTACTAACAGGTTACGAAGGTAACTCCTTGACAGAAACCGGCATAGCGGTGTCGCATCTTATAAGAAGATAATCTCAAAAACGCCGTGCCCAGGGCGGAACCTGCCGGAAGACACCTGTTGTTTCGATCTGTCTGGTGTGACAGGATTAGGCCAACGAGAGTTCCATCCGGGCCGACATTTCAGTGATGAGGAAGCTTTAGCCGATGAATACGGTCGCCACAGGTCTGGTGCTAAGTTCCGGGGCCGTGGCCCTGCTGGTGCTTCTCGTCTTCACCTACCTCTACGAACAGAGCCGTCACAACTATTTTCGCGCGTGGCAAATGGCCTGGGCGGCCTACACGCTGCACTATGCAGTGGAGACAGTGGCATACTTCCAGCGTCCCTCGGCGATATTGTTTTTTTTGAGCTCGCTGCTGCTGGTGGTCATGGCGATCTGCATTTTCGTCTCGACCCGGTTGATGAAGGAACCGTTCCAGCTGAAATGGTATGACGTTGCGCTGACGGTGACGGGGGTTCTGCTGGCATACGTGAGCCTGCGGGCGCACGTTGCGAGCGGGGTGTTTAGCGAGAGGGCGACTCCGGTGCCGATTTATTTGCGGCTGGAAGTGGGGCTAGCGGCGACGCTGCTATATTGCTCGTTCCATTTTTACCGATACGCTTTTCGCCGGAATTCGGTAGCCTTCCGGACGCTAGCCTTTGCCCTGGCGTTGTGGGCTGCGCTGATGTATGCAGGGCAGGTTCGTCAACCTTTCCTTGATGTTGTTGGCCAGCTGGGAGGTTTCCTGGGGCCGATTCCCCAGATGTTACTGGCCATCGCCATGGTGATGGTGTTATTTGAGAATGAGCGCAATGCGGTGCAGGAAAACGCGCTGGCTTTTTCGACCATGGGTGTCGATCCGCGCCGGTTGCTATCGGCATCTGACTTGATCCCCAGCGTGCAGAGTTTTGTGGAGCGGTTAGTGGCGCCCTTGCCCTCGCACCGCGCCGTCTTTTTTGTTTCCCAGCAGTGGCGCGGTACCGTGCCCTCGGTACAGAAGGGTTTTTCCGCGGAGTTCCTGGAAAGACTGCAAAAGACACAGGCCGGGGATTACATCGCCGAACTCGCCTATCGGCGCGGTGGAGTGGTCACCTTCCGAGGTATCGCCGACCTGGAAGAGCCTTTGCCGGCGCTTTCAGGAGGAAAGTTCGAGGCCTGCAAGCAGATGCTGCTGGCCGAGGGAATCACCGACCTGATGGCGGTAAGCCTGCAAACGCGGGAGCACAACTTCGGGGTAATTCTGTTTCCGCATGCGGAACGGCGGATGTTTGGCTCTTCGAATTTGCGGCTGCTGATCGGGCTTGCCCTGCAGATCGCGCTTACCCTGGAAAACTATGTCGTCATGCATGAAGCGCAGCGGCGAACCAAAGAATATGAGCTGCTCACGGAGATCGGACAGGTGATCAGCTCCCATCTCGATCAGGACGAGGTGCTGCGCACGGTGCAGGTCGAGCTGGGTCAGATTTTCGACACCACCACCTTCTACATTGCGTTTCAGGAAGAAGACGAGATTCGCTTCGAGCTGGAGATCGAAGACGGCAACATTCTTGCCAAGCGCTCGCGCAAGGTTGGCAATGGATTGACCGAGTACATCTTGAGGACAGGGCAGCCGCTGCTGATCGAATCCAATCTTGAACAGACGCGGTTAAAACTGGGAGTCGATTTCGTGCCTCCGCGGCCGGCCCGGTCCTTCTGCGCCGTGCCGATTCTCCTCGGCGGCAAGCCGGCGGGAGTGATGGCCGCGCTGAGCACCGAGCGGGAATCGCAGTTCGTGGCCAGGGATCTCGAAGTCATGCAAACCGCAGCCGGTCAACTGGGGGTGGCGATCGAGAATGCGCGCCTGTTCACCGAGGAACAGCGCCGCGCCAGGCATCTCTCGTTTCTTAACAACATTTCCAAAATGGCGATCTCGAGCGAAGACGCCGCGCAGATGATGGCCGATATCGTGCGCGAGATCCAGAAGAACTTTCTCTACGACCACATCGGCATTGGCATCATGGACTATGCCACCAAGGATATCGAGATCAAAGCCGAGGCGGGAACGACATCGCAAACGCTGGGCCGCCGCATCGCGGTGGGCAGTGGAGTTTTGGGAAAGGTTGCGCGCACCGGAGTAAGCGCATTGGTGCAAAACGCCGGTCCAGGACAGCTCGCCGGCGTGCTGCCGGAATCGCGCGCAGTACTCTGCCTTCCGATCAGTTACAGCGAGACGTTGCTGGGTGTGCTCAACGTGGAGAGCCGGGATGAGAACGCATTCGCACCCCAGGATGTTCTGATCCTGAATACCCTGGCCGATCTTCTGGCAACCGCATTGCACAACTCCTTCGTCTTCCAGAAGCTGCAGCAGCAATCCATCACCGATGGCCTGACCGGCATCAAGACCAGACGCTTTTTCTGGGAAGCGCTGAGCTCGGAGTGGAAACGCGCATCCCGTTCGGGACGGCCGTTCTCGGTGGTGCTGATCGATTTGGATAAATTCAAAGAGGTCAACGATTCGCTCGGCCACCTGGAAGGCGATTTGGTGCTAGCTAGGGTTGGCCGGCTGCTCGAACAGAAGTGCCGCCAGTCGAACGTGGTTGCCCGCTACGGCGGAGACGAATTCATCATCCTCATGCCCGAAACCGGAATCGAGCAGGCACAGGTCCTGGCGGAGAGATTGCGGTTGTGGCTGGCCACCGATCCCATGCTGGAGGAGCACCATATCACCGGCAGCTTCGGCGTCGCCACTTTCCCCGTGCATGGTTTTTCCATGGAGGACCTGATTCGCATCGCGGATACCGGCATGTACATGGCCAAGCACGCGGGCGGTAACCAGGTTTCCACTTCCGACGCATTCGGCGAGGACTCCGCCGTACAACGGCAGCTTGTCTCGGTTTTTATCGAAGGATTTCTGCAGCGCGAGCTCAACGGGCCGGAGCACCTGGAAGAGCTGGTGAGCACGCTCCGCAAGCTGTGCGGACGCGATGGCGACGCGGACCAGAAGGCCATTAAGGAGGCGGTCGAAGCCCTGTCGCGCGCGGCCGAACTCAGAGAGCACAGCGCTGCGGGACACGGTGAGCAGTGCGGCCACTATGCGGGATTGATCGCGCGCGGCCTTAACCTCCCCGCCCAGGAAGTGGAAGACACCGCCTTCGCGGGGCGAGTGCACGACGTGGGCAAGCTCTTCATCCCCGAGCCCATCCTGAACAAGCCAGGCG
>Ga0070761_10002994_pt1 | contig 10236 bp, 8 predicted proteins | sample HubBroMetageREF1_FD_66724 | JGI IMG/M metagenome (GOLD analysis project Ga0070761, IMG submission 66724) | Reference soil microbial communities from the Hubbard Brook experimental Forest, New Hampshire, USA - Hubbard Brook CCASE Soil... | ecosystem: Environmental > Terrestrial > Soil > Temperate... | reverse complement strand
GCAGCCCACCACGGGGCAGCCCACCACGGGGCAGCCCACCACGGGGCAGCCCGCGGCGGTCCCCGCCGCCGGCGGCGTGATTCACGACATCGGCTACCGCCGGTACGAGGGCCAGCGCCTCGGCCGGGCCCAGATCGTTCGGGCGCTGGCGGTGCAGAGCCTGCGCAGTTCCTTCGGCATCGGCCGCGGCGCCAAGGCGAAGGTCTTCCCAGTCCTGCTGTTCGCGTTGATGTGCCTGCCGGCCATCGTCAGCATCGCGGCGATGGCGCTGAATCCGCACCAGGGCCGGCTGTTCAGCTACGACACCTACCAGCCGGCGCTGCGGGCGCTCGTGCTGCTCGTCTTCGTGGCGCTCCAGGCACCGAACCTGGTCTCGGGCGATCTGCGGTATCACACGCTGCCGCTGTATTTCGCCCGCCCGATCAGCCGCACGGATTACCCGATCGCGAAGCTGATCGGTTTCACCGCGGCGTGCCTGGCCATGATCGAGATCCCGTTGCTGATCCTGTGGGTCGGCACGATCTCGCAGGTGCACGGAGCGAGCGCGGTGTGGCACCAGACGCGGGCGCTCGGCCCTGGCCTGCTGTACGGGCTCGCCTGGTCGGTACTGCTGGCCAGCATCGGCCTGGTGCTGGCGTCCTCCACCGGCAAGCGCGTCTTCTCCATCTGCGCGGTCGCGGTCCCGCTGTTCATCACCTGGATCCTGGCCACGGTGCTTAGCCATATTGGGCTGCAGATCTTCAAGCCCGCCTCCGGCGGCACGCCGCCGGCGCTGGCGAGCCTGGCCGGGCTTATCAATCCGTTTGCCGTGATGGGTGGCATCGCCGAATGGTTCGGGTCGGCCCCGAAGGTGATCTACGCGAGAGCCGCCCTCGCGGGTAGAGGCCCAGGTCCTGGCCCCGGCCCAGGCCCGTTGGTCAATCTGGTAGGGCACTTCGGGCTGCTGTACGGCGTCATGTTCCTGATAATGCTGGCGGTGGCCATCGGCGGTCTGCTCGTCAGGTACCGGAAGGTGGGAATCGCGTGACCGGCATCGAGGTGACCGGCGTTTCCCGCTGGTACGGGAACATAGTCGCGGTCAACGACATCACGATGTCCATCGGGCGGGGCGTGACCGGCCTGCTCGGCCCGAACGGGGCGGGGAAGACCACCCTGCTGCACATGATGGCGGGCTTCCTGCCGCCGTCGCGCGGCGAAATCAGCATCAGCGGCCAAGCGACCTGGCGCAACCCGGACATTTTCCGCACGGTCGCGCTGGTACCCGAACGGGAGTCCGTGTACGCCTTCCTGACCGGCGAGGAGTTCGTGCTCGCCTCGGCCAAGCTGCACGAACTGCCCGACCCTCGGGCGGCGGCCCGTGCCGCCATCGAGATGGTCGAGATGACCGACGCGCAGCACCGGCGAATCTCGACCTACTCCAAGGGCATGCGCCAGCGAATCAAGGTGGCCGCCGCGCTGGTGCACGACCCGGAGATCGTGCTCCTGGATGAGCCGTTCAACGGCATGGACCCGCGCCAGCGGCTGCAGATGATGGACCTGCTGCACGCCCAGGGGGACAACGGCCGGGTGATCGTGTTCAGCTCGCACATCCTGGAGGAGGTCGAGCGGCTGTCGGGGACCATCCAGGTCATCGTCGGCGGCCGGCTCGCGGCCTCGGGCGACTTCCGCGCGATCCGCCGGCTGATGACGAACCGGCCGCACGTGTTCGTGGTGCGCTCCTCCGACGACCGGTCGCTGGGCGCGGCCCTCATCGGGCGGGAGTCGGTCCGCGCGGTCGAACTGACCCAGAACGGGCTGCAGGTACTGGCCAGCGACTACGGCGTGTTCACGAGGGAACTGGCCGGGCTGAGCCGCGATCACGGCATCAGGCTGACTGAGGTGCTGCCGGCCGACGAGTCGCTGGAAAGCGTGTTCACCTACCTGCTGGCGTCGTGATGGCGAGCCAGGAAACGAAGAGGAGCGGTGGTCCGATGTCGGGCCTCATCAACGGCGTCATCGTGCGGATTACCCTGCGCGCGACGCTGAGCCGGAGGCGGGCGATGCTGCTGGCGTTGCCCGCCATCATCCTGATCGGCATCTCCGCGCTCCTGTCCGCGACGGCCGCCACGAGCAAGGTGTGGCCGCCTGAGATCCTCGGCACGGTCGGGTTCACCGTGCTGCTGCCGCTGACGGCGCTGATCATCGGCACGAGCGTGCTCGGCGCCGAGATCGAGGACGGCAGCATCGTGCACCTGCTGGCGACGCCGGTCCGCCGCTCCGCCGTCATCGTCAGCAAGTACCTGGTCGCGACCGCGCTGACGATCGCGTTCGCGGCGGTACCCGAATACCTTGCCGCCGCCATCGCCACCAGACCAGGCAGCAAGCTGAGCATCGGCCTGCTGGTCGGCGCCATCGCCGCGTCGTTCTTCTACAACGCCCTGTTCATGTTCTTCAGCGCCGCGTTCCGGCCCGGCCGCGCGCTCGCATTCGGCCTCATCTACGTAGTGCTGTGGGAAGGGCTGCTCTCTAACCTCGTGCCGGGAGTTGCCCTGCTGTCCCTGGGCCACTACGCGCTCGCGATCGCCAACTCGATCGCCGACGACAGCGCCCTGCACGCCTACCTCAGCACCGGGACCGGGATCGGCATGGGCGTGGCACTGGCCGCGCTGTCCATAGGACTCGGGGTCAACCGGCTATCGGCGTTCACGATCAAGGGCGACGTAGCCTGATGCAGCTTTATCGGCGGCGAGCGCTGGAGAGGTAAATGGTTTCCGGGTTCGGGTCGCCCTGGTAAGCCCAGCCAGCCGCCAAGAAGTCGTTCTGGGGTTTTTCTTGCACGGTCAGCAGGTAGGGGTGTGCAGGTCCTGCGGCCACATGCGGGGGTATTTTTAGGTCGCACTGATAGACGCCGGGCCGGGAATTCCAGGTGCAGTAGCTAGTGGCAGCCCTGATTCGCTTGCCGGTGAGCACGACGCGTACCTCTCGAGCCCGGGCCAGCGATGCCGCGAGGTCGCTAGCTACCGGCGTGCCCGAGCCAAGGGTGGTGGCCAGCAGGGTGAAATGAACCGCCAGCGTTCGCACAGACGCCTGGAATACCGCAGCAGGCTTCGGGTCAGGAACAGGTCAGACTGGCCCAGATTCGTACCATCCACGGATGCGCCGGCCAGGTCGGCACCGGACAAATCAGATCCGGCAGCCATCCCCCATCCTCCGGCCCGTCACGAACCATGAAAAAACCAGATCTGCTAAATGTCATATTAAGGCCACCCGCGTAAGCGGGCTTACGGGATTCTCGCGAACTGGCTGTCGATCCAGGGCGAACGCGAGAAGTCAGCGGCCGCCGGTGTCGCCGGTGGCGACGATGGTGCTCAGCGCCGCTTGAAGTGCGGCCCGATCCCCCTGCGTGAGCCCGGTCAGGAGGCGTTTTTTGTCATATTGCTTGCCTGCCTGATTTGAGGCACGAGAGAGCGGCCGCGCCGGGTGAGCGTGAGCTCGTTGAGCCGGCGATCTCGCGGGTCCCGTCGCCGGGAGATCAGGCCGGCGGCGGCGGCGTCAGGCAGGGGCGGCACCTGCGCGGTGAAGCCAGGGTCGAGGAAGAACGGGAACGAGAGCCGGCCGCGGCCGCTGACGTTGCGTACCCGGTGCGGGGTCGACCGGTACCAGCCCCCGGTGAGGCGGTCGAGCATGTCACCGATGTTGCAGACGAACGTCCCTGGGATTGGCGGGGCGTCGATCCAGCCTTCCGGCGTCGCGATCTGCAGGCCGCCGTTGTCGTCCTGGGCGAGCAGGGTGAGCAGTCCGTAGTCGGTGTGCTCACCTACGCCCCAGCTGTCGGCCTCTGGTGACGACGGCGGGTAATGGAAGATCCTGAACAAGATCGTCGGGTCCGCGGTGTACCCGAGAGCGAAATACCCGGCATCGAGGCGCAGGCTCAGCGCTATGCCCCTGAGCACGGCCTGGGCCAGGCTGGTCAGGGAGTCGAGGTAGGACAGCACCAGGGGGCGCAGCTGCGGTACTTGCCGAGGAAACAGATTGCTGCCGTGCAGGGGAATCCTGGCCTGTACCCGCGGATCATCGCCGGAAAGCTCGGCGCCGAAGTACAGGCCTTCCTTCAGGTCGGCCCGCCCTGACGTCAGCTCGGCCCCCACCGGGAAGAAACCTCGCCACGCCCGGCCGCCGCGTTCCATAGAGATCTCCAGCTTGTCCTCAAGCGGAAGGCTGAAGAACTCCCTGCTGGCCGCGCCGAGCCCGGCCAGCAGGTCCGCCGGCACCTGGTGACCGGTCACGTAGAAGAAACCGCGCTCGCGGCAGGCCGCCTGGATCTGCTCAGCCACCGCGGCGCAGGCCGCATCCGGCCCGGCGCCGGTCAGCGGCGCCACATCGATGACCGGCAGCGAAGCTGACCCGAGAGAACCCTGCATCGTCCCATCCTGCCCGATGGTCTTGGCCGATGTTCCTGGTGTTCCTGGCCGGCCTGGGATCAGGCGTCCCGCATGCCGGCCAGGTGTATGTCGAGGAACCTGTGCCACTCCTGCTGCTCCTGCGCGATGTCGCCGGCTGTCTGCACGAGGCCGCGCAGCGCCGAGACCAGGGCCATGACATCGTCTGAGGTGATGCCCGGGCCTAGGGTGCCGGCGGCGACCGCACGGCCGGTGAGTTCGCCGATCGCTTCCCTTATCCGGCGGGCGGCGCAAGCGTCGGGCTGGCGAGCCAGGAGCAGGTCAGCGTACCTCGCGTGGTCGGCGAAAGACTGGCCGAAAGCGCAGAGCAGCTCTTCGAGCCCGCGGCCGCCGCTGCACGCGAGCGCTCGTTCGGCGGCGGAGACCAGCTCGCCGGTGGCGAGCCGCAAGAGCTCATCGATCAGGGCGTCCTTGCTGGCGAACCGCCGGTACACGGTGCCGACGCCGACACCGGCGCGGACGGCTATATCTTCCATGCAAGCATCGGCGCCGACCTCGCCGAATACATCGCGCGCGGCGCCGAGAATGCGCTCATAGTTAAGAACCGCGTCGCGCCGCAGTGCCCGGGCTGGCTTCCGGCTCGCGGCCGTCACGGACGGCTGGCCTCTCACGCTCGCCTCCCCGCTGAGCCGAAAGCCAGGTTACTCGCTCTCGTCGCCGGTGACTGTGCCGCCAGCCACGATGGCCAGCTCGGCGTGCGCGGGCTCGGCCACCGATTCACTGAGCCGCCGCACCGAAGGCATGAGCAGTCCGGCCAGCGCGGCCAGCACCAGCCCGCACGCCATCACCGCGAACCCGGTGGTGTAGCCCGATTCTTTCGGCAGGCCGGACGGCTCAAGCTGCGAAGTGACGATGCTGGCCATCACCGCCGCGCCGATGCTGCCGCCGATGGTGCGGATATTCGCGTTCATGCCGCTGGCCACACCGGTCTGCGACGGCGGAACGGCCGCGACGATCAGCGCGGACATCGCCGAGAACGCGAGCCCGAATCCCACGCCCATCAATGCGCTCGACACATAGATCTCCCACTCGCGCTGATGCGCGAAAGCGAGGATCAGCATGGCCGCGCACCCGACCAGGCAGCCAGCGATTACCAGGGCCTTGCCGCCGAACCGGCGCGTCAGCCGCCCGGCGAACATCCCGACCGCGAACATGGTGAAGGCCGAGGGCAGCAGCATGAGCCCGGACCGGGTAATGCTCGCGCCGAACCCGTACCCGGCGGCCGACGGAGTCTGCACGAACTCCGGCAGGAAGGCAAAGGTCGCGTACATTCCGACCCCGATAAGCAACGCGACCAGGTTGTTCGTCCAGACGGCGGTCAGCCGCATCATCTTCAGGTCGATAAGCGGAGTAGCCGCCCGCAGCTCAGCCAGCAGCCACCCTCCGGCCAGCACGACCGCCCCCGCCAGCAGGCCGAGCACCCGGCCCGACGCCCAGCCCCAGTCCGGGCCCTCACTGAGCGCCACCAGCAGCGCGACCAGCCAGGCCGACAGCAGCACCGCGGGCAGCCACGAAATCCGTCCCGGCGTGCGCACGGGCGACTCTGGCACGATCAGCAGCGCGGATACGGCGGCAATGACCGTCAGGATCAAAGGAAGCCAAAATAGCCAGTGGTAATCGAGCAGATCGACAATCGGACCGGCCAGCACGATTCCCAGGCCAGCTCCGACGGCCGTCAGCGCCGCGATCGCTCCCACCGCGCCAGCGACCCGCTCAGCGGGGAACTCATCGCGAATGATCCCGAACGCGACCGGCAGCATGCCGCCGGCGAAGCCCTGAATGACCCTGGCCAGGATCAGGACGCCGATCGACGACGCTACGGCCGCCAGCAGCGAGCCAACCGCCAGCGCCGCCAGCGTGGCCACGAAGACCCGCTTCTTGCCCGTCATGTCGCCGACCCGCCCCAGGATCGGAGTCATGATCGAAGCCGACAGCAGGTAAGCGGTCAGCACCCAGGTCGCAGCGCTCTGGGAGGTGTGCAGCTCATGCTGCACGGTCGTCAGGACCGGGATCACGAGCGACTGGAGCAGCGCGAACGCGCCGACCCCCATCGCCAGCACGGCGAACGTTACCGCGGGCCGCCCGCGCAGCTCTTCCTCGGCCATCAGGACCTCCGGTTGAACCGGAATCTTCATTCCGGTAGCGGGGAGTCTAGCAAAACGGAACAGAGATTCCGCCGGGCGGCCCTGGCCTAAGTCCCCCGCCCGACCCCCGCCCGAGGCGCCCCCTTTCGCACCGCAGGCGCGACGAGTGGAACGTGTGCTGCCCGGTAAGGACCAGAACGGCCGTGCGGCCTTCTAGGCTGTCGTCATGCTAGGAGAGCGGCAGAAGGCAGCGGCGGCAGAGCTGGCGCAGTGGTGGGAGGGGATAAGCCAGGGTGGGATCGGCTCGCACGCAGTCCTGCTGGCCGCGCCGGCCGGCTGGGGGCGGTCCACCGTACTTGACCAGCTGCAGGAGCTCATCACCGGGCCGCAGGCCCAGGTCAGCCTCGTCGTGCGCATTGACGGCAGGTCGCTGCCTGACGGACCCGGCTTGCAGGCTCCGGCTCTTCAGGACGGCCTGCTGGCAGGCGAGGTGCGGCAGCAGGCCGCTGCGCTGCTCTGCCGCGGCCGGCTGCGCGGCGCCGCGCGACTGGGCGCGGGCAGCTTGCTGGTGTCGGGGATGGCCGGGACGATCTCACTGCTGCTGGCCGGCCGGGCCGCAGCCGCCGCGGGCGGCCGGGCGGACGACCAGCCGGCCAGCGAGGACGGCTCAGCCGCCCGCGCGGCCCGGGTACTGGCCGCGGTGTCGGCATCAGCGCCGGCCCTGGTGGTCATTGACGACGCCGATTACCTGGAACCTGGCCTGGCTGTCACCATCATCGAGAACCTGATCGACCACCACGACAGCCAGGTCCTGGTCGTCGCGGCGGTCGATCTTGGCAGCGACCTCGCGGCGGCCCTGCATTCACGGGCCAGGTACGGGCGGACGGCGGGCAGGGTGCACCGGGCCGACGCCGACCCCAGGATGGGATGCCGGTCCCGCGCCGAACTCGCGGGCGAGCTGAGCCCGCACCTGACACCGGCGCAGGCCCAGCAGCTCGCCCGGCAAACCCGAACATTCGCCGAGATCTTCGCGGCCGCCAGGCCTTATCCACGCCCCTGAGCCCTCGGCGCCGCCCTCGGCGGCCGTCCGGCCGCCGAGGGTCAGGCGCTGAGACCTTTCTGGCTTACCAGCCGATGGCGACCTGCACGTACTGCGCATCCGTGCTGCTGAAGTCCGAGGACTGGCCGTCGACGTCGTCGTAGGCGAAGCCGTACTGCAAGCCGTTGACGGCGACCGAGTGCCAGAACTCGGAGTAGTAGTTGCAGGGTGCGTTCTGGTAGTAGTCAGACGGCGTGTCCTGTACCGTCGCCGAGAACTGCGCCACGCAGCGGTTCAGGGCGGCACACAGCGTGGGGTCGGAGGCGAGGTCGGGGCTGCCTCCGCCTTCGCATCCGAATATCTCCTGGCTGGTCTCGGTGGCACCCACCGACGCCGCGTACGCCACCATGTAGCTCGCGTCAGCTCCGCCCGGCTGGAAGGCCGCGACGTCGCTGGGGGCGGGGATGGTGTAGGGCGCGTTCACGGTGGCGAGCTGCTGGAACGCGGCGGGCACCGAGTTCTCGAACTGCTGGAACAGTGCCGTCCTGGTCTCGGCGAACACCTGGTCGTCCTCACCGACCACGACGTCGGTGTTGTTGGAGTTGTGCAGGTGGATAGCCAGCGGCAGCCCGAACGCGTCGACCCTGGAGGTGTCGGCATTGATCGTTGTCCCGGTCGAGTTCAGCTCGATGAAATCCTGATAAGAGCTAGTGGTCGAGCCGAGGTAGAAATAGATCCGGCAGGCTGTGCACGACGTCATGGTGTAGTAGGGCGATTGCGCGATCGACTCAGTCACGCCGTTGACGCTCCAGTAGACCTCGCTGTTGGGGTACTGGCCGTTGGTGGCGTTGATGAAGTCGAACTCGATGGCGCCGGAAGCACTCGGGATGCTGCTGGTGTTGCCCCAGAACGAGGAGGGGAAGCCGCCGTAGCCGCTGCCGCCGCCACCGCCACCTCCTGATGGCACCACGAGGCTGAACTCCTGGGCGCCGGTGCCGTTGCAGGTGTACTGCTGAAGCTGCACGCCGCTCGCGGTGGAGGCACCTGGAGTGTCGACGCACAGCCCGGAGTTGTCGGCCACGAAGTTGTAGTAGCCGCTGGAGAGCTGATCGGCGGCGAAAAGCGCGTTGGTGTTACCTGTACCGCCGTAGGCCCAGGTCTGGAGCAGATCCCCGCTCGCGGTGGCTCCTACCCCGCCGGTGATGTTCCAGCTCTCGTCCTCGGACTGGGCGTTCTCGTTCAGCACCTCGTAGTAGCCGGTGGCCACCGGCACGAACTGCCACAGCTGGCTGGTTGCTCCGGTGCACGCCAGCTGCTCGACCGCCGTGCCGTTCGCGGTGGCGCCACCGGCCGCGCTGGCGCACAGGCCGGAGTTCTCGTTGACCACCTCGTACCAGTCCGAGCTGTTGATGCCGCTCGTGGTCGCGAAGTTCATGTAGTAGATGTTCCAGCCGTTGCTGTCCTGATCGACGGTCAGCGTCTGCACGCCGGCCGGCAGCGTGATGCTGGCCGTGACCGTGGTCCAGTCCTGGTACCCGCCCGTGTCAGGGACTGCGATCGCACCGGTGAGATTGGTGCCGGCCGCGTTGGCGATGTGCAGCGCGTCGGTGAGCCCGTACGGCGAGGCCACCCGGAACCCGACGCTGTAGGTGCCCGCGGTGGCGACGTCGACGGTGTAGTTGAACCACTGCCCCGCCGCGGTCCAGCCGATGTCGTAGCCGCAGCCGGTGTCGCTGCAGACTTCGAGGTCGACCCCGTCGGACCGGTAGCTGTTCGCCGTGCCGTTAACCGAGGTGACGTTGTAGGCCACGCCCTGGCCGCCGGTATCGTAGTTCGCCGCCAGCACCTTGCCGGGTACCGCGGCTGGTGTACCGCCGTAGGGGGCATCGGTGGCACCGTACGCCGCCGTCTGCACGCCCATCAGCGTCAAAGCGGAGACGGCCGCGACCGCCAGCGCCGCGCGCCCCGCCGAGCGGCGGCCTAACCTTGCGCGTCGGGCTAACGGAAGCCGCCGGATATGGATGAGTCTCATTTCGCTCACTCCCTCTGAGCCCGGCCCGCCGGTAGCGCCGATGACGCGGCCCAGTCACTGAGCAGCGATCCAGGCACGGCCGGACCCGCAGAACCTTTGGGACCCGGCCGCGTTCTTCGTGGCGAGTTAGACTACAAGGCTTATTTTAAGGTGTGATTTAATCAGTAAATTTAGCGGTACGTCAAGAGTGCGCGGCACCGAACGCAGCGCGGGAACCCACTGCGGCCCGGACGACAGCAGGCCCGGACGACAGCAGGCCCGGACGACAGCAGGGGTCCCGGGCTGCGGGAGCCACTCACCCCGCAGCCGGCTGAGCCAAGCCGCGCGATCATCCACGATCATGAACCAGTCCTTGATCACGGCACTCCAGGCGCGTGCCCGCCCGCGCGATCATCCGCGATCACCCGCCAGAGCATGATCACGGCGCTCCGGGCGGGTCAGCTGCGCGATGCTCCGCGATCATGAACTGGTCCTTGATCACGGCTATCTGGGCGGGTGCCCGCCCGCGCGATCCTCCGTAGTCACCCGCCGGACCATGATCACGGCGCTCCGGGCGGGCGGCCGAGCGGCGGGGCGGCCGAGCGGCGGGGCGGCGGGGCGGCCGAGCGGCGGGGCGGCCGAGCGGCGGGGCGGCGGGGCGGC
>Ga0070761_10002992_pt1 | contig 10246 bp, 5 predicted proteins | sample HubBroMetageREF1_FD_66724 | JGI IMG/M metagenome (GOLD analysis project Ga0070761, IMG submission 66724) | Reference soil microbial communities from the Hubbard Brook experimental Forest, New Hampshire, USA - Hubbard Brook CCASE Soil... | ecosystem: Environmental > Terrestrial > Soil > Temperate... | reverse complement strand
GGACGCTTGTAAAACGGCGTCGGTACTACTTGCGCTTTTACGCCCTGTCCTCGGATTTCTACTTTTACCGTGGCTCCGATCGCAGCATGAGCGGGCGGAACATAGGCTAACGCGATATTTTTCTTCAGGAACGGAGCCGGTGAACCGCTGGTGGCGTAGCCGATCTCGCGCCCGCTCTCGTCTAGGATCTTGTATCCATCGCGGGCGATGCCTCGGTCGACCGTCTCGAGCCCGACTAGCGTTTTTTTCAGGCCCTCGGCTTTCGCTTTCTCGAGTGCGGCGCGACCGATGAAATCCGGCTTCTCCATCTTGCAGAAACGATCCAGGCCCGCTTCCCACACGTTGATTGTGTCCGAGATTTCGTGTCCGTAGAGGGGGAGCTTCCCTTCCAAGCGCAGCGTGTTGCGCGCGCCCAGGCCGCAGGGGCGAATGCCAAATTCTTTTCCCGCCTCCAGAATCTCGTACCAGACCCGCGCGCTGGTTTCTTCGTCTGGCGGGATGTAAATCTCGAATCCGTCTTCGGCGGTATAGCCTGTCCGGCCCATCAGGATATTCTTCATGCCGCACAAAGTTCCGCGCGTCACCCAGTAGAACTTCACGGCGTTCAGGTCCGCATCGGTGAGCTTTTGCAGAACCTCGACGGCCTTTGGACCCTGAATCGCAATCTGGGTGAAGTCGTCGGAGAGATGCTCGACTTTGCAGTCGAACTGGCGTGTATTGTCACGCACCCAATTGAAATCCTTTTCGCGCGTGCCTGCATTGATCACGAGCAGGTACTCGTCCTCGCCGAGACGGTGAACGATCACATCGTCCACGAAAGTGCCTCGCGGATAGAGCATCGCGGAATACTGCGCCTGGCCGATCGCCAGTCGTGACGCGTCGTTCATGGAGATGTGTTGCGCGGCGGCGAGCGCTTCACGCCCGGCCAAGAGGATATCGCCCATGTGGCTGACGTCGAAAATGCCGACGCCGCTGCGCACCGCCATGTGCTCGGCCACGATGCCGCATCCGATCGCGGCAGGATATTCGACGGGCATGTCCCAGCCGTTGAAGTCGACCATCTTCGCGCCCATCTGGCGATGGACGGCGTTGAGCGCGGTCTTGCGGATAACAGGCGTTGCTTCGACTACGGACAAGAAGAACCTCGGTCAGGCGTCTTTCAGGCAGCGGCTGGGCTGCCGGAATCTGGACTGATTAAGTTAACATCCGGGCGGGAAGGGCGGCAAATCAAGGGCAGGTCTCAGGTTTCAGGTGTCAGGTCCCAGGAAAAGCATCACCTTGCTTCGGTTACGGATTGTCTTTTGTTTTGTTGTTCCTGAGAACTGAGACCTGACACCTGAGACCTGCTGTTGGGTAACTTCCGTTACGTTCCTTCCCTGCTGCCGCTGAACTAAACTCGAAGCATGTCTTCCAAACCAGGCGTGAGTAAAACAGGCGTCCTCTGCGCCCAATGCGAAAAGACTGAAGCGGGTTGCGAGTGCGACAAATACTGTGTGTATTGTCAGTCTCAACTCGACGTGCGCCTCTGCACCGACGGCCTGCTTTACTGCGAAGGATGCCGTACCGCCTGCGACTACAAACCGGCTAGCTGAATCTGCCCGTGGTCTACCGCGGCGGGGACGGGGCAAACCCCGCCTCTACGGGCGCGATCACCTAGATCACGACCGATTCCTTGTATTCTCCGTACACCTTGCGCATCGCATCCGAAATTTCGCCCACCGTGGCATTTGCCTCTACGGCTGCGAGGATTCGCGGCATTAGATTTTCTCCCGAGCGCGCCGTGTCTTCGACGGCCCGGATCGCAGCTTGCCATGTCTCGGGATTGCGCTTCGCACGCAGGGCTCGCAGGCGCTCCACCTGCCTCGGCTCCAGCGCCGGATCCATGCGCAGGATGGGCACCGGCTTTTCTGCTTCGATTTGGAACCGGTTCACTCCGACCACCACCGCTTCCTGCCGATCGACCGCCTGCTGATATTCGTAGGCCGCGTTCTGGATTTCCTGCTGAACGTATCCACGTTCGATCGCCTTCAGCATGCCGCCCATGGCTTCGATTTTTTGCAGATAGTCGCCGGCTCGCTTCTCGACTTCGCTGGTCAGCGATTCGACGTAATATGAGCCCGCCAGCGGATCGACGGTTTGCGGTGCGCCCGACTCGAACGCGATCACCTGCTGGGTGCGCAGCGCGATCATCGCCGACGCCTCGGTGGGCAGTGCCAGCGCCTCGTCATAGGAATTCGTGTGCAGAGACTGCGTTCCGCCGAGCACCGCCGCCATGGCCTGGATCGCCGTGCGCACGATGTTGTTTTCGGGTTGCTGCGCGGTCAGCGTGGATCCGGCGGTCTGCGCGTGGAAGCGGAGCATCCACGACTTTGGATTCTTCGCCTGGAAGCGATCGCGCATGATCTTCGCCCACATGCGGCGCGCGGCGCGGAACTTTGCGACCTCTTCGAGGAAATTGCTGTGGGCATTGAAGAAGAAGGAAAGCCGCGGCGCGAACTCGTCGATATCGAGGCCGGCGCGAATCGCCGCTTCCACGTAGGCGATGCCGTTGCCCAGCGTGAAGGCGACTTCCTGCACCGCCGTCGATCCCGCCTCGCGCATGTGATAGCCCGAAATCGAGATTGTGTTCCACTCCGGCACGTTCTGATTCGCCCAGGCAAAGACATCGGTGATGATGCGCATCGCCTGCTGCGGCGGATAGATATAGGTTCCGCGCGCGATGTACTCCTTGAGCACATCGTTCTGCACCGTGCCCGAGAGCTTGCGAATATCCCTACCCTGCCGCCGCCCCACGGCCACGTATAACGCCAGCAGAATCGAAGCCGTAGCGTTGATGGTCATCGATGTTGAAATCGCGGTCAGGTCAATGCCATCGAACAGGCGCTGCATGTCTTCGATCGAATCAATCGCCACGCCGACTTTACCGACTTCTCCCACGGCCAGCGGATTGTCGGAATCAAGGCCGATCTGCGTCGGCAAATCGAAGGCTACCGATAGCCCCGTCGTCCCATTGGCCAGCAGATACTTGTAGCGCCTGTTCGACTCCTCGGCATCGCCCATGCCGGCGTACTGGCGCATGGTCCAGAGGCGGCCTCGGTACATGGTGGCCTGCACGCCGCGCGTGTAGGGAAACTCTCCCGGATAACCCACGTCGCGGTCGTAGTTCCCGCGCAGCGCCGCAAGATCGGCGGGCGTGTAGAGGGGCTGTACGGGGATGTGCGAAGACGTCTCTTCGCCTGGGAGTCCGGGTTCAGGCTTGGTTGCGGATTCGGGGGTCTTGAGATCCGTCATATTTCTTAGCTTCTAGCTCTTGGCTTTTCTCTTTACTCGCCAGAATGAGCTTAGACCGAACCAGGCGAACGATATCGTGAAGCATACCGCGAGCAGCAGCCGCCCCGGTCCTGCGGCGTGGCCAGCCTGGTACTTGCCATATTCGCGCACGCCGGCGAGCGCCCCGATTCCGGCAATCGCCAGAAACATAAATCCCGTCACTTCCAGCCAGAGCTGGTGCAGGACCCGCCCGAACGACTGGGCCGTCGCGCGGATCCCCGACAGCACGGCCCGGCCCATCCGGCTGCGCTCGAGCAGGTTGGCAGCGGCGCGGAAGATTAGCTTGATCCTTCTTGCCCATTGGCCGCTGGCCATTTGGGCGTCGGTCATTTGGCCGTCGATCATTATTCGATCACCGTATTCGACCACCGTATTTAATCAACCTCGGTAGTCGGTCAGTCTCAGTCGATTTTAGCAGCGGCCGGGCGTACAATAGCGGTGGGCGGCGTCACAAACGCTTGTGATGTTCGCCATCAGCGGCGTCCGACTCCAGGGGGACTCGTGGATCAGCAACTGAAGCAGCTCATGAAGGATCTCGGAGAAGCGATCAACGAGTCACTGTCCGATTCCGAGCAGATCGCCGAAGTCGTCGCCCGGATCAAGGAAGGTGGCTACGACATTTTCCTGGTTCTCGAAGCCACCATCGGCGTCAGCAAACAAGGCGAACACACTACCGACAAGACTTCCCTGGTCTCTACCCTCAGCACCAACCCTGAACTCAAGGTCAGCGATCAGGATCTGAAGTTCCTGAAGTCGCTCCGCATCAAGATCAGCGAAGAAGCGGAAGACGACGACTAGAACTGGCCAGTTCTAATCAGAAGCCGCGATGCGCGAACGCCTTTTCCATCTCGTTGCACTGATTGCGCTCGTGCTTTCGATCCCTGCCAGCGCTCTCGCCGCACCCGTCGCTCACTCGACAGTCAACAAATGGACTGTCGTCAACCAACCAGCGCGCCTCGTCAACGGAACGCCGGTGTTTTTTCGCGTCACCACTCCGAAGCCGGTTCGCACGCTTTCGGCCAACTGGCTCGGGCACGAGATTGCGTTCAGCTTTGACGCGAACCACAAATCATGGTTCGCGCTCGCCGGAGTTAGCCTGGACACTAAGCCGGGGGCTTACCCGATCGAGCTTCACGCTGAAATTTCCTCTGGGCCGTCTGCCGGACAGGCAATCTCATTCGAAAAGCAACTTCGAGTGGCACGCCAAAGCTATCCGCGCCACGCGGTGCTGACCGTCCCCGGACGCTATACTGCGCCCAGTCCAGAAGACCTGCACCAGATCGAACAGGACAAGGAGACCAAAGCCGAAGCTTTTAAAACCCTGAGCCCGGGGCGCGAATGGGAAGGGTCGTTTGCGGCTCCCGTGAGTGCCGAGATCTCCGACGTGTTTGGATCCGAGCGCGTCTTCAACGGCTCCGTGCAAAGCACGCATTTTGGGCTCGATTTCCGCGTGCCCGGTGGAACCTCGGTCGCGGCCGTGAATCGCGGACGCGTCATCCTGGCGCGACCGATGTTCTATGAAGGCAATTTCGTGGTAATCGACCATGGCCAAGGACTGCTGACGCTCTATCTGCATCTGTCGAGCTTTCTGGTCAAAGAAGGAGACGATGTAAGCAAAGGCCAGTCGATCGGACTGAGCGGAGGCACGGGGCGCGCCACGGGTCCGCATTTGCACCTGGCGTTGCGCTGGCAGGGGGTGTATTTGGATCCGCAGGTGCTGCTGAAATTGAATTTGCCGTGACCCCATCAAAGCTTGTTGTGCAAGAAGCCAGTGGCTAGTAGCTAGAAGCCTGTTGCAGCGCATCTTCCGCTTCCCAGACGCCGTCGCGAAAGGTGACGCTTCTACCTGAGATCGCAGGAATGCGCTCGCCGGGAACGATGATTCCGACGAGGTTCAGCGGATCGGCGGCGGCGATGACGACGCGCTCGGCATTTGCATTTTGTGGCAGCCTGCGGTGGGCGCGCAAGGATTCGACCGCCACCGGAAGGGCGAACTGCTCTCCCAGAAATCCATCGACGAAGCGGCCGCCGCGCACTTCGCCTCGATCTTCGAGGCGACGGTAGCCGATCTGCAATTCACGCCAACGCGGCAGGTTGGTTTCGCGCACCAGCAGGTCGCGGAAGACCACGCCGTAGCGGCGCAACAACATCCAGCAACAGGACTCGACGCTGCGGTCGCGATCGGCGCCTGCGGTGTGCAGGAGCGACCAGCGTCCGGGCGCATGGCGCGGGCGACGGACCTTTCCCATCACTCTTGCCAGGCCGCCACCCGACGCACTTTTCGGCGTCACCAGCGCGCGCAGATTTTCGAATCCGTCGGCGGTCACCAGGCCGGCTGCCACCAGTTCCCACAGTCCGGTTTCGACTTCCGCTTTGAGCCGGCCGGTGGCTCGCACCATGTCGGGAAAAAACAGAGCACCTCGATGCTTCAAGAGTTCGAGCAGCGCCTGCGCCACCGGGCTCAAGAACGAAGTGGTGGAATCTTCCGCACCGGGATGGTGTGGACCGAGCCAGTCGGCATCCTCGCGGACGAAAAAGGCGATGGGTGCGACTCGCGTGGGAATCACTCGGCGGCGGGTTTCGCGGCCTGTCTCATCGCTTCCGGTTGTTTCAAGTGTCGCCGGATGCGGCGACAGACGGCCCCATCCCACCGCTCCGGTCAGGCAGAGTTGATCGAGGTGCGCCGGATCGTAATCTGAAATTCTGCGCGCCAGCACAAATCGTTCCCACGCGCTGGCGGGAATTTCAAACCCCTGCAACTGGCGGATCACTTCGAGCGTGCCATGCTCTCCGCGCACCTGCGTACCTGGAGCCAGATGCTGCCAGCGTAAAAGCCAAGTCATGAACTGCGCTGCGTTTACCGGCTCGATCTGTTTGCGCAAGGTGGCGACGGTGAGGCGATGAATGCGGGCCAGCAGACGGCGCTCGCACCATTCGGTTTCCGGTTCGTTCGCGGCGGCTGATGCGGGGCGCGAATTGGCTGGGCGAAAGTTGCCGCGAAGAATTGCTCCGCTCGATTCCATGCGGAGTAGAGCCTTTTCGATCTCGAACGCCGGGAGTCCCAGTAACTCGCCTATTTCTGACGCGGTGGTTGGGCCGAGATGTGCGATCCATCCCTGCGCTGCGGCCAGCACGGCGTCGTCGAATTTCAGAGCCTGTGCGGTGGCGGGGGCTGGCCCCGTCACCACACGATGCATTGCCTGGAACCATTCGACTCGCTCGGCAGCTACCCAATAGCGTTTGCCCCCTGCTTCGGCGACTACGGCTCGATTCTGCTGTTGCAGGCGCTCGAAGAATCCGCTCCAGTTCTCGGTGAGCTCGGGGCCACGATTTTCGAGCGGATCGCTCAATGCTGAATGCTGAGTGCTCTCCTCCGGCGCCGGCAACATTACCAGGGTATGCAGTACGTCCTGCAGTTCATCGGCGTCGCGGACATCGGGCCATGCCTCCTGCCGTACTTGCGCTATGGCTGCGGGATCGAGACCGCCGACTTCCTCGAGCACCGATGCCGGTAGCACGCGCCGCATCTCGACCGCTCGCGCCCGGCGCTCTTCCAGTGGCGCGTCATCGAGGTAGGCGTACGGATTCGCATTCAGAATTTCGTGCGAGAATTGGGACGGCACCGGCGTGTCTACCGCGAGGCAACGGATCCTTCCCTGTTCGATTCCGCGCAGGACCTCGGCGAGGCCTTCGATATCCAGCGCCTCGGTGAGCACGTCTTTCATTACCTCGCGAACCAGCGGGTGGTCGGGAATCTTGATGTCGCCTTCGATGTTTTCCTGGCAGGCGGCGACATCGGGAAAAACTGAAGCGAGCAGATCGTCGGAGCGCATGCGCTGGATTTGCGGCGGCACTTTCTTGCCGCCTTGAAAACGCAGCAGCGCCAGTGCGCGGGTTGCATCCCACCGCCAGCGGGTTTGAAAGATCGGCGAGGCGAGCGCCGCCTGTTCTAAGATCGGCGGCATGCTCTCGGAAGCCAGGAATTGAAAAACATCGGCCAGCGGAAAGCTATGCTGCTCGGCCAGCGCTATGTTCAAGCCGTTGTCGACGGCGGCCGCCTGCAGTTCGAAATTGAAGCCGCGGCAGAAGCGCTTGCGCAGGGCCAATCCCCAGGCCTTGTTGATGCGTCCGCCGAAGGGGGCGTGGATGATCAACTGCATCCCGCCGCCCTCGTCGAAAAATCTTTCGGCGATGATGGTCGTCTGCGTCGGAACGTCGCCTAGCACCGCGCGGCCTTCGAGCGTGTACTGAATCAGTTGCTCGGCGCCGGAGAGATCGAGCCCGCACTCCTCCTGCAGCCAACTCACGGCTTCGGTTACCGCGGGCAGATTGCGCCATCCTGCGATGGGAAGAACACCGGGCAGACGGTCGCTGATTTCTTTGCGCAACTCACCGAGCTGCTGCGAAAGTTCGGCGGTGCGCGCCGGAGCTTCTCCTCGCCAGAACGGAACGCTGGGCGGGGTGCCGTGCGCATCTTCGACCAACATGCGCGACGATTTCGCTTCCACGCGACGGATGCGCCATGAAGTGTTGCCGAGCAGCATGACATCTCCGGCCATGCTTTCTACGGCGAAGTCTTCGTCGACGGTTCCCACGACTCCGCCATCCGGCTCGGCGACCACGGTGAACAGAGCGTTGTCAGGGATCGCGCCGCCGCTGGTGATCGCCGCCAGGCGCGCGCCTCGGCGGGCTCGCAGCTTGCGGTTGATGCGGTCGTGATGCAGGTACGCTCCGTAGCGGCCGCGCTGCGAAGCGATTCCTTCGGAAAGCATGGCGAGGACTGCGTCGAATGTCTCGCGGGCGAGATTGCGATAGGGATAGGCTCGCTTTACGAGCGCGAATAATTCGTCTTCATCCCATCCATCGTCGGCAGCGCCGGCGTCGACGACGGCTGCGGTGCCGGCTTCATTTTTGTCTGATGGGCGGGGGCGTGACGCCCCCGCGACTGCCGCCGGGGCGGCGGCGCTATGAGAGGCAGCGCAGCAGGCTACGATTTGCTGCGCCAGCACATCGAGCGAAGCTTCGGGAAAAATCAACCGGTCGAGATCGCCCGAGCGAATCGCCCGCACCAGTACGGCGCATTCCGCCAGGTCGTCGCGCGTGGTGACAAAGAAACGTCCTTTGGGAACTGCGCCGCGCCAGTGGCCCGACCGGCCCACGCGCTGCAACGCAACCGCAATCGAACGCGGCGAACTGATGTGGCACACCAGGTCCACGGTTCCTACGTCAATGCCAAGTTCGAGCGATGCGGTTGCGACCAGCACCTTTACCTGACCTTCTTTTAGCTTTCGTTCGGCTTCGAGACGCAGCTTGCGTGACAAGCTTCCGTGATGCGCGGCCACGTTTTCCTCGCCCAGTCGCTCGCCGAGTTGATGAGCAATGCGCTCGGCCAGGCGCCGCGTGTTGACGAAGACGAGTGTGGAGCGGTGCTGGTTCACCAGTTGCACGGTGCGCTCGTAAATCTCGTCCCACATTTCGTTCGAAGCAACCGGGCCGAGTTCGGAGGACGGAACCTCGACTCCGAGATCAAGCTTGCGCTTGTGGCCGACGTTGACGATTACGGGAGCGGGGCGCGGATTTTGCGGATCAGAGTTCCCGGCTAGGAAATGTGCAACTTCCTCAATCGGCTTCTGCGTCGCGGAAAGGCCGATGCGCGCGGGAGGGCGCTCGGCGAGCGCTTCGAGGCGCTCGAGCGAGAGCGCGAGATGCACGCCGCGCTTGTCGTCAGCTACCGCGTGGATTTCGTCGATAATTACGGTCTCGACATCGCGCAGGATGGCTCGGCTTTTCTCCGCCGTCAGCAGGATGTAGAACGACTCGGGCGTGGTGACTAGAATGTGCGGCGGGCGCTTCAGCATGAGGCGCCGGTCTTTCATCAGCGTGTCGCCCGTACGTACGGCGGTGCGGATCTCGGGCATCAGCAGGCCGCGATCGCCAGCCATCTGCAGAATTTCTCCGAGCGGGACTTCGAGATTTTTCTGAATGTCGTTGCCCAGCGCTTTGAGCGGGGACACATACAGAACTTCGGTGCGATCGCGCAGATCGCCGGCCAGGGCCTTGCAGACGAGGCGGTTAATGCAGGCGAGAAAGGCGGCCAGCGTTTTGCCTGATCCAGTCGGAGCCGAAATCAGCGTGGTGTGGCCGGCTAGGATGTGGGGCCAGCCCTGCTCCTGCGGTTCGGTCGGCGTGGAGAAACGCGCGGTGAACCACTCCTGAACCAGCGGATGGGCCCAGGCAAGCGAAGGAGAGACTGCGGACGACATGGAAAAGTATTGTAGCCGGAATTTTTGGTTTCGTAAAACGTTCGCCTAGATGGGGACAAAGACAAGCGGGCCCGCTGGGCTTAATATGGCGGGATATGACTTTGACTTATTCGTATTCTGACCTCGCGAAGATGATGGATCATTCGCTGCTGAATCCTACGTTGCGGTGGAACGATCTGGAGAATGGTATTTCGCTGGCGCTGGCCTACGATGTGGCTAGCGTCTGCATTATGCCCTACGCGCTGAAGCACTGCGCGGAGCGCTTGCGCGGGAGCAATTCCAATTCCAAAGTCTGCGCGAGTACTACGATCGGGTTCCCGCACGGAGTCCACACGACCGCGATCAAGGTGGCTGAGGTTCGCCAGGCGCTGGCAGATGGCGGCGAGGAACTTGACATGGTCGTGAACATTAGCAAGGTGCTGAACGGCGATTGGTCGTATGTGGAAGACGACATCCGCGCAGTGGTCGAAACTACTCATGCGGCGGGCCAGAAGGTGAAGGTCATCTTTGAAAATGCGTATCTCAACGATGCGCAGAAGATCCGGCTGTGCGAGATTTGCGGCGACGTGGGCGCGGATTGGGTGAAGACATCGACTGGCTATGCTCCAACGGGCGCGACAGATGCGGATCTGATCCTGATGCGTCGGCATTCT
>Ga0070761_10002989_pt1 | contig 10249 bp, 12 predicted proteins | sample HubBroMetageREF1_FD_66724 | JGI IMG/M metagenome (GOLD analysis project Ga0070761, IMG submission 66724) | Reference soil microbial communities from the Hubbard Brook experimental Forest, New Hampshire, USA - Hubbard Brook CCASE Soil... | ecosystem: Environmental > Terrestrial > Soil >... | reverse complement strand
CGCGGGGACTTGGGTTTAGAGTCGGCGGCGCCGGGGAAGTTCACCCGGGCCGAAGAACAGCAAACACAAGGGGAATCTCATGGTCCACACACTGAGTGTCGGTTTGCTGTGGCTACCGCTCGTGCTCTCGACGGTGCTGGTGTTCATCGCCAGCTCGGTGATTCACATGGGGCCGTTCTGGCACCGGCGGGACTTTCCGCCCCTGCCGCGAGAAGCAGAGGCGCTGAGTGCGCTGCGGCCGCTGGCGCTGCCGCCGGGTGACTACATGCTGCCGCGTGCCGGGGACATGCAGACCTACAAATCGCCCGAATTCACCGCGAAGCTGCGCGCGGGCCCCGTGGCGGTGATGACGGTATTGCCGAACGGGCCGGTCTCCATGGGCCGCAACCTCAGCCAGTGGTTCGTCTACCTGCTGGTGGTGAGCGCCTGCGTGGCGCTGATCGCCGCCCGCACGCTGCCTCTAGGGGCAGGCTATCCGCACGTCTTCAAGGTCACCGGCGCGATTGCTTTCCTCGGCTACGCACTTGCGCTGTGCCAGCAGTCGATCTGGTACGGGCGCAGCTGGGGACTCACCGCCAAGGGCTTCCTCGACGGGGCGATCTACGCCGCACTGACCGCCGGCACCTTTGGCTGGCTGTGGCCGCGTTAGTGAGAACTGCCGCAGATTCCCGCAGCGGCGCAGCGCGAGTGCGTCACGCCGCACCGGTGTTATGACCGCGCGCGGCTGGGAGCGCAGAAAAATGCTGACAACACGCTCGTAAAAACTTAAGAATACGTCACGTCGGTCTGTCGGCAGGGATGCTTTGATAGACTCACCGTTGTTTTGGGGGGCGAGGCGCAGGGGCGATGAGTCAGCATCACCGGTTAGGCATGGCGGCACTTGGCTGCCTTTTGTTGGCCGCTCCGCTTTCCCAGGCCGCCATCTCCGGCGGCACGGTTCAGCAGACCCATCTGCGCACCCACACGCACAGCAACCCGGCCGACCCCGCGCTGCGCTCGAGCGCCGCGCTGGTGCTCGACACCACCCACTCGGCGGTGCTGTATTCGCGCCGCTCGGACATCGCCCTGCCGATCGCCTCGATCACCAAGCTGATGACCGCGCTGGTGGTGTCGGACGCCGCACAGCCGCTCGATGAGCTACTCACGGTGAGCGACGAGGACCGCAGCCTCGGTAAGGGTTCATTCTCGCGTCTGATGCCCGGCACCCAGCTGTCGCGCGGCGATCTGATGCACCTGGCACTCATGTCCTCCGAGAACCGTGCCGCGCATGCCCTCGGACGCAATTACCCGGGCGGCGTGGCCGCCTGCGTGAGCGCGATGAACGCCAAGGCGCGCGAGCTCGGCATGACCAACGCGCATTTCGTCGAGCCGACCGGGCTCTCGGACGAGAACGTGGCCAGCCCCGAAGACCTTTCCAAACTGGTCATGGCCGCCGCCAAGGTGCCCGCCATCCGCCAGTTTTCGACCGATGGCGATTACGACGTGCAGGTGGGCCGGCACCTGCTGCGCTTCCGCAATACTGACTCGCTGGTCACCAAGGCCGACTGGAACATCGTGGTGCAGAAGACCGGCTACATCTCGGAGGCCGGCCGCTGCCTGGTGATGCAGACGGTGATCCAGGACCGCACCGTGGTCATCGTGCTGCTCAATTCGTTCGGCAAGCGCACCCGCGTGGCCGATGCCCGCCGCGTGCGCCGCTGGGTCGAAGCGACGCTGGTCTCGCGCGGCGGCTCTATCCCCGCCGCGACCTGACAGCCGCCCTCAGGCGCGCGGCTCGATGCTGCGCAGATGGCGCGCGGCGGAGAGCCAGGCGCCGAGCCAACCCAGTACCAACCCCGCGGCGAGCAGTACCCCGACGTCTTGGAGCGAGGGGCCCTGCAACTGGTAGCGGCTGCCATACAGGTGCGCAAGCGTTGCGACCGGTGCGGCGAGCAGCAGCACTCCCGCCGCAATGATCCCCCAGGCCAGCAGCGCGCCACCCAGACCGTAGAGCACGCCGGTGTACAGGAACGGTCGCCGCACAAAGGCGTTCGATCCGCCCACCAGCTTGGTCACCTCGATCTCGGCGCGGCGTGCCTGGATTTCCAGGCGAATGGTGTTGCCGATGACCGCGAGCACACCGAACCCCAGCACCGCCGCGGCGATCAGCAGGACGCGTCGCAGCAGCTCGAGGATGGCGTTGAAGCGCTGCACCCACTCGGTGTCCACCTGCACCACATCGACCTCGGGCCAGGCGGCGAAGTAGCGCCGCAGCGCCTCGAGATTGGCGCCGGAGTTGCCGCCGCGCGGCCGCACATGCAGAACGTGCGGCAGCGGGTTCTCCTTGAGTGCCGCGAGCGCCTCGCCGAAGCCGGAGTAGGTGCGGAAGTCGGCCAGTCCCTGCTCCGCGGAGATCAGCGTCACCTGCGCGATGTCGGGGCGCTGCTGCGCCGCCTGGGCGAGCTGCTGCGCCTTGGCGAGCGACACGTCGCCCTTGAGAAAGACCGACAGGTCCACCGCGCCGGCAAAATTGCCGGTGGCGGCCTGCGCATTAGTGACCAGCAGGCGCAGCGCACTCGGCAGCGCCAGCGCGAGCGCGATCACCAGCAGGGTGAGCAGTGTCGCGAGCGGCGTGCGCACCAGCCGGCCGAGGGATGCGAGCAGTGCCTGCGCATGGCGTCCGCCGGCGACCGTGACGCTCATCGGGTCGCCACCACGCTCGGCAGCGCATCGCCCGCATCGCCGTGCAGCTGGCCGTGCTCCAGCACGATCACCCGCTGACCGAACTCGCGCACGATGTGATGATCGTGAGTCGCGATCACGACCGTCACGCCGACGTCCTGGAAGCGCCGGAACAGCTTCATCACTTCGAGCGACAGATCGGGGTCGAGGTTGCCGGTGGGTTCGTCGGCAATCAGCAGCGGGGGCTTGCTGATGACCGCGCGGGCGATGCCGACGCGCTGCTGCTCGCCCACCGACAGCTCCTGCGGCAGCATGCGCTCCTTGCCCAGCAATCCCACCTGATCGAGTGCCGCGCGTACGCGCTTATCGATCTCCTTGAGCGGGGTGGCCGCCACGGCGAGCGGCAGCGCCACGTTGTCGTACACCGGGCGGTCGGCGAGCAGCTTATGGTCCTGGAAGACGACGCCGATGCGGCGGCGGAACGCCGCGATGTGGCGCGCTTTCAGGGTCTGCGTGTTGCTGCCGTTGACCAGCACTGCGCCGCGGCTGGGGCGCTCGAGCAGCGCGATGAGCTTCAGCACGGTGCTCTTGCCGGCCCCCGAGCGCCCGGTGAGAAACACCATCTCGCCCGTGTGGATGCTGAAACTGACGTTGCTGAGCGCCTCGCGGCCGTTGGCGTAGCGCTTGCTGACGCGGTCGAAGGTGATCATGGCATCAGGCCGCAGCCGCGCCCGGCGCGCGCCCCTCGACCAATGCTGCGGCGAAGGCGGCCGCGTCGAACTCGCCGAAGTCTTCGGCGCTCTCACCGATGCCGATGTAGCGGATGGGGATCTTCAGCTCACTGGCGATCGCGACCACGATGCCGCCTTTGGCGCTGCCGTCGAGCTTGGTGAGCACGAGCCCGGTCACCCCGACTGCGTCGCGGAACTGCCGCGCCTGCGCGAGCGCGTTCTGCCCCTGATTGGCATCGAGCACCAGCAGCACCTCGTGGGGAGCGCCGGCATCCACTCGCTGGATCACGCGCCGCACTTTTTTCAGCTCTTCCATCAGATGCGACTGGCTGTGGAGCCTGCCGGCCGTGTCAGCGAGCACGACCGCAGTGCCACGGGCGCGCGCGGCCTGCAGCGCGTCGAACACCACCGCGCCGGGGTCGGCACCGGGCACCTGCGCGGCGAACTGCGCGCCGCTGCGCTCAGCCCACACCTGGAGCTGCTCAATCGCGGCGGCCCGGAAGGTATCGCCAGCCGCCAGCAGCACCGAAAAGCCCTCATCCGCACAGCGCCGCGCCAGCTTGCCGATGGTGGTGGTTTTGCCCGAGCCGTTGACCCCCACCACCAGGACGACGAACGGACGCTGCGCCGGGTCGATGACCAGCGGCTGCGCGCACGGCGTCAGAATCTCGGTGATGCTCTCACGCAGTGCCGCGATGAGAGCGGCGACATCTGCCAGCTCGCGCCGCGCCACGCGGCGGCGCAGCTCGCCGAGGATGCGCTCGGTGGCCTCGACGCCGACGTCTGCGGTGATCAGGCGCGTCTCCAGCTCCTCGAGGATCGCCGCATCGATCTGCCGCCCCTTGAGCAGGTCCGCCAGGTCATAGGTGAGCCAGGAATCGCCGCGGTTCAGCCGCTCGCGCAGCCGGCGCAGAAACCCCGGGCGCTCGCTGGCCGCGGTGGGGACACTCTTGTCGGGCGCACGTCGGAACATGGGGTCGATTGTAGCGGCCCGAGAAGAAGGGCGGCCGTCCGGCCGCCCTGGAGGGTGCTACCGACCGTCTACGGCTGAATGACGCTCGGATTGGCGAGCAGCAGCGTCGTACCTGGTGTGTTCGCCGGGATCCCGGCCGGTGGGATCGGTGCCCCGGTGAAGCTGATTGCCTCGGTCTGCATCTCCGCGGTGACTGCGGGCACCACATCATCGATGATCGAGCCGTGATCGCCCTGGGTGAAGTTGACGAAGCCGCGGATGCCGGCCGGGTTGGAGACCACCGGTGCCTGGCCCGCGCCGATCTTGGCGAGCGTGCCGACGGTACCGGCGGGCCCGTAGGCCGAGGCGCCGATCAACGCCGCGGTTGCGGAGTTGGGCACCACCTGATCCGGACAGCCGTTCGCCGGTGCCGCCGGCGTGCAGCTGGCGGGCGGCGGGCTGCTGCCGACCACCTGCATGAGATGGATCGGGTGCTGCGCCCCGGCAAGACCCACGAAGTTGATCGGGTCGCCCGAGTCCACGACCGTCTGCGAGTCGCGGAAGAACTGCGCATAGAGGGTGGTGCCCGGCAGCAGGCCCTGCGCCTCGAGCCCCGCGTTGATCTCCGGCGCAAAGCTCGGCGAGTTGATCAGCAGCTGCGAGATGTCGCCGCCGGGACTGGCGAGTGAGCCGGTGCTGATGTCGGTCGCCGGGACCACGCCTAAGAACACCGTGCCGATGATGGCGCCGAGGGAGTGGCCCAGATAGTGATGCGGCGCTGCGCCGAAGATCGTGACTCCGCCGGCATTGGCGACGGTGGCGCCGGCGATCGAACGCTCGAAGGTAATGAGGTCCGCGGCGCCCTCGCGCAGGTTGTCGCGCGAGGTCAAGAGGCTCGTCAGGTTGATGAAGTGCGAGCCGGACGAGTCGATCGTGCCCGGTACGTTCAATTCCAGGTCAAAGGTGCGCTCGATCGACTGCTGGTTGCTGGGCAAGCCGAGGCCGGCGTACAACGGATTGGCGGCACTGGCGTACAGCGGATCCTTGGTGTTGGTCACGCCGTGCAGGGGAATGTCGATGGCGACCACGGCGAAGCCCGCATCGGCGAACGAGTCGGCGACCGCCAGCATGTCCTCGCGGCTGCGCGTGATGCCATGCTGGAAGATCAGCACTGGCCAGGGAGGCGTGGCGCCGGCTTTCACCGCCAGTGAGTTGGCGTTGGGTGCGGTCGCCAGCACGGGGATGAGCAGGTTCTGCGTCGCCACCGGCAGCGGGTTGAAACGCGTGACGAAGGTGCTGGTCGGATCCAGCGGGAAGGGCGGCGCGTTCCAGGAGCCGGTCAGCGGCTCGCTCTTGCTCAGGTAATACGGAACGGTGAGCACACCCACGTAGATGTCCGCGTGCCCGGGCAGCACCGGATCCGCGGCACTGGTGGGCAGACCGGTGGCATTGAGCTTCAGCGCCTGCGGCGTGGTGGTCGCCGACAGCAGCTCCAGGGTGTCGGCGGTGGACTCCGTGGTGAAACTGAAGGTGAGCACGATGTTGGCCGGGTTGATGCTGAGCGCCTGCGCGATCTGCAGCTGTGCGCCGGTCAACTGGCAAACCCCGTTGAGCGTCGGATCGGTGATGCTGGGGCAGGTCGGGCCGCCGGCCAGCGCCGTCTTGATGGCGGCATAGTCAGCATCGGGTACCGCCGCCTCACCCTGCGCATCCTCGATGCCGCTGGTGAGGATCACCAGATAGCCATTGCCGGTGGTGCAGTTGCTGCCGAGGAACTGACCGTTCTTGATGCAGGTGCTCGGCGTGAGCGGATGGAGCGGCGTGATTTCGAGGATGGTGTTGCCGACCCCGGCATCGGTGGCGAGCGCCGCCGTGAAATCCTTGCCGAGCACCAGCGGATTGCCCGCGACGCCGGTGGTCGCCTTGGTGGTGTTGCTGGTCAGCACCGGCACGATGATGATCGAGCTGGCGGTGAACGAGGCAGGATTGAGTGCTCCCTGGAAGCGCTCGCGGATCACCGCGGTGGTGGAGAAGCCGTCGAGCGCGTTCACCGCCGCCTGATTGGGCATGAGCGCGTTTGCTGGCTGGATGTTCAGCGTGCCGTCGGTCGAGCCGGCGAAGTACAGATCGGTCGGGTAAGGCAGGATCCCCGCCGCAGGCTGGAACAGCGCCGTGCTGTTCGCTTTCTGCGCAGGCGGCGTCGCGCCGCCCGGATTGCCGTTACCGCTCGTCAGATCCGGCGGCCCGATCGTGCCGTTGCCGCCGGTCCCGCAGGCCGCGAGCAACATCGTGCCGGCGACCACGGCCGCGGCGATGAGCTTATTCATATCCCTCGAACTCCTAACCGTCCTCATCGCGTGAGTCGCCGGCGGCGGCGGTCCGCAATCTGCGCAAATTTCTCGCGAGCCAGCCGATTCTTCTGTCCTGGCGCACCGGCCGTGACCCCTCCTGCCGGTGCTGCTTGAGCGCTCTGTGACGAGGCAACTAGGGTACGCTTAGGGTGAGAACAGTGGCAAGGTGCCAGCCTCTTTGGGACGCGAGACGCGCTTGGTGTCCAACAGCAAGTCGGGCGCGCGCGCCGCCGCCCCGGTGCGGCGCGCCGCGAGCGCGCGCGTCCTGCGCATCATCGGCGGCGTCTGGCGTGGCCGCAAACTGCGCTTTCCAGCCGCGGCCGACATCCGCCCGACGCCCGACCGCGTGCGCGAGACGCTCTTCAACTGGCTGGGCGCGCACATTGCCGAGGCGCGCTGCCTCGACCTGTTCGCCGGCAGCGGCGCGCTCGGGCTGGAAGCGCTCTCGCGCGGTGCCGGCCAGGTGACCTTCGTGGAACAGGACGCGGCGGCCGTGCGCGCGCTGCGCGCGCACCTAAGCGAGTGGCAGGCGGCGAATGCGCAGCTGCAACGCGACGATGCGCTGCGCTACCTGCGCGCCTCCGCACCACAACCCTACGATATCGTGTTCCTCGATCCCCCCTTTGCCGCCGGGCTGCTCGCGCCGGCGGCGGCACTGCTCGCGCAACGCGGCTGGCTCGCCCGTGCGGCACTCATTTATGTCGAGTCCCTGGCCCGCGCCGAGCTGCCGCCGCTGCCGCCCGACTGGCAGCCGCTCAAGGCGAAGCGCGCCGGTGAGGTCGGTTATCATCTGTTCACACACGCCGCCGGCAGCACCGCATGAAACGCAACGCCGTTTATCCCGGCACCTTCGATCCGATCACCAACGGCCATCATGATCTGGTGCGGCGTGCCGCCGGCATCTTCGATCGCGTGGTCGTGGGAATCGCCGCCAACCCGAACAAGACGCCGATGTTCCCGCTGGCCAAACGGGTCGAGCTGGCGCGCGCCGTGCTCAGCGACCTGGCGAACGTCGAGGTGCAGGGCTACGAGGGTCTGACGGTCGATTTCGCCCGCAAGCACCAGGCGGTCGTCGTGCGTGGCCTGCGTGCGCTATCGGATTTCGAGTTCGAGTTCCAGCTGGCCAACATGTCGCGCCACCTGGACCGCGACTTCGAGACGGTGTTCCTCACACCGCAGGAGCAGTTCACCTTCATCTCCTCGACGCTGGTGCGCGAGATCGCAGTGTTGGGAGGCGACCTGCACCAGTTTGTGCATCCGATCGTCGAGGCCGAGCTGCGGAAGCAGCGCCGCAGCTAGCAGTGCGCGCTCAGGCGCCGCTGCGGGGCTCGGGCGCAGTCAGTTTTTGCCGCGCCCGCGCGCGCGGCGGCGGCCACTCTTCCTGACAGGCCGTGCAGGCGCGCGCTGCGCGCGGGCTTTGCGCGACGCCGGCCGGGCGGCGCGCCGCGGCTTCCTGATGCGTGGCAGCCGGATGCGCTCGGCGGGTGCGGGCAGGAGGCCCGCACGCTGCAGTTCGAGCGCGCGCCACAGATACCATGCGGCGGTGCTGCGGTAGGGCTTCCAGCGCTCGCCGAAGCTGCGCAGCGCCTTGGGCGCGGGCATCTTGCGCAGTCCGTACGCAGCGCGGAAGCCGGCACGCACGCCGAAGTCATCCACCGGCAACACGTCCGGGCGACCGAGGTGGAACATGAGCAGCATCTCCACCGTCCAGCGCCCGATGCCGCGCACCTGCGTCAGGCGCGTGATGATGTCCTCGTCGGCGAGCAGCGCGAGCGCTGCCGCATCCGGAACCACCGCGGCCACCGTCTTTTCCGCCAGGTCGCGCAGCGCCGCCACCTTGGCGAAGGAGAAGCCGGCCGCGCGCAGGCTGGCGGTGGAGGCTGCCAGCACCATGTGCGGCGTCGGAAACGAGCCTTGACCGCAGCCCGCGACCAGCCGTTTGAGGATGGTGTTGGCGGCGATGCCGTTCAGCTGCTGATGCGCGATCGCATGCGCGAGTGCCTGGAAGGGCTCGTCCGTGCCGCGCGCCTCGAGCCCGCACGGTCCGACTGCGCGGATCACCCCCGCGAGTACCGCGTCGGCCCGGCTGAGGTGCGCGAGGATCTGCTTGCTCATCGGTGTTACTGCTGGCAGGAGGGGCAATAGTAGGTCGAGCGCTGGCCCTGCGTCAGTGCGCGTATCGGCGTGCCGCAGCGCCGGCAGGGTTTGCCGGCCCGCTCGTACACATAAAGTTTCTGGCGGAAATAGCCGGGTGCACCGTCGGTGCCCAGGTAATCGCGCAAGGTCGTGCCGCCGGCACGGATGGCCAGCGCCAGCACCGTGCGCACCGCGCGCACCAGCCGCACGGCATCAGCACGCGACAGCCGCCGCGCGGCGCGCTGGGGGCGAATGCGGGCGCGGAACAGCGCCTCGCTCGCGTAGATGTTGCCGACGCCCACCACCAGATGACTGTTCATCAGCAGCTGTTTGATGGCGACGCGCCGGCCGCGCGTGATTTGCCACAGGTAGTCAGCGTCGAAGCCAGCGCCGAGCGGCTCGGGGCCGAGATCCTTCAGCAGCGGGTGTGCGCGGCTGTCGGTCGTATAGAGCAGACTGCCGAATCGGCGCGGGTCGTTGAAACGCACCGCGTGCCCCGAGTCGAGCAGCAGATCGAAGTGGTCATGCGGCAGGCGCGGCGTGTCGCGCGGCACCACCCGCAGATTGCCGGACATCCCGAGGTGCAGCAGCAGCGTACCGGAGTCGAGTTCCAGCAGCAGATACTTGGCGCGCCGGGCGACGCGGCGGATGCGCTGACCGCGCAGCTTGCGCGGCAGATGCGGATCGATCGGCCAGCGCAGCCGCGGCTCGTGCACGCGCAGCGCCAACACGCGCCGGCCGCGTACGTGCGGCGCCAGTCCGCGCCGTGTGGTTTCGACTTCGGGGAGTTCGGGCAAGCGCGCGGTGGCTGAGCGCGCGGTTTACTTGATCTTCGACTCTTTGTAAGGGACGTGCTTACGCGCCACCGGGTCGAACTTGCGCACTTCCAGCTTGTCCGGATGCAGCCGCTTGTTCTTGGTAGTTACGTAGAAATGGCCGGTGCCGGCGGAGGACAACAGTTTGATCTTCTCGCGCATGATGGCTACTCCTGCAGCGGCCGGTTCAGAGCTTGCGGCCCTGGGCGCGCAATTCCGCGACGACCTTGTCGATGCCCTTCTTCTCGACCGTGCGCATGCCGCTCGTGGTCAGGCGCAGCGTGACCCAGCGCTTTTCGGTCTCGAGCCAGAAGCGCTGCGTGTGCAGGTTGGGCAGGAAGCGACGACGCTTCTTGTTGTTGGCATGTGATACGCGGTTACCAACCGCCGGCTTCTTGCCGGTAACTTCGCAGACGCGGGACATACACAACCTTAAAGATTTCAGAGGCTTGGGATCGAGGAACCCGTCTCCTCAGACTCCCGGGCCGGGCTTTATACCAGCCCGGGCGCGCGATCACAAGGATCGCCGGCCGCCCGGCTGTGGCGGGGCGGGCAGCTTGAGCGTAGCGTACGCCCGCCAGCCGCCTCAGGGCGGCGACAGAA
>Ga0070761_10002988_pt1 | contig 10250 bp, 6 predicted proteins | sample HubBroMetageREF1_FD_66724 | JGI IMG/M metagenome (GOLD analysis project Ga0070761, IMG submission 66724) | Reference soil microbial communities from the Hubbard Brook experimental Forest, New Hampshire, USA - Hubbard Brook CCASE Soil... | ecosystem: Environmental > Terrestrial > Soil > Temperate... | reverse complement strand
CGGTTCCGGCAGCCGGCCGTCCGGCAGCGGCCACGCGACGGGGGTCGCGCCGCCGGCGATCTTGGCGCCCACGGCGATGCGGTCGCGGTCCACGGACGGGTGATAATTGGGCGTCGCCGAGCGCACCGAACCGTCGCGGAAGTAGATGCAGGTATAGACCCGCCGCATCCGATCCGATGTGTTGGCGCGGGCCATGTGCACGGTGCGCGCCTGATGGAAGATCACGTCGCCGGCCTTGGCGGGGGTGAACCTCGGCGGGTTGTCGGCGTACTTCGCCTGTAGCTGCCGGCCGGCGCCTGGGTCGTTGAAGATGTCGATGTAGTCGCACTCGCCGGCTTGGGTGCCGGCCACGTAGCCCATGCAGCCGATGCTCTCATCGACGTCGACAAGCGGCGCCCACGCGGTGACGGCGTCCAGCCCCTCGATCGGCCAGTAGGCGTGGTCCTGGTGCGCGTCGGTCTCGCGCCCGCCGGGTTCCTTGTAGAGCGCCTGGTCATGCCACATGCGCACCGCGTCGGCGCGCAGCAGCGATGCGGCCAGGCCCGCCACCTTGGGGTCGAAGGCCAGCGCCCGCACGTCCGGGAAATCCTCCCAGAGGTATTCGCACTGGATGAAGGACTGCTCGTACGGGGTCTTCTCGGCGAGGGTGCGTCCGTCGTTGCGCTTGCGCGTGGTCACTGCGTGGTCGACCGCGGCGCCGTAGCGCTCCACCTCGTCGGCGGTCAGCACCGCCTGCGCGTGCACGTAGCCGTCGCGCCGGAACGCGGCGACCAGGTCTGCGAGGTCGGGTCGGGCTAGCGACGGCGCCGTTCCAGCCATCGGATCATCTCCATGGGGCGGGCGGCGCCCGGAGACTAGAAGCGCCGCTCGATCCGGATCCCATATTGCGCCGGATTGCCCGCGTAGCGCAGCCCGATATTCGTGCCGATGATGTAGTGCAGGTTGAAGGCGTTGGTGGCGTAGCCCGTGATCTTGTAGGGCCCGTTCTTGTAGGCAAGCTCGGCGTTGACCAGGTTGCGCGAGGGCAGGAAGTCGCCGAGGTCCTGATAGGGCGTTCCCCACTGGCTGTCGGTGTACGAGTAGTCGACCCGCGGTGTCAGCGTCCCACCCATCAGCTGGAACTCGTACTGCAGGCCGAAGCTGGCGGTCACCGCCGGGGCCAGCGGCACGGGACGTCCGCCCAACAGGTCGGTCAGGCCGCTGACCGGATCGAGCACCGCCGCCGAGCCCAGCTTGGTGTGCTCGAAGGAGAGCGTGGCGTCGCCTGACAACGGACCGAACACGGCTTGGGCTTCGGCCTCGAGGCCGTACAGGGTGGTGGTCCCGCCGAGGTTCTGGATGAAGCTGTTGGTGGGCGCGCTGGGCACAGCGAACGACAGCTGGAAGTTCTTGTAGAGGCTGTAGTAGCCGCCGAACTGGGCGCGCAGATGGCCGTCGAAGAAGGTGGGCTTCCAGCCGGCCTCGAAGTCGGTGACCGTTTCCGGCGCGAAGGCCGCGGGCACGGTCTGGGTTCCGGCCGGGGTGGTGTTGAGGCCCGCCGCTTTCCGGCCGCTGGCGACGAAAGCGTAGAGCGCGTTGTTGCTGTCGAGCTTCCAGGTCAGCGCTATCTTGCCGGTCGGGCCCTGGTTGCTGGTCTTGGCCGCCGCGATCGGGTCGGCGACCACGGTCCCGAAGATCAGGGTCGGCGAATCGTCCACGAGGCTGAAGCTCTCGTGCGTCCAGCGCCCGCCGAGCTGCAGCTGCAGCGCGGGCGTGATGTCGTAGGTCACCTGGCCGAATACCGCCTGGGTAGTCTTTGGGGTGCGATAATTCAGCTCGAGATCGACGATGCCGGGCGGCACGCCGATGTCGAAGCCGGGCGCGCCGCCGCCCTGCAACAACGAGACATAGTCGTGCTGGTAGTAGACGCCGGCGACGAAGCCGAGCGGCCCCTTGCCGGCCGGCGAGACCACATTGAATTCCTGCGAGAAGATCTGCTCGCGGCCGTAATCCTCGAAGGCGTCGCCCGGAGCGTAGGTCTCCAGGAGGTCGATGTTGCCGTTGCCGACCACGGTCTCCCAGCCGCTGATCGCGTGGAAGGTGAAGCCTTCGGGGTTGGTGTAGGCGCCGTTCAGAACCAGGCGCAGGCCCTTGTTGGTGGCGTAGTCGTCGATGAACGAACTGGTCTGGAAGAGCGGCGTCGGGTTGAGGTGCGCGCCACTGGCGTCCAGCGTCGGCGAGGCGATGAAGCCGCCATGGTCGAGGTAGCTCGACTCGGCCTTGAACGTCCATTTCCAGTTCGCGTTCGGCTCCCAGAGCAGCCCGACCCGGAAGCTGCCCAGCAGCTGGCGGCCGGGCGTGCCGTGATAGGCCGTCGTCCATGGGCCGGCGACCGTATAGAAGCTGTCGCGGTATTCGCCGTTCACCGCGATCCGCAGCGCCAGCTGGTCGTTCAGCGGTACGTTGACGAAGCCGCGGATGAGCCCATCGTTGTAGTTGCCGTACTGCCCCTCGATGTCGCCGCTGGTGACGCCCAGCTTCGGGTCGGCGGTGGTGATGAACACCGCGCCGCCGGTGGCGTTCTGGCCCGCGAACGTGCCCTGCGGCCCGCGCAGCACCTCGATGTTGCCGACGTCGTAGTAGGGCTGGTCCTGGAAGAAGCCGGGGAAGGCCGCAACGCCGTCGTAGTAGGTCACAACCCCCGATGGCGTCTGCACGTTGGTGAGGTCCTTGCCGACGCCGCGGATGTTGAAGAGGTCGCCCTGGCCGAAGTCGGCGACCACAAGCGACGGAGTGTGGAACTGCAGGTCGTCGAGGTTCTGGATGCCTTCGTCCTGCAGCCGCGCGCCGGAGATCACCGTGGCGGCGATCGGGGCGGTCTGCAGATTGGTCTCGCGGCGCTCGGCGGTGATCACCAGCTCGCCGACCGTGGTCGTACTGGCGGCTTGCGCGGGCGCGTCGGCGTGGGCGACGCCGGTGATGGAGAGCGGCGCGGTGAGCGCGGCTATCGACGCGCCGAGGCGCAGAGCGGCGAGCTTCATGCTTAGTCCCCCTAACGGCTGAAACCGCTCAATTTGAATCGGTTTCTATTATTCTCGCTCACGCTCGCATGTTAGCCCGCATCGGTCAACGCGGCCACGCTTGCATCAGGGGCGCTAATTGATCGATCTTGATCGTGGATGACGCCAATGCCACAGCCGGCAAACATGCCAGTGTGGCGACGGTCGCCCCCGTCAGGCGACGACGGCGGGCTCGGCCATTCGCTCAAGCCGCAGCTCGATCTCGTCGCGGCCCATGCGCGGCGGCCGGGCGAGCCTGTGGCCGGGCGGCGGCTCGCAGCGGGCGACCTGACCCTCCGGCAGCCGATAGTGGGCCACAAAGCCCGTGTCGGTGCGCTCGAGCCCCGCCTCGACGTCGCCGCGCGGGGTGGGCACGACACCTTCGGCATGCGCCAGATCGGCCAGGTCCGGGCTGAGCAAGATCTCCGCAAACCCTGGCGCGGCGGGGGCGACTCCCAGCACGCGCCGTGACAGCTGGTAGGTCGGGGTCGCGGAGAAGCCGTGGCAGAGGCTGGCGGTGGGCTCGAAACTCTCCCAAAGCGTGGTCGCGCCGCGCGCCAGCATCGGGCCGTAGCGCTCGCGCATCAGCCGCAGCGCCTCGCCGAGCTTCTGGTGGCGGGCGAGCGCCTCGTAGACGAAGTGGCTGTAGAAGGTGTTGGCCAGCACCACGCCATCTTCCGGCTCCAGGGTCGCGCCAGTGGGCGCGATCGGCGGGGCGGCGGTGAAGGTGAGTCGCTGGCTCTCGGAGATGCGGCCGAGCGCGGCCCGCGCGCGATCCGCCGGCGCGTCGGCCCAGAGCGCGATGGCGGCGGTGGCGTGCTGCGAGGCCCACAGCTCCTGCTTGCCGGAAACCGGGTCCACCATGTCGACGTAGACGCCGCGGCGGGCGTCCCAGTGGCGGGCGTTCAGGGCCTGGGAGATGGCGGCGGCACGGGCGGCGAGGCGCTCGGCCTCGCGCGGCCAGCCGACCGCGAGCGCCAGCTCCGCGGCGACGCGGAAGGCGCCGGCCAGCTGGGCGTTGAGCGCGCCGGCCTCGCCGTGGCGGCCGACGCCGGCCCAGTCCATGAAGTGCCAGTAGGGCATGTCGGCGACCAGGCCGGAGGGGCCGATCTGCCGCTCGAACCAGGCCAGGGCCTTCAGGATGGAAGGAAAGATGGTCTCGATGGTGGCGAGGTCCCCGGCGTAGCGGAAGTGGTCGCCGGCGCAGAGGATCCACTGCAGCGTCCAGTCGGGGATGAGGAGGCCGTCGGTCTTGTGATCGCCGGGCGCGAACATCTGGGTGAGGCCATCCGGCCGCTGGCTCTCGGCCGCTTGGCACAGGTACTTGGCGGTGAGCGGCGCGACGCACGGCCCGAAGGCGGCCCAGCCTGCCAGGTTCTCCACCGTCACGTCGCCCAGCCACTGCCGCTGCTCGCGGCTCGGGCAATCCTCCCAGGCGTCGTGCATGCACTGGCGCAGGGTGTACGCTCCGGTGGCCCACAGTTGGTCGAGCACCGGGTCGGAGGAGGTGAAGCGGCCACGCTCTTCGACCGGATAGTTGACCAGGTTGGCGCCCAGGCCGCGGAAGGTGACGCCCTCCGGGGCGTTGCGCACCGTCAGCTGCATCCAGCGAATGGCGCACCATTCGAAGCGCTCGAACTGCTGCACGCCAGGCTTGGCGATGTAGCGGGCGAGGTGCGTGTCGGCGCCCAGCCAGGGCTTGGGACGCGGCCGCGCATCGGCCGGCATGCCGTCCGGGCGCCATTCGCCGGGCAGGCCCTCGACGCAGGCGATCTCGATCTGCTCGCCGCCGCGCGCTTCGATCTCGAACCAGGGCCGGCCGGTCATGATCTTCCCGAAGTCGAGCAGGATGGTCGTGTCGCGCGCGGGCTCGGTGCGGATCACCGCCGCGCCGCCTTGGAGCTTCAGGAGGTCGTCCCAGCGGCTGGCGGCGCGCGCCGGCAGCTCGGTGAGCTGCTCCTCGTAGCAGCGTTTGTGGAAGGGCAGGGTGGGGTCGGGGACCAGCCCGCGCATCCAGACGATGCGCTGGGCCGCGACCTTGCGGGTCTCCAGCGTCGGGATGCCGCGCGGGAGGAGCACCGGGAACGGCCGCGTCTCCAGCCCGCCGTAGAAGGCGTCCGGCGGCCCGCCGCCGGCGACCAGCGGCTGCGCGACGTCCCAGTCCGCGTCATCGAAGCCGGCCTCGGTCCAGTCCGCCGGCAGCGCTGCGGCGTCCAGCTCCTCGATGAAGCCCAGCGAGTGGTTCGACTGCGGCGTTCCTTGCGTCCAGGCGTGCGTCTGCGCGCAGCGCCAGCCGTCCTCCGTGGAGAGCGAAACCGCGCCGGACGCCGTCTGCGCCGCGCCGTCGGTCCAAAGGCCGCCGTCGCCGAAGGTCGGCTGCCACATGCCCTTGGTGGTCTCGTAGAAGGCGGTGTCGCGGCCGTAGGTGTGGACCAGCACCGCCAGCACGTTGTCGCCCGCGTGCAGCGCCTCCGCCACGTCATACTCGTCGTAGCGCTGGAACAGCGGACTGCAGCGCACCGGCCCGCGGCCGATCTCGCGGCCATTCACATGGAGGATGTAGCGGCCGTCGACGGTGATCGAGAGCGGCGCGGCGCTCGCGGGGCCTTCGAGCCGCACCACCTTGCGGAACAGGAACCAGCGGTTGGGCTCGTTCGGGCGCGCGTCGTAGCCGAGATAGTGCTTGCGAAAGCCCATCGGGTCGATCGCCTGGCGCGGGGTCCAGACGAACGGCGGCCTGAGCTTTTGCATTGAACTCCCCCAGAGACCTGCGAGCGGCCCTTACATCACCGCGCCGATGTGCCAGGGCACGAACTCCGCCCCGCCGTAGCCGAGCGCCTCGCTCTTGCTCTGCCGGCCGGAGGCGATCTCCAGCAGGTAGTCGAGGATCTCGGCGCCCTTCTCCTCAATGGTGGCCTCGCCGGTGGCGATACCGCCGCAGTCGATGTCGATGTCGTCGGTCATCCGCCGATAGATCTCGGAGTTGGACGAGAGCTTGATCGAGGGCGAGGGCTTGAAGCCGAACGCCGAGCCGCGGCCGGTCGTGAAGGCGATCATGTTGGCGCCCGAGGCCACCTGGCCGGTGGCCGAGCAGGGATCGAACCCGGGGCTGTCCATGAACACGAGGCCGCGGGTCTTGATCGGCTCGGCGTACTCGGCGACGTCCTCCAGCACCGAGCCGCCGGCTTTGGCCACCGCGCCCAGCGACTTCTCCAGGATGGTGGTGAGACCGCCGGCCTTGTTGCCGGGGGCAGGGTTGTTGTCCATCTCGCCGCCGTGGCGGGCGGTGTAGGCCTCCCACCAGGCGATCCGGGCGCGCAGCTTGTCCGATACGGCTTCCGAGCGGGCGCGCGCGATCAGCAGGTGCTCGGCGCCGTAGATTTCCGGCGTCTCGGAGAGGATCACCGTGCCGCCCAGCCCCACCAGCCGGTCGGAGGCGACGCCGAGCGCCGGGTTGGAGGTGACGCCCGACCAGGCGTCCGAGCCGCCGCACTGCAGGCCCAGCATGATCTCGCTGGCGGGTTGGGTGGCGCGCCGGGCCGCGCCGACGATCGGCAGCATGTCCCTCAGCCGCGAGAGGCCTTCCTCGATGGCGCGCCGGGTGCCGCCGGTGTCCTGGATGGTGAAGGACTGGAAGGTCTCGCCCTCGTCGAGGCCATAGTCAGCCTTCATCCGGCCGATCTGCAGCACCTCGCAGCCGAGGCCGACCAGCAGCACGCCGCCGAAGTTCGGGTTGCCGGCCGTGCCCCAGAGCGTGCGTTTCAGCAGCTCGTAGCCCTCACCGGAGGCCGCCATGCCGCAGCCGCTGTTGTGGGTGATCGGCACGACGCCATCGATGTCTGGATAGTCGTCCAGCAGGCCCGAGCGCTCGGCCGCCTCGGCGATGTGCCGGGCCACCGTCGCCGAACAGTTCACCGAGGTGAGCACGCCGAGGTAGTTGCGCACCCCCACCTTGCCGTTGGCGCGGCGATAGCCCTCGAAGGTGCGCGGCGCTTCCTGGCGCTGCGCGGCCGCGGCCCGGGTGCTGCTCTCGCGCACCTCGGACATCGCGAGGTTTTGCGTATGCACGTGCTGGCCGGGCGCGATGTCGGCGGTGGCGGCGCCGATCACCTGGCCGTACTTGCGCACGATCTCGCCGGCGCGGATCGGGCGGACAGCGATCTTGTGGCCGCTGGGGATTGGCTCGGCGGTGGCCAGCGCTTCACCGTCGACCCGCACGCCGGCCTCGAGGCGCCGCATGGCGACGACCACGTTGTCGGCCGCGTTCAGGCGCAGGGCGTTGGGCGTCATAGGCATTGAAATATCAGCATAGCGGGCATTCGGGTCAATTTCTAGGATGCGTCGGAATTCGCGGCACGCTAACATGCCAGTCGATGGGCGAGGCTTCGACACGCAAGGCGTTTGCGACCCGGCTGGGGCGAACGCTGGCGTTCACCCGGTTGGGCTTCGGCGGCGCGCCGCTGGGGAATATGCACCGGGCGCTCAGCGAAGACGAGGCGGAAGCGACAGTCAGCGCCGCCTGGGATGCGGGCCTGCGCCACTACGACACCGCGCCGCTATACGGCCACGGCCTCTCCGAGCAGCGGTTCGGGCGCGCGCTGAAGTGCCGGCGGCGGGACGCGTTCGTGCTCTCCACCAAGGTCGGGCGCCTGCTGGAACCCTGCGCGCCGGGCGCGGAGAACGCAGGCATCTTCCAGGCGACCCCGCCGCTGAAGGTGCGCTTCGACTACACGCGTGACGGCGTGCTGCGCTCGCTCGAGGACAGCCTCATGCGGCTCGGAACGGATCGCGTGGACATCCTCTATGTCCACGACCTGGAGGTCGCGACCCATGGCTCGGCGGCGGCTTACGAAGCGCACTGGCGCGAGCTGACTGACGGCGGCGGCTGGCGGGCGTTGGATGAACTGCGGGCGGCCGGAGCGGTGGCCGCCATCGGCCTGGGAACGAACGAGACGGCGGCCTGCGAGCGGCTGCTCGCCGAGCTCGATCCGGACCTCTTCCTGCTCGCCGGCCGCTACACCCTGCTTGAGCAGGCGCCGCTGCACGGCCTGCTGCCCGACTGCCAGAAGCGCGGCGTCGGGATCGTGATCGGCGGGCCGTTCAATTCCGGCGTGCTGGTGCGGCGCACAGGGACCTTCAACTACGCCGCCGCGCCGCCCGAGATACTGCTGCGTGTCGAGCGGCTCGGCGAGACCTGCCGGCGCTTTGGCGTGCAGCTGGCGACGGCCGCGCTGCAGTTCGCCGCCGCGCATCCCTTGGTGGCCAGCGTCATCCCAGGCGGCCAGTCGGCCGACGAAGTGGAGGCCAACGTCGCGATGATGGACGTGGCGATCCCGCCGGCTCTCTGGACCGCGCTCAAAGACGAGGGTCTGATCGATCCCGCCGCGCCGGTTCCATCCAACGAGGTTGCCGCCTGATGCTCAAAGGCATTGATCCCATCCTCGGCCCCGAGCTGCTCGCCACGCTGCGCGCCATGGGCCATGCCGACGAGATCGCCGTCGTCGACGCCAACTTCCCGGCCGCAGCCAACGCCCGCCGCCTGATCCGCGCCGAGGGCGTCTCGGCGACGCGGATGGTGCAGGCGATCCTCAGCGTGCTGCCGCTGGAGCAGTTCGAGCCGATCGCCGCCTTCCGCATGGCGGTCGATGGCGCGCCCGGCGAGCTGCCGCCGGTAATCGGCGAGTTCGAGGCCCTGCTGAAGACCGCGGGCTACGACGGCCCGATCGGCGCGCTGGAGCGCTTCGCTTACTACGAGCGCACCCGCGCGGCCTACACCATCGTCTCCACCGGCGAGCGCCGCTACTGGGGCAACCTGATCCTGAAGAAGGGCGCCATTCCGCCGGAGGGCGCATGACGGGCGTCGACGCCCACCAGCACTTCTGGCGGCCCGCGCGCGGCGACTACGGCTGGCTGACGCCCCAGGCGCTGCCCAGCATCTGCCGCGACTTCGGCCCCTGCGACCTCGAGCCGTTGATGGCTGAGGCAGGTGTTACGCGCACTATCCTCGTCCAGGCCGCACCGACCGAGGCCGAGACCGAGTTCCTGCTCGGGATCGCGCGCGCCACGTCCTTCGTCGCCGGCGTGGTCGGCTGGGCTGATCTGGAAGCGGCGGACGCGCCTCAGCGCATCGCCGCGCTGGCGAAGCATCAGAAGCTCGTCGGCCTGCGCCCGATGCTGCAGGACCTCGCCGACGATGACTGGATTCTCCGCCCCTCGGTGGCGGCGGCGCTCGACGCCATCGAGGCCGCAGGCTTGCGTTTCGACGCGCTCGTCACGCCACGCCACCTGCCGCACCTGGTGGGGCTGTTGGCCGACCGGCCTGGATTGAAGGTAGTGATCGACCACGGCGCCAAGCCCGCCATCGCCGCCGGTGAGTTGAACGACTGGGCAACCGCGATGCGCGCCATCGCCCGGGATACCGAGGCGTTCTGCAAGCTCTCCGGGCTCGTCACCGAGGCGGCCGAGGGCTGGCGCTTGGCGGACCTGCAACCGTACGTCGAGCTGCTCCTGGAGGCTTTCGGGCCCGCACGACTGATGTGGGGCAGCGACTGGCCGGTGGTGAACCTCGCCGGTGGCTATCTCGCCTGGCGCGCGGCGGCCGAAACGCTCACCGATGACTGCTCGGCCGCCGAGCGGGCGCTGATCTTCGGCGAAACCGCCGCCGCCTTCTACGGGGTCGCCGCATGAGGCTCCTGGCCGCCGACGTGCTGCCCACCGACGGCTACGAAGGCACGCTGGTCGGCCGGATCTGGATGCATGACGGGCCGCATGTGGTCGCCGTCCGCGAAGGCGGGCTCTACGATCTGACTGGGCTCGCACCGACCATGAGCGACCTCGTCGATCTGCCCGATCCCGCCGCCGCCGTCCGCGCCCACGCTGGCGAGCGGCTGATGAGCCTCGATGATGCGCTGGCGCCCTCGGTGCTGCTGGCGCCCTGCGACCTGGCCGCCATCAAGGCCGCGGGCGTCACCTTCGCCGACAGCCTGATCGAGCGGGTGATCGAGGAGCGGGCCAAGGGCGATCCGGCCGCGGCCCTGGTGCTGCGCGGCGAGCTCGCTGACCTGCTGGGTGGCGACTTGCGCGGGCTGAAGCCTGGCTCGGAGGCTGCGATGGCGCTGAAGGCGGCCCTGATCGAGCGCGAACTTTGGTCGCAATACCTGGAGGTGGGCATCGGGCCCGACGCGGAGGTGTTCACCAAGGCCCAGCCGATGT
>Ga0070761_10002987_pt1 | contig 10250 bp, 3 predicted proteins | sample HubBroMetageREF1_FD_66724 | JGI IMG/M metagenome (GOLD analysis project Ga0070761, IMG submission 66724) | Reference soil microbial communities from the Hubbard Brook experimental Forest, New Hampshire, USA - Hubbard Brook CCASE Soil... | ecosystem: Environmental > Terrestrial > Soil > Temperate... | reverse complement strand
GGTGACGATGTACGGGGCGGCGGCGCCGCGCGCAGTGCCGAGCACCCATTCCACGTAGGCGGTCACCGACAAACGCCGCGCGCGCGGCGAGAGATTGCGAATCTTCAAGCGCGAGATCTTCACTGAATCGTCGAGCGGCACGTATTGCGTTAGCTCGAGCGAGATTCCATGCGAGGTGTGCTCGAAGACGCTGTAGCCGTGGCCGTGACGGACGACATACGGCGCGCCATCCTCGCGAATCGGCAGCGCGGCCGGTCCCCACAGATCGCCGGTATCGAGGTCCTGAACATAAAGCACCTCGCCGGGACGGTCGCTGACCGGGTCGTTCGACCATTGCGTAATCTGATGCTGTTGGCTGTTGATTGCCCAGGTGTAGCCCGCGCCCTCGACCGAGACCTGGAAGCCGAACGATTGATTCGCGATCACGTTGATCCACGGCGCCGGCGTCCATTGTCCCTCGCCGAGAATCGTCATGTACTCGCGTCCATCGGCGGCGAACCCGCCGAGTCCGTTGAAGAACTCGAGATCGCGCCGCGGCAGCAAAATATCCGCTGGACGTCTCGCGCGCGTTCGCGGCGGCGGCGGACTTGCCGCCGGCTGGAACGTTTCCAGCCGCTTGACCTGCTCGGACAAGGTCCCGCGCCGGCTCAGCAACACCGCTCGCGCCACGGTCTGCAGCACGCTGCGCAGCTCAGCGGAAACCAGGTCGGCGCGCAGCACGAATATACTTCCGCCCGCGCCCTGCCCGTCAGCGAGCGCACGCGACGGCACCGTTCGCACGAGACCCTCGAGCGCGCCTTGCAGTTCCTGATGGTACGACGGCGGCCGCTCGTTGAGGATCACCAAATCGACGCTCAGCCGCTTCATCCGCCAGTATTCATGCGCGCGAACCAGCTCGCGCACGATCTCGAGATCGTCGGTGTCGTCGATCCGCACCAGCACGATGGGCAAGTCGCCGGAAATTCCGGCGGGCCATAGCTTGGACTGGCCGCCCTCGCCTCGCCGAAGCAGGTCGGACGAAGGCCGCAGGGTCGGATCCGAATAGAGCACGCGGTTGGCGATGCGCTGAAAGAGATGGGCTTCGTCGGCGTTAACCCGCAGATGGTGCAATTGCACTTGCGCCTGGGTCCACGCCAGCGTCACCGCGCGCTCGAAGGCGCTCGAGTCGTGATGCTTGTCTACCAAGTCGATCACTTCGGCCCGGCTCGGCGCGACGATAGTCCAAAACGCGACGCGCGCGGTCGCGCCGGCCGGGATGCGCAGGCGCCGGCGGACGCTGAAGATCGGATCGAGCACGGTGCCCACGGTATCCGAGAGCGGCCGCCCGTCGATCACCGAAACCGCGTCGCGGAGGTCGCGACCGCGGCCGAGAAATCGCGCGCGGTCGGTCTCGAACTGAATCTCGCCCACGGTTTCGCCTTCGGTCACCGCCAGATGCGCCGCCCAGATTGGCACCTCGCTGGGCGATCGCAGCCGCCGCGTCGCCAGAATCGCGCCGACCTCGGCGTCGAACTCCGTCTGCACGAACATCTTGGAGAAAGCCGGATGCGCCGTGTCGGCCGCCGCGGGCGCCAGCACGACTTCCGCGTACGAGGTCAACTCGACCTCGCGCACGCGGCTGCCGAGATTCGTGATCGACACACGCCGGACTTCGGCGTCGTCCTCGGGCGACACCGCCACTTCGAGCGTCGTCGTCATGGTGCCGTCGCGCCGCACGATTTCCGCGCGATCCTCGGAGAACTCGACTTCGTAACTGTCCGCCTCGACCCCGGCCGGCTGAAAACCCGCCGACCAGACCTTGCCGCTCTGCACATCGCGAACGAAGACGTACGTCCCCCACGAATCGCGAGTCACGTCCTCGTGCCATCGCGTAACCGCCAGGTCTTGCCAGTGGCTGAAGCCCGATCCGGCCGCCGTGATCATTACGGTGTACTTGCCGTTGGATAAAAGATGCGTCCGCGGGATCAGATCGTGCGGCGAATGGAAGCGGCGAATCGTCGGCGGCGCGCTCTCGCGAACGTTGGCCGCCGACTTGACCTCTTCGGCACGCGGGCGCGCCACCCCGACGTCGCGCGGCGTTCGCTCCTGGAGCAGCAACTCGGTCGCCTGGATGATCGGCTCAGCGTGAAACCGCGAGCGCATCGCGCCGTCGTTAAGCGCGTCGGCCAGCGCGACCAGCGTCATGCCCTGATGATGCGCCATGTAGGCGCGCACGATCGCGACGCTCTCGCCTTCGGGAACGCGCGACGGCGTATAGTCCAGCGCCTCGTACCAGCCGAAGTGGCCGCGGCCGCCCGCGGCGAGCAGCCGGGAGAAGTTCCGCGCGGCAGCCTCCGGATCGACCATCGCCGCCAGCGCAGTCGCATACGGCGCGATTACCGCATTCTCGCTGAGCCCGCGTTTGAGCCCGAGACCCGGCACGCCGAAGTTGGAGTATTGATAGGTGAGCTCGAGGTCGCGCGCGTTGTACGCCGACTCCGAAATTCCCCACGGCATGCCAAGATCAGCGGCATAGGCCATCTGCCGGCGCACCACCAACCGAGTAGTCTGCTCGAGCAGGCTGCCGGCCGGCGCTCGCATCACCAGCGACGGCATCAGGTACTCGAACATCGAGCCCGACCACGAAATCAGCGCCGAGCCGCGATCGACCGGGGTCATCGCACGTCCCAGCCTGAACCAGTGCCGCGCCGGAATTTCGTCCTTGGCGATCGCGACGAAGCTCGCCAGCCGCGCCTCGGACGCAAGCAGGTCGTAGCAATTGGGATCGAGACTGCCGTCAGTTACGCGATAGCCAATCGACAGAAGCTGGCGCGCGGGGTCGAACAGAAAGTCGAACTTCATCGCGTCGAGCATCTTGCCGGCGGTCGCGGCGAGTTCGGTCAGCCGCCGCTCGAGCGCATTGGCGGCGTCGCTCGCGCGCGAAAGCTCGACCCGCTCAACCGCCGGGTCACGGCTTGCCACGTCATTATATATGTCCGGCAAATCGCCCAGCGCCGGTATCGGATCGGTTGGCGTCTCGCCAGTCCCGCGAGTTGCCAACGGCCTCAGCAACTCGACATCGCGCTGATGACTGCGGACGCAAGCGCCCAGTGCCTCCGCCCATACGAGCACGTCGCCGGCCGCGGCGTCGGCGCGCTCGAGCGTCAGCGCGCGTGCGATGTCGACGATCGAGTCGCTCTCGGCCGCAAGTTCTTCCAGCCACGCGGTAAGTTCCTTGACCGTCGGAGGCTCCGACTGGATCAACGGCGCCATGGTCTCGAGCACTTCTTCGAGCTGCCTGGGCGTGACAGTGTGGCTGCGGCGGTCGGCGGTCAACGCCGGCAGTGACTCGCGAATGAGTGCGATCGAATCTTCGACGCCCTTGAGCCATTGATGGTCGGCCACTGGGTGCGCGATCATTTCGCGGCATGCGTTACCCAGCGCGATCAGATGTCCCGCCAGATTGCCGCTGTCCACCGACGACACATACTTGGGGTCCAGCGGCCGCAGGTCACGCGTTCCGTACCAGTTGTAGAAATGCCCGCGGAACAGTTCCATCCGCTTCATCGTGTCGAGAGTCGCGCCCAGGCGCTCGACGGTCTCGTGCGTTCCGATCCAGCCGAAGTCGTGCGCCGCGATGATCGACAACAGATAGAGGCCGATGTTGGTCGGCGACGTCCGATGAGCCAGCACGGGCTTGGGGTCTTCCTGATAATTATCGGGCGGGAGCATGTTATCTTCCGCCGTCACGAACTGCTCGAAGAACCGCCAGGTGCGGCGAGCGCTCAGCCGCAGCGCCACCGTGTCGGCCGACGTCAGCGCCTTGGTGCCCTCGACCGGCGGCGGCAGACTCGTCCATCGAGCGATCGCCGGCGACAGAATCCACAACACCACGAACGGCAGCGCGATCACTCCGCCGCCGCGACCGACCCATGCGACGAATGCCGCAGTCGCGAGTGCGAGCGCCAGCCCGCCGGCCATCGTCGCGTAAAAGCCACGAACGTCCTGCCGCTTCATCCGCTTCGCCTTCGCCGCCGTCGTCCACTCGAGCATCAGCCGATGACTGACGAACAGGCGGTATAGCGTGCGCACAATTGCGTCGGTCATCAGCCACGCCTGATGCGCCAGCAGGATCATCAGCATCGCGAGCTGCGAGGCTCCCATCACAAAGTCGGTGGCGACCGCGCGGATGTGACTGCGCTTGGAGATGTCGCGGCGGCGCGGAATGATTCCGGTGACGAACGGGAGCATCGGCGCCGTTGCGATCGTCGCGACGATGAACACGGTCCACATCGCGGCGACGGCCGGCGGCAGCGTCCATCCGGCGACCAGCGACAGCAACACGAATGGCGCCGACAGCGTACGGCGCAGGTTGTCGATCATCTTCCAGCGTCCGAGCGACGGCATCGTCGAGCGGCCGTCCCGCGGTTGCGAGGCATCCGGTCCGCCATTGGAGGCGTGCGCGCGCCCAAGAATCCACGGCAGCAATTGCCAATCACCGCGAGCCCATCGATGCTGACGCGCGGCGGCAACGTCGTAGCGTGCCGGAAACTCCTCGACCAGCTCGACGTCGGAGATCAATCCCGAGCGCGCGAAAGTTCCTTCGAAAAGATCGTGGCTCAGGAGCGTGTCGTCGGGAACGCGGCCCGCGAGCGCGGCTTCGAACATCTCGACATCGTAAATCCCCTTGCCGCTGTATGAGCCTTCATCGAGAAGATCCTGGTAAACGTCGGAAACCGCGAAGGCGTACGGATCGATTCCCGCGCCGCTCGAAAAAATGCGCTGGAAAATCGAGCCGTCGCGTCCAGTCGGCAGCGATGCGGTGATGCGCGGCTGAAGAACTGCGTGACCTTCGACGACGCGGCCGAGTTGATGGTCGAAGCGCGGAGCATTCAGCGAATGCGCCATCTTGCCGACCATCCGCTTGGCCGCGCCGCGCGGCAGGCGCGTGTCGGCGTCGAGCGTGATCACGTAGCGCACGCCGGCGGGTACCGCGGGCGCGTGACCATCCGATCCGACGAAGCTGACATCCGCCGCGCCGCGCAACAGCCGATTCAGTTCGTGCAGCTTTCCGCGCTTGCGCTCCCATCCCATCCACACGCCTTCAGCCGGGTCCCAGACGCGCTTGCGATGGAGCAGCAAAAATCTCGGGCCGGCCGGCCCCGGCTGGTGACGTTGATTCAGACGCGCCATTCCCGTCTTCGCAGCCGCCAGCAGATCGTCGTCGCCGGGCGCCGTTTCGTTTACCGAATCGATCCAATCCGACAGCAGCGCGAAGTACAGCTCGCCGTCCGGACTCGCCAGATAGTGCACCTCGAGGCGCTCGATCTGCTCGTCGATCTCGGCGTGCGCGGTCAACAGCGTCGGCATGACGACCAGCGTGCGCAGGTTCGCCGGTATTCCATCGCGCAGCGCCAGCGCGGGAATCGTCGCGGGGTCGATGACGCTTGTGACCGCGCGATTGACCAATGCGATTGCCGCGTCCATCGCGGGAATTATCGCGAGCATCGCAAGCACGCAGCGAGTCCATTCGCCAATGCGCGCGTCCGCGACTGCCAGCAGGCCGAGCGCGACGATTACCGCGGTGACGACCGCGATCGTACCGAGGTATCCCTCGATTCCGGCTTTCTTGTTGGCGCGAGCGATCCAGTCGCGGACCGGCGCACGAAATCCCAGCTTCGCTTCGAGCGCGGGACGTCCCTGTGAAATAAGGTAGTAGCCCGGATGGTGCGCGCGACGGTCTGGCGCTACGTCCTTTGGCTTTTCGGCCGCCGCACTCTGCGCCGAATCGATCGCACTTTGTGCAACTTCGACTTCGGTGCGCCCCGAACCCAGCGCAAGTTTTTCGATCGCATGCCGATAGCGATCGCGGGTGGCAAAATCCATCGCGGCGAAGTCGCTGTCAGCGCGCAGCAGCGCATCGACCGCGCTCACGCTCTCGAAGAAATCCGCCCAATCGACCGCCGACATCAGACGCATGCTGGTAATCACGTTGCGGACCGTGACGTTCATCGCGCCCTGCCCTTGATGCACTTCGCGGACGATCTCGTCGGCCGTGATGCCCTGCGCCGCCAGCCGCTGATCCAGCCAATTGAGCGCCGGCGCCACCTTGGCGTCCTGATCGCGCAGGCGTTGAACCATCTGCACCGCGAACGCCGGCGGCAGCGGTGACCGATCAATATCTTTGAACACGGCCTCGGCCGGCTCCGCCTCGCGGCCGTTTGCGCCGAGCAGCTTGTCCGCCAGCGCGTCGGCTCGCTGGCGTTGCGTCCGGCCCTGGCCAATCAGATCGGCGGCGCGCCGCAGGTTTTCCACCAGCACGATCCGAAGCGTGATCGCGACCGCCCACAGCTCGCCGATCGTCAGCGGCTGCACGCGCTGGTAGGCCTGCACGAACCTGGCCAGCGTCTGCGTGTCGAAGTGGCTGTCGGTATGCGCGACGTAGGCCCACGCGATTCCGAACACGCGCGGATAGCCTTCCAGCGGACCTTCGGCGAGCTTGGGCAGTTGCCGGTAGAATCCGCGCGGCAGGTCGTCGCGGATTTCGCGAATCTGCTCTTCGACGACGTGAAAATTATCGACCAGCCACTCCGCCGCCGGCGTGATCGCACGCTCCTCGCGAATTGCGCCCGCGATGCTCCGATAGTGATCGAGCAATACGCGGCCGTTATCGCGCACGCGCGGCGCCATCGGCCTTCCGCGCCCCGGACGATCAGTGACGCGCTGCGCCACCGCCAGCGTTTCGCCATGCTGCTCGAGGCGCTCGACGCTGAACAGCTCGGATCGGATCGGCTCTTCGGGATGCGCGAACCCGGGCGGCGGTGGTTTAGGTGCGCGGAGAAATAACAGGCTCAAACATGCCTCTCGATCCGGATGACCGGGTACGGGATGAACTGGACGCGGAATCCGCGGAGTCAAGGAGCGCAGGGCGATGCAGCGAACACGATCCCCGTATTTGCATCACTGTATCAGAATGCGCACGGCAACCCTCGCCAGGAGCCCGTTCGATCTGCCAACCTAGTGCCGGATGTGACTACCACGATGACCAAGAGCAATCCTGAAATATGGCTGATCACCATGCCGATGCCCGGAGCGTTTGCGCAGATGGCGCGAATGGTCGAAGAGAGCGGCTTCGATGGAATCGGGCTGGTCGACACTCAGAATCTGGCGGCGGACCCCTACTCTGAATTGTGCCTGGCCGCTCACGCCACCAAACATCTGAAGCTGCGCACCGCCGTCACCAACCCGGTGACTCGGCATCCCGCGGTGACCGCTTCGGCGATCGCGACGGTGCAGGCGGAATCCGGCGGACGCGCAGTGCTCGGAATCGGCCGAGGCGATTCTGCGGTCGCCAAGATCGGGGAGCGCGCACCGTCGAGCAAAGACTTCGCGCGCTACATTTCTCAAGTGCAGGGCTTCCTCCGTGGCGAGGAAGTCACGCTCGACAACGGCTACCGCAGCCGCAACGAGTGGATCGCGCGGGCCAATCTGCCGAAGGTCCCCATCGACGTCGCCGCAACGGGGCCTCGCGTGATCGAAGTCGGCGCCACGCTCGCCGACTCGGTAACTTTTGCGGTCGGCGCCGACCCGGAACGGCTGGTGTGGGCCGTCGGCCACGCTCGAGCGGCTCGCGAGCAGGCCGGGCTGGATCCCTCGACGCTCAAGCTCGGCGCATTTCTAAATGTAGTAGTGCATCCCGATATTGCGCGCGCGCGAACGCTGGCGCGCGGGACCGTCGGCGTGATCGCCCATTTCTCGGGGATGTCCCGCGATTCGGCGGCGGGGATGCGCCCGGACGATCGCGCGGTGGCACGCAAGGTTGGCGAAACGTACGACATGTCGCGGCATACACGAGCGGACGCCGGTCACGCGCAGTTCCTCGACGACGCGTTCGTCGATCGATTCGCCATCGCGGGACCCCCTGCGCATTGCGTCAACCGCTTCGAGGCGATTCTAAAACTCGGCCTCGATCATCTGATCATCGTCGGCCCCGGCGGCGACGTAGGGCCAGCCGAGCAGGCGCAAGCTCTCGGATTTTTCAGGACGGAAGTTCTGCCAATCCTCAAGTCAGCTTGAAGCTGTCGACTAATTCCTTCAACCGCTGCTTCGCGTTCCCGATTACCGATACGCCGTCACCCACCAGGATCGTGTCGAAGTCGAGCGCGAGCAGTTGCTGCACGCTGCGCCGCAGTCGCGCCGGGTCGTCCATCACGCGCTCGCGCAGCATGCCGAGGCGGCCGGGCGGATTGCCTATGACCGCGTCGCCGACGATCAAGGTCCTTCGATCCGGCCAGAGCAACGCCACCTCGCCGGGACTCTTTCCACTAACGCCGATCACTTCGAGCGCGCCTATCGTTTCACCCTCGCGAAATTCACCGTCGAGCATACTGCCCTGCCCTTTTGCGTATGCGGCGTCGTCGGGATGGATGTAGGAGCGGGCGCCGGTGCGCTCGCGAATCCGATTTGCCGCCCGCACATGATTGCGGTTCGTGATGAGAATACGGCTCACACCGATCCGGACGAGTTCGCTCAGCACTTCATCGCTCGGCTCGACCGGGTCGATGCAGATGTTCCCGCGCGGATCGGGAATCAGCAGGCTGTTGAAGTTGTAGCCATGCGGCTCGGAAAACCATGACCACGTGAAAACATCGCCTAGTATTTTTTCCATCTGAGGCTCCTGCACGGTGACTGTCGCCGGCGTCGATCTTAATCCCGCGCGCGTGCGAGATTCCAACGGCAGCCTCAGTGGTTGGCAGCATGCCCTCGCCCGACTATTGATAGACGATGCCTCGAGCAAGAGAGCTTCAGAACAACACGGAGAGGAATAATGGGTAAACTTGAGAAGAAGGTTGCAGTCATTACCGGTGCGGCGAGCGGAATCGGCCGCGCCACCGCGATCCGATTCGCCGGCGAAGGCGCCGCGGTCGTGATCGCCGACCTCAATCGCGAGGGTGGCGACGCGGCGGTGCGCGATTGCAAGGAGAACGGCGGCAACGCGATCTTCCAGCTCACCGACGTCTCCAGCGAAGAGAATATCAAGAGCGCGGTCGATCGCGCGGTCAAGGAATTCGGGCGCCTCGACATCATCTATAACAACGCGGGTCTCGGCGGCGCGGTCGGTCCGCTCGAGAAGACCAGCGCGGAAAATTGGGACAAGACTTTCGCGATCCTGCTGCGCGCGGTGTTCCTCGGCATCAAGCACGCGGTGCCCGAGATGCGCAAGGCGGGTGGCGGTTCGATCATCTCGACCGCTTCGATCGCGGGGCTGCGTGGCGCCGCGGGCTTGCACGCCTACTGCGCCGCCAAAGCTGGAGTGATCAGCCTGACTCGCTCGGCTTCGATCGAGCTGGCGAAGGACAAGATTCGCGTCAATTGCATCTGTCCGGGACTGATCGCGACGCCGCTCACGTACAACCGCATCCCGGGCGGCGAACAGTCCGCGACGCAACTCTTTGCGGCCTTCCAGCCTTGGCCGCGCGCGGGACGTCCCGAAGATATTGCGGCAATGGCGCTGTTCCTCGCGAGCGACGACTCGGAGTTCGTCAGCGGCCAGGCGATGGTGGTTGATGGCGCGGTAACGTCCGGAATGGGCGCGGGCAATATGACGCGGGGCTCGCAGGCGGCGCCGCAGCAGATCCTCGAAGACGGATGGGCAGGTCCGTCGTTCGAGATGAAGCGGTCATCGTAGCTACGGCATAACTTTTTTCGCGCGGAGGAAATTCGGTCATGGCTGAACGCGTCGTTGTCGAAACCAATTGCGGAAAGATTCGCGGCAGCGCCGAAAATGGCGTCAACACTTTCAAAGGGATCCCGTACGCCGAATCGCCCGAGGGCGAAGGCCGCTTCGCGGCGCCGCGAAAGCTGCGAGCCTGGACCGGCGTGCGCGACGCTTTCGACTTCGGCAATCGCGCGATGCAGGACGAGAACGCATTCGCGCTGCCGCCCGCGATGCTCAAGTTGTTCGCCGGGCGCGAGCTGCCGCCGATGAGCGAGAACTGTCTCGTGCTCAACGTATGGACCCCCGCCGTCAACGACCGGCGCAAACGGCCGGTGATGTTCTGGTGCCACGGCGGCGCGTTCATCTCCGGCTCCGGCGATTCGCCCTGGTACGACGGCGGCAATCTGTGCCGCAAGGGCGACGTAGTAGTCGTAACGATCAATCATCGGCTCGGCGCGTTCGGCTATCTGCATCTGGGCGAGATCGGCGGTGAAGAATTCGCGGCATCAGGCAATGCCGGCATGCTCGACATCGTCGCGGCGCTCGAATGGGT
>Ga0070761_10002986_pt1 | contig 10257 bp, 8 predicted proteins | sample HubBroMetageREF1_FD_66724 | JGI IMG/M metagenome (GOLD analysis project Ga0070761, IMG submission 66724) | Reference soil microbial communities from the Hubbard Brook experimental Forest, New Hampshire, USA - Hubbard Brook CCASE Soil... | ecosystem: Environmental > Terrestrial > Soil > Temperate... | reverse complement strand
CGCAACCGACGGCTCCAATTACCGCCAGGTGCCGATCGGCGTCGTAGTTCCCCGCGACAAACAAGACGTTCTCGCCACCGTCGCCCTGTGCCGCGACCACCGCGCCCCGCTGCTCGCACGCGGCGGAGGCACGTCGCTAGCCGGACAATGTTGCAACGCCGCCATCATCCTGGACTTCTCGAAATACATGGCGACAATCCTCGAAATCGACCCTGAGCGCCGCATCGCCCGCGTCGAGCCCGGAGTCGTCCTCGACACTCTGCGCGCGGCTGCCGAAAAGCACCACCTCACCTTCGCGCCCGATCCCGCGACCCACGACCGTTGCACCCTCGGCGGCATGATCGGCAACAACTCCTGCGGCGTGCACTCGATCATGGCCGGCAAAACTGACGACAACATTGAGGCGCTTGAAGTCCTCACCTACAGCGGCCAGAGCATGCACGTTGGGGCGACCAGCGCCGCCGACTTCGACCGCATCATGCGCGAGGGCGGACGCAGCGCCGAAATCTACGCCGGCCTCAAGTCCCTAGCCGACCGCTACGGCGAGCAGGTCCGCCGCCAGTTTCCCGACATTCCGCGCCGCGTCTCTGGATACAACCTCAATCACCTGCTCCCCGAAAGCGGCTTTCACGTGGCCCGCGCGCTGGTTGGCTCCGAAGGCACGTGCGTCACGATTCTCGAAGCCGTTTGCCGCCTCGTCGAGAGTCCGCCGGCGCGGGTACTGGTCGTCATCGGATGGCCCGACGTTTACATCTGCGCCGACCACGTCCCGCTCATCATGGAGCATCGCCCCATCGGCCTCGAAGGCTTCGACGACGTCATGGTCGAAGCGAGCCGTCACAAAGGCGTGAACCTCGATGGCCTCGCGCTCTTGCCCGAAGGCGGCGGCTGGCTGATGGTCGAGTTCGGCGCAGACACCCTGGCCGAAGCCGAATCGCAGGCGCGCCATCTGATGGAGACGCTCGATCGCTCCGCGACTCCGCCCAACCTGCGCCTGTTCACCGACTCACGCCAGACGCGCCGCATCTGGGATGTCCGCGAGTCCAGCCTGGGAGTGACTGCTCACGTTCCCGGCGAACCGATTCGCTGGGAAGGCTTCGAGGATTCCTCGGTTGCGCCCGACAAACTCGGAGCCTACCTCCGCGACCTGCGCCGGCTGATGCAAGGCTTCCACTATGACGGCTCGTTCTACGGACACTTCGGCCATGCCTGCGTGCACACCCGCATGGACTACGATCTCGAATCGACCGAAGGTGTGCGCAACTTCCGCCAGTTCATGGAAGAGGCGGCCGACCTCGTGGTCCGCTATGGCGGGTCGCTCTCCGGCGAACACGGAGACGGCCAGGCCCGCGGCGAACTGCTGCCCAAAATGTTTGGCCCCGAACTCATGCACGCCTTCGGCGAGTTCAAATCGCTCTGGGATCCCGATTGGAAAATGAACCCGGGCAAGCTCATCGATCCTTACCGTCTCGACGAAAATCTCCGCCTCGGAGCCGGCTACGATCCCTGGCAGCCCGAAACGCATTTCAAATTTCCCGACGACCACGGCAGCCTGGCCGCCGCCACGCTGCGCTGCGTAGGAGTCGGCAAGTGCCGGCGCGATGCCGGCGGAGTCATGTGTCCCAGCTACCGCGTCACGCGCGACGAAGAACACTCGACTCGCGGCCGCGCCCACCTGCTCTGGGAGATGACCAAAGGCGATGTCATCAAAGACGGCTGGCAGAACGAAGCCGTGAAAGAATCGCTCGACCTATGTCTCGCCTGCAAAGGTTGCAAAAGCGATTGCCCCGTGGGCGTCGATGTCGCGACCTACAAAGCAGAATTTCTGTCGCATTACTACGAAACCAATCGCCGTCCGCTGAATGCGCTCGCTTTTTCGAATATCGACCTGTGGGCCAGAGCCGCCTCGCACGCTCCGGGCCTGGCGAATCTTGCGACCCAACTCCCCGGCCTCCGCGACCTAGCCAAGCTGGCGGGCAGAATCCCCACCCAGCGCCACATCCCGGCGTTCGCGCCCCAGACGTTCAAACAATGGTGGGAGAGCAGGTGGAGCGACGGGCCTCCCCGCCCGTCCCGAGCGCAGCTCCGCGAAGCTACCTCCGTCCTCCTCTGGGCCGACACTTTCAACAATCACTTCTTCCCCGCCACCGCCAAAGCCGCCGTTGAAGTCCTCGAAGCCGCCGGCTTCGAGGTCTGCGTCCCGCGCGCCCACCTCTGCTGCGGCCGCCCCCTTTACGACGTGGGCATGCTCGACCGCGCCAAGAGCCTGCTGCTCCGGATCATGGACGAACTCCTCCCCGAAATCGAAGCCGCAACGCCGATCGTCGTCCTCGAACCCAGTTGCGCCGCCGTCTTCCGCGACGAACTGACCAACCTTTTCCCGAAAGACGAACGCGCCCAAGCCCTGTCGAAACAAGTGTTCCTGCTCAGCGAATTTCTCGAGCAGCGCGCCAGCAACGACGCCTTTCCGCTTCCCAAACTCGCGCGCAAAGCGCTCATCCACGGACATTGCCATCACAAAGCCATCATGAAGATGACCGCCGAAGAGTCGGTACTGAACCGCATGGGCATCCCCTTCACCGCGCCTGCTCCGGGATGCTGTGGCATGGCCGGATCTTTTGGCTTCGAAAAAGACAAGTACGAAGTCTCGAAAGCCATCGGCGAACTCGAACTGCTGCCCGCTGTCCGCCAGGCTCCTACCGACTGGCTCATCGTCGCCGACGGCTTCAGTTGTCGCGAGCAGATTGCCCAGGAGACCGACCGCCACGCTCTCCATCTCGCCGAAGTTCTCCAGATGGCCTTGCGCGAAGCGACCGAAACTCCCGAAGGCTTTCCGATGTTCGACCCGGCGCCGCAGCACTATCCCGAGGACGCCTGGGTTCGGCCTCACCGCGACGCGATCGAAAAATCGATGAAGCGAACCGGACTCGCCGTGGCTGGCATTGCCACAGGAGCGGCGCTGCTGCTGGCCTTGGCCAGAAGGCGCTAAGCTCGTGTGGGGACGGGCGACCTCGCCCGTCCATGCGTCGGCACGGTCGAGGCGCAACCCTATGTAAGCCATTGATAAATAAACACTTAATTACCTACTAGCCCATCCCGCCCGCTTTCTGGGACAATAGACATAGACAGCAGGCCTCCTCGTAGCGGCTTTCGGTCCTCCGTAGCACCACGGATCGCGCCGTGCACATTACCCGAACAAGAAGGCCGATAGCAGAAAGCTGGACCCTATGGAAACCGCAACCGCAAACCTCCTCGCCCCCACCACCGCCCCGTCTGTCGCCATCGTCCAGAACAAGTCCCTGCAAGGGTCGGTGCTGGTGTTGATCCAGTTCGACGTTTGCGAGGAGATCAAACTCGATTCCCTGCGCGACATCTTCGGAGCTCGTCGGCAAGAAGCCAGCTTCAAGCATCCTGCTCCGGGATACGTTCGGTTCCAGCGTCCTCCGGTGGTTGAACCGGTCGAGCCGATGATCCTCGAAAGCGGCGAGCGGCTTGACGTCCAGATCAAGTACTACGATTACGGCGTGCTGAGCGTCGTCTTTGAGCTGCCCTTTGCTGGCGATTGGGACACGCTTGTCCGTCTCGCCGGCCGCTGGGTTTGGGACACCGATTTCACCAGCTTCGCGCAGAAGATCGTCAAACAGAAGATCGAGCGCGCTCGCCCAGCGCTGGTCAAGCTCTACGACAGCTGGCTGCATGAAGATTACTTCGTCTTCCACGTGCGCGAGATCGCGGGCAATCCGTTGGCGTCCGAACTGCTTGCGGCCGAAGGAGGACGCATCGCCCAGATCGTCCGCGGCGAAAACGTTCCGCTTTCCGACGGCGAGCAGCAGGAAATCATGCAATCGAAGATTTCTTACTATCCGAACGACCTGGCCGTGATCAGCTGGAACGCCGCCTTCCTCTACGACTCGACGGCGGGCGCGGAAACCGTGATCCAACTGCTCGAATACGCCAACTCGCAGCTGCTCGAATTCCGCCATTACGACGAGCTGCTGACGCGCGAACTGCAAAGCGTCTACGACTTCATGGAAAACGGTTCGATGGGCATCGCCGCCCGCTGGCGCACCGCGAAACGCGCCAGCCGATTGCACACCGTCCTGCTCGATGTCGGAGAACTGACCGAGCGCGCCGACAACGCCATCAAGTTCCTGAGCGACATGTACTCCGCTCGTCTTTACAAAGTCGCCGCGCTGAAGATCGGCGTCACCGACTACAAGAACCTGGTCAACGAGAAAGTCCACACCGCCGAAGAACTCTACCGCTTCATGATCGACCAGTTCCACCAAAGCCGCGCGTTTGTGCTGGAGCTGATGGTGGTCATTATTCTGATCATTGATTTGATCTGGCTGTTTAGGGGCAGCACGCCGATCTAGAGCAGTTGTAAGTGGAGAGCGGGCGCCCACGCCGGCGGCCCTTGACGTTTCCCTTGATTTTGATCTCTGTCCAACCAACCAGATCGCCGGGCGCCCCCAGGTAACTGAGGGTGCCCCACGCATTCGCGGTTTTTGCGAACGCGTGGGAGCTGCGGGCGGCTCTCATCATTAAACTTCTCTACGGGACGGCGTCACTCCTGATCGTGCACGCGCACCGCTCCGACCTCACCGTAAAGGTACGCACGAAAGCTGCTCCGCTTCCACTGTTCTGGACGCTCCACCAACTCACGCTTCACCGGGTTACGGTGCATGTAGCGCAGCTTCTCAATCCGTTTTCGATCCGGTCCACACATTGAAATCGTAGAAGCGCTTCTGCCAGACCCGATGCTGGAACGGAACGAATCCCAGAGCGCCATCTGCCCTGCTACAGGCCACCGGCGCCTTCGATGGAAGCGCCGCGCAAAACGCTGTTTTGACCGCTCTCATCACGACCGAAGGATCGCCCAGTTCGGGCTCGGGGCATGAGGACCTATCCGTGAACCACGAAACGGTATTTGGGGACCTTTGACCTCTAAACCCAAAGATCTGGCGGGAATTTCTCCCTAAATCCCCGGCCACCCGCCACCCCTGACCGGACAAAACCCGACCCTTAAGACGAGACCTTTCGGAATCTTTCCGTCCTATATCCGTTCGCGTAGAACGGAAGGCGGAGGGCACCATGAGAAGCGCAGCCTTACTACTGGCCATTCTCTGCACCTCGGCAGCACTGGCCCCGGCAGCACCAACCAAACATTACCAGTGGAAAGACGCCAAGGTCATCGACATCACGTCCGACCGGGGCGGGGCAGTAGTGGTTCCGGTCGCGGCGCTGGTTGGAGTGCCTGTCACAAAGACCTTCTATTGGATACAAACCGACGATACCATCTACGTTCTTGGCCCCGTTCTCACCCAGCGCCAGTTGTTGAACGTGACGCTGCACGAACCGACTAAAATCGCCATCGACGGGAATAACGCGCATATTCTGGACGATTATGGAAAAGACACGAAGATGCCGATTGCCGAGAAAATCACGCGCCCGAAAGCTGAAAACCCGCAGTAACGGCGGGTGGACCCAGCCGCCCCTGTCCCTCCGTAACTCCTTTTTCGGAAAACTACCGTCCCAGAATGGGGTTTGAGCTCCTGTGGGTCGCGCCGTCTGGCGGAAGGACACGTCATGAGAAGGCTGCTGTACGCGAGTGCCGATCGACGGTCTTCAGCTGTAGACCAAGCCGGAGATCAGGTCGAGGATCGGGCCCAGGACCCACGCCCAGCCGGACCACGGCCGGTGAATGCACCCGCACGCCGCTCTGAATATAGGCCAGGTTTTCTGAAAGCTGCGGTGGTGCTCGGCTGCTTACTTATCAGCAACACTGCCGTTTGTGAGCAGAAGGCGGTCGTCGTTGACACGGCTGAGCAACGCGGCGGGCGCTTGCTCACTCGCGCGGAAGGCGTCGCGCTGGTTGACCGCGCGCTGGAGTATTCCGCATCGAGTCCCAGGCTGGATTGCTCGCATCTGGTGCACCAGGTGCTGACCACCACCGGACTCGCCTATCCTTACGCGACATCGAATGAAATATTCGCCGGCATTCCGCAGTTTCGTCGGGTTCCGAGCGCGCAACCCGGCGACCTGATTGTTTGGCCGGGCCATGTGGGACTTGTGGTGGACGCGCAGCGCAGCGAATTCTTAAGCTCCAAGGGCAGCGGGGTAGGCACGGATAATTACGGCAGCGAGTACTGGCAAACTCGAGGGCGTCCGCGATTCTATCGATACGTTGTTGGCCACTCGACCGAGGTTGCTGGACTCGGTGACATCCCCTCGCGCAGCGGCGGAACTAATCCGGCGCACGCTACCGGCGTTGCCACAGAAGCGGTCCGGCAAGCGGCTGGGCAAGCATCCGAGAGATCGCATGAAGGTCTTGTCGAGTCCGTGTCGTCGCCGCAAAACACTTTCAGCCATGCGATCAGCGATGACGTTCCGCCAAGCATGCAGATCGCAACCCGGCACGGTAAGCCGACGAAAGGGGATGTGGAGGACGCTGTCGCAGCGCTGATCCATGCCCCAGTGTCTTTGCTGGACGCCGAAAATCGCGGACGGGTGCCCGTGGTGCTGCTCGGCAACGTGCAAGTCGCAGCGGTACACATTAGGGGCGACAAAGGATGGGCAGGAGTGCGCGGGAACGCGCGGGCGGCGGTCGCGGACGGAAGCTGGGGAAAGGCGCGCGTTCAGGAGCTCCGATGGGAGCTTCGACGGGAGCAAAACACTTGGACGGTATTTATGCCACGCGATCGCCTGTACGTCTCCCAGGATGTGGCCATCGCTGTACTGGCAAAGCAGCTTTCGGCACTTTCGGCGGCGCCTGATAAAGTTGCCCGGCGACGGGACATGAGCCGTCTGGCGGCAGCGTTGAACCTCTTGCTGAACGAAGATTGAGCTGAACAAGGGCTGAGCTGAACGAAGATTGAGTCGCTGCAAGCGCGGCGATTCTCGAGAAGCCTCCGGACAGCAGACACCATCGCGCACGCGAAAATGCCCGGGATTCTTACGAATCCCGGGCACCTTGTTTTAACTAGAGATCGTTGTCGCTACCTAGACAGCGGTAACGTTCTCCGCTTGCCAGCCTTTGGGGCCTTTGGTCACGTCGAACTGCACGGTTTGGCCTTCTTGCAGGCTCTTGAAGCCGCCAGCTTGAATAGCGGAGAAATGCACGAAAACGTCTTCGCCATTCTGACGGCTGATAAAGCCGTAGCCCTTGGCGTCGTTAAACCACTTCACTGTTCCTTGTTCTGCCATTAGATGTTCCTTTTTCTTGTTTCTTGAAATGTGCTGAGAAGATTCGCTGCTTGTAGAGGGGGTGACGCTGGTTGGCGGTACCGGCCTGCAACTGGCTTGTGAGTCAAACTTAGCGATTTCTAGTGTAGCACAGGAAAGCCTAAAAGCGAGGGAAACTTTGGGGCAGGGGCGGTTCGCGGGTCTCTCTGGTGGCGCCGCGGAGACGGGGCTAGCCCCGTCTCTACCATTAAGCTGTTGTGGATCAATGGTTTGTGGATCATTAATTGACGTCGCCCTTTTTGGCCGGGTCGGTTATAAATTGGTCATGATCGCTTTTCTCACCCTTGAACTGCGCATCGAAGCGGCACACTCGCTCAAGGACAAGCGCCAGGTCACGCGTAGCCTCAAGGATCGACTCCGCTCTTCGTTTAACGTCGCCGTTGCCGAACTCGATCCCAGCTCGCTTTGGAATCAGGCTACCATCGGTGTGGTCAGCGTATCCCACTCGCGCGATTACCTCGACGGGCTGATGAAGAACGTCGAACGCTCGGCGACTCGCATTGCCAACAATGCTGGCGCCGACGTCACCGACTCGTTTGTGGAGTTCTTGTGAGGACGGCCCCTGCGCCGTTAAGCGACGCGGTGCCTAATTCTGAATGACTGGCCATCTGACGAGTCAACGAAAGGCGCTCGTGTGGACGGGGGTTGCCCCGTCTGGCCTGCGCTGTCACGCGCTGAGGCGGGAGCCGCGGCAAGCCGCGTCTCCACTTATGAAATGTGGTAAAAAGTAATGGAATGCCAATGCACGACTCTGGCAGTCATCATCCACAATTCGATCCGCGAAAATCGGACCCGCCACAATCAGGTGCACCGTGCTGAGGGCAGTGTTCATCGCACTGTCGGAGAGCGGTTGGCTGCGCTCGGTCGCCGAACGCTCCCGTTTTGGGCAGCGCACTTCCGCCCGCTTCGTCGCCGGCAAAACGGTAGCGGACGCGATTCGCGCCGCCACTGCGGTGAATCAGTTTGGCGCCGGCGTCTCCATCGACAATCTGGGCGAAAACGTCAGCAACGCGGACGAAGCCCGCGCCAGCGCCCAGCTTTATCACGATCTGCTTGGCGAAATCGCCGCCCACAAACTGAATGCCAATGTCAGCCTGAAGCTGACCCACATGGGCCTCGACGTGGACGAGACGATGGCCTACGAAATCGTGCGCGGACTGGTCGCCAAAGCGGCCAGCATGTCGCCCAGGAATTTTGTTCGCGTCGATATGGAAGGATCTCCCTACACGCAGCGCACCCTCGATTTCGTTCACGAACTGCACCGGGTTCCGGGAAATGAGGACAGCGTCGGGGCGGTGATCCAGTCGTACATGCGGCGCGCCGAGGCCGACATCGACAAGTTGCTCTCCGAGCGCATTCGCATACGGCTTTGCAAAGGCGCATACAAGGAGCCCGAAGACATCGCTTTCCAGAAAAAGTCCGAGGTTGACGCCAGCTACGTGAAGCTGATGAAGATCCTGATGAAAAGCGGCGTCTATCACGGCTTAGCAACTCACGACGAAGCCATCATTAAGGCAGCCAAGGCCTTTGCCACGCGTGAAAACATTCCACGTAACGCTTTTGAGTTTCAAATGCTGCACGGCATCCGGCGCGACCTGCAGCAGGGCCTGGTGAAAGAGGGCTGGGGCGTGCGCGTCTACATCCCGTTCGGCACCGAGTGGTATCCGTATTTCATGCGGCGGCTGGCCGAGCGTCCGGCCAATGTGCTGTTCATCGCGAAGAACATTCTGCGTAAGTAAACCCTGTGGTGTCAATCCGATAGGCCGGAATCAAGGTAGCCGGCGGGACCCCTCTGCTGAAAAAATGTTGCACTTTTTCTTCCCAGCGTGAAGGGGAAGATCGTTTTTTTTCGTTTTATGTAATGGAAGCTACCTGGGCTTGGATTCACGGCCTGCCCCCTCGGCGATGTGCTTGCGTCCAACTGGGTTAAAGGGTCTGTGGCTCGCGACGGTTTTCGATTGGGACTCCGGTTTCCATTCAAATCCTCCGCGTCGCTCCGGGGAAGGACGACGCGGAGGTTTCTTTCTTCTATCCCTCCCACACAAACGCGTCAAACACCCTCGTAGATTCAAATCCGATGCGCTTATAGAGCGCGATCGCGCGATCGTTGGCTTCGGTGACGGTCAGCGAGATGAAGTGGAATCCGCGGGCGCGGAGATTCCTGGTTGACGCCGCCAGCATGGCTTCGCCGAGGCCGGCGGAGCGGTATTCGGGAAGCACGCAGACCTGGGTGATGTGGCCGACATCGGGGCGCACCAGCGAGCAGAGGATGAGGCCGATCAGCGTGCGCGTGCGGCGCTCGAGGATCACGAAGGATGCCTGGGAATCGAAGGTGCCGCATCCGGGGAAGCGCACGATGTTATTGAGAAAGCGCAGCGAGCCGGTGAGGGTGCGGTACTGATCGTTGATCTCGGAATCGACATGGCCGCGATAGGCGGCGGTGATCAGCGCGGCGGCCGACTGGTATTCCTGCTCGGACCAGGGACGGAGTTCGAACTGCGGCGGTAGCGGCGGTGAACTTTGCGGGTGTTTGCCGAGATCGAAATTCATAAAGACGCGGGGGTGGCGGCTGAAGCCCTGTTGCAGGAAGGGACGCGAGACTTCTCCGGCATGGTGTGCCAGCAACTGCGCCTCCACGCGATGGATTCCAGGCGACTGCTGCAGGGTTTCGATGACGTGGGTGAGCAGGCGTTCTTCAACGTCGTGACGGTCGGTGCTGCGGGCTCCGTCGCGCCCGCCATCGCGAACGAACAGGTCTCCGATGACGCCCTTGCTTTGCTCATAGACAAAAAAGGAGTAGCCGAAGATGCTGCCGCGCTCGATGGCGGCGTAGCCGGGAAGGATTTTCGCGTCCATGTAGCGGAGGATCATCTCGGCGGAGGTGGAATAGTCCCACGAGAGCACACGGGCCCACATGGCGATCTCATCTTCCAGCAGCGGCCGAAGGTCGGCGGAAGAAAAATGTCGGAGATCGAGAATTTCCATAAAAAGAGGGTCTCAGGTCTTAGGTGT
>Ga0070761_10002982_pt1 | contig 10266 bp, 9 predicted proteins | sample HubBroMetageREF1_FD_66724 | JGI IMG/M metagenome (GOLD analysis project Ga0070761, IMG submission 66724) | Reference soil microbial communities from the Hubbard Brook experimental Forest, New Hampshire, USA - Hubbard Brook CCASE Soil... | ecosystem: Environmental > Terrestrial > Soil > Temperate... | reverse complement strand
GAGGTGACCAACGACCAGTTCGCCGCGTTTGTGGCGGCCACCGGATACGTCACGGTCGCCGAGCGCCAGCCGGATCCCAAAGACTTTCCGGACGCGAAGCCGGAGGATCTGGCGCCGGGGTCGGTAGTCTTCACGCCGCCGCCACATGCGGTTGAGTTGAACGACGCTTACGTGTGGTGGCGTTATGTCAAAGGAGCAAGCTGGAAGCACCCGGAGGGTCCATCGAGCGACCTGAAGGGCCGCGGCAATCATCCGGTGGTGCACGTCGCCTGGGAGGATGCCGCCGCTTACGCGAAGTGGGCCGGCAAGCGGCTGCCCACGGAAGCCGAATTCGAATTCGCCGCGCGCGGCGGGCTGGATCGCCAGCCATATGTTTGGGGCAAGGAGTTCCGGCCTGGCGGCAAGTTCCAGGCGAATACCTTCCAGGGTCACTTCCCGGACACCAACACAGCCGAGGACGGCTTTACGGGCACCGCGCCGGTAGGCTCGTTTCCAGCGAACGGATATGGCTTGTACGACATGGCCGGAAATGTGTGGGAATGGTGCGCGGACTGGTATCGCGCCGATTACTACGAACAATTTGCGGCCCCCGGCGGAGTCGTTCGCAACCCGCGGGGACCGCTGGACAGCTTCGACCCGGCAGAACCCGGGGTAGCGAAGCGCGTCCAAAAGGGGGGGTCGTTCCTGTGTACGGACCAGTATTGTGCGCGCTATATGCCTGGCGCACGGGGTAAAGGCGAAGCCAGCACTGGAACGAATCACGCCGGTTTCCGCTGCGTGCGGTAGGACAGGCCTCCGGGCCTGTCCAAGCAGGCATCTGAGCAAAGAGGAGTTCTATGAGAAACAAAAGCGTCTTAAAGGCGTTAACATCGACGTTACTAATTGCGACGAGTGCAATACTCTCACTGCATGCCCAACAGACACAGCCGTATCAAGGGGTAGTTGGCAGAACCCTCGCCCAATCCAAAGAATGGTGGCCGGAACCTGTGAAAGCGCCTGCCGGCGCGCCAAACGTAGTGTGGGTGCTATTGGACGATGTGGGCTTTGGCGCTGCCGCCACCTTCGGTGGGCTCATCCAGACTCCCACATTTGACACTCTTGCTAACAATGGTTTGCGCTATACGAATTTTCATACGACTGCGATCTGCGCCCCAACCCGCGCGGCGCTGCTGACTGGCCGTAACAGCGCGTCCGTGCACATGTCCGGATTTGCACACACTATTTTGTCCGCCGGATTCCCCGGCTGGGACGGCAGGATTCCCTCCTCGGCCGGAACCATCGCGGAAATCCTTCGTGAGAATGGCTACAACACATTCGCGGTTGGCAAATACGGAGTAACTCCCGACGAGGACGCGACCGACGCAGGCCCATTCGATCGTTGGCCAACAGGAAAAGGCTTCGACCACTTCTTCGGATTTCTTGGTTCGCAGACCGACCAATACAAGCCGGACCTGGTGGAAGATCAGGCCCACGCCCGTCCGGATGGCCGCCACTTCAGCGATCAGATCACCGATAAAGCCATCAGTTATGTCGATCGTCAGAAGAAGGCGGCGCCCAACAGGCCTTTCTTCCTCTATTACGCACCAGCCGCCACGCATGCTCCGCACCAGGTAGACCAGTACTGGAGCGATCAATACAAGGGAAAATTCGACAAGGGCTGGGACGCTTACCGTGAAGAGGTCTTTGAACGCCAGAAGAAGCTTGGACTTATTCCTGCCGATGCGATACTTCCCGATCGCAACCCCGACATTAAAGCCTGGGATCAATTGTCAACGGGCGAGAAAAGGCTTTACGCACGCTTCATGGAAGTCTATGCAGGCTATCTGACATATACGGACTTTGAAGTTGGCCGTTTGATCAATCACCTAAAAGAGATCAACCAACTCGATAACACGCTGGTTTTCATCATGATCGGTGACAATGGCGCAAGCAAGGAAGGCACCTTGAACGGGGATATCGATCGCCCCTTACTGGGCAAGAACCTATCGGAAGAGGAGAATATTACTTACAACCTGAATAAGATTGGGGAGATCGGCACGTCCGCTGCCACCGAGGGGAATTATCCGCTCGGCTGGGCACAGGCGGCAAACACACCTTTCAAGTTCTGGAAGACGGATGCGAACAGTGAAGGCGGCACTCACAATCCGCTGATCGTTTTCTACCCGAAAGGAATTAAGGACAAAGGAGGAATTCGTACACAGTATAGCCACGTGATCGACATTCTTCCGACGACACTCGATCTTGTGGGCGTCAAGGTTCCCGAACAGATCAAGGGGATCAAGCAGGCTGCGATCGAGGGAACTTCATTAGCATATTCGATTGACGATGCTAAGGCCCCTTCCCGTCACACGCTGCAGTATTACTACATCTTTGGTTCCAGGTCGATTTATCACGACGGGTGGAAAGCTGAATTGGCTTACCCAAATAGCATGATCACTGGAAATGCGCAAAGCAATCGGCCTTTTGATGAAAACGCCTGGGAACTCTACAACCTGAATGAGGACTATACGGAGCGAATTGATTTGGCCAAGAAGTATCCTGAGAAATTGGCTGAACTAAAAGCTCTGTTCGAAGATCAGGCACAATCGCATAACCTCTATCCATACATTACTTGGGACGATGTAATGAACGGACGAATTCACCGCACCAAAGACTCTAAGTCTTTTGTCGATGCGATAAAAGATTTAGGTAAGGGCGATAGCAGTCAATAGGCCGTGGTAGGACAGGCCTCCGGGCCTGTCCAAGCCGGCAATTCGAGAACGAGGAAAAAAAACGTGCAGCGTCTCAGTTTTTTCTTAAGTGGAATCGTCGCGCTGGGTGCGGCCGGATATAGCGCGGACACACTCCCGCGGCCCGACCCCGCGTTTCAGGGAAAGATCGATCCCAGCCGCGACAAGTCGTCTCCGGATTGGCCCCAGCGTACCAGCGCCCGAAATGGCGCGCCTAGTGTCGTTTTGATTCTTCTGGACGACATGGGCTTCGGCGCGACCGCCACGTTCGGCGGACCCGTGCCGACGCCGGCGCTCGACCAATTCGCCAAGAGCGGCCTGCGGTATAACCGTTTTCACGTGAACTCGCTGTGTTCACCCACGCGCGCGGCCCTGCTTTCCGGGCGCAACGATCACGAAATCGGCACGGTAGTGGAGGGCTCGTCCGGCTATCCAGGTTACAACTCCATCTGGCCTAAGAGCGCGGTCTTCATCGCCGAGGTGCTGAAGCAGAACGGTTACAGCACGGCGGCGTTCGGGAAGTGGCACAACACACCCGTTTGGGAGACCAATCCCGCAGGTCCCTTCGTCAAAGATGGCCGGGTGACTTATGAGGTCAATGCTTTCGGGAATCGGGCCGGCACGATCATTGCCTCCGAGCCACTCGCAGGCGGCAAGGCGCGCATCGTACTCGATTTCGATCCGGACCAGGCCAGCTTGCAAAAGGACCCGCTGCCGAATCGTTCCGTGGGGCCCGGGGTGGCGCGCCTGACGGTCAATGGGAAACCTGCGGGAGAAGCCGCGATAGCCAATTTCGGAGGCTTCTACGGCGAGACTTTGGACATCGGCTCCGACCTGGGATCGCCCGTGAGCCCCGCTTATGATAGTCCGTTCGCATTTACCGGGCACATTGAGACGGTCACGCTGGAGTTACGATAGGCTCGCGGATAGACATATGACATTGGACGTACGCCGATTTCACCGGCAAGATCGAGACTGTGAAATGTAGGTGCGCAGTAGACTTTCTGGGGCAGGACTCCAGTACTGCGGCCGACGTTCACGTCGGCCTGCGCGTGCGGGTCCTGGAGGACCCGCGCAGACCTGGAGGTCTGCCCCACATAACCTTGAGGTTGATTCAATGACAAAGATGCGAAAGCTCGTTGTAGTAATGGGCGGATTGTTGTGGCTGTTATCCGCTGTGACTTGGGCGGCCGACGTCCTTCCCCGCCCCGATCCCGCCTTCAAAGGGAAGATCGACCCCAGCCGCGACAAGTCGTCGCCGGATTGGCCCCAACGGACCAGCGCCCGCAAAGGCGCGCCTAATGTCGTTTTGATTCTTCTGGACGACGTGGGCTTCGGCGCAACCGCAACCTTCGGCGGTCCGGTGCTCACACCCGCCTTGGACCAATTGGCCGCCAGTGGCCTGCGATACAACCGTTTTCATGTCAACTCTCTGTGCTCGCCGACGCGCGCCGCGCTGCTCTCCGGGCGTAACGATCACGAAATCGGTTTTGGCACCGTCGTGGAGGGCGCATCCGGCTTCCCCGGTTACAACTCCATCTGGCCCAAGAGCGCGGTCTCCATAGCCGAGGTGTTGAAGCAAAACGGCTACAGCACCGCGGCTTTCGGCAAGTGGCATAACACGCCGGTTTGGGAGACCAATCCGGCGGGTCCGTTCGATCACTGGCCCACCAGCCTGGGGTTCGAGTATTACTACGGATTTATGGGAGGCGCGGACAGTCAATGGCATCCGCGGCTGTACCGGAATACGGTCGCCGTGGAGCCGCCCGCCACGCCGGCGCAGGGTTATCATCTGACTACCGACTTAGTGAACGACGCAAGCCGCTGGGTGCAGCAGCACGACGCGGTTTCGCCGCAGAAGCCATTCTTTCTGTACTTCGCCACTGGCGCCACGCACACTCCGCACCACGTGGCCAAAGAATGGATCGCGAAGTATGCGGGAAAATTCGACCAGGGATGGGACATCCTGCGGGAACAGACTTTCGCCCGCCAAAAGGAGTTTGGGATCATCCCGGCTAATGCCGAGCTCACGCCGCGGCCGAAAGAAATGCCGGCGTGGGAATCGCTGAACGCGAACCAAAAGAAACTGTTGGCGCACGAAATGGAGGTTTACGCAGCTTTCCTCGCGCAAACGGACTATGAGGTCGGCCGGCTTCTGCAGAACATCAAATCCGAGGGGCACACCGAAGACACCATCGTCTTCTACATCGCTGGCGACAATGGCGCAAGCGCCGAAGGTGGCCCGGAGGGAATCGACGCCTACACAGTGGACGGCAGACCGCGGCCGGTGGAGGAGCGTTTGCAGCACCTTGACGATCTGGGCGGCGAACTCTTCCTGAATCACTATGCGGCCGCCTGGGCATGGGCCACCAATACGCCATTTCAATGGAGCAAGCAGGTGGCTTCCCACCTGGGCGGCACGCGCGACCCTTTGATCGTCTCCTGGCCCGGGCATATCAAAGACGCCGGCGGACTCCGCTCGCAGTTCCATCATGTGACCGATATCGCGCCGACGCTTTATGAGCTGGCCGGCGTGCAGCTTCCAGAGACGGTCAATGGCGTGAAACAGTTGCCGCTTGAAGGCGTGAGCATGGTCTATAGCTTCGACCATCCCGATCAGCCCAGCCCGCATAAGGTTCAATACTTCGAGATGCTGGGCAATCGCGGCATTTACAAGGACGGATGGTGGGCCGGCTCGCGACACTTGCTGCCCTGGCAGAGCACGCAGTTGGCCAATTGGGAACGGCATACTCCCGAACAGAATCCGTGGGAACTCTACAATCTCAACGACGACTACAGCCAGGCGCACAATCTGGCCGCGCAGAATCCGGAGAAGTTGAAAGAGTTGCAGGATCTCTTCGATAGCGAGGCGCAGCGCAACAACGTCTATCCACTGGTGCCCCACAGATCTCTGCCGCCCGCGCCCGCAAGCGGCGCCACTTCCTTCGTGTACCATGCAGGAGTACAGCGCATCCCCACCAGCTCCGCGCCGCGTGTCGCCGGACACGCCCATCGTATTACGGCCGACCTGGAAATCCCCGCCAGCGGCGCGGAAGGCGTGATTTTGGCCCAAGGCGGGCGCTATGGCGGCTACACCTTATATGTCAAGGATGGCCATGTAACTTACGAGGTCAACGCTTTCGGCAACCGCAGCGGTATCCTCGTATCCAGCAAGCCGCTCGAAGCGGGCAAAGCTCACATCGTCGTCGATTTCATGCCAGACTCCAGTTCCAATAAAGATGTGGTAACGGCAGGAGTAGGCCAAGGCGTGACAACGCGCGCAGTGAGCCCCGGGGTCGCCCACCTCTCGATCAATGGCGAGCCGGCGGGTGAGGCTCCCATCGCGATTTTCGGCGGATATTACTACGAGACGTTCGACATCGGCTCGGACCTTGGCACGCCGGTAAGCCCGAACTATGCCAGCCCATTCGCTTTTACCGGCACGATCGAGACGGTAAAGATAGACATCCAATGAGAAAGACAAATCGGCTGTTAGTCATCGCGTGTGTCCTGTTGGCGGTGTCCGCCGTGACCGATGTGGGGTGGTAACGCCCTGCCCAGGCCAGGCGCCACCGGACCGCCGCTCCCAAAGGCGCGCCCAACATCGTGCTGATTCCGCTTGACGATGTGGGCTTCGGCGCGACCGCCACGTTCGGCGGTACGGCGCCTACACCATCTCTGGACGAGTTGGCTGCGAGCGGGCTGCCGTCTTAGCGTAGGACGGCTTGTGGGGCGGCCAATTCTGCCCGCAATCGGCTTTGGCGAGCGAAGCTCGCCATGGACAGGCCTCTTGGCCTGTCCCGTCCCTAACGTTTCTGGCACTTCGCACAATAGTGCGTCCCTCGCTGCGCGACCAGGGTTCGCCGGATGGGCGCCCCACAAGTCACGCACGGCTCGCCGGTGCGCTGGTAAACGCGATGCTCGAACTGGAAGAAGCCGCGGCGGCCTTCGGCATCCACATAGTCGGAAATCGAAGAACCGCCTTTCTCGATGGCTTGCGTCAACACCTCTACCATGGCTCCGTGCAGCCGTTTGACGCGCTCCGGGCGCAATCTGGCGCCAATGGCCAGCGGATGAATGCCCGCCCGGAAAAGCGCCTCGTCGGCGTAGATGTTGCCTACGCCGCGCACGAAATGCTGATCCAGCAGCACGGATTTGATACGCGCCTTACGCCGCTTGAGCCGAGCGGCGAACTCCGCGGCGGTCACCTCCAGCGGCTCCGGACCGAGTTTCTCGACGCGGGCTGGTAATCCCAGGCTGACTTCGATCTTTCCAAACTGGCGCTGATCTTCGTAGCGCAACACGCCCCGGTCGAGATTCACAACCGCATGCATGTGGCGCCCGGGCGTGCCGCCCAATAGGAGCTTGCCGGTCATGCCGAGGTGCACCACCAGGCAATGCCCCGCATCCAGTTCGATGACAATGAACTTGCCGCGCCGCCGGATGCCGCGGATACGCCGCCCGGCCAGCATCGCGCTCATCCGGTCGGGGTCGCCACGCAGGATGCGCGTGCACGTAAACTCGGCGGAGACGATGCGCCGGCCAACGATGCGGGCGATCGAGCGGACTACGGTTTCGACCTCCGGGAGTTCAGGCACGTTCGGGCACTTCGAGCAGGATGTCGTCGCCTTCCACTTGCACGGCGAACGTGGGCACCTTCTGGCTGGGATCGAAATCGTTGGCGCCGGTCTGGCAGTCCCACTCCCATGCGTGCCAGGGGCAAACGACGTTGTTGCCGTGCAGGGCGCCCTGCCCCAACGGCCCGCCGCGGTGCAGGCACGTTCCGCTTAGCGCGGTGATGCGTCCGCCCACGTTGCAAAGGGCGTATGGATCGTTGCCCACCGTGACCTCGGTAACCGAATCGGCGGGCAGTTGCGAAAGACTGGCGACTTTGACAAATGACATAGCTTAGACCTTGCTCATACGGTGCGCAGACGGTGCTCAAACCATTTTACTCAACTGCCGTGCGGCAATCAGGATCGGATCCCAAACTGTAGCGAAAGGCGGCGCGTAGGCGAGGTCCAATTGTTCCAGATCTTCTACGCGCATACGATTGTGGAGGGCCGTGGCGATCACGTTGATGCGGCCCTCCACGCCGTCTTCGCCCCACACGGACGCGCCCAGCAGCCGGCGCGTCGCGGAGTCCGCTACCAGTTCCACGGCGATCGGCTTGCCGCCGAAATAACCGGCGCGGCTGCGGGCCGTGATGCGCGCGGAAACCGGTGAGAAACCCTCGCGCCGCGCCTGGTCGACGGACAGGCCGCTGAACGCCACACCCATGCCGAAGATGTTTACGATGGCGGTGCCCACGACGCCGCCGAATCGCTCGCGCCGTCCCGCGGCGTTGGCGCCCGCCACGCGCCCCATTTTGTTGGCGGTGGTCCCCAAAGGAATATACGCCGGCCGTCCCGTAACCAGGTGGAGCGCTTCCGCGCAATCGCCCGCGGCATAGACGCCTGGCAGATTGGTCTCCAAGTGTTCATCCACCCGAATCGCGCCCGTGCGCCCGGTCTCGACGCCGGCTTCCGCCGCAATTTCGACGTTGGGGTGCAATCCGGTAGCCAAGATGACCAGTTCGCGGCCCGTCACGTCCGAGACGCGCGTATTCAATTGCAACTCCACACGGAAGCGCTCCAGCCGTTCGTGCACGGCTTTGGTCAACTCGGCGTCTCCCCGCCCAAGTACGTGCGGGCCCTGCTCGACGATGGTGACCGCCAGACCATTGCGCCGCAACGCATCCGCCGTCTCCAGCCCGATGTACCCCGCGCCGATCACCAGGGCTTGCTTGGGCCGCTTGTCGCGCAGGTATGCCTTCAGGCGTTCGGCATCTTCGAGGGTGTGCAGCGTGAAGACTTGCGGGAGATTGGCGCATTCGAAGTCCGCGGTACGGGGGCGCGCGCCGGTGGCGATCACCAGGCGATCATAGTGCACCCGTTCGCCGCCGGCGTCACTCAGCGCGACTTCGCGGCGCGGGTGCGAGATGGAAACCACGCGCGCACCCGTGCGCACCGCGATGTTGCGCTCCTTGCGGAAATACTCGGGCGTGTACACTATCAGTTGGTCGGCGCGGCGCACGCGCCCTTCCAGATAATACGGCAGACCGCACGCGCCATAGGAAATGTCCGCGCCCTTTTCCAGGACCACGATTTCGAGGCTGGGATCGATGCGGCGCGCACGGGCGGCGGCGCTGAGGCCCGCGGCCACGCCGCCAATGACCAATAGCCGCATGCGACGGCTATTCCTCTTTCTTCATTTGTTCGACGAAGCTCAGGATATCGAAGGTCTTAATGGCGCGGTCCGGGAAGAAGCTGTTCACGGCATCCTGTTCATCGGTGAACAAGTCGAACACGGTGGCGAGCTTGGTCATCACCAGGAGCTCGATATTGCGGCGGTTCAGGTTCTCCAGTTTCAGCGCGCCGCCCGCTTTGCGCTGACTCGTCGCGCACATGACCAGCGCGCCCAGTCCGGTGCTGTCGATGTAGTCCACGTGGGCCAAGTTGAGGATGATGTTTTTCGACCCGGCCGCGGTCACCGCCGCCACCTTTTCGCGTAGGGCGCCAGCCTCCGGGCCGACGGTGATGCGGCCCTTGAGATCCAAAATCACGATGCCTTCATGCTCGCGCTGCTGGATTTCGTGGCTCATGTCAGACCGGCATCTTGAAGCCGACCATGGCTTCGACTTCCTCGATGGCGACCATCTCGATGGCGTCCCACGGGCAGCCGTCCAGGAAGGCGCCGTCGGGCCCCTTGCTGACGCACTTCTTGCAGCCGATGCACAGCACGGGGTCCACCTCGATGTGGCCGAAGGGCGGATGGTCCTCGTCGGGCACCCAATACATGCAATCGGCCACCGGACAATACGGCACGCAGGCCGGCGAACCGGCGCAACCGGTGCAGCATTCGGTGATGATGGCCAGCTCCTTGGGCCGCTTTTTGCGCGGGGTGAGGATGCCCTCCGACTTGGGCTCCATCTTGACGACTGCGAGGGCGGACATGCTGGAATTATGACATAAAAGGAGGGGGTGGTGCACCCCGCTTGATCGCGGCGCTATCCCCGGTGTTTTGCGATCAGCTCCCGAACTTTGGGGACAAGATCGCGCGGCACACTCATGACCGTCTCGGAGGGCGCGACGCCAGCCTCGTCTTCGGCGAGCGCATCGTCTTCGGTCTGTTGCTCGTAGTGCGCCAGCACCTGTTGCACTCTTTCCTCGTCCCATCCGTCTGGAAATTTGTTATGACTCATTGATTTTTCTTTTTTCTGCGCCGGCGGTACGCCGCCAGGGGTTTCCCGGTCAGGTCGTAGGCCGTGATCACAAATACAGACCCCGGTTATTGTCCGGACGTAGATGACACTCAAGTACCTTCCAGAAGCCGTCTGGCCCAAAGCAATCCTGGATCCCGCGCGGCCCGCCCGATCCTCACCGGGTTGCTCCAACACTTCAACGATTTCGTCCTCATCCACTTGATGGTTGTATATTGGGCAAGCCGGTCGCGGGATCTATGTAGAATCGGGCTTGCAAACTTCCCCTGTCCCATT
>Ga0070761_10002981_pt1 | contig 10271 bp, 9 predicted proteins | sample HubBroMetageREF1_FD_66724 | JGI IMG/M metagenome (GOLD analysis project Ga0070761, IMG submission 66724) | Reference soil microbial communities from the Hubbard Brook experimental Forest, New Hampshire, USA - Hubbard Brook CCASE Soil... | ecosystem: Environmental > Terrestrial > Soil > Temperate... | reverse complement strand
AACCTGCGCTTCGACGCCAGACATCTGCGGTAGGAGCCGTATGCAGTAATTCTGCAAGTACGGATCTGTGCGGGGGGCGTCAGGTAACTGACGTCCCTACCGCGACAAAACTCTTTTGGGTTGTCATTTCGAGGTGCGCTGCGACACGGAATCCCTCTTTTTGTTGGATTTTAGCGATGAGGAATTCCTCGCTGCGCCCGCAATGGCGAGTTCCGGAGCCTTTTTCAACAAACTGCTAATCAGGGCCTAGCCAGATAACCTAAATTCATGACACGTCGGCGGCGCGATAGAACCACGCCAGTGACAAGGCACACCTGACAGCGTTGAATCTGAGGTGTCGGGCTAGCGCCTTCGAACGATCTGCATTTGGAGCGGTCATCGCAGTCGCTTCTGTGCGGCGCCTCGGTAGTATTCTAAACGGTTCGGAGATTCTTAAGTCAGTCGTGTGCTTTAGAAATTAGTGGACAACGGGTCAGGACCTGAATCCGTTGCTCGTGGATTTCAACTTGCTGAGCTGCGAATTTCGGAGCGCGCTCTCGGAGGTGGTACTGCGAAGCATGAATGGCCACCCCTCTTCCGTACGACGCGCGGCGGCAGGCCGCGGCACAACTGCAGTAAAGGTAGCATCCGCCAGTTCATCGGACTGAAAGTCGAAAGGCGGTGGGACGCCATTCTCATGATGTAAGGAAGAGACGTACCGGGCAAGGGTGCGGTCGCCCTTGCCGCCGAAGCATTTTCGAGCACTTGTCATCCGCCTTGATCCGCATACCCACCTTTTGATTTACCTGCCTGTTCCATCGCCGCGTCTCTGCTGAAATCCTGTGGCAAGCATACAGTTGGCGCTGCTGTGGTCAACCGAGTCTGCGATTGCGGACTTCTTCGCGCGCCCGGCAACCAGCCGAATCTTCGTTTGAGCGCAGCACTGCCTGCGCCCCGTGCCATCGTGGGGAGAGCTTTGGGACTACGAGCACTGGTTTGGTTTATATGGAATTGCCTGCGTGTGTAGTACGTGGGACCGTATGCTCACTGTGAAAAACCTCGTATATGGTCAAGCGGTCCGCCGCACCGACTTTTCGCAGGATGCGATGGATGTGGTTTTTCACAGTCTGCTCGGAAATATTGAAGTGGTTTGCGATCTCCTTATTGCTAAGACCACGACCAATCAAGGGGATCAGCTGTTGTTCGCGTCGTGTCAAACCCCATTGCGCTTGCTTATGACTGGTCGGCAACGTCGCGGTCTGCGTCGCCACATAGTCGAAAAGAACTTCCGTGTAATGAGAAGGGCATACGGCGTGTCCCTCCGCAACGGTGCGCACGGCCGATACAACATCCACGGCCGACGCATTTTGCAGGACGTAGCCACGCGCTCCTCGGCGTATCGCAGTAAGAAAGGAAATCCGATCATCCATCATGGCGATGAGGACGCTTTTGACAAACTGCTGATGTCTGCTGACTGCGGACGGCGCTCCATCGTTACCGGGTAGAAAGTCCAGCGAATCGAGGACAAGGACGTCTGCGCCGGAATCGCGCACTTGGTCGCAGGACGTCGATTGATCCACCTGAGCCGCAACGATCTCGAAATCCGTCCTCTTAGTTAGAATCCTTGCGATTGATTCCCGCAGTAAGCGGTTCACGCACAATATGAAAACTTTGGGCTTACTTGCCATTCGTATGGCCCCAGTAATGTGTGTTGGTTGCTGTTTGACAACGATGAGGGGCAGACACACGTTTTGATACACCAGTTGCGGTACTTACGCAACTAGTAATTTAGATTTTGACAATTCTTTACATTTGACGGGGAAAAGACATCCCGTGCCATGCCCCTGCGGAAATGACGCCACCAGACGCTGGTTAATTCCTTTTGCCGCAAAGCGAACTGCGGAAAGCATTTAGGTGGCGATGTGAAGGGGCTGGAGTGTTCCGCGCGAATTCAAGTGGCTGTTGAAGATGCCTTCCTCGTTTTAGCCAAATCTGGAATAGTACTAATGCGGCATATGCCTTGCGGCGAGCTGCGCGCTGAACTCGCTCGGTTCAGCGGGGACAACTAATAGCATTCGTGCTCGGTGCTCGTCGGCAGAGCGAATGCTACGATGCGAAAATCGTCATTTCCTTGCGGCTGCTTTGTTGGCAAATTCATTGTGTCCGGGGCGGGACAGAGGTAGGATTCGGCTGTGACGGTTCCAAATCGGGAATTCCGCTTCAAAGGTAGTTGGGTGCATTTTTCCGATTCGCAGGAGGCTAGAAACGGAAATTCCGGGTGGAGCGAGACTGCTTCGAACGGAGGAAATTATCCACATGTTTCAGAATATGAGTGCACGAGTCTGTGCCGGCGCGGTGTTGATTTTGATGGCAGTCTTTTTGCATTTTAATCCTAGCGACGCAGCGACCCAGAACAACTCCAACAGTGGGTCAAAAGAGAAAATCACTGTAGTGGCACACCTGCCGCTGCAGGGATCAGGGGTGCGGCAGATTTTCTTGCAACAAGAGAACGGGAAGCAGTACCTCTACCTGCAGCAGAACGCGCATTTCACCGTGGTGGATGTGACCGATCCTAAAAATCCCCGCGTCGTGGATCGCGTGGCATCGGGGGCCAAATTGACTGACGTGAGCGCGGGTGTGGCGATTGCCGTGCAATCCGACCAGTCGGGACAAGCCAGCGTTCCGACGCAGACGATTCGGTTGGTGGATGTGAGCGATCCGAAAAATCCGCATACGGCCAAGAAGTTCGACGGCGTCACCAGCGTATATTCCGAAGAGGGACGACAGTTGATCTACATAACGAACAATGAAGGTTTGTGGGTCATCAAGCACTACGAGACCTTCCGCTTGCCGATGTGCACTTCGGAATCAGAAGAGAATTCCGTAGCGCAATGCCAGTAAAAGACTAACTTCGGCCGCGTGAAGGCCCTGCAGCAGTGGCTGGTTGCGCCGCCGGTTCGCCCTGGTTTCCTGGTGAGCCGGCGGCGTTGCCGCGACTGCTTGCTACTTGTGTTCGTCCAAGTTGCAGGCTGCATCGACGGGCGCGGGGTCGGGCATGTCAAATTGCATGGCGATGTCTTTACCGTGGTCATCGTGCGTCGAGATTTCGACGGTGCGGGAGCGCAGCATTTTTTTCAGTGAGTCCTTGGAGATGGAGGAGGAAAGCTTATCCGTTCCGGGCGCCCACCTTTCTTCTGCTTCCTTGGTGTCGTTGATGCGGTAGTGAACCACGACTTTTGGATAGTAGGAAGTTCCGTGAATTTCTTCGGGTTCGATGTAGTCAATCTTGAGCGGGATGCCGACGAGGAGATTGCCGGCGACGAACTTCCCCTCGGATTTGTGGGACACGTTCGCGGGGATGCAATCCAGGACGAGAGCGGGGCGATTAGGGACGTCGGTCTGGGGAGATTTTAGGAATTTTCCCACCAGAGTAAATCGCGAGATTGAGCTGTCATCCGTCTTCTGAGATTCGCGCCATACATGAGCGGTGGCAGGTTGCTGCGTAGCCACTGTTGAGAATCCAAAGCTCGCCAATAGGGCCGGAGCGAGGAACAGGACCGGGGTTCGTTTCATCGAATTGCCTCCTGATTAGGATTGCGCGTACGCCGAAAACGAGCGCGGGTGATCGCCGTAAATAGGAATGCATCTCTCAAGAAACCCCATAGTAGCCAAGCGCCGCAGGATCCGCAACCGACGCACACCAAGGGCCAAGAACACGCGCGGTGCCAGTGAGGCGAACTCTCTGCTTTGACTGGCAGGCGCGAGGCTTGTAAGATTCGCGGCGCCTTGATGAGGGAGGGAACTAATGCGAAATTGGATGTTGTGGTCATGTGTGGCGTTCGTGCTGCCGTGTATCACGTTGGCGCAGCAGCTCGCCAGCGGGAATAAATCTGCGCAGAGCGCGCCGGCGAAGTCTGCGGCGGCTCAGCCCAAGCTCGCCGACCTGCTGGAAGCAAAGGTGCGCGCCGCCTGGGCAACTTTTAAAAACAAAGATAAAGACGGGTACGCCGCGTTCCTGACCGACGATTTCCAGGCCGTGGAATCCGATGGAGACGGCGAACGCAGCAAAGCGAAAACTCTGCGCGAAGTGGAACACAGCATGTACACCGATTACCTGCTGCAGATGTTCCAGGTGCAGCCTCTGGGAACGCAGTACGCTTTCGTTACCTATGAGAGCAGCATGCAATTCCCCAAGACCGCGGCCTTGCGTTTCCGAAGGGTTTTCGTCGGCGAACTTTGGACTAACCGGGACGGCGAATGGAAGATGATGCGTTATCAGGAGACGATGGTCCGCTAGGTCGGCTGCGCCCCCTAAAAAAAAGAAGCCCGAATCCAAGCAGGTGAATTCGGGCTTCGCATGCAAGATCACTTTCAGATCGTCGCTTACTGCGATGCATACACGCCGACGCAACCATCAGCGGCGATCGTTTCACAATTGGTACCGCCCGAGGGCAGCGGCACAAAGATGTGATTGTTTTTCGGGTCAACGGCGACGCTATGGGCGTTGCCGTTTGTGGGAACGTTGAGCAGCCACTGCCTGGTGCCGGCATTGATGACGCCCAGGACCGGGCCGGTGGGCATGTCACGCGACGCGGTGTAGTAATTGTTGTCGCCGGGGTTATACCAGGTTTGGTCAACGAACCCGACATTGTTGATCGTGGCGAGGATTGCCCCAGTGGTGCCGTTGATGATCACACTGGAGGGCGCGAAGGCGCGGCCGTCGTGATCGGCGCATCCCACCAGCACATCCGTGCCAGGGCCGACGTTCACGCCGGTCGGCATGCAATTGGGAACCGGGAAGCTGTTAATGATTGCTGGCACATATCGAGTGACTCCGGCGACTGTGATCGGATGGAGAGGATCGATCACGTCCACGCTTCCGACAGTAATGTCAGCGGTGGCATTCCCATTCGTCAGCAGGAACGTAGAGGTGGGTGGGTAAAATGCCATGCCACCCAACCCTGCCGGTGCAATCGCCCCCTGGCAAATCGCTCCGCTTAAAGTCGGGTTACAAGTTGGGTCATACACGCCCGTGTGGATGTCGAGGATGGGTCCGTGATGGCAAGCAACATCCGGATTGAAACCAGCCGCGTGACCGGAGGCTCCGGACGGAACATTCGCGCCTGGGAAGCCGGGGGTGCCGACGAATTGGAGCGAAGGATCGGGACAGGGGAAGGGGCCGCTCCCGTTCGGGGCCGATAAATTCAGGCCTTGATCATCGATGAGAGCCGTCGTGTCATTTTGATTTGCGCCGTCATAGTAGATCTGGCCAAGAACGCACGTGGAGTAATTCGCCGCAAAGGTTGTGGCGGTGCTGCCGGGGCTGTTGCCGGGGCTGAACGGATTGGTAGCAGTGATGCTGGTCTGCTGTGAGTAGGGGAGGCAATGTTGTTGCGCAGGCGTTCCGGTTCGGGTGACGACGCCGGTGACATCAACGATACTGACGAAGGGAAGCCCCGGGTCGCCATTGATGATCGAAACAAGATAATGCGGCAGGCCGTCTTGTGGGAAAGTCACGACGCCGCCGGTGGTGGCAAGTTCATCGCCGCGGAGGTCACCGCAACTGGGGTCAGAGAAAGCTCGGCCGTTTGCGGAGGCCATGCAGTTGGAGATGCCAGTGGGACCGTCGTAGTCGGGTGACGTGCCGGTTGGTATTACTGCGGTGAGCGTCGGCGCCGAAGTGTAGTTGGCCGCAATCATTGGGGCCAAGTCGAAAACCAAAAGTTCCGAGCTGCCATTGCCGACAAACAGGAAATTCCCGTCGCCGGAGACTTCCAGTCCATTGGGACCGGAGAGCGGGTTCAGGTTATTGGCGCGGGAGGCGCAGCATTGCCCGCCGATAAATCCTCCAAATTGGCCGTTGGGACCGAAGAAACCGGGTAGGCGGAAGCCATCTGTCTTGCATCCAAAGCGGGTGTAGTTGCCTTGCGCAGTTGTGATCGGAGGAATGGTTTCGTTGGTGCCGGAATCGAGCCAGCACGGACTGCTGTTATTTCCGGCCTCGGCTACGGAATTCTGCCCGCCGATCGCCCACAACGCGATGTTGGAAACCGTGTTGAATACCGGGACGTCGAGACCGATGCGGTCGGACACGAAGTAATTGCGGTTCGTCGGATCTACCCAGCTGATATCAAAAATGTTGAAAGGGCCGCCGGGCTCGCCGTTGGGGTTGTGTTCCGGCACGTTCATCACGTTAATCAAAGTGATTTGCCCGTTCTTCTGAGTGCCGCAGACCGGGCACCCAGCCGGACCGCTCCCGCAACTGTTCGAGACGAGCATCGCGCCGCACAGTGCGACGAAGGCGAGCAGCGGAAACATTTTCGATTTCATCGAAGTTCCTCCCAAGATATTTGCCCGGTGACCGAAGCGCATTTTAAGAGTTCACTGAATCCGCAACGCTTCGGCCAGCAAGCGGCATTGCCAGAGCGTCTGAGATCCGATCAAAAGCGAAACTGAAGCTGTTCGATATACACATAGTAATTGCGGGGCAGTATGCCCTGCACGCTTGGGTCTTTGAGTTGATTGAAGTTAACGTTCGATTTAACGAGAACCCAATAATTGAGATACCAGTTCAGGCCAAGCGTCCATTGAATCGTGTGGTCGCTGTAGTATGGGACGATGCCCGGCGTGATCGGGCAAGCCGGAATCGTGCTGGCATCGCAAGTGGCGCCGGCCGCTTTCCCTTGCAGCCAAGAGTAGCGGCCCAGGACCTCCCAAGCACCCCAACCCGGGGGACCGGATTCACCGGGAGAATTGGGGCCAATCACGGGGTGCTTGACGCGCGGAATGGCATTCTCCGGTTCGCGTTCGCCGGTCAACAAATACGTGGCCGAAGCGTACGTGCCCTTGCCGACAACGCCGGGAATGGTGTTGAATGCGATGCCACCGGGCGCGAGCGAGCCGATGTTACTGCGCTTCTGCAGCAGTTGAGTGTACTCTCCGCGAACACCCAGGGGCCCTCGCAACCACGCGAAAAACCCGTTATATCGCTCCACTCCGCCATTGATCCGGAACTGCGGAAAGAAGGTGTAGGTACCGTCGGTCAAGACTCCGCTGAAGCTCAATTCGTTTGAAAGGCCCCGCGATCGACTATGCTCGACAGAACCGCCGAAAGATAGATCCTTCAGGAGGTGAATGTCGGAATCTCTCCAGGGAGCCAGTCGGACCCTGCCGACAACTTCGGGCTCGTTGGTGGTACCCACGGCCAGTAGTCCCTGCCCGTTGTATATGCCAACCCAGTACTGCAGGCGACCACCAGCCAAATCACCGTGAGCGTCAATACCGGGAGCGCGGAAAGCCCCTGCGGCATCCGGGTAGAGCACGGAGTTAATGGAACGGTCAGCGAACTCAACGTTGGTATCGGCGGTTCCGACCTCCATGGAGAACGGCACCTTGTATTGGCCGCCCTGTATTTTGAAGGCACTCCAAGGCTTAAAATCCATGTAAGCGTCGCGGATTGCAATTGTGGGAGTCGAGGTCGAGGCCGTCTCGAACAGGAACGAATAGTCAAGTTGGCTGCCGTAGTTGCCTTGCACGCCGAACCGGGCGCGCCTGATCGAGAATGTGTCCGAAGGTGCGCCGTCGCCTTTGTAGAAATTATACTGAGCATTTAAGTATCCGATCGGCATCATCGTGAACTTGCCGTCGCTGCTCTTCAGGAAAAAGTGCTCGCCGTTCCATCCGGCGGTCACCGCCGGAACGTCCGCCGCCTTCTTCTGCAGGACCTCGATCTCTTTTTGCAGGCCGTCAATATCCGCCGGAGTGACGGCGGGAGGCGCGTTGACGTCATCGGGCTTCGAGTTGCTTGCCACGACGTCGCTCGCTTGCACCAGGTGCGCGTCGCCGGAGTCTTTCTGTCCGCTGGCTTGGACGAGGCGCTGGATCTGCGCCTTGAGCTCCGCCACCTCACTGCGCAGCTGCTGGACCTCGTCCTCGGTGGCGGGTTTGGCGGTTGATTTCGCCTGCACCGGGTCGCCGGCTGGTTTATCGCTCTGCGCGAAGGCGAGCGGAGCAGCGGCGAGGCACACGAACGTCAGAAGCACACACCACACTTTTGGCGAGCGCATAATTTTCCTTTATGCAAAGCATCTGGGAAAAGCAGGCTGGCGTTTAGCACAGCAGATTAAGGCGTGTCAAGAAAATTATGAAATTTGTCTGTAAAGCATATCGCTATACCGGTCGAGTTCACGGACAAGTTGTCCGGTTTGATGCGGAAATTTCGCGAGAGAGCGGTCGTTGCAGAGCAATGGCGGCGTAATGCGCACCGCGTCGTATTGGAATCCTGAAAACCATAGAAGCTAGCATTTCTGGACTCCGTCGCGTGCCGGAGTCTAGGGTCTGGTTTCCACCGCCGGTGCAAAATGCATTTGGAGACGTTTCTAGTCTGACAACCTGACTGCTCAAGAGGCGGGCCGCGTACGTTCATCGGTGGTAAGTTATCTTAAAGCAGCGGGCTTGGGTCACCGATGGCCAACGGCGCGGGTTGGTATGGAACAACCCGGCCACGTTCAGGAGGAACAAGATGAAGGTGCGTGCGAATTTGTCGGCCTCGAGTTGTGCGCAGCGACGGTTAGGCTCGTGTTGGCTTTCGCTGATAGGGGTGTTTCTGCTTCTCGCTTTCGCGCTTTGCAATTCGTCGCTGCAGGCCCAGAGCTCGATTGTCCTGGTAGGATCCGGCTCAAGCGTGCCCGCGCCTCTTTACACGCGCTGGACGCAAGAATACGGCAAGCGCAACGCCAACATTCAGATTCGCTACCTTCCGATCGGCACCAGCGAAGGCATCAAGGAAATTTCGCGCGGCGCGAGCGATTTTGGCGCAGGTGAGGCGCCGCTCACGGAAAAGCAGCGCAAGGAGGGCAGCTTGACAGAATTGCCGGTAGTGCTGATCGGGATCGTGCCCATTTACAATCTTCCCGATCTTCATCAGGAGCTGCGACTTTCCGGGGACGTGCTGGCTGAGATTTATCTGGGCGACGTGAAGACGTGGAATGCGCCGCAGATCGCTAAGCTGAATCCAGAGGTCACGCTGCCGAATCTTCCGATCCAGGTGATCAACCGTCCAGCAGGGAAAGGGTCCAACTATGTATTCACCGATTTCTTGTCCAAGGTGAACTCAAAATTTCGCACGGAAGTAGGTGTCGGCCCTTCGCCGAAGTGGCCGGTGGGCGAGCCAGCCGAACGCAGTTCGGACATGGCGGACAAAGTGAAGAATCTTCCGGGGTCCATCGGCTACGTCGAGTATCAGTATGCGGTGAAGGCGGGAATTCCCCAGGCGACCGTCTTGAATCCCGCGGGGAAGTTTGTGAAAGCTTCTGCCGACACCATTGCGGCGGCGTGCGACGCCGCCGAGGAGCCGCGTTGGAATAACTTTTCTGCTTCTTTGACGAACGTATCGGGAGCGGATTCCTATCCGATGACAAGTTTTACCTGGATTTATTTGCGAATTCCGGCGTCAGATGCTGCGCGCGCAGCGGCATTGGTCGATCTGTTGGATTGGATTTACACCGATGGGCAACACTCCGCGGTGCTGGAAGGTTACTCCGCGCTGCCTCCGCAATTGCTCGCGGCAGTGAGAAAGAGGGCGAAGGGTTTGGAATAGACCGCGCCGCGATCACCCGGTATTCTGCTGGCTCATGAGTTTGCAATTCAGCCAGGCCTTTTTTCTTTTTTTTGCCGCCGGGATCGCCGGAACCCTGAATGCTCTGGCGGGCGGGGGCAGCTTCATTTCGTTTCCCGCGCTTTTGTTTGTACGCGTGCCGCCCGTGCAGGCGAACGCGACGAACACCGTGGCGCTTTGGCCGGGGCTGGCGGCGAGTGCAATCGCCTACCTAAAGCGGCTGGACGCGCCGCTGCGCTTGTTGATTCCGCTGCTCGCAACCAGCGTTGCCGGAGGATGGGCCGGCGCGCTGCTGCTCCTGGAAACTCCGCAACGAACCTTTCTGCATTTTGTGCCGTGGTTGATCTTGAGCGGTACTTTGCTGTTTGCGTTCGGCAACAGGATTCGGGCAATCGCGGGCAGCAGTGCCGTCGTCGACGACTTGCGGAAAATTTCGTGGCGGGCAATTACGGTGAGTTCGTTCGTCGAATTGTTGGTAGCGGTTTATGGCGGATACTTTGGCGCGGGAATCGGGTTCGTCGCGCTGGGAATGCTGGCGGCCCTGGGAATGCGGGATATGCACGCGATGGGCGCAATCAGGACCCTGCTGGCAGCAGCGATCAATGCTGCCGCGGTGATTACCTTCATCGTGGCGGGTGCGGTTTTGTGGCCGCAGTTCGCAGTGATGGTTACAGGT
>Ga0070761_10002980_pt1 | contig 10271 bp, 7 predicted proteins | sample HubBroMetageREF1_FD_66724 | JGI IMG/M metagenome (GOLD analysis project Ga0070761, IMG submission 66724) | Reference soil microbial communities from the Hubbard Brook experimental Forest, New Hampshire, USA - Hubbard Brook CCASE Soil... | ecosystem: Environmental > Terrestrial > Soil > Temperate... | reverse complement strand
AGCCGTCAAAACGCGCTCAGTGGGAGACCGTGCCGGAGATCGTCCAGTCGTGTGCCAGCCACCGGCCCGACGTGATCGTCCTGGCGGGTGCGGGCACGGCCGGCATCACGGCGGCCGAGCTCCTTGAACTGGTCCGCCGGGGGGCGCGCCGCCTGGTGGACAGCGGCGTGCGGCGCGGTGACTTCGTCGCGGTCGACACGACCACGCTGAGCTGGGCGCAGACGGCCATCGCGTACTTTGCCACGACCTGGCTCGGCGCTGCCGCCATCCTGCTCATGGGTCAGGCCACCGCCGCTGCGGCTGACGGCATCGATGACCAGGCGCTGCTGATCGCCGGGCCGCAGTGCCCGGCGGGCCGGCGCTGCCAGCTGACCATAACGGAGCTGACCAGCTCATCGCTGCTGGCCGGCCCGCCCGACGCCCGCCCGGCCGACCTGCTTGACATAGTGTTCACCTCGGGTACCACCGGCACCCCTAAGGCAGTGTCGTCGACGCACCAGCAGTGGACGAACCTGGTCCGCCCGGAGATGATGTCCAGCCGGGCCCGACGCGTGGTCGTCCATAACGGCATCCCGGTGGCGGTATCTGGTGGCTTGCACGGTGTGCTGCTGAGCCACCTGGCCCGTGGCGTCACCAGCGTGTACGCCGAAACGGCGGCTGAGGTGGCCGCGGCAGGCGACGGCTACGACGTGGACGAGCTGCACCTGACCCCGCATTCGGCCCGCGCCTTGTCTCAGCTCGCCGCGGCCAGCCCGGCCGGGGGCGCCCGGGTTCGCATCATCCGGGTAATCGGGGGCCCGCTGGCGCGTGAGGTGGCCGACCGGCTGACCGCGAAGTTCCCCCACGCCCGGCTGGTGTCAATGTATGGCCTGACCGAGGCCGGGGCCGCTTTGATGATCAAGCTCGTCGACGGCTCAGCCGACGACTCCATCGGCCAGCCGGTCTCGGGAACGCAGGTCCGCGTGGTCGACGGCGACGGGCAGGAGGTTCCCGCCGGAACGGTCGGCGAACTGGCCGTGCGCACCGAAGGCATCGACCCGCTGGCTTACTACGCCGAAGAGGGGCTGACCCGATCCCAGTTCTCCGGCGGCTGGACCAAGACCGGTGATCTTGGCTACATCGACGCGGGCGGCAATGTGCGGATGGTCGGCCGGGAACGCGAGATGGTCGTGCTGCGCGGCGGCCGGGTCAAGCCCGAGACCATAGAGGAGATACTGGCCCGCCAGGTGGCACCGGGCGTGGAGTTCGTCGTGGTTGGCCTCGCGTCGGCCGGAAGCTGGGATCGGATCGCGGTGTTCCTGGCCGGTGACCCGGCCGATCCTGAGATCGCGGAGACGCTTCAGCGCCTCCGCGGACTCAAGGGACCGTTCCGGCCGCAGGTGGTGGAGGTAGTACCGCAGATACCTCGGGCACCTTTCGGCAAGCCGCTGCGCCGGGTGCTGGCTCAGCGGCTCGCGGTCGAAGGCTGACCGGCGGGCTGCGCCTGGGACCCGATGTGCTCGCCCAGGTCATCACAGGTGAGTTCCGGGTTATTTGCCAGCAGCAAAAGGGCGGTGCAGCACGAGTCAAGTACCTCGCCGGCGGTCGCGTGGGTGAAAAGCTTGGGATCGTAGCTCAGCCAGAGGGCGAACCGGTTGTGGCTGTCCTCGGCGAAGCCGATGTCCATCGGGTAGCCAGCGAACACCGCGTCCTCGATCCAGGCGTCACCGGAGGGGTGGGAGTCGAGTATCCGGTAGTGATGAGCCCGCTGCGGCAGGAACTGCACTCGCACTGGCGGCTGCTTGACCGGCCGGCCGACTACGTCGCTGAGCTGCAGGTAAGGCATCGGCTGATGGCTCAGGGCGCCGAGCACGGTGCTCCGGCTCGCCGCGAGCACCTCAGCGAACGTCGGGTTGCCGGGCAGAACGGTGCGCAGTGGCACGACGTTGCTGAAGTTGCCCTGCACATCGGTCCAGCGCGCCGCCCTGGTGCCGGTCATGGTGCCGAGGGGGATATCGCGCGTGCCGCTGCGGGTGGCCAGCACCATGGTGGTCAGGCCGAGAGCGGTCATGAACGGCGACAACCGGTACTTACCGCACAGGCTTCGCATCCCGGCCGTCATCTCATCGGTGAAGATGAAGACCCGCTCGCCGGCGATGTCGCCGCTCGGATCGGGGCCGTCGGCAGGCAGATAGCTGAACTCGCCAAGGTCGGCGAGTTGCTGCTGCCAGTAGTCGCGCAGCCGGTCAGGCACGGGCTGCTGACGCTGCTGGTGCGCGTACTCGGCGTAGGTGGCGGCCGGCACGGGCAGCTCAGGGAGCGGACCGCCGAAGGAGTCGGCCAGGATCTTCAGCTCGGGCTGCAGCCGAGCGCACGACCAGCTGTCGGTCAGGATCTCGTTGAAGTCGATCGCCAGCGTCTTGCCGCCATCCGGCCCGGGCGTGAGCCATACCCTGGCCAGATCATCGGGCGTCAGCGTGCCCGACGTCGAGCCCATCATCGGGTAAACAGCCTCATCGGCCTCCCGCACGGTATGAGCGAACGAGGGAAGGACATGCCGGGCCGGGCTCCCGCCATTCGCGTCATAGCCGGTGCGGAAAATCTCGTGCCGATCTGAAATGTTGGCCAGGATCGCGCGAGCGTCCTCGATTCCGGCGCCGCGCGGCAAGTTAGCTGACAGGACAGCGCCGCGCTTGTAGAACAGGGCAGGGTCCTCGCCGTACTCATTCCACGCGTTTTCTTCGGTGAAAGATATATCTGTGGTAGGCACGTTTTCTTCCTTGGACGCGATTTGCATGGCGTCTTAGGCTACGCAGTCAGGTACCTGAGCAGCAATAAGCCAGATAATCACGGAAGGCGGCCCGATGCCGCAGTCAATCGAACGCATTCAGACGCCGGCCGGCGATCCGGCCTGGCACGTTACCGGGTATACCTACGTGCGCACGCTGCTCGCCGATCAGCAGCTCGGCCGGGCGCATCCAGATCCGGCCAGGGCCGGGCGGTATTCGGCCACCGACGTTGCCGGGCGCCCGGCTGGCGGCAGCGAATCCGAATACACCGATCATGCCTGGTGGCGCAAGGCAATGAACAAGGTGTTCTCGCCGGCGGCGCTTGAACGACTGACGCCCGCCGTACGGGGCATCGCTGATCGTGTCCTGGCCGACCTGCGGGGAAAGCCCGCGTTGGCCGATCTCGGAGCGGATTACTCGATGCCGCTGACCTCGGAAGTTATGTGCGCGCTGCTGGGCGTGCCGACCAGCGATGTGGCGAAGTTCCGCGACTGGACCGAGCAGGGCGCTGAGGCCACCGATGTTCGGCGCTCGCTCGGCGGGATCCAGCTGCTGATGTCGTACGCCGACGCCCTGGTACGAGAACGCGGCCGCAGCCCAGGTGATGACGTCGTGTCGGTCCTGCTGCAGGCAGGCAAAGAACCGCCGCGAATCCACGCCGGCCGCACGGTCAAGCTGGTCGCTGGCATGCTGGCGTTCGGCCGCGAGACGCCGGCGTCGGTCATCGACTCGGGCGCCCTGCGACTCCTGGTCAATCCCGCGCAACGCGACCTGCTCGCGGCCGATCCGGCGCTGGCCCCCAAAGCGGTCGAGGAGACGCTTCGCATGTTCAAGCCGCCGGCCGCGACCGACCAGGGGCTGCAGCGCTATGCCCACACTGATGTCGAGATCGGGGATACCCGCATTGCCAAGGGCGACATGGTGCTGCTCGACCTGATGGCGGCCAACCACGACCCCGAGGTGTTTCCCGACCCTGACCGGTTCGACATCACCCGCGATCCGAATCCGCACCTGACCTTCGGCTATGGCTTCTACATGTGCAACTTCACCAAGCTGGCCAGAATCGAGATCGGCATCGCGCTAGGTACCTTGTTCGGCGGGGTACCTAACCTTCAGCTCGCCGAGCCGCCCGAGAAGCTGCAGATCAAGGATCACCTGCGCACCGGCGGCCTGGCGCGGCTGCCGGTGTCCTGGTGACCGCCGCCGCCCGGGCAGGCAACTGCGGATCATCCTCACTTGCACAGGCTTTGCGGCCGCACCGAAGATGACGGGTGCCCAAGCTATCCGGCCGAGTTCCGGGAGAGACCCATGACCCAGCCAGCCGAATATGTGCGCGCTTGCGCGCTCAGTGACCTTCCCGATGAGGGCGTCATCGGTGTCCAGGTGAATGGCCTGGCGCTGGCCATAGCCAGGACGAGCAACGAAGTCTTCGCAGTGCGCGACCTCTGCAGTCACGACGAGCTGCCATTGTCAGACGGAGATGTCTACGACTTTACGATCGAATGCGCGGCGCACGGCTCGTGTTTCGATCTCAGGACGGGAAAGGCTACCAGGTGGCCGGCCATCCGGCCACTTACTTCCTATCCAGCCCGTATAGAAGGAAATGCGGTGCTAGTCGCTCTGCCCGCGGAGCGACCGCAGTCCTGATTGAAGGCCGTCGGCTAATGCTCCGGGCTGGCTGGCCATTATTACAAATGCCGATGAACGGGCTTGTACTAGCATCGGGCCGATCGCATGCTGAGTCAGTGCCTGCTGAGTCAGTGCTTGCGGAAATCATGGCTGTTCTCGATGACAACAATGCGAGGACGGCTATCTATCGCCAGGGCGGGCAGCAAGTCAGCTTCGGCCAGCTCGCGGCCGACATACGGTCATTCGCGTCCAGGCTCGGCCCGCAGGCGCCGGATGGCTGCGCCTGGATCGCGGTGCGGGAGAAGTACTGGCAGGTGGTGAGCGTGCTCGGGTGCCTGCACCAGCGCAGCGCGGCCCTGCCGGACATTGACGGTCCGCCTGCCAGCTTCGACGTGATGGCCGCGGCCTGTGCCCCGGCGCTGGTCATCTGCGATGACCGCGGCGCCGGCGTAGCGCGGTGGGCGGCGGCGCGCCAGATCCCTGTGCATGACCCAGCGGACGGATCGGTGAGTCTAGCCTCACGTTCGCTCGCCGCCGGGGCTGACCAGGACATCGTGCTGCGGTTCTTCACCTCGGGGACGACCGGGCAAAGCAAGTGCATCAGCCTGCGCCTGCCCCAGTTGCTGGCGGCGGTACGCGGCGTAGGCCGGCGCCTCGCGCTGACCGATACCGACACCGCGCTCAGCGTCGCCCCGCTGAACCACACGCTCGGGCTGCTCACCAGCGTGCTTACCGGGCTGGCCGCCGCCGGGACGGTGGCGTTCGCCGATCCGCTGCGCCCGCGCGGGCTGCTCGACGTGATCACCGCCGTCGCGCCGACCTGGTGCGCCGCCTCTCCGAGCACGCTGCAGTTTCTGCACCGCTCGGTCATGTCCGAATCCTTGAGCTGGCCTGGCCTGCGCCTGCTGCGGTCGAGCTCGGCTCCGCTCGCCCCGGTGACCAGAGACCGGATCGAAGCTGACCTGCGTGTTCAGGTGATCAATGCCTACGTGATGACCGAGGCGCCCGGCGAGATCGCTTCTGAGGATCTCGGCGACCGCGATCACCGCAGCGCTGTCGGCCGGCCGACGCTCTGTGAGGTGCAAGTGCGGTCATCAGCCGGCCTCGCCGGCCCGGAGGGCGAGATCTGGATCCGCGGCCCCAACGTGGCCGTGCCGGGACCGGCCAGCCGGCCGGCCGACAACGCCGGGTGGTGGCCTACCGGCGATACTGGCCGGCTCGATGACGGGTTCCTGGCCCTGACCGGCCGCACCGACGACGTCATCAATCAGGGCGGGCTCAAGGTCTGGCCACGAGAGATCGAGGAACTGGCGCTGCGTCATCCCGATGTGGCCGCCGCCGTCGCCTTCCCAGTACCGCACGACGGGCTTGGTCAGAAGGTCGGGCTGGCCGTCGTGCCTGCGCCCGGCCACGGCGTTACCCGGGCGTCGGTGCGCGGCGCGCTGATGGCGGATCTGCCCAGGGAAAAGTGGCCGAGCACGATCGTGATCTGCGAGGAGATTCCCAGGAACAAGCGCGGCAAGATCAGCCGGGGCGAGCTATGGCGGGCATTCGCACTGGACACCAGCTAGACAGGGCGGTTCGATGGCAATCAAGCCGTATTGGTTCATCCCCTCGCACGGTGACGGGCGGGCGCTCAGCCGGCGCGCCGGATCCGCGGCGCCGCAGCGGGCCGCGGACATGACCTACCTCGGGCAGGTCGCCGCGGCTGCCGACCAGGTCGGGTTCAGCGGCGCCCTGCTGCCGATGGGCATGTTCTGCGAGGACCCATGGCTGGTAGCGGCGGCGCTGGCCGAGCGTACCGCCCGGCTCAGGCTCATGGTGGCACTGCGGCCCAGCCTGATCTCCCCGATGCTGGCCGCGCAGATGGCCGCTACCGCGCAGCGGATGTCCGGCGGCCGTCTTGAGCTCAACATCGTGACCGGCGGTGATCCTGACGAGCAGGCCAGGTATGGCGACTGGCTGCGCCATGACGAGAGATACGAGCAGGCGGACGAGTTCCTTACCATCCTGCTCGGTGCGCTGACCGGGCGGCCGACCGACCTGTCTGGCCGTTATTTCCGGGTCAAGGGCGCGGTCATCCGCAGGCCGCCTGACACGCTGCCGCCCGTTTTCGTCGGCGGATCTTCGGCCCGGGCCCAGCAGACCGCGGCCAGGTTCGGCGACACCTACCTGGCCTGGGGCGAGACGCCCGGCCAGCTCGCCGAGCTGTTCGCCGGGGCCAGGAAGCAAGCCGCGGAAACTGGCCGCGCGCTGACGTTTGGCTCGCGGTTCCACGTGATCAGCCGGGATACCGCGCGGGAGGCCTGGGCCGTGGCCCGCGAGCTTGTGGCCGACCTCGACCCGGCGATGATTGATCAGGCCCACGCGCGGTGGCGGCGGTCGGAGTCGGTCGGACAGCAGCGGATGAGCCAGCTGCGCGGCGGCCAGGACGATCCGCTTGAGGTTTACCCGAACATCTGGGTCGGCTACGGCCTGCTCAGGCCCGGTCCGGCGGCCGCGCTGGTGGGCAGCCACGAAGAGGTCGCCGACCGGATCGAGGAACTGGCTGGCTCGGGGGTCGAGTACCTCATACTCTCCGGCCAGCCGCACGTAGAAGAGGCCTACTGCGTCGGGGAGGGTGTGCTGCCGTTGCTGCGCAGCCGCGGCCTGCTCACCGACGGCACGGCCAGTACGCAGGACCGGCGACCGGCGGAGGCGATTAACCGATGACAGGCGAGCTGACCCACGCCGCACCGCTTTCCGCGGTGGACGAGATCCAGGTCACCAGGGAAGACGGTGGCTTGCTCGTGCGGGCGGTGAAGAACATCGTGCGCGATGACCCGTACCTTGATGCGCATTTCCCTGGCCGGACGATCTTTCCCGGCATCTTCGTGCTGGAGTGCGCCCAGCAGGCAGTCGCCCAAGCGGTCGCCGGGCACTGGCCAGGCGGGCCGACGCGGCTGCGTGAGGTCAAGTCGTTGCGGTTCACCGGGGCCATGCACCCGGGCGAGCAATTGCACGTGAGGGCGGCGGTCCGAGTCATGGGAAGCGAGATGGCCAGGGCCGACTGCACTTGCCAGCGCGACGACGGTACCGAGGTCGCCCGGCTGGTGCTTGAGTTTTGTGCCGGATTCGACGAGCCCGGGCCGGCCGGAGAGGCTGGGCCAGCCGGAGAGCAATGGCCGGTACCGCCGGATGATGGCCTTCCGGCGATCGACTACGGCCGGATCCGGTCGATCCTGCCGCACGGGCCAGAGATGGTTCTCGTCGATCAGGCCCGCTGGGTGACGCCCGGCCAGGAGCTGCTCGCGACCAAGGCGATCACCGGAGCCGAGCTGTGCTATCAGCAGCTTCCCGGCGGCCTGCCTCATGACCGGTACGCGTATCCGGCGTCCTTGATTATCGAGTCCTTCGGCCAGGCGGCAGTCGTGCTCTGGCAGTCAGGGCCGCAGGCGCAGGCGATCGGTGACCGCCTGCTGATGTTCGCCGCCGCCCGCGGCTGCCGCTTCGAGGCGGCGGCGTACCCGGGCGATTTGCTCCGGCATCAGGTCAGGTTCGAGCGATCCATCGCGGGATCAGGCTTCGCCTCCGGTGAGACCTGGGTCGGCGACCGGCGCATTGCCGTGATGGCATCGATCATCGCGGTCATCCGCCCGGCTACCCTGCTGCCCGCGGACTCCCGCGGCCCAGCCCTCGTCAGCGGCTCAGCCACGCGTGCCTGATGAGGGCATAGTCGGACGGGCCGAACGCCTCACCCGTCGTGTCCAGGTGCGTCGCGTAATACAGGCTCGGGGTGCCGATAGACGGCTGCTCGCGTGCGTACTCGCGCCAGGCGGCTAGCGAGGGAACTGGCCACCCGTCAGCCATGATCAGGCCGCCAGGCTGCGCGATCCGCGCCATATCCGACCTGAACCGCATGTCACCAAGCATGCTGGACGCGTGCTGGGTGTAGGTATCGCCGAGGCGGGTCATGTCTTGCACGTCAGCGAAGTACGGGCTCGGAGACTCGCCTAGGATCAGGGCGTCAGGCTTGACGGTCTTTGCCGTCTCGTAGATCACCTTGAGCATGGCGTGGGCCGCCTCGATGCCGAAGAGCCGGCCTGACCGCGGGTCGAAGGCCATTCCGCTGGTGCCTGGCGCATCCGAGAGATGGTCGATCTTCAGGCCGTCAGCGTTCCAGCACCCAGGTCCGCTTCCGAGCGCGATGCGCACCTGCTCGGCGACCCGGGCGCGGACATGCGGCAAGGTGACGTCGATGGCGAGCTTTCCGCCCGGGCCTGCCCGCCCCGCCCGGCGGGCGTTCTGGTCAGGCGCGGCCACCGCGATCGTCAGGTCGGCCAGGCGGTCCCGCACGCACTCACTCGCCGGCACGCCGTCGGTGTCCCACGGCGACCAGTAGAGCAGCACGTGGCGGTCACGCCGGTGCAGCTCGTCGATAAAACCGCGCAGATCGGGCCACCGGCCGGTGTCCAGCGCCTTCAGGCCGCCAGCGATGTGCCAGCGAGCGTCGATGATCATGGTGCCCCAGGGCACGTCATTGGCATCGAGCGCCGCCACGATCTCCCGGTAAGTGGCCTGGGTGCTGAGCGTGTAGGCGGCTGTGTCCGGCGGCCGCTCCCTCGGGCTGCGGACGCGGAACAGATCGGCCTGATAACACTGGTGACCCCACCCGCAGGCCATGGGCCGCTGCCACCAGCTGGCGACCTCAACCGTCGGACGCGGCATCCCGTAACTGGCGGTGAGTACCCCGACATAGCGGCGCAGCGCGTCGGGGGCGCTGTCGCCGGGCGCGAGCACGATGGCGGGGGGCCGGTACTCACCGCGCGCACGCAGAGCGCCCCAGCAGCTCAGGCTCAACGCGAAGGTGCGTCCGCCCAGGTAATCGAAGTCGGAGAACAGGTGCTCGCCAGGCGCCGCGGCCAGGCCGAGGGTCAGCCATTCGCGGTCGCTATCAGCCGCCACGGCGAAGCTGAATATCCCTGGATTAGCGGCGAAGTTGCCGCCATTGACTGTGAAGTCCGCGCTAATACTGACCTGAGCGTTCTCGAATGGCGCGAAGATCTGCTTGCCCCTGGAATTACCTTCCGGGCACAGCAAATACTTAAAACCGGGCGGCGAGCCAGTTGAATAGTCGCGCGGGTGGGTCCTGTCCCTGTCGTTGAAATGCTTAAGTAAAGCGAAGTGCTCGACGAAGCCAGCTTCCTCGATGACGTCAAAGTACCTGATTCGCTCAATCGCGCCCGACCCGCTGATGACGCTGTGGAATACCAGATGCTCGGGGTAGACATCGAGGTAGTGTGTCTTGCGCCACTTGGTTGACACTTCCTCCCAGGTGAGGCGATCGAATTCTGGGCACCGCTGCTGGCCGAGGAACTCGGTGGACACCCGGCGGTCGAAGGCATCAATGGTATCCACGCTGACCGTGGGCAGCAGGGTCTGGGTGAAGCTGGGCAGCTCGATCTGGACGTACCTGCCGCCATCAGCCGTCACCCGGAATCCGTCGCGCGTGATCTCAGCCCGCCGCAGATTTTCTCCGATGATCACGTGTTCTCTGCTCCTTTGGGTGCGTCCATTGTCATCATTGCGCTCAGCCTGGTGCTCTCAGCATTATCGCAGAACGGGGTGATGCCATACCGCCGTGCGATATGGCAGCTCCGCTATTAAGCCGGTACGGAAGAAAGGCACCGCATGGCAGCGCCGGGCTTGCTGCGGCCTGAGTCCGCGCAGGACGTGCTCGACCGTATCGGCCGCGTTCCGTCCGGGCACAGGGAGTTCACGGTGCCTGAGAGCGCCGTCAGGTCCTTCGGCATCGGCCGTGACCTTCTCGGCGAACTGCTCGATCGTGGCCTGCCGAGCGCGGGCAGCGGAGCGAGCCGCGGCTTCGACGAGTAC